>Ga0182030_10004604_pt1 | contig 29421 bp, 30 predicted proteins | sample 812S3MmetaG_FD_121299 | JGI IMG/M metagenome (GOLD analysis project Ga0182030, IMG submission 121299) | Permafrost microbial communities from Stordalen Mire, Sweden - 812S3M metaG (Illumina Assembly) | ecosystem: Environmental > Terrestrial > Soil > Wetlands > Permafrost | place: Sweden...
ACGCAGACATTGACGTTCCGGTGGGGTGACCGTCCATCTGGAAGTTGACTTTCTGTGGAGAGCTAAATAGTGGGGATTATGCATAGTGAACTGTTGGTCGAACGCTGTATCCACGGTGCGTTGACGCTAGCACTCCGCATAATCACGCCATCCACATAATGAGCTTTATGCGGTGCACTGCATAACGCCCACTACGATGCCGCGGGATTCTATGAAACGTGGTTCACTTCAGATGCTGACCGGCTGCGATTCTTGCGTCACACGCTCGCCTGGCCGTGCTGGGGCGATCCAGAGTATACGTTTTGCGATGTTGAGCGCGCCATCCAGCAAGAGGTGAGGAAGCGGAATTACCTAGCTCGCTATGAACTGCGAGCCGCAGAGGCTGTACGTTCCAGAGAGACGGAGATACTCAAGCAGCTTGAGGCGAAGTATCGACCGGCTTCTAGTCAAGCACTGGCTGAGGATTTGGCACAACAGGTTCCACCAGCGTCCACACAGGATGTCGAAATCAAGAGGATGCCCGTGCAAGCCAGCCTGTTCTAACCTCGACGAAGTTCCATCCTCTGGGCGTCCCCATTGCAGCCGGCTTGCGCGTGCGTGGCATCGCCTTTCTTTAAGTCACCCAAAGAACAGCCTTTCCACGGCTGAGCGATAATCAGGGGGATGGTGCTGTAATGATGCGAACCTATATTTGGATTGGCTTGGCGGTGGTTCTTGGCGGACTCGTGCTGTGGGGCTGGCGGTACCAACATCGCCGCGCTTGGTCAACAGATAAGCAGGACGAATCCATGCGACGTCATGTAAACAAAAACTATGACTGAAAGCCAGGTCTAAATCGCGCCGATACTCCAACGGCTCGGATTCGCTTTCAGCAAAAAGCACCAGGGCGAAATCATGCCTCGAAACGCGATATGGCTGGCGTAGATATGAGCAGCGCGGCCCCACGCACATTCCATGATACTTGGCGACCTTATCAGGAGTAATCGGTTTTTGATCCTCGATAGCGTCGTCGTAGGCAAATAAATGGTCATCAAACTGAAGGATTAGAATAGTCCCATACTATTCGTTGCATGGGAGGCTCAATGCGCACCGTAATTCCTCCGCATTACCTCGAGTTGGTAGCGGATGCCGCATTGAAATCGTATTGGCGAAAGCGCGCTCTCAGACTATTCCTGAGACGCTGCGGTGTTAATGAGTCATTTTTAGGGACCTGGCAGGAAGATGAAAGCAAGCGTGACTTCCTTTATCGCTTGTTTCCCAAATTAGAAGACAGCGGTAATGACGGTCTTCGCTTGGTTAATCGAATGGCGGACTCTTTGATCCAGCAGACCTCATTTCCTGATCTTGTTGGGTGGGAAGACTCTGTCCAAAAGGTTGCTACTGCGACCTCGGCCGTCGCAGCTCTCCGAGCATTTCGGGAAGCGCAGCACGCGCAGATCGTTAGCGAAAAAGAGAAAGCGGATGCTAGGGACCGAGCTGCCAAAATCGCTTCGGAGATCAGAGCGCGCGCGGATGACTTGGCAAAGCTCGAAGCGGAATTGGCAGAAATTGCCAATGGTCTGGGCACAAGGGAAGCTGGGTATGCATTTCAGGATTGGTTCTATAAAGTCGCGGATTTCTTCGAAGTAGAGAACCGTAAGCCCTACGTAACAGGGGGAAGACAGATCGATGGCTCGATTACGGTAGAAGGCACGACTTATCTCGTTGAGTTGAAGTTCACGAGGGAGCAATCGAATTCCCCTGATATCGATTCACTGCACAAAAAGGTGAGTGACAAAGCTGACAATACGATGGGGGTGATGTTCTCAATTTCGGGATACTCATCCGTGGCGATTAAGGAAGCATCCGGACCCAAATGCCTTCTTCTGCTTTTTGATCACGCTCACATCTATATGCTCCTTCATAGTGTCTCTACACTTCAGGAATTGATCAGCCGATTGCGTCGGCACGCTTCACAGACGGGCGAAGCGTACTTGGAGACCCGGCATTTCTCATAAAACTCCTCTATTCTGAGCTCCGCTACCTTAACCTCGGGCGACTGACACCATATAAGAATCTGATTGCCAAAACTGTACGAATGAAAACGGCTAATAGTGTTGAGCCATGCTCTATAAGTCGCTGATTGGTGTAGTGACCCCTATTTCCACTTCGTCGCTTCTCTGATAATCAGTTCTGCAATTTGGTCCTCTGGAAAGCCCAGGTGTCGCAGAAAGACTCCACGCAGCAACGCACGCATCTTCTGACTAAGCAAGAAGAGCTCGGTTCCTCGGAGCGGCTCTTCTTTCTCGTCATACGAACTGCCTGCGTGGGTAAAGAAATTTCGCATATGCACGACCTCACCGACGAATTGCTCAGGGGCAATCTTCATCTTTGTGAGGGTGTCTTCACTGAGACGCCCGCATAGCTCCCTTAGCCTCGATCGGAACGAAGTCTGATTTGCGAAAGAGACAGCGGAATTGACCCGCCTTGCGGTTTCCTCGTCAACATACTGCTCTTCGAGAAAATTCTCGATTTTCTTGCGCAGCGCCTTGAATACAGCTCTATCGAGCTTTATCTCTTCTCCGGTTGCTCGATGGAATCCTTCAAGCGCCTGTGCCAACGACAGGAACTCCGTCTCGACGAAGAGCTTACCTTTCCGTAAAACGCCAAGGAGCAGATTCTCGATTTCTCTGAATCCATCAGACTCACTCATCCAGGTTGCGACTGAGTGGGCGAGTTGGGGGTGCGTGTAGCGCACCGAGTCGAAAATCTCATAACGGCGCACATACTCATGCTGTTTCCTGATCACTGTCCCACTTTGCTGTCCTCGGTAAATGAAGAGCGTCTCCATCCCGAGAGACGTGCCCGTTAATAAGGAGAAGAGGTTCTCCAACCGGTTGCCAACCCCGACAAACCACGAAAGCGATTCAGGCTCCGCAGGAGTGACTTCGATGAATACCACGGTTCTTGTAAGGCGCGACCTCGACTCTTCGCCCGTTGTCAGTTCATGGTGAACCTTTAGCTCGATGCGGGTACGACTGTGCGCCACACAGAAATCAATCACATTTGTCTCTTCCAAAGGAACCTTGATGGTGATGTGCTTTTCGCCCCATTCCTCATTAAGGGGCGTTATCAGCCATTCAGAAAGAGAGGTGAACGTGTAGCGAGCGTTATCGATGCATTTGTCTTCGAAATCACCCGTGTGCATCCCGCTTACCAGAGCAACCGCACGATAATCGGTCGACACGACGGATTGAGGGTCTTCCTTATAGCTCACTAGTCCGGGGTGCTTGACGACCATCAGTTGCAGGAGTGTGCAATTACCCTCATCAAAGAAGCCGTGCAATACGGCTGTTCTCGGAATCGAGGTAAGGTTGATGCGGTCCAGATCAGGAGGGCGAACGTCAGATCCCTTAGCGTACTTAGGCGAGGTGACGAAATGGATGCCATCGTCATCGACGGTAAGGTTGCCGGTCGTGACTTCGTCTGGGGTATCTGGCTTCCAAAAGGCCGCGACCGAACTGAGCTTCGAGTCTAATCGGATGTGCTTGTCGGCCATGACACAACGCTATCAAAGCGAGGGCTGTCTCGACCAATTCCTGTCAGTAGACTGCGCGGATTTTTGCCGAAACGAAGAATTGGTAACGACAAGCGCCGTTTGCGTCTCGAATCCTTAGAGCAGCGCAATTTCGCTGCGGCTCCAAAATCTCGCGTAGTGCATTATCGACATACTCGGCGACCGTGACGGCCGGAGTCGGTGGCCTGCGGAATATTGCGATCCAAAAGCCGTTTACCTCAGATCTAGGCAAGCTAGCTCGCTCCTTTAAGACACCAATCACTCTGTTTTTCCCGGGCATCCAGCCCCCTTCACGATAGACACCAAGTTCACCTCCTCCCGCGTGCTTGACGAAGAAAACTGGGAAGAAGTGAACACCTGAGACGCTGTACAAAGTGCGCGCCAATCAAGACCTCGGAAGCGAGAAACCCCTATCCCAACGAAAGGAATAGGTCTGTGCGGTTGACAGTCTATGTCACGAATTGTGTCGAGAATGTCATCAGTTGCGTCAGCCTACAAGAATTGCAATGGCCAGCCTCAAAGCAGAAGTTCTGTTGCGTGAGTTTAACTACAACGGCGTTCGTATTCCCGATCCGGCGCCACAGATGAGTGTGGAGCAGGTTCGCGACCTACTCACTCCACAGTTTCCTGAAATCGCAACCGCAACCCTCACCGGTCCGGAAGACACCGGAACCACGCTGCGTTACACTTTCAGTCGCGCGATTGGATCGAAGGGGTGAGCCGTGCCCACGCCCGCATTGTCGCAAGAAGAAATAGTGGCGTTGTTTCTCAAGAAGGCCGCGGAACCGCCGCCGGAAGCCAATCTCATTCTGGCGAGGCATCTCCAATCGAAAGAATCCCGCGATCTCGCACAAGCCGTCGCAGAGGCCACCCGGCAGCACGTGACTCCGGAGAGCTGCCGGCTCCCAACACCAGCGGAATTGCTTCCCCCACTGGGGTAACAACGCTCGCTCCAGTCTTTTGCCAGGCCTTGCCGTCGCTTGCGGATCTTCGCTCCGAGTATAGCCATGAGGTCAACGCAGAACTGGTCTATGAACTCTGCGCCGCGCTGGTACGCGAGGGGCTTGGAACTGCGGAGTCCTGGAATCAATCCGGCGGCAATGCACTTCAATTTGCCCAGCACGCCATGATGAGCGGCATTGGCGCGGAGCGCGGCGATCTGATTCAGCGGAATGTTGAGTACCACCTTGAAGTGAGCGATCAACTCGGCCGCGCAGGAAGCGATGCGAAGCTTGAATGCGGACAACTTGTTTTAACCATCGAGTGTGGCGGATCGGGCTACTTCAAGATCGGACCGGCGCTCGATCGACTGGAGGCGGAGGCGGAGGGGTTGGGCGCGGCGTTCTACTGGGCTCTGACCTTGGCAATCTATCGCGTGATGCGGATCTACAACCACGACGATGCGCTCATGTACGAAGAGCGGATGCGTGATTATGCCGCAGAAGACGAAGAAGAGAACCACGCCCAGTATGAGTTTCCCGAGGTCGAAAAGGCATTGCCAGAGTGCATCCGGAAAACGCTGAAGCGCGAAAGCCCGGATTGGAAGATGCCCGACCGGGATCTGCTGCGCAGGTTTCGCGACGGAAAGTTCGGCTCGTGGTTCGAGAAATTGCGGCGCATTCAGCGTCTCTCGCGGCTTCCACTCAAGCAGGCACGGGAGTACCTCGAACTCGGCTACTACGACGAACCTCCCTTGCCATCCCTGCTTGTCACCTTCAAAGAGCACGACGCCATCACCGCCTGCTTCGATGAGGAGGGACAGTACATGATGGAAGGGACGGCCGAGCCGACCGTATGCGTTGTCTTTTCGCCGCGCAAGCCGGATGAAGTCCGGTACGCGATGCGAGTAGTGGATCGCTTCGTTGCGCTTAACTGCGAACTCTTCCAGTTGGTCGAAGTGATTCAGGAGTGGGAGAAGAGCCATGCAGGTACATCTGTCAATCGGGGAGAACCATCGCTTCGAGCTGCATTAGGCGCTGCTGATTTATCGCGACAGGCAAAGCAGTTTCATCACCCGACACGACGTTACCGCCCAGAAGGATGCGCCACCCACTCTCGGGCCGGCGCAGCCGCTCACTGTGGCATTCATCGAGTCACTGATGCGCTCCCTCGGCGGCAGTGTGCAGGCCGAGGTGCTGCCGGCGAACACCTTAGCTAAAGCAGACCGCATGATTGTGTGGTGGACTCCGGCGCAGCGTCGGCAAATGTTCTACGAGAACTCCGAAGGCAAGGCCGCGGAGCTGAATGGCCGTTTTTTCCCTCAGCCCCCTCTGGTGTGGAAGGTGTCGAATGGAGAACTCTGCATTCGCGCGCTCGCTGAGAACAAGCGGCCCGAAACTTCAACGAAACTTGCTGTCGCGCCCTTCTGGAATCTCTCGGATGATGGACGCGTTTGCACCGGCACCATGCAGCGCCCGGATAGTGCGTCTGTTTCGTCAATTTCGGCCTGGGAGCGCGGCTTCTACGAGAGCGCCTTCACGCACGCCAATGTCGGGCGTCTGACGCGCCATGAAGGTGGATTCGATGGACTGTGGAGCAGCCTTGCCGGAAGGCGCAATCGCTTTCCGCTCGACACTCTCATCGCTTTGCCTCAGACGGTCTCGCAGTTTGTGCGCGGAGAGAGGAATTGACATGCGCATCGAGCACACGATCCCAAGCGATCTCGCGGGCCAGAGACCTGTTCGCGTCCTGGTTGTCGGCGCAGGTGGGACCGGCAGCGCCATTGTCATGGGCCTGCCTTATCTCGACCAGGCGATGAAGGTCTGGGGGCGATCGTCCGGGCTGGAGGTGGTCATGATGGACGCCGATACCGTCTCGGAGACAAACTGTGTACGCCAGCCATTCTCGGTCTCCGACATCGGGCAGAACAAGGCGACCGTTCTGATCAATCGCATCAACCTCTTCTGGGGAACGCGGTGGCGGGCTGAGCCGACACACTTCGACGAACGAACGCTCGAACGGATCAATGACAGGTCGGTGGATCTACTCATCGGCTGCGTGGACACACGTGCGGCCCGCAACATCATCGCGCGTGCGCTGACCAAAGCACGATGCCGCGCAGCGTATTGGCTCGATCTCGGCAACAACGCCGCCAGCGGCCAGTTCGTTCTCGGCCAGCCATTGAACGCGCGTAACCGAAGGAAAGCCACACGGTTGCGCACCGTGAGCGAGTTGTATCCAGAGATTATCGACGCCGAGGCTGGTGAAGACCCGCTGCCCAGTTGCTCAGCTGTCGAGGCGTTGGACCGCCAGGAACCCTTCATCAATCAAACTTTGGCATCGAGCGCGCTGGCGATGATGGCGCGCCTGTTCCGCTATGGAAAGCTCACGCACCACGGAGGGTTCTTTAATGCGCAGTCTGGACTCATCAGTCCGACGCCCGTCGATCCGCAACTGTGGTCGAAGACGCGAAGGCGCGCTCACTTCGCGTCTGAATCGTTCAAGAAGAATTGATGTTTCAACCTCGCGCGGGATGTATGTTGGAGGGTATCGGAGGCTCTCCATGAGGATGACACTCGATCCTACTCTGGCAATGGAAGCAAAAGCGATGGTCGCCTTAGCCTTTCGTAACGGCCCCATTGAAGACTTGCACGCGGGAAAACTGTGCACTGTTTGCAGCGGGAATCCGGACGTCTCTCACATCTCCAACGGGGAGATGAAGGCCATCATGAAGTCCGCCGTAGATACGCTCTACCGCCTTCTGTGGCAAAGAGAGAACGATTCATCTGCATATCTCAAAAACCTGGCGTTGGGGGAGCGTTACACCATGAGCTGGGATGATCCAGAGATCAAGGAACCCCGAAGAATAGGATTACCAACTGAAAGTCAGAATCCATGAGGAGAACTGTTCATGTTCAAAGAACTTCTACCTGTGCTGCGGGACCGCGCGGTGTTGCTGACGGTCACGCTTGTCGATGCGGATCAGATCCGGGTAAACATTGTGCCCAAGAAACTCAAGGACGGCGACAATGACGCTCTCACCACGCCACTCAGTGTCACCGGAACTGCCGAGGACCTCGACGCCGAGTTGTCCACGACCATCATCAGCTTCGTCGGCTCCCATCTTCAGATGAAGAACACCCTGGAGAAGGCCAAGGCCGAGATGGATGCAGCCTCCAGGACGGCTCAGGCTGAAGCGCGCTCAAAGGCGAAGACACCGGCCAAGTCAGCGCCACCAAATACGGAAGTCGCTCAGCCTGCTCCGACCGCCAAGCCCACTGAAACAGTGAAGCCCGCACCTCAGAAGCCCGCAAGCCTCTTCGATATGCCGGCACCGGCGGCCACAACTACCGTCACGCCTGCCGAATCCGACGATGACCCTGGATTTGCAGAGATCGATGACGAGGACGAACCGGTGGAATCCGAAGAACTGGATGACGCGGCTTGACGGCCAAATTTCTCTTTTCAAGAGGATGCGGATAGTTTGCCACGCATCCGAAACCTGCTCACATAAACAGAGAATTCCGCGTAGGCCTATCGGCGAGCGCTTGACGGCTTTTGAGGAGTTATATGTGTTGATCGTGAATCGCCCCTCCCTTTTCGTGATTTTGACGATATAGTTGGAGGCGATCAGCTATCGCCCTGTTGTTAGTCTCCACACTCTTTGCATTTATATTGGGGATCGCGCTCAGGGGCCTCGGTGTTCGCGGAAGGAAGGTGGAACTCGCGATCAATCTCGTCCAGCGCTTTCCGATCCTTAAGAATGCAGGAGTCGGCATAGACGTAGAACTTCTTTTCGCTTATGTCGTACTCCACGCGGCCGCGAGGAACTTCGTCGTACTCGACGTCAGGCGGAACAATGCCGTTGCGCTGCAGGTTTTTCCAGAAGGACTCGGGGCCATAAGCGCTGTACTGCTCGGCCATGCTCAGCGGCGTTCCTGCCGTCAGGACAATGCCGTTGTATACGAAGAAAATGCCAACCTCCGATTCGCCGGCCTTGCGCGCCGCCCGGCCGCGCTTGTTGCGGTCGGCGATGTGGTCGAGCAACTGCCGGACGTCTTCGTTCGGTTGCATAAGTGTTCTTTTCACTTCATGATCACCCTGCCGATTGGGTTGGCGCCTGCTTCGGATCGACGAACAAACTTCTCTGACTATTTAAGCCAAAGCATGAGCTTTCGGCGAGGCTGCGTGAGTGGGAAACAGTATGGCAACAACCGCAATCGAGCCATATCTGCGAATTCAAGGCTTCATAACTCGTGTTATTTGCGTATACCACCCAGCCTTCCTGAGCGGTTGCAGCAATGTGTTGTAGGCTTCTTTATAAGACCTAAACTCAAATCGGGTGTGTCTCTTGTTCGTAAACTCGATCCATTCTGGCGAATCGGCGTGGGAACCGCGCCGCGCGACATGAAACTCTGTCCGACGACCAGCTTTATCTTCCGACGTCAACAGGACTAAGTCGTCCTCATTCTGGTTGTGCAATTGGACCCAGCTTCTAGCACACTCCTCAAGGGCAATAAAGCACTCTTGTTCCGCCTCATCAAAGTATTCCACTCGCTGTGGAGTCACGCATTTGATCTGCGCATTCGCAACGCCAATCCTGACCATTTCAGGCACCGTCTGGTTCACTTGGACTCCTCCCGGTTGCGTTGGCACATGATCTCCCTGAAATCGCGAAGAGGCGAAGGTCAGGGAACAACGATTCGTGTGATCGTCATGGCGGCTGACAGAAAAAGTCGTTGAATTGTGCTTCCAAACCAAATCGTCTGACAGCCAATCTTGCGTAGTGCCTCCGTCTGACCGAAGGCGACGCGCCTTTGCCATTCAACATTAGCCGACCTCGACGGCTGATGTTGAATGGTACAAAGTCAGCTAAAACCCCTCACCCAACCTCCTCGAAAACTCACGCTGCATCGACGAGAAACTTCCTGACAACTTGCAATATGCCAACCTTCAGATGAAGAGTTCCTTGTTCTTGTGCTTCTTTCGAGTCAGGTTAAGGTCGATGGGAGGACCGAAGAAGTACAGGGCGGCGAGATTGCCGGTGTTGAGGTCCTCCTCCACTTTGCCCTTCCTGGCATTGATTATGTCCTGCGTATAGCCGGCAATCGCAAGGATGGGTTTAGGTTCGACGCTCTCAATTTTTGCGGACCATAAAGGGGATCCTTTGGGAAGCAGCCCAAGCTCTCTTTTCACCTCGATCACATTGTTGTAGGTCTTGATTAGCTCCTCCGCGTGATTCTTAGCAAAGAACTTATACTTTTCAATCTGCTGGTTTACTTCCTTGCGGCCCTTGGAGTCGGAATAGAGCCGACCGTCGAAGATCTGCTTCAATTCGATGAATACAAGCTTGTTAAGATTCTTGTCGTAATTCACCAAATCAATTCTCGTACTACGGGTTCTCGTTATGCCGCTATCTGACGAGTTCTCGTTTTCAGGATCATCAATCAGAATGCCGGTCTCGGTGAATGCTATTTCGACGTCGAGCAGAGTGTTGCGGTTTTTCTCCACCAGTTTGGACTGAATACTCTTTTCCTCGCCTGCGAGTCTGGCGATATTCCGCTTGATCCGTGCGAAGTTCTTCTCCTCGAGAATCGATGTGACCAGATCGACCGACTTCAGGTTGACGGTAATGTCCTTTCCGGAGGGAATAACATCGACGTTTTCGGGGCGACGGGGGGCGATCAGGTACTTGTAATGAATGCTGCATACGACCTGTTTCTTCTCAAGGCGAATGGTCAGCAGACTTCCCATTTGGCTATAGACACTGAGATAGTTGCCGCGAACCTGAATGTTGATGTCCGGGTCTTTGTGTGAGTGACTGACAAGCTTAGTCCACCATTCGTGTTTGCCAGATTTTAGTTCTTCTACCAGCGGATGAGTTGCGGTGAGATTTACAAATTTCTTCCGGGTCGCCATGAAACCTTCCTATCAGGCCAGGACAAAAACCTCGCCGTCGTTGTGTGTGACTACGTTTGCAAAGATATGAGAGAAATCTTCGCCGTGTTCGGTGTGGATCGGAATCAGCATCTTCGGCTTGAGCGCTTCCGCGAGCCTCTTCAAGTCCTCGACGGGCGCATGCCCGCTGGTGTGGGCATATACGAAGTTGATTGCCGGATCGCTGCGGAAAGCGGCGATTTGGTCACTGCCGTAATAGTCGGGGTGGGTTCCGTCGAGATAGCCGAGCCACTGCGAGTAGATGACGTTGACAGGCGCTGCGACGTTCTTGAATTCGTCGATGAAGTCAAAGCTGGACATCTTGCCAAAGTAGAGGAAGGCTTCCGGAGTCTGCCGCAGTTCTTCAGGCATCACCCGGTTGCGAAAAAGACGATTGCTGAAATCGCCAAAATACTCAGGGTAAGCCTTCAATCTCTGATACTGACTTCCTTTGGCGTGAACTCTTATCTCGGGCCAGTCCATGGCCGGCGTGTTTTGAGTGATTTGCCGGAGTTGTTCAAGAACCCAAGCGGTATAGATATCGATGACCAGGAGTTTGCCGGCACGTTTGCAGGCCCGATAGGCGGAGACGATACGGTCAATGTTTTGCGAGGACGACAGCAGAAACGAAATGTTCTTCTGCTGCTGGATAGTCTGGAAAATTTCTTTTTCAACTGATTTCTCGTCAGGGAAGAGATCGTTGCTGCGATGCAGCATGGTGCCTTCTAGGAAGAGCAGATCAATGTCGCGAATTGGGCGCTTTATTAGATTGTCGAAGAGCTGCCCCTTTCGGCCATGCGAGCGAAGATCGCCGCTGTAGAACACACGCTTACCTTCAGCTTCGATGAGAAAGGCGTAGGCATCGGCTGCGGAGTGGTCGACGAGATAGGGCGTAACGGTGAAATCGCCTATGGCAAATGACTGCCAGGCTTCAAAATGGCGAAAGTCGAGCGTGTATCTGTCTTCGCCGAGGAACACTCGTGGTGCATCGATCAGGCTGCGGGCCAGCTTGCCGATGTAGACCGGAGTGCTGGGCGGCAGTGTAGCCATCAGACCAAAGTGGTCCTGGTGAGGATGACTGACCAAAAGGGCATCCACGGAAAGGCGTGAGAGGTCTACGGGCTGACTGTCGGCGCTGAGGGGAAGTCCGGCATCGAGAAGGAGGCTGGTTTTTCCGGATGAGAGCTGGATGCATGTTCCGCCGATTTCGTGGCTGCCCTTAAGTATGGTGACTTTCATTAGCGCCCAATTTGGGCGAGCCCTTTCTTGCATCGATGGAACAGCACCGCACGCGATTCAGCGTCTTTACTCTGCGCCGATCATTATAGCCACCTTGAGTGCACTATTCTGCATTCAGAATCACGGGCGAGGAATTCCAGTTTTCAAACAATCGTTTCTGCGCAGGCAACGTGTGTTAATCCTGGGGCGCTGTTGGTCCTTTCAGATTTCCCGGCGTTTCCTCTCGAACGCGATCGCCTGCTTGATCTGCTTTGCAGTCACGTAGGGCCAATTCTCCTGGAACATTTTCACGTGAGCATCCGAATCACTTCCGGCACGGGTTTCGTAGACGTGCTCCGTACCCAACCGCGTCCCTTCAATGCGTGGGTCGCCATCGAGACATGATGGATTGGAATCGAGAAGAGGCCATTTCTTCATCGGCATTGGTACGTCTTCCGGACATTGGCAGACTAGAATTTGGGGCTGTCGCATGGAAAAAGCGGATCATCTTCCGCCCCGTTAAAAAATGCACCTTCTATATATTCAAAATTTGCAGGTTTGAATTTACACTTGCGGACGCTTTTTCGCAAAAAGCTGTGGATAACCCGGTGCGTCCTACTCCTTGGTCTTGAGTTTGCCCTCGTTTTCACGAATGAACGCCTCGATCACAGGAGCACTGGCGAGAATGCGAAGCCACTGTTCCTTGTAGAGGGTGACGGGGAAACGTCCCATTCCGTAGAGGGATACGGCGCCTTTCTCGCTTACCTTGAGACTCAACCCAACTGAATCCTTGCTCTTGAGCTTTGCGTTCTCCGCCCGCAAACGCTCCAACTCGGCTTTCATTTCCGCTTCGTTCATGCCGTCTCTCCCATTCTGTTTTTCGCTTCAATCATCTCACTGCACAGTGGCTGTGCCAAACCACAAGGTTTAGCCGCACCGGCCAAAAGCACCTTGATCCGCCCAGCTTCGAGCCGCATCAGGACTCGATGGCTGTGAAAACGCACAATGCAGTACGCGCATGACTTGCTTTGCACACACGTGTTCAACTCACCGGCTTGGCTTCCAGACCGCCTCCCACGCTGCAAACTCGCTCGGCCTGATCTGGTAGCGAGCAAAATTTCCTTCGTGCAGGCTCAGAAGTTCGGTCTCAGCCATCTCCCTGAAGCGCTCGCGCTCGCCTGCTGCAATATCCTCCTCGGCCCTGAGAGCAATGCGAGCGGCCGCTGCTTTTCTGTCCATGGGACCGCGCACTACCTCGGAGACGATTTGCCGCAAAGCCGCGCTGTGCTTGAACCGGAAGGGGTCAGGCTCGCCGAGCGACTGCCTGACGGCGGCGTATTGCGCTGCCGAGCGACCATAGGCCCAGATGAAGAGATCCTTCAGCAGATCGACTTCGTTCCGTTCGTACACACTCAAAACTGCGTCTGTATAGAGCGATTGCGGAACTTCTGTGAAGGACAGCGGCGACAGATTGCGCTTGATGAACGGAATATTGGCGGCAAGACGGGAGACGCGCTTGTTGACGTCATCGAACGGTTGCAGGTACGGCAACTGCGCCATGATGAAGAACGCCTGCTCGAATGGATCGTCGATGGCCGCGGCCGTTGCCAGGATCTGGTTGAAACACTCCTCGATCAACTGCGGCACTTCGAGCGGGTGAAAGGTCGATCTCTCGATTCCGACTGCGATATGCCTTAGCCGTCCAGCTGCTCCCTCATCCTGCAGGAGGTTTTGCGCGAGAATTCCATGCAGATTGAGGATGGTGTAGCGGTTGAAGCCGATCTCATCGGCAGCGTTAACCAGAAACTCGATCGCATCCTTGTGGTTCACGATCATCTGCGCTTCCTGCCGATCGCGGCCTTCAGCTTCTTCCCCGAACTCAATGAGGCGCTTGGTGTCGAGCAGGGAATACGTATTCCCCTCAAGGCGGCTTGAGTTCCACGACAAATCGATCAGGAGCCGGCCGAGAACCTGTTTTGCGTAGGTGCCTGCGGCCACTGCCGTAAAATTTGGCTTGCCAATCTGGGCAAGGCGGGCGCGTTCGGTCGGCGAAAGATAAAAGCTGACATTCGGACGGTACGAATCGAGAAATTGACGGTTGTAGCCTGTGGGCTTACGCGCCGCGAGGGGCTGACTGAGATAACGGCGGATCGCGGCGCTTGTTGGAGAAAGAGGAATGACAGCTTCTTCCACCCCAGCCCGTGCCGCGGGAGAGCCAGTAACCTGCCCCTCTTGCGTCTCCGGTAGACAGTATTTGGCCGCACGGCCCTCACGTATTTTGACGAGGCGATCAGCATCGACCAGATACTTGAGCCGAAATTGCAGTGTGCGCGAGGCGAGCTTCGGCGTCAGTGTCTCAGCGATAGCCGCCCGGCTTGCGCCTCCTGGATGGCGCTCGACGGCACCAAGGATCGCTGCTAGAGCTTCTTCCGGTATGCGTTTGGGCACGAGATCGCTCCTCTTTATTGCGCGGAAATCGTATACGCGCAGTATATTCCTCTTTTGCGCAACAATAAAGCAGACAGAACACTATTTAGTTGCGCGCAAATAATCGCGCAACTTCCACGGAAATCCCTGCCCGCCAGCCACTCAACTTCGAGCAGACGGAGTTTAGTTGGAGAAGTTAGGGGCGACCCGCCCATCTTCACATCCGAACCCGCATTTCTCCTGAGGTAAATCCAAATGAAACCATCCAAGCTTTACGAAGCGCTTCATGCGCTGATCGGCGAACGTGTGCCGCTGCATATCTGGGGCGCATGCGGCGTCGGCAAGTCGCAAATCGTGGCTCAAGTCGCGGACGATCTCGACTTTGAGTTTCTTGACGTTCGCGCCGTGCAACTCGATCCGGTCGATCTAAGGGGTCTGCCCCGGATCAAGGCAGATCAGACTGAATGGGTACCGCCAAGGTTCCTTCCCACCGCCGGGAATGGCATCCTGTTTCTTGATGAACTGACCGCGGCGCCGCAGATGACGCAGGCCGGTTGCTATCAACTAACCCTTGATCGCAAGCTCGGCGAATACGTACTCCCAGACGGCTGGGTGGTCATCGCCGCCGGCAACCCGGCATCGGAGCGCGGTGTGCATTTCTCGATGCCGCGACCGTTGCGCAATCGCTTCGTCCATCTTGAGCTCGAAGCGGATCTCAACGATTGGTGCAAGTGGGCCGTGGGCGCCGGCGTTCGGCCGGAGATCATCGCGTTTCTGCGCTTCAAGCCGGATCTGCTGCACATCGCCGATGCCACCTCGGATGCCAACGCGTGGCCCACTCCCCGTTCCTGGGAGATGGCCTCCAATGTCTTGCGCGGCATAGCCAACCGGCAGAAGACCACGTTCCTTTCAGGCGCGAGCGAGTTCGAGGCGCAGTTGCTCGACGGCACGGTGGGTCCTGCGGCTGCCGCTGAGTTGATTGCATTCCTGCGGCTCTTCCGTCAGTTGCCGTCGATCGACGAGATTCTGCTCAACCCTGAGGCGGCGCCGCTTCCTGGGGAAACCTCGGCCCAGATCGCAATCGCCACCGCATTGGGGCGGGTCATGACCGACAACTCTGTAGCCAGAGGACTCAAGTACCTCGACCGCATGCCGACCGAGATGCGCGTCCTGGCCATGCGCGACGCTGCGGCGCGAGATACCGCCATCACCCACACAGCAGAGTTCATTCGCTTCGGGGTAGAACACCGGGAGGTAGTTCGATGATTACTGAACGCGCGATGCTCGCCGCCGTCCACATCAGCATTTGGACGGCCGTCAAACACGACCGCAAGATCAGCCGCGACGTTGCCGACCAGCACGGAGCGCACCAGGGCGCGGGCCGCTATAACAAGCAACTACTGCGCGGCGCCGACAAGCTCGATGAGTTGCGCACGCTCGCAGGGCAGGTGCGTCAGTACTTTTACAAAATCACGCTGCCTTGGTCCGATGAAGGCTTTCGCCTGCTTCCGTCGAACCTCTACTTCGATCTGACAGCACGGATGCGAGAGTTCGATGCCAGCTTTGAGCAAGGCGTGGAGAGCTTCCTTCAGGTTTACCCCCAGTACATCGAGCAGGTGCGGCCTGAGTTGAACGGCCTGTTTCGTGAGGAAGACTACCCGGCCCCCGACAAGCTGCGCAAGAAGTTCGGGGTGAAGCTCGAGATCCTGCCTATCCCGACCGGCAACGACTTCCGCGTCCAGATGTCGGCCGAAGAGCAGGCGCGCGTCGCCCGCGAGATCGACGCCAATGTCCGCGAGTCACTGACACGTGGAACCGAAGATCTCTGGAAACGAATGAGGGAAGTGGTTTCGCACATGGTAGACCGTCTGAACGAGCCGGAGTCGCGCTTCCACGCAACGCTGGTCACGAATGTCTTCGATCTGGTGGAACTGCTGCCACGGCTCAACGTCAATGGCGACGCCGAACTGAATAGGCTTGCCGATCAGATCAGGCAGCGGCTGTGCGGCTTCACGGCCCAGGATCTCAAGAAACACAACCTGCTGCGCGTGGCGACGGCGACAGATGCCGCGGAAATCGTCGCTGAGATTGACAGCGTTCTGCGAAACCGCGAAACCGGCGCTCCGGTTGAGGCCGAGCGGAATCCGTCGGTCGAGAACATTCTGGCCCATATGTCTGCGTATATGGAGGCGCCCGCGGCCGTATGACACACGAGATGCCGGTGGCCGTTCGCATCCGGAATGCTCGCACGGCCCTTCTATTGGATCACCCATTTTTCGGGGCACTGCTGTTTCATCTGAAGGGGCGCGAGAGCCGTTCAATTTCAACGATGGCAACTAATGGAACATATCTCTACTACAACCCCGACTTCGTCGACACACTGAACTCAGCCACTTTGGCCGGGGTGTTGGCCCATGAGGTCATGCACCCAGCGCTTCAGCACCACTTGCGGCGATCCGGTCGCGATTTGAAGCGGTGGAATGTGGCGTGCGATTATGCGATCAACCCGCTCTTGCTCGACGCAGGCCTCAGTTTGCCGGAAGGGGTTCTTGTAGACGACCGCTTCCGTGGGATGAGTGCGGAGCGGATCTATAACCTCATCGAAGATGAAGAGGATCGGGAGGCGTCCAACGAGCAGGCGTCAGGGGACGATCAACCCGCCGATGGTACGCCTTCCGAGAAAGCCAATCTGGAACCGGAGGACAAAGAAGCGGATGGCAAGCTCTCTGCTCCGTCAACGCCCGGCGGCATCGGGCAAGTCATCGATGCTACCGAGCAAGAGGCCGGCGAAGCCAGCACCCTGCCCGAGCAGGCCCGCGAATGGCAGATCGCCGTCGAGCAAGCTCAAAGCGTGGCGAAGCTCGCCGGAAAGATGCCTGCCGGTGCTGTTCGGACCCTTGATGCGGCACAGGCTGCCAGGGCGGATTGGCGGGAACTGCTCCGCCGCGCGTGGTCCGATACCATTCCTGCCGACTACAGCTGGACGCGTCCGAATCGCCGCCATATCTGGTCCGGGTTTTATCTGCCTGGCGTGACCTGTGAAGGAGTCGGTGAGATCGCCATTGCAGTCGATTGCTCTGGATCAGTAAGCGCCCGTCAGTTGGGGCTCTTCGAGGCGGAGATTCGTTCCATCCTGGCTGGGCAGAGGCCGCGTCTGGTGCATGTAATCTACTTCGACGCCGAGGTCCAAAAGGTCGATACCTATCAGGCAGGAGAAAAGATATCCCTGGCACCGGTCGGGGGAGGGGGAACGGATTTTCGCCCCTGCTTTGACTGGCTCAAGGAACACGGGATCGCTCCGCAACCACTGGTCTTTCTTACAGACCTTTGTGGAACCTTCCCAACCGATGCTCCGCCATATCCAGTACTATGGGCATCGACGGAGTCACTACCGGCTCCGTTCGGGCAGGTAATCCCAATGGATGCTGCTTAAGGGATGGTGGCAAAGTGCAATTAAGCGTTCAGGAACAATTCGGGCAAATTGATATTTACGTATTCGATCAGATCCTGAGAGGAAACATCGCAGCAGGTATGCGGATCCTCGACGCAGGGTGTGGATACGGAAGAAATCTGATGCATCTTTTGCGCGAGGGGTGCGAGGTATTTGCGCTCGATGAGGCCGCCGACGGTGTCGAGCACGTTCGTCAACTTTCTGCTTCGCTTATGACCAGATTGCCGCTGGATAACTTTCAAGTCGGGCTGATTGAAAAGATGCCCTACCCGGATGGATTTGCCGATGTGGTGATCTGCAACTCTGTGCTTCATTTTGCTCGAGACGAAAAGCATTTCCGGGCTATGTTGGCGAATCTTTGGCGAGTGGTAAAGCCTGGCGGCATGCTGTTCTGTCGGCTGGGCTCCAGAATAGGAATGGACTTTGAGCAGGTGGGCACCAATATCTTCGTGGTCGGCGATGGCTCCAAGTGGTTCCTGGTGGACGAGGACATGCTTCTGGATCTGACGGAAGAGATGAACGCAGTGCTCGTTGATCCCCTGAAGACGACTATCGTGCAGGACTTGCGCTGCATGACGACTTGGGTGTTGAGAAAGCGCATGAATTAAGGCGACCTGATCGGCATGTAGACCGAGCAAACTCGGGTCTACGCCCCCATGTCTTCGAGCTGCACAGAGCGGCGGCTGGAGCCCTGTCGGCTGCGCGCAAAGAGAGCGCAGAAGATCTGCTCCTTGAGGTTAGGTCCATCGCAGTTGGCAAACCGGTGAACCTAACCGAACAGGCAGATTCCGTAAGAGCAGTGCGGATGGAGGCGGAACGAGCCTGGAAACTGGAAGTCCGCAATCGGGAGCCGGGAGATAAGAATTGTGGAACGGGGCCAACTTGTCCGATCAAGAGCAATCGGCCCCAAGGTGAGAACCTTGGAGCCGATTAAACAACGAAGACTGCGAAAAGAGGAATCTGGATCGAAACCAACTGCAAGGTGTTTCCCTTCCGGCCGTCAAGCGGTTCGGAAGTCGGAGTGAGAATAGCACACTCTATCTAATTGTGAATGTGATGCGGCTGCCGGGTATTGGTACATTTTTCGAATTACCCACAGAGTCTAATCGCATTTCAGGGAGGTTTCCATGGCATCGATTGCCCAGGAGCATTCATTGTTTGAGATTGACCAAGAACTCGACGCGCTTCTCGACGATATCGAGGACGAGATTGAAAATCGAGGCGAAGCACCGGCCGAATTGATCGAGCGATTCCAACAGTTTTGCGAAGCGCACGGGGAGAAGGCGGATCGCATAGGCCGTTTCCTTCGGATGATGGAAGCCCGGTTCCAGTACTGCCGGAGTGAAGCAGGCCGGCTGCAGGATCGTGCGCGCACTTGTGATCGCAAAGTTGTCCAGACCAAGAATATGGTCATCTATTACCTCAAGAGCCGCGAACTGAAGAAAATCGAGGGGCGGGAGTTCACCCTGCGGATCCAGAAGAACAGCCAGGATTCGGTGCGCTTCACGGATGAGGCGCAAGTGCCGATGTGCTTCAGGAGCATTGAGGCACGCATTGACGGGCAGCTCTGGGAGAAGATTGTCTCTTCCTTATCCAGCGAGTTGCAACAGCTCCTGATTCCCTGTGTCCGAGACTCTGCGCCCAGCTCCGAGGCGATCAAACAAGCCATTCAAAGCCAAATCGCAGTTCCCGGGGCCGAGGTCTACCGCGGCGACCATCTGCGGGTTGCGTGAAGGCCGCCGGCCAAGGTTCACAGGAGCAATCTACGGTACTGTTCAACGTTTATCTGTATTTGGATGGCGCCGGAGCCCTGGCGAATTCCGTAATCAAGAGCGCTGCAAACTTCTGACTTCATGGCCGTTCCAATTCTCCGAATCAGATTCTGATTCTAAGAGGATTGCAAGCCGGCGGCACCCCGTAAAGCCCCTGACGGAGAGATATGCTGCCAGCGAATGCACCGAAATGCAGTCACCATTGGCTGTCGATCAACGAAAGAGTCATCCACCTTGAATGTGAGAGAAAATGTTTATCAACTTACGAGCAGCCGGTGATCCAGGCGTTAGGTAAAAATGGATACTTCAGATTCACTCACCCGAAACGTGAGGTTGGTCTCCTCTTCTATGTCCGTGTGACTAAGTAATCGGGGTGGCAAGAATGTGAAACGATCCTCCTCCACTACGCACTATTTCAACGTAGTGTGAGCCCCGCACGTCCCTCACCTGCGAGGAGGAAACACTTATGCCTGGTACCTGGAAGCCTTTAACCAATCAACCAACATTCAATACCAGCACATCGATTCTTCTTTCCGATGGCAGAATCATGTTTCAGGAAGAAGCCACGAATCACTGGCACGCCCTGACCCCGAACAAGCACGGAAGCTATGTGGGCGGAACGTGGTCCCCGCTCGCCGACATGAGCTTCTGGCGGCGCTACTACGCTTCCGGTATGTTGAAAGACGGACGGATCGTACTGATTGGCGGAGAGCAAAGCGGCGGAGGCGGCGACACGAACAAAGGCGAAATCTACGATCCCGTTACGGACAAGTGGAGCCCCATGCCGTCGCCTCCGGGATGGGCGAATGTCGGCGACGCCTCTTGTTGCATCCTGCCCAGCGGCGATCTGATCATCGGTTCGATATTCTCGGGGGCGACCGCGATCTTCAACCCTGTGACAAGCTCCTGGACAGCAGGCGGTAGCCTGGCCGTGGACACGAATGAAGAGACCTGGATTCTGCTACCAGACGATACGATTGTGACCGCGCAGTGCTTCGCACCGTATCATTCCGAGCGATATAGCATCTCGTCGAATACATGGAAGAATGAAGGCGCTCTGCCGGTTAGCATAGTCGACCCGGTGATGCATGAAGTCGGCCCCGCTATGCTGATGTACAACGGCAAGGTCATCTGGTTTGGCGCGGCCAACGTTGGCGGCAACGGCAAGACGGTCATCTATACTCCCCCTCCTGTGTATACAGGCACGGGCACGTGGACAAAGGGCCCGGACATCCCCAAGATCGGCGGACAGACGATCGTGTGCAACGATTGCCCCGGGGCCTTGCTGCCCAATGGAAAGGTGCTGGCGGCATGCGCGCCTTACACCTTCAACAACTGGGGCTCGCCGATTTACTTCATCGAATACGATCCGTTTGGCGATACGTTAGTGCAGGCGCCAACTCCGGTGAATAACGCGGCGCAACTCTTCTGGAGCCGCTTCATGCTGACGCCGACCGGGCAGGTATTGTTCAGCCCGAGTTCGAACCATGTGGAGTGCTACACGCCGGACGGTGGGCCGCAAGATGAGTGGCGCCCGGTGATCAAGTCGGTGACGCGGCACGGTAGCAGTTCGGCAACCGACTACTACCACGTGGATGGATTGCAGTTGAACGGGCTTTCTCAGGCCAATGTATACGGCGACGACTGCAACTCGGCCACCAACTATCCGTTGGTGCGGCTGCGTAACCTGAAGACCGGTTATGTCTACTTCGCGCGAACCTATCACTTTAGCACGCGGGCCGTTTCTAAGCCGAACGCGCCGCAGTCGTTCCGGTTCACAACGAAGAACGTGCCCTATGGGGAATATGAACTGTGCGTGATAGCGAACGGCATCAGTTCGTACTGCCACCACTTTGAACATGAGCACCCGCACAAGGCTCGCCCTCATGCGGAAAGCGCACGCTCATGCCGCGATGAATGCAAGCAAGACCCTTGCGGCGAAGCGGTTCTTGCAACCGAACCGGAGATCGTTGAGTTACACGACGAAATGACGCGGCTTCGCGCCAGCTTTCACCGCCTCGATTTGCACGTGAAAGTCGAGGAGCCCCACCGCGAAGGGAAGGAACGCAGGAAAGAAGAGAAGGAAGAGCGCAAGAAGAAGTAAAGAGGGATAGCAGAGGTAAGGCAATCTTTGACTGGCGCCACGCTGGCATGGATATGTCCGCGTGGCGCGCAGATAACCGGCGCTGCGAATAGTAACTCTCATTGATCCCACTCCGCAATTGGCATTAGGACCAGTGACAGCTTGAGTTCACGAACACCAAATGCACCACTTCGATTTATCGAGAACGCAATCCCCAAGGAGGTTAACCATGAAGACAAGGAATCACGAAAACCACACCAATCAGGACTGGTTTGAGCTCCGCATCTTTAGGACTCGTAGATCAGTTCGACTGAAGCACGGCTTGATCCTACTGATTGCGATGGCTGTAGGGACAACGTGTGCAGCGTCCTACGCCCAAACCGTAATAGGCAGTCCTGGAGCCGGTTATCAAAGCTGGACTCTGGCAAACCTCAACAACAACAATGCACCGTATTGGGACGCACCAACCACGAGTTTCGGAGCCTATTCAGGCAACCCAGACAGTAAGAACGTGGGGTATTGCTTGACTGGAGGGGGCGATTGCGTGGGGATAGACAGCCAGATCCACGCGCCTGGGCAGATGCCCTATTGGGGTATGCCCTATGACTCAGTCCACGACGCGAATGGCGCAATCGATCCCAAGGTCTACTTCCACCACAACGGGCCACATATACTGAGGGCCACTTTGCACCTCCAGTTATCGACTGTCACCAAGGAAGTCAACGAATTTGGATGGTTTGAGACGAATGCGACCGGCAGCGTCGCGGGAACCCGGCATAAACTCTTCGAAGGCGGCGGAGTTCCACCGGGCACATTGACGCCCGACCCTGTTGGAAAATCCGTCACCTTCAAGCCAACCCCGTACTTCGGGTACTACTTTAGTGACGTGAGCGAAGGTGGTTGTTTCACGTATACGATCGTCGGATTCAACACCAGCGGTTGCGCAAATCACAACTTTGTTGTGTTCGCCAGGGATCCCAGCTCTCACCATTCCGCATTCTGGATCGCAGGTGAAGACCCACCAGGGTGTGGGGACGGAGATTGCAACCTCACCCTGGTCAAGGTATCAAAGGCTGAGGAATAGTAGACCACCAATCGCTCTCGATCCGAGTGAAGAACGGTTCGCAATAAGTGCTCCCAAAGGCGTAGCCATTGGTACGTTGACGACCCCAGCGTAGAGGGCTCCTCCTTCGCGAAACCAATTCAGTGGATTCCGGTTGTCTGATCGATGGTCCGTCTCCGACACGTGACCGGAGCCTGCCGGGATCCCAGGGAAGGCCGAAAAGGGCACTAGAGAAGCGTTGCCGGTGACTGGCCAGGAACCCCGCAAAGCGCATGCCAAAAGTTCGCTTCGCGCCTCGATGATTCATCATCAACCGACTAACTCAGTTGGTGGTCTTGGTTCCAAACGGTGGCGCAGGTCCACCACGCAGATAAAGAATCAGGCGTGTCATTTCCTCAATAACCACATCGGGCCTGTCAATTGGAACGATATGTCCTGAGCCTATGGCGACCCTCGTGTCCCAACGTTGCAGACGTTACCGATGGAGCAGGTACTCAAACAACACCAACCTTGCAGGCTGCACGCACTTTGGGCCCGAATTTTGATTCCTACGCTGTCGGGATGTGTGGCAAAGGCTATGCTAAGCTGGCTGTATTCGAGATTCGGCTATCGAGTCAACGGAATCGGGATTCTATGCCACTACTACATCACTCAGGCTAGCCTTCGTTGGGTGAGCAAATTGGTGTTATGGGCCAACATTTCAAGACTTTCGTGTGGGATTTCGATTCCAAGTTGTGCTGCTCGATTCTGGAGCCCTTTTATCGAAGCAGTCTCCCCTGCTCCGATTGAATCGCCTAACACGCTACCAGTGGCGTATATCAGTGCTCCCAAACATGCTCCAACGTAATAGGCCGCACCTAGAGCGCCCACAGCTCCGCTGACTTCAAGCACTGCGCCAGTCTGAGCAGTTGCGCCAGCCGCTGTTGCGGAAAATGCAGGCCACGCACGAAACATCATTCCGATCGTAATGGAGTTATCGAACTTGATAGATTTCAAATAGGCCAACATTGTGCCGATTGATGCTACGGCCTTTTCAGCAGTCCCGAAGAGTGCATCGGGGGAAGGCAGTCCGGGAGTCGCTGCGTCGAGGCTTTCACGAAAGTATTCCTTGAATGTTTTTGCCATTGGACGCTCCTTCGTACAACGCTAACTGCTGCGAACGTCTCGCCTCTGAGCCGAAGAAGAACTGCGGGAGAGGTGAATCCGCCGAGCCATCCTTGCCGACTCGGCTGTATATTCGTGACGATCCGAGGTCACCAAGCACCACCCCCTCGCAATCGAAGAGACCTCTTTCGCCCAAATGGGGTTTTGGCGAGGAACAGCTCAGAACGAGAACGAAATTCCGGCTAGAGGCACCGGGTTGTTTCGCAAGCCGTTGTGATCAAACCTGAAGAGAACGTTTCCCGTGATGAGGAGATTCTTCACTGGGTTGTACTTCAGACCGACCGAGCCTTTTACAGTGTTAAAGCTGCCTTTCACGACGGAAACATCCGGAACGGTAAATGCCGGAACGGTAGGGGTGGCAGGAATCTGAGTTGATATTCGCGACAGCCGGAATTGGTTATTGACGTAGTCTCCCAGATAATCCACCGCGACTGTGACCCTGTGCCCTAACGCACTATCCATACCTGCGGAGTAAAAGAAATCGTTCGCTAATTTCCCCGAAGTGCCCGCCACATTCGACCCTAATATCGAATTACCATTCCACTGAAAGGCGGTGTTTACATGGGGAGAAAACCTGCCCCCTCGCGAAAGAGCCGCGAAGGGTCTAACGCCAGGCGCCCCTGACCCGAGAAAATTCAGAGCATCTCCTGTTGGCGCACGAAAATCACCACCTAACGCCAATTTGTATTTCTTCCTGCTCAGGACCCGCGCTTTGAATCGCAAAACCATGTCTCCAATTCCGGTGCTGCTTCCCGATCGGGAAGCCGACTGGAATACATATTGAATTGGGTTGGCCGGGTTTGAGTAGTCAATAGGCCCGTTGCACGGATTGCAGCTTACGGCACCAGCCGACTCACTTATGTTGTTCACCGGGGCTGCGATGGAGACGTCAATCCTGCTTGTGATTCCAAAGGTTCCAAATATGGCAACCTGATTCACGGTGAGACTCAAGCGGTCGGTTGTCCCGATCGGAGCACACTGACCAGTAATCGCGCAAACATTGAAAACTACTGGAATGTTGTGAAGGCCAATGCCATCGAGGCTGCTGAAGGTGAATCGCTGGTAGGTGGACGCGATGAACAGCTTATAACGGCCGATCGTATCGCCCCGTTCCGTCAGTACCGGCCCGTATGTCTCTTGGCCTACTCTATGGGGGATGCCAGAGCGCGAGTCATACGAGTAGATGATGCCCGATGCCGGCGAGGCCAAGGGGAGCTGCGTCAACTGGGTCGCGAATGCAGATGTGATGGGCGCGAATGGATTCGGGTTTGCTTCATCGAAGAGCGTTGGCAAAAGGCAGTACAGATCCTGAGGCCTTGACGTGCAGAAGGCAGGCGTACCAGGAATGACTATCTGGCCATCCGACCGGGCAACCCAAAACAATCCCAACAACACGAAAGCCAAGGTCGTTCGCTTGATCATATTCTCCATTCTCGCTTTCTAGACAAACTTGGTTTTTCGCCCAGTCGAACAGACAATACGTCCAGGCTGGTTGCATGAATCACAATCAGCCGGTAGGTTTCCGGCTTATTTCACGATCAATGTGATTTGCCCAATTGGGTCAATTTGACCGCCAGGCCCAGTACCAACTAAGGGGATTGAGTACGTTCCGCTCGGCGTAGCGTTGAAGTCCTTCGGGGATGCTTGACCGAACGAACCGCTCGTTCCGCAGCCGGCGAAGGTGATTACGCTGGCAGGCAACAGCAGTGCTCCTAGCAGGAACATTCCCAACCATCCAGACTTCGATTTTCTCCCCCTCCTGACGGCTAGAACAATCCAGAACGGGAAGATCAACCCAAGACTGGTCGCAAAGATTGAACGTGAAGATGGAGAGGCTTGAGCTGTGCTCGAAGGTCCTGTAGTCGACAGAGTCAATGTGAAACTGACGGCTGAGCTCCCGGGCTGAATGGATTGGCTTGGGCAAGTCACTCCGGTCGGTACATACCTTGGATCACATTGAACAGTGAGCGGTTTGGTTGGATCGCCGGACCCAGGCGCAAGGTCGAGGGTATAGGTCGCAGATTGGCCGGCACTCACCGTTTCTGAGAGAGTTGTTCCACTGGCGGTGCTGATACTTGGCGCAAGATAGAGGTTTACAAGCGCCGAGGCGCTCTGCATCGGCTGTTCAACGGATGTCGCCGTAACCTGTACCGCGGAAGCCGAGGCAAGGGTGGGGCTTGCGGTGAAGGTAACGGTTGCCGTCGATGAGGCGACAGGGTAGGTGAAAGTTCCACAGCTGGTCCCGCTGCAACCGGCTCCGGATACTGACCATGTGACGTTTGGATTGCTGCCTGAAGGCAGCACAGCAGCCGTGAAATTCAGCGTCGCCCCGGCTTGTACATCTCCGGAGGAGGGGCTCAACGTAACCGAAACCGGATTCAAAAGCGTGACAATCGCGGAATTGGACTTGGTCGGATCCGCTACAGACGTAGCCGAAACATCCACCGTTGTTGCTGATGCAGGCATCACCGCTGGTGCTGCGTAAAGGCCTGACGGGCTTACGGTGCCGAATGTACTATTGCCCCCCATTATGCCGTTGACCTGCCAGGTAACGGATTGATTCGTTACACTCCCTACGCTGGCGCTGAACTGAGCGTTTGTACCCAGTGTCACCGTAGCCGTCGCCGGCGCTACCAGTACCGAGACGGGATTTGCCAGGGACACGGTCACAGGTACAGGAGTGGATTGCACAGAGGTGCCCTGCGCAGTTGCAATCACGTTATCAATAACAGGTTGAATGGTTGGAAGCAGAGACGGTGCCGTATAAAGCCCAGAAGCGCTGATTGTCCCGCAAGGCCCTCCGGAACAGCCGGCGCCTGATACCGACCAGGTAACAGCTTGGTTGGTATTGCCCTGCACGGTTGCAGAAAACTGGAGTGTGCCTCCTGTGACAACCGGCGGTGCGGTTGCCGGCGAGATACTGACCGTAAACTGTGTTCCTGCTCCGCTCAGGCTGATCGATTGAGGGCTTCCAGTTGCGTTATCCGCAATGTTGATGGTTGCGCCGCGCTGCCCGGTTGTGGTTGGCGTGAATGTCACATTGAAAGTGCAGTTTGCACCCGACGCAACACTGGTCGGGCAATTGTTGGTTTGCGCAAAATCTCCTGGGTTTGCGCCGCCCATGGCGATACTGCTGATGGCCAACGCAGTACCGCCGGTGTTTTGGAGCACGACCTGCTGCGATTTACTTGTCGTGTTCTCCACTTGATTCCCAAAAGGGAGCGAAGGAGGCGAAGGCGTCCAGGTCACGACTGGTGGGGATGTTTGAGCCGATTCGGTTCCAGACAGGGAAATTGTCTGAGGCGAGGAGGTTGCGTTGTCTGTGATATTGAGAGTCGCGCTTTCCGGCTGGGCTGTCGTGGTCGGAGCGATGGATGGCGCAAATGTCAAAGTGATTATGCAATTCGCGCCACCCGCGAGACTTGCAGGACAAGTATTGGTCTGTTTGAAATCCCCCGAATTTCCCACTGACGGCGTGCTTGCGGCTATCGCGATGCCGCTGATTGCGAGCGTAGCGCCTCCGGTGTTGGTCAGTGTTACCTGCTGAGCAGCGCTTGTTACGCCTTGCGCGATGCTTCCGAAGCTCAGACTCGTTACCGGAGAGCCTGAAAACGTAAGGCTCACTTGAGGTGGCTGCTGCGCGGTTCCACTCAGTAGTACTGTCTGTGGGCCCCCGAATGCATTGTCCGAGATTTGCAGGCTGGCCGAACGCGACGTTGAAAGCCCTGCTTGGGGGTCAAAAGCTACTGAAATCGTGCAAGATACTCCGGGGGCCAAAGTACCTGTTCCGACAGTACACATATTTGGTCCCTGCGTAATCTTGAAGTCCGTGGGGTTTGCCCCTGAGAGCGATCCAGTGCTCGTGATGGTCAGCGGAATAGTTTGAGAGGAATTCGTCAGCGTGATGGTTTCCGGTTGACTCTCTGTGTTAATTGGCTGAGCAAGGAATGCCGGAGGATTGGGCGCAGTTGCGGTTGGGGCCATGACAGTCAGCGTGTATGGCGCCGAACAGATATTGCCAACCCCTTGCGAGCAGCCAATGGTGTCTGAATTTGCCTGGACTACCACTTGGGTTGGGTTCGCATTCAGCATGGCGGTGGTTGGAGCGATGTAAGTTGTTGCCGCATTGGAAGCTGAATCCGGTGGTGTGAATGATCCAGTCCCTGAAACAATGGTCCAGTTTACCGTGTCCGGATTGGACGGCCCTGTTACATTCGCACCGATTTGAAATGGGGCGCTGCTACTGTCACTGACGGGAACAATATTGCTGGGAAGCGCAGGTATGGAAACAACCAAAGGCGCAACTGGAACCGCGGTTATGAAGGTCGCTCCCTGCGCGGGGATTGGGTTACCTACGCTGCCGACGGAGGGAAAAACCCCTACGCTGATTGAGGCCGCGCCAGCAGTCGCTGTCGATCCCGCGTATGACATGTTGCTAGCAGTAAAGCTTGAGGTAGAGGTAGAGGGCCACATTGGAAGCGTTGGGGAGGTCGATGCGCCGCTCGGGTCTGTGAAGTTGACGCCATAGCCCGGCACGCCGTTGTATTGATTTTGGAAGTTTCCATGGAACGTAACGCTTGTCTGGAAGTTTGTTCCGCTTTGATTCACTATAGCCGTTTGTATTTCAGGCGCTTGAGATACTGCCAGCCCGAGAGGATATTGGCCGACGGTGGTGGTGTTAATCGAAGATAAATTCTGGGGGCCCAGGCTACTAATTTGGGTCGAAAAACCGCCAAACACCTGGGATCCATCTGCGGTTATTGCCAACGAATTGATTGGTTGGCACGAAGGTGGATTGCAGTTGCTGCTACCACCCGTCGAAAAATAGCCGCCCAATGCATTGAAGGTTTCTCCGCCATCGCTGGAAGTAGCCCGGTCTACAAAGTTTCCACCATCTCCCGCGTATACAGTGAGTCCGTCTGGCGAGGCAGCAGTTGGAATAGGCACATAGGTTCCCGGTCCTGTCTCTGCATAGATCAAAAGTTGGGATGAAGTTGGACAGACAACTGCACATTGCTGCGGATAGGAAAATAAATACATTCCAGCTGGACCTACCGCTGTATCGTATCCTGGGCCAACGATAGCAACAGTATGCGTTGGGCCAGATGCCCCAGAGGGGTAGGCGCTCGTCACGACCATGCCAAGCGGAGCTATAGCATAACCGGCGCCGAAGAGCTCTTGTGAATTCACGATCGACGGTGGAGAAGTGCTAGTGTCAATCGTAGAAAGATAGCCTTTGCATGTGCCGCCGCACGAAGAGATGTATCCATCCGTAGACCCAACATACACATACGTGTCAGTTGGGTCAATACTGGAGGCGACAACCAGAGGAACAGCCGAAGAGTCCGCGGGTCCACTTCCACCAGAAGTGAGTGCAGTGGCTGTGAATGATGTAACAAAGGTTGTGTTGGTTATGTCGTATACGTTGACTGGGTCGGTTGTTCCTAATCCCGTAACACCAAGAGAGGGGCAGGTGCTATTCGTGACAACAAATAGATAGTTGCCCTTTACTGTAAGGCTTGTGGGTACGCAATTAATTGATTGAGACACCGGGCCGGCCATCGGTGCCGTTGTGATGTAATAGGAGAAAACAGGAAGTTCGCTGAGTCCGTAATTGGTGGTAAAGAAAAGTTCTGTGCCATCAGGGCTAACCGCTATAGAAGAAGGCGGTACTACAGAGGAAGGCATATTAAGAACTTATCCGTAAATAGCAACAGTCTGCCTCCACGAGATCAAAGCGCAGGCGAGTGAGAGAAGTGCAACGTAGCTTGCCTCTGTCTTTTCGAAGCTGATCAGCAATTTGCGGAACCG
>Ga0182030_10004605_pt1 | contig 29418 bp, 30 predicted proteins | sample 812S3MmetaG_FD_121299 | JGI IMG/M metagenome (GOLD analysis project Ga0182030, IMG submission 121299) | Permafrost microbial communities from Stordalen Mire, Sweden - 812S3M metaG (Illumina Assembly) | ecosystem: Environmental > Terrestrial > Soil > Wetlands > Permafrost | place: Sweden...
AGCACCTCAACTACCCTGGGTCCGCCCAATCGGTCTCAATGGTCCGCGCTGGCTGCGTCAATGAGCGGCACGCTGGTGCTGCCCTCGGACCCGGCGTACGGCGTCGACCGCTTACTGTACAACACTAGATTCGTGGACCTAAATCCCCAGGCCCTGGCGTACTGCTCCACGCGTGACGACGTGGCTCGCTGCGTGGATTTCGCAACTTCCCACGCGATGCCGCTGTCGGCACGCTCGGGCGGGCACAGCTACGGGGGATACTCGAGTTGCGACGGCCTCGTGATCGACGTCAGCCGTCTCAACACGATCTCGGTCGACACCTCGGCGAATACGGTCACCATCGGCGCTGGCGCCCAATTGATCGACGTCTACAACGTCGTGGGAAACAATGATCGGCTGCTGCCCGGCGGATCGTGCCCAACGGTCGGTATCGCGGGGCTCACCCTCGGCGGAGGGATCGGGGTCTTCGGTCGAAAGTATGGGCTGACCTCGGACAATCTCCTCTCGGTGGGTGCGGTGACCGCGGACGCCAGCCACGTCACGGCTGACAACTCGGAGTACTCCGACCTGCTCTGGGCGTGCCAAGGGGGAGGCGGGGGCAACTTCGCGGTCGCGACGACCTTCGATTTCGCCATCCATACGATGCCTCAGGTCACGCTCTTCACCTTGCAGTATCCGTGGTCGTCGGCGGCCCCGATGTTGGGCGCGTGGCAGCAGTGGATTGGCGCGATGCCTGACGAACTGTGGTCGAACTGCCTACTCTTCTCCCAGGGGGAGTCCGGTTACCTGGCTCAGGTGGGTGGGGTGCTCTGCGGTTCGCCGTCGCAGCTGACCAGTCTTCTCTCGCCGCTCAAGAGCTCCATCGCCACGCCGCCGCTCGCGAGCTTCCTGGACTCTGACGACTACATCGAGGCCATGCAGATCGAGGCCGGTTGTTCGGGTCTCACGATTGCCGCGTGCCATCAAAGTCCTGGTGGCACCTTGAGCCGCGAGGCGTACTCGGCGAAGTCGAGCTATGTGGACGCGGTGATGAGCGACGCGCAGGTGGCGCTCAACGTCGAGGCGGTGGTCAACCTTAAGGGCCACGCACCGACGATCGGCGGGGGCTTGGCGTTTGACGCCTACGGTGGCGCAATAAACCGCGTGGCGAGCGACGCGACGGCCTTCGTGCACCGCGACAAACTCGCGTGCATCCAGGCGACGTATTCCTGGTCCCAGTACACCGAGTCATCGCAGATCGCCGCCGGCCAGGCGTGGCTCGAATGGCTGGGCGCCAATGTCTTCGATCCAACTTCGGGCGCCTATCAGAATTACATTGACCCAACGTTGACGAACTGGGAGAGCGCGTATTACGGATCAAACCTCAAGCGTCTCGTGAAGCTCAAGAGTAAATACGACCCGGACGACGCGTTTCGCTTCGCGCAATCCATTCCTCTTTCACTTTGACGACTGGGCTCTCGCGTCACGCCCGTTGAGAAGCCCAGACGAGAGGAAAATCTCAAGAATTTCCTGTGCTCGAATTCCTCGATTGGATAGAATCGCGGCCAACGATCGCCTCGCTTCCGCGGAATCACGTTGACGTGACGGCGTGACAAGGGGAGGGGCACCGATGAGTGGCGTACGAGTTCTGGTTGGCACACGCAAGGGAGCATTCATCCTTACGTCGGACGGTAAACGTGACGACTGGAAGGTCGAAGGTCCCCTGTTCGCAGGCTGGGAGGTCTACCACGTCAAGGGCTCGCCGGTCGACGAGAACAGGATCTTCGCGTCCCAGTCCACCGGCTGGTTCGGCCAGCTGATTCAGCGATCCGACGATGGCGGAGCGACCTGGCAACCCGTGGGGAACCAGTTCAAGTACGACGGCGTACCAGGGACGCACCAGTGGTACGACGGTACTCCTCACCCGTGGGAATTCGCGCGCGTCTGGCACCTGGAACCGTCGCTGAGCGACCCGGACGACGTGCTGGCTGGCGTCGAGGACGCGGCGCTCTTTCGCTCGACCGACGGTGGCGAGAACTGGGCCGAGCTTTCCGGACTTCGCACCCACGGCACAGGCTCTTCCTGGCAGCCAGGTGCCGGAGGCATGTGCTTGCACACCATCATCGTGAGCCCGAAGGATCCCAAGCGGATCTTCGTGGCAATCTCCTCGGCGGGGGCGTTTCGCAGCGACGACGCGGGCACGAGCTGGCGACCGATCAACCACGGCCTGCATTCCGAGGGCATCCCGGACGAGGATGCGGAGGTCGGTCACTGCGTGCATCGCATCGCCCTGCACCCGTCGCGCCCGGAAGTCCTGTTCATGCAGAAGCACTGGGACGTGATGCGTAGCGACAACGCGGGCGACTCGTGGGTGGAGGTCAGCGGCAACTTGCCATCGGACTTCGGCTTCGCCATCGACGTGCACGCACACGAACCAGAGACCGTCTACGTCGTGCCGATCACCAGTGATTCGCAGCACTTCCCACCGGATGGCAAGCTGCGCGTCTACCGCAGCCGGGTAGGTGGCAATGAGTGGGAGCCGTTGACCAAGGGATTGCCGCAGGCCAACTGCTACGTTGACGTGCTGCGCGACGCCATGGCGGTTGACTCGCTGGATTCTTGCGGCGTGTACTTCGGCACCACCGGCGGCCAGGTGTACGTGTCGGCCGATGCCGGCGACAGTTGGAAGCCAATCGTTCGTGATCTGCCGTCGGTACTCTCGGTGGAAGTGCAAACCTTGGCATGATCCGGGTTGTTCTTCCGGCGCACCTGAAGACCCTCGCGCACGTGTCGGGCGAGGTGCAGCTTGACGTCGTCGGCACGCCCACTCAGAACTCCGTGATCGACGCGCTCGAAGCCCGGTTCCCCGCGCTGCTCGGCACCATTCGTGACCCCGCCACGCAGAAACGGCGGACCTTCATCCGCTTCTTTGCGTGTGAGGAGGACCTCTCCCACGATTCACCCGATGCGCCGCTGCCCGACGACGTCATCGTGGGCGCCGAAGCCTTCTTCGTCGTTGGGGCGATGGCTGGAGGGTGATTGGCGACGACAGTGGCGTCGCCAATCAGGAAATCGCAGAGTCGCGTTACGGGGTCGTGGTCACCGTGCCCGACGAAGGAGCCGGTGACGGCGAGTTCCGCTTTCGGGGAACGACCAGGACCAGGACACCGAGCAGCGCCAGCACGAGTCCCGCGATCTGCACGCCTACTGACCCGCTGTGCGACTCCTGGCCGAGCAGCAGCCGTTCGTCGAGGGCGCGCACGAGTCCCCACACGATCATCCCGGTGCCGGTGACGACACCGGTGCGCTTCGCGAACCTCTGACGCTCGAGCCCGAGAAGGGCGAGCCAGAGCGTGCAATCTTCGGCTCCCTGGATGAGCGGCACGGGCACCCGCTTGCCGGTCTGACCCGCGTAGGAGAGTCCGAACCACTGGTGGGTGAGATGACCTCCTCCATCGACCATGAACTGGGGGCCGAGGACTCTGCCCAGGGCCCAGCCGGCGATGAGCGCAGGCACCATGGCATCGCTGAAACCCGCGAGCGAGGTGCCCGGCCACCATCGGCGCTGGAGGTAGAGACCGACCGGCACCGCGAGCGCCAGGCCACCGAAACTGGCCAGACCGCCTTGCCAGAACTCGACCCAACGAACGAGGTGGCCCGAGTAATACGACCAGTTGGTGAAGATGTGTGCCAACCTCGCCCCGACGAGACCGCTCACGATGAGCGCCACGGCGTAGCGGGCGAAGGGCTCTACGTCAAAGCCAGCGCGTGCGAGTCGACGCCGGGAGTAGATGAAGCAGACGTAGGCGGCGATGGCCAGTCCGAAACCGTAGAGATGAAAGACCAGTGGACCTAGGTGAAACGATGTAGGAAAGGGCGACACCTACCGCGGTCGTCCCAGACCAAAGAATCCGTACCCCAGGCGCACGGGGGTGATGTGCACGACCTCACCGGTTTCGGGCGCTTCGATCATCATGCCGTGCCCGACGTACATCGCCACGTGGTCGTCGCCGTCGTAGCCGTAGAAGAGCAGATCGCCCGGTTGGATGTTCCACAGCGGCACCCGTTCGGTGTCCTCGTACTGCGCTCCGGAGTAGTGGGGGAAGTCAATGCCGGCTGCATCGTAGGCCAGCATCACCAGGCCTGAGCAGTCGACACCTCGACGTGACGCCCCGCCCCACACGTAGGGCACGCCGAGAAAGCTCTCCGCGGCGTCAATCGCAACGTTCGCTCGAGAGTCGGGAGGCGGCGCTGGGTAGCCACCGTTGCTCGGCCGGGCACTGCTCAGGGTGCTCGCGTTCTTCGCCGCCGCCGCCGCCTCCGCGGCAGCGATGTAATTGGCAATTTGGCCCTTCACTTGTCCGAGGGTCCGCTTGAGGCCGGCCTGGAGAAGCTTTGCCTCGTGGAAGGACCCGGCCGCGGCCCTCGTGGCGTCGGTGGCTTGAGCGTCTTCGTACCTCAGGATGCTGCGCTCCTTGGTGAGCTCGATCCGGTAGGTCTTGAGCCCGGCCAGCGTGGTGCTGACGTTGCCCTCCGCCAGCTGGTTATAGACGTTGGTGGCGCCCACTTTGGAGGCGCTCGAGGAGAAGAGGGGATTGTTGGCCAGCGCCGCTCCGTTGGTGACGTAGGCGAAAATAGCGTCGTTGCGGAGCTGGGCGTCGCCCTTGGCCACGTTCTCCTTGATGGTCTTGACGAAGGCCTTGGTGTTCTCGATCTGATTGTTGATGTGGTCGAGCTTGATCTGGGCCTCGTCATACTTCTGACCGAGGGCGTCGACGCGGCCGTTGATCCGGTTGATCTGGCTGTACAGTACGGCTGCCTTCGCCTTGTCGTTCGAGATGCTCGAGGCCGACGCGGGTCGCGACGACGTGGCGACAGTGCCCAAACACACCGCGCCGACGGCCAAAATGGAACACGTCCATCGGAACCGCCCGAGCTCCCTTGCTGGCCAAAGCGTCGAATGGCGCCCGGAGCGCACGACGTCAGTCACGGGACTAGGTTACCGGCTCGCCCGCGGCCTTGCCCCGACGAAATGTGTAAGAACTTACGAATTCCCTGATCACATGAGATCGACCACGCTATTTACGTGGTCATCACCACATCAAACGTTCTAGGGGCGGGGCGTGAATAGGCTGACCGACATGTCAGAACGTTCTCGCACCCTTCCACGCCGGTCATGCCTTTCAACGCCGGGATCGTCGGACCGCTTCCTCGCGAAGGCTCCGAACGCTACCGCCGATATGACGTTCTTGGACCTCGAGGACTCCGTCGCACCGAACGAGAAAGTGGCCGCGCGCGCCAAGGTCGTCGACGCGATTCGCAACCAGGAGTGGGACGAGCGGGTGCTCTGCGTGCGCGTGAACGCCTGGGACACGGCGTGGACCTACGGCGACGTCATCGAGGTCGTGGGGAATGCCGGTTCTCGACTCGACGAGATAATGCTGCCAAAGGTCCAGCGCGCAGCCGACGTGGTAGCGCTCGACCTGCTGCTCACCCAAGTGGAGATGAATGCCGGACTGCCGGTCGGCCATATCGGCATCGAGGCCCAGATCGAGACGGCGCGGGGACTCATAAACGTCGACGAGATCTGCGCGGCGTCTCCTCGCCTCGAGACGATCATCTTCGGCCCAGCCGACTTCGCCGCGTCAATTGAAATGCCGGTACTCACGGGAGGCGTCGCGATCCCGGAGTACCCCGGGGACCATTTCAATTACGTCTTTTCGCGTATCTTGATGGCCGGGCGGGCCAACGGCCTGCAGGTGATCGACGGACCGTTCCTCAAGGTTCGCGAACTCGACGCCCTTCGAGAGTTCTCCATGCGCACGCGCATGCTGGGCTACGACGGCAAGTGGGCCCTTACGCCGGATCAGGCGTTGATCCTCAACGAGGTCTACTCGCCAACCCAGGAGCAGTTCGACAAGGCCTGGGACATCCTCGAGGCGTACCACGTCGCCACTGAGGAAAACAAGACCGGCGCGGTCATGTTTGGCGACGAGATGATTGACGAGGCGTCGCGCAAGATGGCGACGAAGTTCGTCACGCGCGGGACTCGCGCCGGACTGACGCGCTCGGAAAGATAAATGTCTTATTAGGAAGGGTTCCTAGTATGGTGGCCGCATGGCCGCTATTACGACCGAACCGATCGCGCTGCGACAACGAGTACGCGACTCTTTCTCACCCAGAGAGTGGCGTTCAATTTATGGAATGTTCGGCTTCATCGTATTGCTGCACGTGGCGGGGTTTGGGCTTCTCATCATCGCCTCGAGCCAGCGATACGGCGTGGGTTCGGGAAAGGTACTGGGGATCGGCACCGGGATCCTGGCGTACTCCCTCGGCATGCGACACGCATTCGATGCTGATCACATTGCTGCGATTGACAACACCACCCGCAAGTTCATGTCGGAAGGGAAGCGACCGATGTCGGTCGGTTTCTTCTTCTCGCTGGGACACTCATCGGTGGTCGTGGCGCTCACGGTGCTGCTCGGTCTCGGCGCGAGGGCCCTTGGCTCGCAGGTCCGAAATAACCACTCCTCGCTGCACCACTACGGAGGTCTGATCGGCACCATCGTGTCGGGCAGCTTTCTCTATCTGATCGCCACACTCAATCTGGTGATCCTGGTGGGGATCATTCGACTCTTCGTCCAGATGCGTCAAGGTCGCTTCAACGACGCGGAACTGGAGAAGCACCTCAATGCGCGGGGTTTCATGATGAGGTTCTTCGGACCACTCGCGCGCTCCATCGATGCGCCCTGGAAGATGTATCCCTTGGGCATCCTCTTCGGGCTTGGCTTTGACACGGCTACCGAGATCGCATTCCTCGTGCTGGCGGGAACGTCCGTGGCGGCTGGCTTACCCTTCTGGGCGATCCTCAGTTTGCCCCTGCTGTTCGCGGCCGGCATGAGCCTGCTCGACACGATCGACGGTTCTTTCATGAACTTTGCGTACGGCTGGGCCTTCTCCAAGCCAGTACGAAAGGTCTATTACAACATCGCCATCACGGGGCTCAGCGTGTTCGTCGCTTTCTACATCGGCACGCTTGAACTGCTCCAGGTGCTGGCGGGACAGTTGAAGCTCAAGGGCGGTCTGTGGAACTACGCCGCCGCGTTCAACATCAACAAGGCTGGGTTTACCATCGTCGGAATCTTCGTGCTCGTGTGGGGAGGGGCGCTGTGCTATTGGCGCTACGGCAAGGTTGAAGAGAGATGGGAACGAGCGGCCTTGAACGCGCAAGCTAAGAGGGGCGAGCGCCCTGACCTGCATTCCGCCGGCATCACGCTGGGGGCGATCCACGAGCCTTTCACGATCGACAACGAAGAGTTCGTCTAGTCGGTCTGTTCGAGCAGCCTTCGAGCGATCACCTTCAGGCACAGCGTCTCGTCGGCCCCCTCGAAGATCGACAGGACCCGGGCGTCGACGAAGTAGCGACTCACGGGGTACTCCTCGGCGTAGCCCATGCCGCCGTGGATCTGCATCGCCTCTCGCGTGACCCATTCGGCAGCGCGACACACGTAGGCCTTGGCCATCGATGCCTCCATCGTGCCAGCGCCGTTACCCATAAGGCGCGCGACCTCGAAGGAGAACTGGCGCGAGCACTGGATGATCGCCGCCATCGTGCCCAACTTCACCCTGGTGAGCTCGTAGTTGATGATGGGCTCACCAAAGACCTTGCGACTCCTCGCGTACTCCAGGGCCGCTTCGTACGCCGCCTGCATGACGCCCACGGCCCTGGCAGCGGTCTGGAGGCGACCGTTTTCGAAACCGGCCATCTGGAAGTAGAAGCCCTGCCCCAGGCCCCCTTCCTCGCCCACTAGGTTCTCGTCTGGCACGAACCAGTTCTCGAAGCTCAGTTCGTAGGAGTGCATGCCTCGGTAGCCCAACGTGTCGATGGGTCGGCCCTCGAGTCGTCCGTCGCCGTCGCCGCGACCTTCGCCATGGGCGTCCTGGGTGTAGAGGAAGCCCGCGGAATCACCCGGCTCCTTCTCCACCAGGAAGAGCGACAGTCCGCGGTGGGACTGGGCGCGGTCGGGATCGCTGCGCGCGAGCAGCACCAGGACGTTGGCCCGCGCGGCGAACGTACACCAGGTCTTGGTGCCGTTGAGCAGCCATCCGCCCGCGGACTTGGTGGCGGTCGTGCTGATCGAAGCGACGTCGCTGCCGAAGTCCGGCTCGGTGACGGCGATCGCCGCCAGGACCTCCGCGTTCGCGAGCCGCGGCAGCCAGCGCTCCTTCTGGGCCTGCGTGCCACCGCTCAACAGGGCGCGCGTCATGATCTCGGGCCGCGTGATGAGCGAGCCTCCGATGCCGAGCCCCCCCCAGGAAAGCTCCTCGGTCGCGATGACCATGCCCAGGTACTCCGACTCGCCACCGTTGGCGAAGCCCCCGAACTCTTCGGGCACCGAGAGGCCGAAGCCGCCGAGCTCGTTGAGTCCCTTGATGATGGTTTCGGGGATGTCGCTGTTGGTGCGGTGCACGTGCTCGGCGTGGGGGCGAACCTGCTCCAGCGCGAAGCGATGGAAGAGGTCAGCCACCGACTGGAAGTCCTCATCGAGGTGGCGCGAGCCGGGCGTCTCGGCCAGCGACGCGAGGAAGGTCGGATCGCGGTACGTCGCCACGAAGGCGGCGAAGGGCGAGAACCACTCGCGGGAGAGCCCCCAGAGCTCTTCACGCCCTAGGACTCGCGTCGCCAGGTCGCTCAAGGCGATCGCGAGGAAGGCGGCAGCCAGTTCCGACTCATTCACGCCCTTGGTCGCGTAGGCGAACGACGCGCGCGCGGTCGCCAGGGCGCTCGCCCCGTGGGCGACGTCGTACGCCAGGGTTTGCGCTTTGTCGGGACCGCCGCGCCTCTTGAGCTCGTGCAGTGCTGTCGTGATGACCTGTTGGGCGAGGTCGACGAGCTCGCTCGCGGCGTCGAGGTCGAGGGGTGGGGTAGGCATAGGAGAAAAACTATCGGTTCGCCGCACCCGCAATGAGAGACGTAGGATTGCCGGGTGAACGTAACGATGCTCCTGGCGGATTCGGCCCAAGTGGCCGACGGAAAGCTCTACATTTTGGGCGGAGGATGGTCGATCACCGGACCGGACCCCACGCCTTCGGCCGTCGCCATGAAGGTCGGCGTGGACGAGCACGAGTTCAACGAGAACCACCACTGGGAGCTATTCCTCGAGGATGCGGACGGGCAACTCGTGCAGTTTGAAACTCCCGAAGGCACTCAGACGATCGAGGTTCGCGGAGATTTCTCCGCGACGTCGCCCGTCGGCGTTGCCCCCGGCACCCCGGTTGACGTGCCCATTGCGGTCAACTTTGGCCCCATTCCCCTGGGTCCCGCGGCCCGGTTCACCTGGCGCATGGTGATCGACGGAGAATCGCTGCCCGGCGGAACGGTCTCCTTTTCGACCCGACCGATGGCAGAGTTGTCCGAGGGGGCGTAGGCCCCGCGCTGGGCCCGACGACGAGCATGAGTATCTTCGAACGTCCCTTTGGTCGCTACTTCGAACAGTTCGACGTGGGCGACGTGTACAAGCATTGGCCGGGCAAGACCATCACCGAAGCCGATGATCACCTGTTCTGCATGATCACCATGAACCATCATCCCCTGCACAATGACGCCTGGTTCGCCGAGCACGAGACCGTGCAGGGGAGGAACGTGGTCGTCGGCAACCTCGTCTATTCGCTGGTCCTGGGGATGAGCGTGCCCGACGTGTCGGGTTCGGCCATCGCGAACCTGGAGGTCGAGTCGCTCATCCATAGTTTCCCAACCTTTCATGGCGACACCATCTACGCCGAGACTCGCGTGCTCGAGAAGACCGAATCGAGGTCGAAGAACGACCGCGGCATCGTGCTCGTCGAGACCAAGGGATTCAATCAGGACGGCCAAGAGGTCTGTTACTTCCGTCGAAAGGTGATGGTATGGAAGAGCGAGTTCGCACCGCCGCGACGACGTCCCTACAGTGACGGCGCCTGGGAGTAACGACGTAGCCGGATTTCGCCGGGCGCTGCGTCGCGCGGCTCGGTCGATCGCGCGAGACCTGCCCTGGGTTGATCATGGCGATCCGTGGGCCGTGCTCGTGAGTGAATTCATGCTCCAACAGACTCAGGTCGCGCGAGTGGTCGGGCCCTGGGAGCGGTTCTTGGAAACGTTCCCGACGCCGACCTCGTGCGCCGACGCGCCGCTCGCTGAGGTGCTGAGGCTCTGGGCGGGGCTCGGCTATCACCGCAGGGCCAAGTCCCTGCACGACGCGGCCCGCATCATCCGCGATGAATTCGGTGGCGCGGTTCCCAGCGAAGTGCATGAACTTCGTTCCCTCCCGGGGGTCGGTGAGTACACGGCGAACGCGGTGGCCTCCTTCGCCTTCGGCCGTCGCGTGGCGGTGCTCGACACCAATGTCGGCCGCGTGCTCGCGCGCGCCATCGCGAATCGTTCTCTCAGCGCCAGGCAGGCCAGGGATCTCGCGAAGGAGCTCCTGGGTCGCGCGCCTAGCGCTCCGTTCAACCAGGCGCTGCTCGACCTCGGGTCGCAGTTCTGTAGGTCGAAGCCACTGTGCGCATCGTGCCCGGTGGCGAGGGCTTGTACCTGGAACCGGGACGGCGGTGTGGACCCGGCCGTTCGCAGCGCGGCGGTCTCGCGACCCCAGTCTCGATTTCCTGGATCAAATCGCCAACTACGTGGCGACATGCTTCGCCAGCTTCGTGATGGACCGCGAACGAAGAGCAAGCTCCTTGACCGGTTCTCGCAGGACGAAGTCGGCGAGTCAGTTCTCGAAGGTCTCGTGCAAGACGGCCTGGTGACGCGACGCGGCCGGGTGGTCTCGTTGGTGGGCGACTAGGAACGGTGAAGGACCGATAACGTCCAACTGGTGAGTTCGCTCGACATAACGCACTACAAAGAGGTCGTGGGTCACTACGTGACGGGCGTCGTCGTGATCACCGCGCTGAGTGATGGCGAGCCCGTGGGTTTCACGTGCCAGACGTTCAACTCGCTCTCGCTCGATCCCATTCTCATCTCCTTCGCGGCCAAGAGCACCGGTTCCTCATGGCCGCGCATCCGGGCTGCTGACGCGGTGGGCTTTAACATGCTGTCCGTCGAACAGGTCGAGCTGGCTCGAGTCTTTGCGATGAGCGGCATCAACAAGTTCGTCGGGGTGCGCTGGACCGGAGCACCGCACGGTTCGCCGCTCTTGGAGGGAGCCCTCGCTCACCTCGAAGGGCAGATACTCAGCGTCACGACTCACGGCGACCATGATTTTGCCGTCGTGTCAATCGATTTCGTCCAGGCGGACGCCGGGAGCCCGCTCCTGTACTACCGCGGCGACTTCGGTCTGCCCGACTGACCGGACGTCAGTACGCTTCGTTCTGTGAAGAGGGCGGCTCACTTTGACGACTTTAGGGCCGGTCGCGCATGAACCTCGCCCTCGAGGTCGCCCTCATCGTTGTCGCCGCGCTCGCACTTGTCGCCGTGGCGCTTCGCCTGCGCAAGTTGCGTCGCGACGAAATGCGCAAGATCGCCAATCGCGTCGAACGACGGCTCGTGGAGCCGCCGCCGTCGCCCTACACGCCGTCGAAGGGATTTCGCCTCCTGGACGGCCCGTTGAACTCGCCCGCTCGACCGGAACCACCCCGGCCACGATTGGAGCCCGACCACGAGTACGTCTTCAGTGAAAGGCAGTTCGCTACCTATCAGGAGAGCGTGTCGCCGCTGGGCAGGCGCGACGAGCGCTGGGCCCTGTCCAAGTCGACGAACCGTTCGCGATTCTCGAGCATCGGTGCGCGCTTCGCCATGATCCTGTTGGTCGTTCTGGTCGTGGGGATCATCGCCCTCTACTACTTTCAGCACGGACGCCATCCCGGTACCACCACGACCACCACCACGACGACCTCGTTGGCGGTGTCGAGCAGTTCGAAGCAGACGAACACCGACGCTGTGTGGCCGGCCACCTTGGTGGCGACGTCAACGGTCGGTGAAGATGCTTCCTACGCCGTACCCGTTACTCGGTACCGGGTCACCGTTCGCGCCACGGCTGGTCCCGTGTGGACCGTGTTTCAGATGGGTCCCAAGGACACCCTCGAGTGGCAGGGCAAACTTCTCCCTGGTGTCGACGAGTCATTGGTGTTGAGCGGCTCAGCACACATCACCTTGGGTTCGCCGCGAAGCGCCACCGTTCGCGTCGGGAGGAGCACAGTGGTCTTGCCCTCGCCGCTGCCGCCAACCTTGACGCTGATCCTTCAGCCTTCGCTCAGGGCTGCGGGCTGATCTCGTTGATCAGGAAGGCGAGTAACTGGGCCTCCTCGCGCCACGCGTCGTAACGTCCGGAAGGTCCTCCGTGTCCCGTGCCCATCTCGGTCTTGAGGTAGGCGATATTCGCAGGATTCGTGTCACGAAGCTTGAGCACCCATTTTGCCGGTTCCCAGAACCCCACTCGCGAGTCATTGAGCCCGCCGGCCGCGAAGAGGTGGGGATAGACCCGCGTCGTGCCGTCGTAGTTGGTGGCCCGCACGTTGTCGTAGGGCGAATAGCTCTTCATCGTGCGGTACGCGCTCTCGCTGGCGTCGGGGTCGCCCCACTCCTCCCATTCGCCGATCGTCAACGGCAGCGACGCGTCGAGCATGGTGGTGAGGGCGTCCACGAAGGGCACCTCGGCGACCACGGCCTTGAACAGCTCGGGCGCCTGATTCATGATCGCGCCCATCAGGAGTCCGCCCGCCGAGCCGCCGCGCGCCGCCAGCTTTCCGGGCGTCGTCCAGCCCGTGGCGACCAGTTCGCGGGCCACGCTCAAGAAGTCACTGAAGGTGGTCTGCTTCTGGGAGAGGCGACCCATCTCGTACCAGGAACGACCCATCTCACCGCCCCCTCGAATGTGGGCGATGGCGAAGAGGATGCCGCGGTCGAGCAGGGACAGGGTGATCGACGAGAAGGCGGGGTCGATGGAGATCTCGTAGCTGCCATACCCGTAGAGGACCATGGGCGACACCTGATTGGGCGTTATCTCGCCCAAGCCCGCTCCCAGGGTGAGCAAATCTCGACGACCGACTATCGAGACGGGAATCTTTGCACCGTCGCTGGCACTGACCCAGAGTCGGCCGGTGACGTAGCGATCGGCTTGGAAGTCACCGAGCACCTTTTGCTGCTTGCGCACGAGCACCTCGCCGGTCGCGACGACGACGTCCGCGACGAGGCGCGGGGTCACGAGAGAGGTGCTGATGTAGCGCACCTGGGGCGTGTCGTAGTTGGGGTTGCCCGAAAGGGCCTGGGTACTCGGAAAGCCCGCGTCCTCGACCAGCCTCGCCCGCGCCATAATGCTGTCGCCGAAGGGGTCCTCGCCGTCGAGCGTCGCGACGAGTGCGAACCGAGCGCAGCCGTCGAGGCGTTCGCTGATCGCGAGGAATGACCTGAAGGCGTCGACGCCGTCGAGACGGTTGCCGGGCCGTTCAGCGATGAGCTCGCGCCACACGCCGTCATCGACCAAACGGGCGAGCAGGCGAAAATCGGTGGCGTCCTCGTTGGTGATCTTGAGCCACCAACCACGTCCCAAACCGTCGATGAAGTGCTCGACGCCGTACTCGATGCCATGACGTCGTGGCTCGAGCAGCGTCAACTCACTCGTGGGTTCGTCGGCGCCGAGGAAGAGAACCTCGGTGGTCATCGAGGAACCCACCACGACGCATATGACCGCGTCATCACGACTACGCCCGACCGAGACGTTGTACTGTTCGTCCTCCTCCTGGAGCACGAGCACGTCGGCGCTGGCGGGAGTGCCCAATTCGTGGCGCCATAACTGCCAAGGTCGCATGGCGTCGTCGACGCGCGTGTAGAAGAAATGTCGAGAATCCATCGCCCACGCGAATCCGTAGTACACGTCGTCGAGCGCATCGGCGAGCGGGTCTTGTCCGTCGAGGGGTCGAACGGTGACGTGATGGCGTTCGCTTCCCTCGAAGTCCGTTCCCACCGCGACCCAGCGGTCGTCGGGGCTGACCGCCAGGATGCCCACCGAGAGGAATTCGTGATCGCCCGCCTCGGCATTCTCGTCCAGAATGACCTGCTCGCCGTCAAGCGTGGTCGAGGGATCGATGACCGGTGGCGTGAGGTCGTCGCCGAGCGCAGGCACGCGCGCACTGATGGGGTAGTTGAGGCCCTCGCGGGTTCGGTTGAAGTACCACCAGGCCCCCCGTTTCACCGGAACGGAGATGTCGGTCTCCTCGATCCGGCTCTTGATCTCCTCGAAGAGTTCATCTTCGAGCGGCTTGAGGTGCGCGAGTTCTCTCACGAGGAAGTCGTTTTCGGCCCTCAAGTGGTTGAGGACCTCCTCGTCCTCCCGGTCCATCAGCCAGTAATAGGGATCAACGCGTGTGTCGCCGTGTCGGGTGATGGGAAAGGGTCGTTGAGGGACTGAAGGTGGTGTGCTCACGGACTCCACTTTGCCAGGATTCGTTGTCCGGTCGGGATGGCTAGTTGTTACTATGGAGATAGGGATATTCCCAGAGGAGCGCCATGACCACTGACAGCCTTGATTTCAGCCGTTACAAGTTGGGCTGGTCGGACGACCAAATTCCAGTCTTCAAGCCGAAAAAGGGCATCAACGAAGCGATTGTTCGTGAGATGTCAGCGATCAAGAAGGAAGAGAAGTGGATGCTCGACTTCCGCCTCAGCGCGCTGAAGCGCTTCGAGAAGAAGCCGATGCTGCCATGGTTTGCCACGCGAATGCCTGACCTTGATTTTGACGACATCTACTACTACATCAAGCCCACCGAGAACCGGGTCGAGCGCTGGGAAGACCTGCCTGACGCGATCAAGAACACCTACGAGCGCCTGGGCATCCCCGAAGCGGAGCGCAAGTACCTGGCCGGCGTCACGGCACAGTACGAATCCGAGGTGGTCTTTCACCGTAACCGCGAGGACCTCGAACGCCTCGGCGTGCTGTTCTGCGACATGGATACCGCGGTGAAGGACTATCCGGATCTGGTTCGCAAGTACTTCGGCACCATCATTCCGCCCAATGACAACAAGTTCGCCGCCCTCAACTCCGCGGTGTGGAGCGGAGGCTCGTTCATCTACGTTCCTCCGGGGGTAAACGTCGACCAGCCCTTGCAGGCGTATTTCCGCATTAACACCGAGAACATGGGCCAGTTCGAGCGTACGCTGATCATCGCCGACGAAGGTTCGCAGGTCCACTACGTCGAGGGCTGCTCGGCTCCGGTCTACTCGACGGACTCGTTGCACTCCGCGGTCGTTGAACTGGTGGCGCTGCCAGGGGCGCGCATCACGTACACCACTATCCAGAACTGGTCGAACAACGTGTACAACCTCGTCACCAAGCGTGCGCGCTGTGAGGCCGAGGCCAGGGTCGAGTGGATCGACGGCAACATTGGCTCTCGCCTCACGATGAAGTACCCGTCCGTCTACCTAATGGGGCCCAAGGCCTCGGGCGAGGTCCTGTCGGTCGCCTACGCCGGTCCCGGTCAGGTCCAGGACGCCGGCGCCAAGATGGTGCACTGCGCTCCGGAGACGACGTCGACGATCGTGTCGAAGTCGATTTCCAAGGAAGGCGGTCTCACCTCCTACAGCGGACTGGTCAAGGTCGAAGAGGGTGCGACGGGTGCCAAGAGCTTCGTTCGCTGCGACGCGCTGCTGCTCGACGAATCAAGCATTTCCGAGACGCGGCCCTACATGGAAGTGGGCGAGCAGGACGCGTCCATTGGCCACGAAGCGACGGTCTCCAAGATCGGTGACGATCAGCTGTTCTATTTGATGAGTCGCGGGCTCACTGAAGTGCAGGCCATGGGAATGATTGTGAACGGGTTCATCGAACCGGTCACTCGAACCTTGCCCATGGAGTACGCCGTCGAGTGGAGCCGCCTCATTGAGCTGCAAATGGAGGGCTCCGTCGGTTAACGACGTCTCGCTTCAACGATTGAGCAATGATGAGTCGTTACGAGCGCAACGCGTTCGACCGTTGGCGAGGGCCTCGATGCTCTGTGCGGCGGCCCGTTCGTCGCTCGACGTGGGTGACGGGCTCTGACGATCGTGCGAAACTACTGACCTGACGTCGTCTCTTACGACAACGAATTCTGGGATAGCGCCTTCCCCAGGGCTGGCTCGCGGGTGCGCCGGGGCCTCGTTGGTCCGTTTCTCGGGTTTTTATCGCTCGTGCGGGAACGCAGAATTCTTGCGCTCGCAATGATGCGAGGCCGTAGAATCGGCCCATGGGAATGCGAGAGGAGTGCAAGCACTTTCAGAGCCGCACGTACGCCAATGGCGAGGCTGCTCGCTTCTGCGTGCTCGGACTGGCTCCCGATCAACCCTGGTCGTGCCCGGAGAACTGCGTCACCTACGAACGCCGCTTCGCCGACGTGGGTTGGGCCCACGGATCGCTCGTAAAGAAGCCAGTGGAGAAAGTGCCCGAGTCCGATATCCCCGTCGACGATCGCCGTGAGATCCTCGAGATGGCCAGCGACATCGTCAACTCGGTGGCGCCGGAGCTGTTCGAGGAGCGACGACGAGAACTCGAAGTGCAAGAAGAGAAGAACCGCCGCAAGCGAAAGTGGCGGCGGCGCTAGTCGCCGGTGAAGACCGGGGCACGGCGCTCGACGAAGGCCGTCATCGCTTCCTTAAGGTCATTGCTGTGAAGGTGCATCGTGTTCCAACGCGCCGCGAAGACGAGGCCCTCGTGCACCGTATGGCCATCGTTGGCTTTCAGGACGGATTTGGTGCCGCGGACCGCTAATGGCGAATTGACCGCAATCTCTCGGGCGAGTTCGTAGGCGGCGTCGAGCACGTCGGCGGCGCCGGAGCCGTGCACCGAGTTGACGAGGCCGATCTGCGCCGCCCGCTCCGCCGTGATGTCCTTGCCCGTGAACGCCAGTTCGGCCAAGTGTCCGGCGCTGATGATCGCGGGCAGGCGCTGCAGTGAGCCGAGATCGGCGACGAGCGCCACCTTGGCCTCGCGCACCGAGAAGATGGCGTCGCTCGACGCAAGGCGGATGTCGCAGGCGCTGATGAAGTCCACGCCGGCGCCGATGCAGTAGCCGTGCACTGCGGCGATGACTGGAAACGGGAGTTCGCACAACGACGTGATGGAGTCCTGCATGATGCGCACGTTGTCGTAGGTGATGTTGGCCGAAGCCGATCGTGATGGGTTCTCTCCCTCGTCGTGCAGCAAGTGCTGGCTGGCTTCCTTGAGATCGAGGCCCACGCTGAAGTGCGGACCCTTCGCCGCGATCACGAGAGCGCGTATCGCATCGTCGGCCCCGAGCGCAGCGGTCGCACGAAGCAGGTCGCGCCACAGCACACTCCCCATGGCGTTACGCGCCTCCTCACGGTCCAACCAGAGAGTGGCCACGTGCTTGTCGACCTGAAGAGAGATGACGTCAGACGTGAATTCCACGGTTCCTCCTTCGCGCTGCGTGGACCAGCCTAGGTCGCGGGCCGGTGGGGGCCACAGGGTCATCCATTACACTGGCCAAGCCTCTTATCTATGGAAATCTTCGCTGATTCAGCCTCCTCCTTCATTGCCGACCGGTCCGACGCGGCTCTGCGTCAGCTCGCGTGGTCGGGTTTTGAAGAGGCTGGTCTTCCTCAAGTGAGTGATGAAGTGTGGCGCTACGCCCCATTGTCCGAGCTGGACCTGGACCGCTTCGCTGTCGCTGTCGAGCCGTCCGCGTCGACGGATTCGGATTTCGCACGCGAGCTCTGCGAGCGCGCGGGGCTGGTCATCAGGGTGGTCGATGGATTCTGCATCGACGCAACAAGTCATCTCGAGGGCGTCACCGTCGAGGTCGATGAATCAGCGATCTCGCTCAGTGGCGAGACCTTCACCAACCGTTACCAGAGCGACACGTTCGCGCTGCTCAATGTAGCGCTCTCTCCGGCGACGACGGTCGTACGCGTCGCGCCCGGCGCGCTCGTCGACACGCCCATCGTGGTGCTTAACATCACCAACGGATCGTCGTCGTTTCCGCGCACGCAGATCGATCTCGGTCGAGGCGCGAGCGCGACGGTCGTCGAGTACTTCGAAGGCGGCGCTGACGCGTTGGTGGTGCCGCTCAGCGAGTACCTGATCGGGGAAAATGCGGCGCTGCAGCTCATCACCTATCAGCGTCTCGCGCCGAGCGCCTGGCACGTGGCGCGCACGACCGGCTTCCTCGAGCGCGACGCGAGGCTTCGTCAGGCCGTCATCGGCATGGGCGGACATTACAACCGGTCGCGTAACGACGCCGAGATGCTCGGCCTCGGTTCCGAGAACGAGCTTCGCACCACGTTCCTCGGCTCGGGCACCCAGGTGCACGACTTCCGCACGCACCAGCTTCACGTCGCGGGGCGCAGCCATTCGACGCTGCTCTCCAAGGGCGCGGTGGCGGACGAGTCGCGATCGGTCTACACCGGGCTCATCGAGATCGAAAAGGGCGCGAAGCGAACCGACGCGCGCCAGACGAACCACAATCTCCTGCTCTCTCCGACTGCTCACGCCGATAGCGTGCCCAATCTGGACATCCGCGAGAACGACGTCATGTGCGCGCACGCGTCGAGCGTCGGGCCGCTCGATGAGCTCCAGCGCTGGTACCTCGAATCACGCGGGGTGAGCCGGAGCGACGCCGAGAGGCTGATGATCCAGGGCTTCTTCAACGAGATGCTCGTTGCCCTGCCCAAGGAACTCGCCGAGCTCGTCGAAGCGGACGTGACGTCGGTTCTCTCGTCGGTTCGGATCGTGACGCCGTGACGAGCGTCGATATCGGCTCCCTGGACGACTACGTCAGCGGCGAGACCCGTCAGGTCCGCCTCGACGGCCGTGTGCTGGTCGTGATCCGCATCGAGAACGATGTGTACGTCCTCGACGACCGTTGCAGCCACGAGGACTTCAGCCTCGCGGAGGGCGACGTGAACGTGGAGACCAGGGAGATCGAGTGCGCCCGCCACGGAGCGATGTTCCGATTGAGTGACGGCGAACCAACCTCGTTTCCGGCCACGAGACCGGTGGCGCACTACGACGTGCGTGAGAGTAACGGTCGCCTTCAGGTGATGGTGCCATGACCTCGACACTCGCGATCCAAGGTCTGCGCGTCGAAGTCGCCGGCAAGCAGGTCCTTCGCGGCTTCAACCTGACGATGGCATCCGGTGAGGTGCACGCCATCATGGGGCCCAACGGTTCGGGTAAGTCCACGTTGGCGCACGCGATCGCCGGTCACCCCGGTTACAAGGTGCTCGACGGCTCGGTCTTGCTCGACGGCGTCGAGCTGCTGGAGCTTTCGCCGACCGATCGCGCTCGTCACGGGTTGCTGCTGGCCTTGCAGCAGCCGATGGAGATCCCCGGCGTGCGTCCGATCGACCTACTGGTCGCCGCGGGCGCCGATCCGTCAAACCTTCGCGAGCGAATGAATGACGAGGCCCGCAGCGTCGAACTTCGCCCTGACGTGCTCGAGCGCTTCGTGAACGTCGACCTTTCTGGCGGAGAGCGCAAACGCGCCGAGATGGTGCAGGTGGGGATCCTGCGGCCGAAGTTCGCCGTGCTCGATGAGATCGATTCAGGACTCGACGTCGACGCGTTGGGCGCGGTCGCCCGCCGGCTTCAGCTGGCGACCACGCAGTGGGATTGTGGCGTCATGGTCATCACGCACTTTCGTCGCCTGCTCCTTGAGCTCGTGCCCACCATGATCCATGTCGTCAGTGGCGGAGTCGTGGTCGCGACCGGGGGCCCCGAGCTTTCGCAAATCCTCGAACGAGACGGCTACGAGCCTTTTCGCGCCCAGAATCCTTGACCACGTTGCTAATGGGTGCCCCGGTAAACTTGTCAAATGGCTGACGGACGTGACGGCGCACCCCAAGGCCGACCAGAGAGACCTCCCGGTTCCAAACGATCCCTAGCCAACGAGCATCGCCTCGTTGCCCTGGGAGACGCCGTTGATCGTCAATCGGGCGTACAGCGCAAGCGGCGCAGTGCGAGGCCCGGACGACGGCGGCGACGGGTCATCATTTCGATCGCCACCGTGCTCGTGCTGATCGTCGCCGTCGTCGGCGGCGGGTACCTCTACACCAACTACCGCTTCGACCAGATCCCCAAGATCAAGGTCGCCGGCGAGCTTCCCCAGCTGTCCGGGAAACCCTTCAACATCCTGGAGATCGGTTCGGACTCGCGCGTGGGCCTGACGGGCAAGGTTGCCGCCGCGACCGGCGGAGCGAGCGTCCAGGGCCAACGCAGCGACGTCGTCAAGATCATGCACATCGACCCGGTGGCGGGGACGATTACGGTGCTCTCGATCCCCCGCGACACCATGGTGACCCTGCTGGCGAACCAGTCGCTCTACGGGAACTACAACCGCATCAACGTGAACTTCGCCGAAGGCCCCTCGCTCCTCGCCCAGACCATCACGGCCAACCTCGGCATCCCCATCCAGCACGTGGTCGTCGTGAGCTTCGCGGGACTCATGAACTCCGTCGACGCGATCGGCGGCATCTACCTCGATTTCCGCTATCCCGCCAAGGACGAGTACTCCGGCCTCAACATCAAGACCACGGGCTGCCAGCTGGTGACGAGGTTCCAGGCGCTCGCGGTGGCGCGCAGTCGCCACTACGAGTGGTACCAGAACGGCATGTGGAACTTCGACGGCACGAGCGACTTCGGGCGCATCATCCGCCAGGACGCCTTCATGCGAGCGATGATTAACCGCGTACGTGGGCTCTACAATCCCCTGACCATCAACGCCTTCCTGTCGAAGGTCCCCCAGGGCATCACGCTGGACGACAACTTCACGCTGAACGACCTCATCGAGATCGCGGTGAAGTTCCACGGGATGAACCCCAACGCGATGCTGACCTACACGCTGCCCACCATCGCCGGCACGAACGCGAGCGTGGGCGACGTGCTCTACGTCGACCAGCCGGCCGCCCAGCAGATGCTGGTCGACCTCTACGGCAACACATTGCTGACGCCCACCAATCCGCCACCGAACGCAGAACTTCAGACTCCGATGCCGCCGAAGGTGGCGGCCACCACGAGCACGACCACCACGACGATCGCGCCGAAGAAATCAGGGACGTCCAAGGGCACCACTACCACGACGCACCCGTCCAACCTGGTGCCCGGCTCGACCCAGGCGACCCCGCTGTACGACCCGGTGCCCTGCAGCCCCTAGGCGGCGGAGTACTCGTCGAGACCCTGGCTCAACGTGTTCCACGCGAGCGTGGCGCACTTGATGCGCACGGGGAACTTCACGACGCCCTGCAGTGCGGCCAACTCACCGAGGGTCCGCAGGTCCGCCTCGGCCGGCTGAGCGTTCGCTTGCAGGGTCGTCGCGTGCACGCTCATCAACTGCTTGAAGGTGGCGATGGCGTCGCGGACCTGCTCGAGTGACTTGCCCTTCACCGCGCTGGTCATCATCGAGGACGACGCCTGGGAGATCGAACAGCCCTGCCCCGTCAACTTGATGTCCTGGAGCACGCCGTCCTCGATCTGCAGGTACGCCACGATCTCGTCACCGCATAGCGGGTTGAAACCCTCGACGCGCAGGGCCGGCGGTGAGGGCAGCTCGCCACGATTGCGCGGCGAACGGTAGTGGTCGAGAATGATCTCGCGGTAGAGTTCCTCGAAATTCGACATGCCCTATCCGAACATCTTGATGGCGTGTTCGAGCGCCTCGAGCAGGACGTCGGTATCCTCGGTCAATGAATAGGGTCCGTAAGAAACTCGAACGGTGGCGGTGAGGTCGAAGCGACGCATCAGCGGCTTGGCGCAGTGATGGCCGGGCCGAACGCAGACGCCGAACTGGTCGAGGACCTGGGCCACGTCGTGGGCGTGGACCCCCTCGACGTCGAGGCTTACGACGGCCCCCCGATCAGTCACGTCACGGGGTCCGATCACGCGCACGCGACCCTCGAACTGTTCGTCGAGGCGCTTCAAGGCGTCGAGGGTGAGCGCTTCTTCGTGTAGGTCGATGTTGCGCATGCCGAGGCCTTCGAGGTAACGGATGGCGGCGGCGAGGCCCGCCGCTTCCGCGATGGGCGGCGTGCCGGCCTCGAAGCGCGTCGGTCCGTTGGCGGGGGTGTAGCCGTCGAGGCGAACGTCGGCGATCATGCCGCCTCCGCCCAGGAACGGCGGCATCGCGCCGAGCAGTTCCGCGCGGGTCCAAAAGGCGCCGATACCGGTCGGACCGAGCATTTTGTGGCCGGAGAAGGCGAGGAAGTCCACGTCCAGGTCGACGACATCGGTCGGGGCGTGGGCGATCGACTGGGCGCCGTCGATGGCGATGAGTGCGCCTCGCTGATGGGCGGCTCGGCTCAGCTCCTTGATCGGGTTGATCGTTCCAAGGACGTTGGACATCGCCGTCACCGAGACCAGCTTGACGCCGTCGAGGAGTTCGTCCAGATTGGAGAGATCGAGGCGAAAGTCGTCGGTGACCGGGATGAAACGAACGATGATGCCCCGCTCGGCTTGCAGCTGGAACCACGGCACGATGTTCGCGTGGTGCTCCATCTCGCTTAGCAGCACGACGTCACCCTCGCTGAGGTTGGCCCAACCCCAGGACTTGGCGAGCAGGTTGAACGACTCCGTCGTGTTCTTGGTGAACACGACTTCTTCGGCGCCGCCGGGCGCGTTGATGAAATGGGCCGTCGCCTCGCGAGCGCCTTCGTAGGCGGCGGTCGCTTCGGCCGCTGTCTGGAATACGGAGCGGTGCACGTTGGCGTGGTGCAGTTCGTAGTAGCGGCTCATCGCTTCGATGACGCAGCGAGGCGGCAGCGACGTGGCGCCCGAATCGAGGTACGTGATCGGATGGCCGTTGATGACGCGTCCGAGCAGGGGGATGTCGTTTCGAACGAAGCGGGGGTCGAAACTGGTCACGTCGTCACCGGTCGCCACGCGTCGTAGCCGTCGAGCTCGATCCGCTGGGCTAATTCGGCGCCGGCGGAGTGAACGATTTGACCGTCGACGAGGATATGCACCTGATCGGGTTCGATCTCTTCGAGCAGCTTCACGTAGTGCGTGACGACCACGACGCCCATGAGGGGATTCTCGTCACGTACCGTTCGCACGCCGCGCGCCACGATGCGAAGCGCGTCGATGTCCAGACCCGAATCGGTCTCATCCAGAAAGGCGATCGTCGGTTCGAGCAGCGCCATCTGCAGGACTTCGTTGCGTTTGCGTTCGCCTCCGGAGAAGCCTTCGTTCAGGTGGCGTTCGGCGAACGCCGGGTCCATTCCCAGACGGTCCATCCATTCGGCCAGGTCGAGGCGGACCTCGAGGATGCTCAACTCCTCGAGCCCCTTGCGCGCGGCGATGGCCTGGCGCAGGAACTGGATCACCGACACGCCGCTGATGGCCTCAGGGTACTGAAAGGCCAGGAAGATGCCCGCTCTGGCCCGCGTGTCCGGTGACCACTTGGCGATGTTCTCGCCCTTGAGCAGGATTTCACCGCCGGTCACGGTGTAACCGGGGTGGCCCATCACCACGTTGGCCAGCGTGGATTTCCCGGCTCCGTTGGGACCCATGAGCGCGTGCACTTCGCCTTCGTTCACGCTCAGGTCGACGCCGCGCAGAATCGGGGCGCCGTCGGCCTCGACGTGAAGGTTTCGAAGTTCTAAAAGGGGCTCGGACACGGGTCTGAGCCTACCGGCGCCGCCCTTCAACCCGACCGGACGTCACCAGCCCCGCGCGACCCACTCATCGAGATGTGGGCGTTCGGCGCCGATCGTCGACTCCCTTCCGTGTCCGGGCCAGAAGATGGTCTCGTCCCCGTAGATCCGATAGAAGCGTCGCTCGATCGAGTCGATGATGGTCGCGAAGTCCCCGCCCTCGAACGTCGTGTTGCCCGGACCTCCCGGAAAGAGGGTGTCGCCGGTGAAGAGCAGCGGCGTTCCCTCGAGGGCGAAGGAGATGCTCCCGGGGGTGTGGCCCGGCGTGTGGATGGTGCGAAGTCTGAGTCGTCCGACTTCGTGCACGGTGTCGTCCTCTAGGAGATGGTCGTAGCCCGGCAGCATTTTCGCGTCCTCGTCTCGCACCCACACGTCGATGCCGGCCTCGCGCACCTGCGAGACGGCTCCGATGTGGTCCCAATGGCCGTGGGTTTCGAGAACCGAGGTCACGCCCAATTTGGTGGCGACGCGCAGGAGCCGATCGTGTTCGTTCGCGGCGTCGATGAGCGTCGCCTCGCCGGTCGTTCGACATCGCACGACGTAGACGTTGTTCTCAATCGGGCCGACCACGAAGCGATGGACCTCGGCCTTGTCGTCGGCCCAGACCAGTTCCACATTGTCCATGCCCTCAAGAATGCCACCTGGACACGCCCCGTGGGGTCAGGGCTGCGTTCGCGTGAGGGCGACGGGAAGTTTGGGTTGGTACAGCGCCACGTCGCCGCCACCGGGAAGGGGGACCCGCGTCACCGATCCCCACGCCGGTTCCTGCACCTCGGAGCACTGGATTCCTCTGGCCCTGAGCGACGCCACCTCGCTCGCCAGGTCGTCGGTGATCAAGAAGAGTTCGTGGTTCCCGCTCTCCTCACCCGGGTGCACCGCCACCTCGGTCGGTGGCAACGCGAAGACCGGCCACCCGCCCCCCGCGTCCTTCGAGGCTAAGCCCAGGACGTCTCGAAGGAAGGCGCGGTCCGCCGGCGCGTCCTGGCTGAAGATGATGACGTGGGCTCCGACGATCATGGGCAACTCCCTCGAAGATGGGTATCCATCCTTGGCCAAACTAGCGGGCGACTCTCGGTGCCGGGAATCAAACGAGTGCTCCGAATCGCCCGAGGTGGGCCCCGGATGTCTGACGAGCCAAGTTTCGCTAATCTCGCTACGGACGGCATTACTTGCCGGTAGCGAGAAGAAGGCGCGCGATGAACTTTGGCTTCAGCGAGGAACAGGAAGAACTGCGAAAGATGGTGAAGCGCTTCTTGGACGAGAAGTCTCCCGAGAGCGAAGTACGTCGACTGATGGCGACCCCCGAGGGCTACGACCCGGCGGTGTGGAAGCAGATGGCGAGCGAACTGGCGCTGCAGGGTCTGGGAATCGCCGAGGAGTTCGGCGGACAGGGCTACGGCCCGGTCGAGCTGTACGTGGTGTTCGAGGAGATGGGCGCCAACCTCTTCTGCTCGCCTTATTTTTCCACCGTGGCCCTGGCCGCTAACGCCCTCGACTTGGTGGGCAGCGACGCCAACAAAGCCGAGTACCTGCCGGGCATCGCCTCGGGCGACACCATCGCCACGCTGGCCCTCACCGATGACGCCGGCGACTGGAACCTCGCCACGACCTCGACCACAGCGAGGACGTCAGGTGACGGATGGGTCGTCGACGGCGTGCGCAGCTACGTCACCGACGGCAACGTGGCTGCGCTGATCCTGGTGCCCGCGACGACGGACAAGGGTCTCTCGCTCTTTGCGCTGAAGGGTGACGCCGCGGGCGTGACCCGCGAGTCGCTGCCCACCATGGATCAGACACGAAAGCAGAGCCGCATCGAGCTGGCCAACGCTCCCGCGGCCCTGGTTGGCGTCGAGGGAGGTGCGCTCGAGGGCCTCGAGACGACGATGCAGATCGCCGAAGCGGCCCTGGCGGCCGAGCAGGTCGGCGGCGCGCAGCGCGTGCTCAACAACGCGGTCGAGTACGCGAAGAACCGCGTGCAGTTTGGGCGACCCATCGGTTCGTTCCAGGCGATCAAGCACAAGTGCGCCGACATGCTGCTCGACGTCGAGTCGGCCAAGTCGGCCGCCTACTACGCCGCGTGGGCCGCTCAGGAGCGAAACGACGAGTTGCCCATCGCCGCCAGCCTCGCGAAGTCATTCTGCTCGGAGGCCTACTTCCACTGCGCCGCGGAGAACATCCAGATCCACGGGGGCATCGGCTTCACCTGGGAGCATCACGCGCACCTCTACTTCAAGCGCGCCAAGAGTTCCGAGCTGTTCTTAGGTGACCCGGCCTATCACCGCGAACTTTTGGCCCAGCGCCTGGGCATTTAGTTCAACGTGCTCGCTCACGAGCAACTGACGAGCGGCGAGTCACTGCTCGACCTGAGAATCGCGACGTCGAACTCGCGGCCCCTGGTGAGCCACGTGCTCGTCCTCGTGCACGGGTTGCCCCGGATGATGGGCATGGGACGTCAGGCGGCGGGACTGCTGCCCGAACTGGCCGAGCACCTCGCGAACGAATCGGGGTGGCTCGTGGCGACGGGGACCCTTTCGGGCGTCGGCACGAGCACGGGGACCTTCTCGGCCACCCAGTGGCGTCGCGACTTGGAACTGATCGTCAATCGGGTGGTCCAGGGCGATCGCCGGATTTCCATGGCGGGCTTCGGCTTCGGTGGTGCGCTGGCGCTGCGCATCGCCGCGGGCGACGAACGAGTGCACGGTGTTGCCGCGTTCGCCGCGCCGGCGCATCTTGAAGCGTGGTGCGGCCCCGCCGAGGAGTTCCACCGTTCGGTCCAGATCGCCGGCGTGGTGGCCGACCCCAAGGAACTGCTTGGTCCCGAAGAGTTGCGGTCGGACGTGCTCGAAATCGACCCGCTGGACGCGATTGCCCAGATTCCTCCACGTCGGCTGCTGATCGGTCACGGAACCGACGACCTGGAGATCCCCGTTTCCGATGCGCGCGACCTCCTTAACGCCGCCGACGGCCGAGCCGAGCTCCGATTGATCCAGGGTGCCGGTCATCAACTGAGGGCCGATCCGCGCATGGTGGCGACCCTGCTCGGCTGGCTCGATCGGCACCGCTAGGCGAGGGCGACGTCCAGGGCCCGGCGAATCGCGCTGGCCGCTCGTTCGGGGTCGGCGGCATCACAGATAGCCCTCACCACCACGAAGTGGCGCAGCCCCGCGTCGACGAGTGCACCGATGTTCTTCGCGTCGACGCCACCGGTGACGAAAACGGGCAGGCTGGTGCGCGATTGGCACTCGACGGCGTAGGAAAGACCGGTTCCCGGTCGTCCCGCCTTCGTGGGTGTCGCCACGATGGGTCCGGCGCTGAGGTACGTCGCCGCCTGGTGCAGGGCGGTGTCGAACTCGTGTGTGTCATGCGTTGACAGGCCGACGATCGCCTCCGCACCCAAGACCTCACGGCAATGGGCCACCGTCGCGTCGTCCTGACCAACGTGCACTCCGTCGGCTCCGGCGCGCTGCGCGAGCTCCGGAGAATCGTTGACGATGAAGGGAACGTCGAAGTCTCGGCAGATGGGGGCCATGAGACGTGCCGTGGCGAGCTGCACCTCGGCGGGGAGCACCTTCTCTCGCAGTTGGACGACGTCGACACCCCCTCGCAAGACGGCGGCCAGGAAACTCGCCATGTCCTCACGGTGCCCGACGCACAGGTAGAGATTGCGCTTGTCGAGGTCCGCCATTGCGCCACCTTACGGCTCGTTGGCATTGGCTGATCCTCGATGCCCGCGTAGGGCAGAATGGTGGGATGCAGATTCCCGCCAAGTCCGAGTACGCCATCCGCGCGCTCTTGACCCTGGCGGCGAACGATTCGTCGCTGAGTGCCGAACATCTCGCGCAGGAGCAGGAACTGCCCGCGAAGTTCCTCGGCGCGATCCTCTCGGACCTTCGCCGCGGTGGACTGGTGTCGAGCCAGCGCGGTCCCGAGGGCGGATTCAAACTGGCGCGCGACCCCGACACGATCATGATGGCGGACATCTTGCGAATCGTCAGCGGTCCGTTGGCCGGCGTGCGAGGCATGCGCCCCGAGACGCTGCACTACGTCGGCGAAGCGACTCACCTGACGGACGTGTGGATCGCCGTTCGCGGCACGCTTCGCGAGGTGCTGGAGCACGTGACCCTCGGCCAGGTGCTGCGGGGCGACCTGCCCGAGGCCGTGACGAGGTTCAGTTCCAACCCGGACATGTGGGTCACACGGCATCTCTGATGAGAATCTATACCGACGGCGCGTGCCGCGGTAACCCCGGTCCCGGCGGCTGGGCCTGGGCCTGCGACAAGGACTCCTTCGCCAGCGGAGCCGACGCGCACACGACGAACCAGCGTATGGAGGTGCTGGCCGTCATTGACGCGCTGCGCGCCAATGCCGATGATCCCATTGAGATAGTCAGCGATTCCAACTACGTCGTCAAGTGCTTCGTGGATAAGTGGCACGTGGGTTGGCTGCGACGGGGCTGGAAGAACTCGCAGGGCCAGCCCGTGGCGAACCGTGATCTCTGGGAGGAACTGTTCGAGCTGGCGCTGTACAGCGGTCGCACCGTCACCTTCTCGTGGGTGAAGGGCCACTCGGGCGACCTGATGAATGATTTCGTCGACGCCCTCGCCACCGAGGCCGCTGACACCCAACGAGGTCGACGAACCTGAGGACCGCCCGATTCGACACTCGCTGAGAAACATTAGGATTTTAATGGTTTTCATTCAACAGTGAGCGAAGGGAATGTCGTGGCGAACGAGGTCCAGCAGTTCGATGTCGTGGTGATTGGAGGCGGTCCCGGGGGCTACGCCGCAGCGCTGTACGGCGCCGCGGCCGGCCTCAACGTGGCGATCGTGGAGCGCGACAAGGTGGGCGGCACGTGCCTGCACCGCGGTTGCGTGCCCGCCAAGGAGTTCCTCGAGACCGCGCACGTGCGCCGCACCGTCGAACACGGTGCTGCCTTCGGCGTCACCGCGAAGGACGTGAGCGTCGACTTCGCCGTCAGCCAGGCCCGAAAGAACGAGATCGTCGATCGCCTGTACAAGGGATTGTCGGGGCTCATCAAGGGCCGCAAGATCACCGTGTTCGAAGGGACCGGCCGCCTGGACGCGGACCTCAAGGTCACGGTCGCCGACGGCGCCGACGCCGGAGTGGTGGCGCAGGGCAAGGACGTCGTCGTCGCGGTGGGATCGGTACCGCGCACGTTGCCCGGATTCGACGTCGACGGAACGACGGTCGTGACCTCCGACGAGTTCCTGGACCTAAGCGCGCTCCCCGCGACTGCGGCCGTCATCGGTGGCGGCGCCATCGGGTGCGAGTTCGCCTCGATGCTGTGCGACATGGGCACCAAGGTGACGATCCTCGAATTCCTGCCCACGATCCTGGCCGGCTGCGACGCCGAGGTGGTCAACGTCGTGGGCCGGGCCTTCAAGAAGCGTGGCATCGAAGTTCGCGCCGGGGTGAACGTCACGGGACACGCTCCCAAGAAGGGTGGCACCACGATAAACGTCGAAGGCGGCGACGACGTCAAGGTTGACATGGTCGTGATGTCGGTGGGCCGGCGACCGCGCAGCGAGGACCTGCTCGGCGAGGGCACCGGCGTTGAGATCAACGACCGGGGATTCGTCGTGGCCGACCGGTCACAGCGCACGGGCAACCCGCACGTGTACGCCGTCGGTGACGTGGTGGCGGACACGCCCCAACTCGCTCACGTGGGCTTCGCCGAGGCCATCGTCGCCATCAAGACCATCCTGGGCGAGCCGGTCGTGCCGGTGGACTACGAGCGTGTGCCGTGGGCCATCTACTCCAACCCCGAAGTCGCCTTCTGCGGCCTCACCGAAGCGAAGGCGAAGGAA
>Ga0182030_10004607_pt1 | contig 29414 bp, 22 predicted proteins | sample 812S3MmetaG_FD_121299 | JGI IMG/M metagenome (GOLD analysis project Ga0182030, IMG submission 121299) | Permafrost microbial communities from Stordalen Mire, Sweden - 812S3M metaG (Illumina Assembly) | ecosystem: Environmental > Terrestrial > Soil > Wetlands > Permafrost | place: Sweden...
CCATTACCAACAATGGAGCCATCCAGGACCATGCGCAAACCACGAATGCCGATGCTACAGTTAGCGCTCCCTCGGGTGGGAATCTCGCCATCCTAACGGCTAACGGCGCCGGGAGCCTGTTAACCGGATCGCTCACCCTCACCGAAGGGGTGGACAACGCGGCAACACAGCAGACCTTCTCCTTCAGCGGTCAATCGCTGACTCAGATCGCGAACCAGTTCACAGGCACTGGCCAATACGCAGGCATGGGGATCACGGCCACCGTCACCGGCGGCAATACGGTCGTCTTTACGCAGAATGCCCTGGATACAGGTACAGCAGCCGTAAGCGGATCGAACATCAAGGACGTAACGGACAATGGGACCACAGGTGTCACCGTCGCGGCCGGCACCATTCTGGACACCATCACAGTCGCCAACGCCAACGACCTGGTACAAGGAAAGTTCAGCTACACGCCCGGAGCCGGCGGCGTCTACTCGCAGACACAATACAACACCGCGACCGATAACGTGAACGGCGTAACGCTTAAGCAGATCGCCGCTGATTTCGATAATGGTTACGAGGGGACCGCCGCCCTGACGAATCTCAGCACCAAGGGGATCACGGCTAACCTCAGCGCCGACGGGACAACACTGACATTTACACAGACGGTCGGAGATGCGTCGACCGCGGCTGTCAACACCTACAACACCACTCCACTGGTTGACAACATCGCGCAATCCACGGCGACTCAAACCTACAACACTGCCGGCAACGGGAACATGGTGAACACGCTGACGGTGGGGGCGACCACCGACAAGCTGACCGGCACCCTCAACATCCAGGAGGGCGCCGACGGCAGCAACACCCAATCCACTTACAACCTCACCGGCAAAACGCTGGCGGATGTGGCGGCGGACTTCACCACAGGCGCCGAAAAGAACCTCGGCATCGTCGCCACCCTCGACAGCGCGGGCACGGGCTTCACGTTCACGCAGGCTGCCAGCAACGTGGGCACGGCGAATGTGACCAATGCCACTAGCATCATCGACACCCAGGTACCCGGCTCCCAGGCGCCAATATCGCTCAGCACGGACATCAATCTGGGAACCATGACCGTGGGCACCGCCAGCGATTTTCTGACCGGAACTCTCAGCGGCAAGGAGGGAGACGGCACAACCTCCTTCAACGCCGGCAGCGGCATTAACCTGAGCGGCTATACGCTTCAATCGTTGGCGGCGGCGTTCAACACCGGCGCCTACGACGGCTACGGAATCTCGGCCAGCCTTAATGCCACGGACACCAGCCTCAGCTTTACGGCGAAGGGCAGTGACACGGGGACGCCGACTGTCTCGACGACTTCCTATTCCGACATCGCGACCGGCGTTATCCCGGTGAATGTCACCAACAGCCCGGTCCAGGGGGGCACAATCGGCTCCCTCACAGTCAACAACCTGGCCGATGGCCTGACCGGGACCTTGAACGTCACCGACAATACCGGGGGAACGCACGCGATCACTCTGGGCACGGTCAGCGGCTCGGCCGGGGCAAGCACCGACAACATCACCGACCTGGCGGCATATTTCAACTCGGGCACCGGGTCCACCTACGGCATCAAGGCAGTGGTCAACGGCGATACGCTCACCCTCAGCGACAATTCAACCGGAGCGAACTCATCGGATGTGGCCAGCGTTCAATCCAGCTCGGTCACGGACTGGGCCGCATCGAGCGTCGTAGCCAACCCGGCGGCGAGCGCGACCATCGGCTCCCTTACGGTCGACCAGCTCGGCGATACGCTGGGCGGATCGATCAACTTCACAACCAACACCGGCGCCGCGGAGTCTGTTGCCCACGATGGCGCAGACAATGCGACTCTAACAGCCACAAACGCCAGCGATCTGCTGGGCGGAAGTCTCACTCTTGTGGGCACGATCGATCACACGGGGCTGGCCGGAGCAAGTACCTTGAATGGCGCCACCCTCGGCACCATCACCGTCGCGAACGCCGCCGATCAGCTCAACGCCAGTGCTACGCTCAGCATCAACGGCGGCGGCGCTACCCTCGTCAGCGCGATGGGCGGCAACACGATTGAAGCGGTCAAGGCCTACTACACCACCGGCGCCGGGGACGCCCTCGGAGTGACGGCCACCATCGCAACCAACGCGGACGGTTCATCCACCCTCACACTGAAAAACAGCAGTGGAAACACCATGGCCAACGGCGCTACCCTCGGCGGCGGCGCAAACGAAACGGTTACTGACACGCTCGCTTTAGGTACGCGCGGCACGACGGACACTGTTGCCGATTTGCACGCCACACTGGGAGGCGCTGCCTACCAGGGCATGGGCTTCACGGTGGCCGGCAACGGTACGACCACCGTTGATGTCGGGGGCGGCGCTGCTGCCGACATCGGCACTTTCGGGACCGTCTACGGCTTCGCCCAAACCTCGATCGCGCTGGGCGCTGGGGTCAACAACATCACCGAGTTGGCTACAGCGCTGAACACCGGGGCGGACGACACCCTTGGGGTTACGGCGAACATCAGCGGCAACACCATCACGTTTACCGACAATGGGGCGGGTACAGATAGCGGTGTAGCCACGGTTGCCGCCATGCCCCAGACAACCGACACCGTCGCGGACGTTCTGCCCACCACGAGCAACAGCGTGACGGTGCAGGCGGCCAACGAGACACTGTCCGGAACACTTACCGTGAGCACGGGCACCGGCTCGACGGTTCAGCATATCCTCACCAACCAAACGATTGCGCAGATCGCGGCCAACTTCAACGATTCCACCGGCGCCACAGCCAACTGGTCTTCTGAAGGTGTCACGGCCACCATCAACAACAACACGCTGACCTTCTCCCAGACCTCCAACGAATCGGCGGATCGGGTCAACGTCGTCAGCACCGGCCTCACAGATACGATTCCTGTAACCGCAGTCAATGTCGGCGTCGCCGGCGGCACGATGCTGGATACCATGTCGGTGAATAACAGCACCGACACGCTGGGCGGCACGCTGAACATCACCTCGGGCATCGACGGGCAGGTACACCAGCTTGCTTTGGGCACCACGGGCGCCAATGCGACCGACACCCTGGCCCACCTTGCGGCAACCATCACCGCCAGCGGCTACGGGGTCACGGCTACGCTCAACCAGGCGGGCACCCAGATGACGCTGACCCAGAACAGCGGAGACGGCTTCAACGCAGGCATCGGCACAACAAGCGTGACCGATACCGGCGTCATGAGCCTGGCTCCAAGCAACAGCCTGGGTACTCTGACCGCCACAAAGGCAACCGACACGCTGTCCGGAACCCTCAACGGCGTGGGCTCCGACGGCAAGACTGCCTATCAGATCAACTTCACCGGCGACACGCTTTCCGAGGTGCTGCAGGCCGTCAATGGCAATCAGGCCGCCGGGATCACCGCGACCCTGAACAAAGCAGGCACAGGCCTGTCGTTCACAGCAACTAACGGAGACTCCGGCACGCCCACCATCGGCAACTACGGAAATATCACCGATACCACCGTTTCCACCCAGACGGCTGTATCCATCACCAGTACGCCAACCTCCGGTGTGGCAAATTCGAGCACCCTGGGCTCGCTGTCGATTTCGAGCCTGGACACACTCAGCGGCAGTATGACTATCGGCGGGCAGACGCTCAACATTGGCTCGTCCGACAACACCGCCGCCACGTTGGCATCAACTATCGACAAGGGCAACTACGGGGTCCAGGCCGCGTACAACGCCAACAGCGGCCAGCTGACGTTTACGTCGGCGAACTCGGCAATGGGGATCAGCACCAGCTCTCTCAATGAGACCGCCCCCGGCGCAACCACCGGTACTGCTGTTGGCAGCCTGACCGGAGCCTACACGTCTTCGGGCTATTACAGCCGCGGAATTACGGGCACCGTGACGGATACCAGCACGCAGGGTGGAACCCAGACCGTGGGAATCACCACCAACGCCAACGGCTCGGGCGGCATTGCCACCATGAGCTACAAGGACGGCGCAGGGCAGTCTCTGAGCGCAACCGATCTCTCCAACCAGTCTGATGCTCAAACCTCGTTGACGGACCTCAACAAGGCCATCACCGATGTGGCCGCGCAGGATGGCTACATCGGCGCTCAGATCAACACGCTGAACTCGGTCAGCTCCGTGCTCAGCACACAACAGCAGAACGTGGTTTCGGCGCAAAATGCGGTTCAGGCTACCGATTACGGGTCGGCTACCTCGAATATGTCCAAGTACGAAATCCTGAGCCAGACAGGCATTGCCGCCCTCGCCCAGGCCAACAGCCTCTCGCAGGAGGTGACCAAGCTGCTGCAGTAGACCGGGGTCCCCCAGCGATAGGATTTCATCGCTGGGGTGGAGTTGGCCGGGGTCCCCTGCGGCAGGGCTTTCGGCGCTGGGCTGGAATCAACTGGCCAAACCCATCAACCCAGAAAGGGCGTCGAACAAGACGCCCTTTCTGGAGTTCCTTAACGGGGAGCCGCACGAAGACCGTGGCTCACATAGCCATTCTTGATCGCCGAGCAGTTGTTCCTTTTTGGAAGAGCGGCCCAGAATTGGCAACGGCAATTTGAATTGGAGAATCTCCCGAACCGGGTCTTAAAGCTGCTCCGTTGCATACCCGATGATTCGGGTGCGTGGATGAGTCCGCCGGAATTCGGTAAGCGGTTTTTCACGAATATCTCAACCGCCGACTTGAATTTCCAGAATAGCCATTCGAAACCAATGAGAGGTTTCTAAGCCGGCGCAGTACCAGCTTGGAACTTGAGCTGCTGGGATCTTTCACGGAGGGTGCGATGGGCACAGTGGGACTGAGTTTCGGGTCTCCGACCAGCGGACAAGGATTCGACGTAAGCTCGACAGTCGCCTCGATCGTGGGCAATCTGCAAAATGTGGAGACTCCCTGGAAGACCCAGTTGACCAAGTTGGAGAGCCAGGACACAGCGATTTCCAGTCTGGGGACGCTGTTCTCGAGTCTCTCGAACGACATGAGTTCGCTGACAGATTTCTCAGGCCTCATGGCGGAGAAAGAGGGTTCGAGCTCCGACCAGAGTGTGCTGACGCTGACAGCCGCCGACTCCACGGCGGTTGCCGGAACGCATACGGTAGAGGTGGCGAATCTAGCCCAAACCTCCAGTGGTTGTCTGGCCCCCATCGCCAGCACCTCTGACACCTTGTCCGGCGCCATTACGCTTCAGGTAGGCACGAGCGGCACGCCGCTGAAGATCACACTGAACTCCTCAGACAACACCTTGGCGGGACTGGCTTCGGCCATCAACTCTTCTGCTGCGGGCATTGACGCCAGTGTATTGACGGATGCAACTGGTTCGCGGCTCAGCTTGGTATCGGGCATGTCGGGCGCGGATGGAAATATAACCGTAAGCTCAAATTCCATTGTGGCCGCCGCGAGCACGACCCTGAGCTATACCGGCTCGGCGGGCACGAGTACGGCGAATTCGATTGGCAGCCTGAGCGCGGTCGGCGGTTTGAACGATGCGCTCACCGGCTACATTTCAATCGCAGTGGGTGGAAACGCAGCGCAGACCGTCGTAATCGGCGCCGCGCCTGCTTCGCCGGCTGCCAACACCATCTACACCGGAAGCGGCGTCAACACCCTCTCCGCTCTGGCCGGCGCAATCACCTCGGCCGGAATAGGTGTTACGGCTTCAGTCGTGACCAACAGCGATGGGACGTCGAGCCTGTCACTCGAATCCGAGACTGCGGGCGCTGCCGGAACGTTGACCGTGGGCTCAAACATCACCGATCCCAGCACAGCCCTCGCCTACGCCTCCACTGTGACGGGTTCGAATGCCAATCTGACCGTGGACGGCGTCAACCTGACGAGCGCGTCCAACACCGTGGCCAATCTGATTCCCGGCGTGACTTTCCAGTTGCTGGCTCCCAGTTCAAAGGAGTCCGACGGAAGTCTTGAGCAGATTCAGGTGGTGATCGCCAACGACAATGCTCAGGTCGAGAGCACCATCGGCCAGTTCGTCAGTGATTACAATGCGCTGATCAGCGCCATGAACACTCAGGACGGGAATGACAGCTCGGGCAATCCCGAGCCGCTTTTCGGATCTCCCACGCTCTCGCTTTTGCAGGAGCAGCTTCTGAGCGGCCTGAACATGCAGAACCCCAATGGAAGCCTGGATCCGGTCTCCGACAGCACAGCCTTAAACACAGCGCTCTCCGGCTCAATGACCGTCACGGTGGGCAGCGGCGCAGCGGAGCAGATCGTTTTAGGAGCCAACCCTGACCCCAGCTCTCCGGCAGCCAACACTATTTACACAGGAAGCGGCGCGAATACACTCTCGGGCATAGCCAGCGCTATCAACTCCGCGGATATTGGCTTCACGGCCACCGTAGTCACCAGCAACGGCGAGTCGAGCCTGTCGCTGATGTCGCAGACCGTGGGGGCCGCCGGCGGAACGTTGAGTGTGACATCCAATATTGTCGCCAGCAGCAATACAGCGCTCACGTATACCGACGACGGCACCGATTCGACGGAGGCGAGCGGTTCCCTGGGTTTGGTGGCCAGCAGCTCCGATACGCTGAGCGGATCGGTCTCGATTCAGGTTGGCAGCGGCACCGCGCAGACCGTCATGCTCGATTCGTCGGACAATACTCTCACAGGGCTCATGAATGCGATCAATTCGGCCAATATTGGGGTCTCGGCGTCCCTGACAAATAACAATACAAGCATTTCGCTGGTTTCGGGAACATCGGGTTCAGCCGGAGCGTTGACGGTGACCTCAAGCCTCTACGACACCACGGCTCAGACCACTGCGACGCTGAATTACACCAACTCATCGGACATCAACAGCCTTACCGGCCTCGGAGTCAGCGTAAACAATGACGGCTCATTGACCTTCGACGCTACCTCGCTCGACTCCGTGCTGAACTTGGATTACAGCGGAGTCGTGGGCTTCTTCCAGAACGCGAACAGTTGGGGTCAGACATTTTCCAACATGCTGACTAACGCCGGCACGAGTTCGGCTACGGGAATTCTGTCGCTTGCTTCGAGCTCCAATAGCAATATCGAATCCACGCTGAATGCCGATATCTCCAAAGAGGACGCATTGATTTCGGCGCAGCAGACAAGCCTCACCGCAGAGTTGAATAGCGCCAACGAGATCATGCAGCAACTCCCAACACAGTTGGACGGCGTCAATGAGCTTTACTCCGCGATCACCGGATATAACCAAAACACGGGCGGCTAAGGAGCATCATTCAAATGGGAAGTTATCAGGACCATGCATTGGAAGGCGCATCGGCCGTGGATCTTGTGGTGGCGCTCTACGACGGGATTATCCGTTTCCTGCATTCAGCTGCGGATGCTGCCGATCGCGGTGACGAGGACAGCCGCCGCATCGCCGTGAAGCGGGCGTTGGACATCATCATTCATCTCCAGGCACGTTTGCGTATGGATATCGGCGGCCGGCCGGCCCAGGCCCTAAGCGAATTCTATGCTTCGATCTTTGCGCAGATCATGCAGGCTTCACAATCGGCGTCGCGGCAGAAATTCGAACATGTCATCTATTGTGTTCGGGACGTCCGGGATGCGTGGAAGCAGGTGGCCCAGGATGCAAGTCTCGAAGAGCCCCAGCCCTCGTATAGGCCGCCCCCCCGCGCCCAACTTGGGCGGAATGCATCTGAGCCGGATTTCGACTCGACCGCTGCGACTAGTTGGACAGCCTAACCAGCAACCGTCAACTCTTCTTCCAATTGTTGTTTCTGATAGAGGCTCGCATAGTAACCGTCAAGCGCGAGCAACTCTTCGTGCCTTCCTATTTCGACGATTCTTCCGTTCTGAAGTACGGCGATCTGGTCAGCGTTTCGCACGGTTGAGACGCGATGTGAGATCAGGATCGTTGTCGCGGTTGAAGTGTAGGCTCCCAGTCCGTTAAGAATTCGCTCTTCGGTGTATGTGTCTACGTTGGCAAGGGCGTCATCGAGGATGAGGATTGCGGGTCGCCGCAGCAGAGCGCGTGCAATAGCGGCTCGCTGCTTTTGCCCTCCGGAAAGAGTGACCCCGCGTTCACCTACCATGGTTTCAAATCCCTGCGGAAACTCCTCAAATTCGCGACGGATGTGCGCCGCTTCGGCAGCCTCCAGCATGTCTTCTGCGTCCGCACCTGGAACCCCGAATGTGAGGTTTCCACGAATTGTTTCGCTGAAAAGGAATGTTTCCTGGGGCACCATGCCGATGTTATGGCGCAGCACGGCGAGAGGATAATCGCGGATCGTGCGGCTGTCTATCAGCAGAGAACCCTCTGGAACTTCATAGATTCTCGATATCAGATTCGCCAGAGTGGTCTTTCCGGCGCCTGTCGGGCCGACAATCGCAATCGTCGACGCAGGCGGAATGTGCAACGAAATATCGTGCAGCACCTGAGTCTCTCCGTAGCTGAAATTGAGATTGCGAAACTCAATTTCTCCGCGAAGGATCGCGTTCGAAAGAATTGAAGTGTCAGCGCCGCTGTCATCAATCGCGGGTTTAGCACTGAGCAACTCATCGATGCGCTTTACGGAGGCAGTGCCTCTTTGGAAAAGATTCACGACCCACCCTACTGCGATGATGGGCCAAATCAGGAGAATCATATAAGTATTGAAGGCAACGAACTGGCCCGGTGTTATTCGGTGAGCGATCACCTCGTGCCCGCCGACCAGCAGCGTGATGATCATCGAGATTCCGAGGATAAACTCCAGGGTCGGCCATAACATGCCCATCAATTGCACGAGACGCTGAGCGCGCGCAATGTACCGGCGATTGAGCATTTCGAAGAGACTGATTTGCGATTCTTCGCGGGCAAATGCGCGCACCAAGCGGGCGCCGGAGTAGTTCTCCTGCGCCTGCGACGAGATCTCCGAGAAGCTTTCCTGGATCCGTTCGAATCTGTCGTGAATCTTCCGCCCAAAGTACTGAACGAGGATGCTGGCAACGGGCATCGGCGCCCAGGCAACCAGCGTTAAGTAGGGGCTAATGCGAAGCAGGAAGAAAAGCGCGCCAACAGTGAAAAAGATTGTATTCGCGCTATACATCAGCGCTGGGCCAAGCAACATGCGCACCGCATTCAAATCGTTTGTCATGCGCGCCATGATGTCGCCGGTTCGGTAGCGCTCGTAGAAACCGGAGTCCTGCATTTCCAGTTGGCGAAACAAGTCATTGCGCAAATCGAATTCGATCTCTCGCGAGATGCCAATCAGAATCCAGCGCTGCGCGTAAAGGAAAACGCCTTTCAACAGGGCGATTGCGACGAGCAGCCCCGCAAACACCAGGATTTTGCCTCTTGATACCCCGTGCTCCAGGCCGTCGACGGCCTTCTCAATAACAAGTGGGAAAAGCACCCACACAGCATTCGTGGCGATACACGAAAGTGTGCCCCAGAGATAACCCCAGCGGTAGCGCCGCATGTAAACAAAGAGCGGTCTCAGGTCGCGAAGCATTCCTTCATTGTACGGTGTCTCCGGAATTACTTGGACTCAAGAACGTCCCGCTGCTGCGCCGCCGCGCTTTTCGGGTTATGTTGGCGTTCGTAATAAAAAATATCCACCGGTCAGTCCGAACAAAACGTCCGGGCTCCACGCAGCCAGTGCCGCAGGCAGATAATTCACGTTGCCCATGGCCCCGAAGAGGCCGTCGACTACCCAATACGTGAGCGCGACAGCGATGGCCACGGCAATTCCGCTGAGCGATCCTCTTCTACCCATGGAAAGCGCGAACGGAATGGCGAGCACCGCCATGACGACAGCGATGAGCGGATAGGCAAGTTTCTGCCACAACGCAACACGAAGGCGCATCGTGTCAAAGCCGCTCTGGCGCAGGTCGCGAATATATCGGTCGAGCTGGCCGAAGTTCATCTCCTGCGATTGCAGGCTCTCTTTGGTGAAGTAGCCAGGCTCTTCGTGAATTTCGGCGAATGACGCGAATTTGAAATCCTGGTACCGGGTCTGCGTAGCTCCATCGAAATCGCGTTCCCATCCATTCTGAAAAACCCATGCGCCCGTGCCAGAGTCCCAGAAGACACGCGATGCGAAGATGCGCCGCGATATCGCGAATGTAGATCGATCGAATTCGAACACGGAGAAGTTCGCAAATTCGTTGCTGCCAGGATCGAAGAACTGGTAGTAGAAGATCCGGCTGGCCTCGCCCGCGCGTGGTTCGCCGAATATCCACTTCTGTTCCGGATGCAAGAACGTCTGCGGAGGACGTCCCTTGATGGTGCTGCGCAGCGCCTCCTGCCTGCGGTTGGCCTGAGGAAGATAGTACTGATCGAACAGGAACAATGCCACGGCCAGAACCGCAGAAATAGAGACGATGGGAACCACTAATCGGTAGAGGCTGATCCCGGTGGCCTTCATGGCAACGATTTCGCTGTTGCGATTGAGAACGCCAAACGTGACCAGCACCGCGATCAACACCGCCAATGGAGCAATTCGATAGAGCATGCTGGGCGTCAAGTTGACGAGATACTCGCCGACAGTCGTGAGCGGAATATGGTTGCGCAGGATATCGCCGACGAGTTCGAAGAATGTGAAGACCAGCATCAAAAGAACGAATCCTGAAAGCACCAGAAAGAACATATTCAGAAATTCGCGAACAACGTATTCGTCGAGGATGCGGAAAAAGACCCCTCGTGCGTTTCGCCGCGCGGAGCGAGGCTGCAACCGGTTTAGCAGCCTTGAGAAGGCTCTTGCGTTCTGCTGAGTCTTCGCGGTCAGGTCGGAAAAGCCCGTCATCCAGCGCGCCAAAGCGCTCAGAACGCGGCCTCCGCTGGCCATCTGCCACAACAGAAATGTGCCCGCCGCGGCGAATAGGAAATTTGCCAACCATACCGCAACAAAGGCAGAGAGCTTGTCCTGGCGTCCCAGAGCGATTCCGGTGTAGGAAAGAACGTAGTAGAGGATGACGAGCAAGAGAGTGAAGACAAAGCCGGAACTCTTGCCACCGCGTCTCGACATGACGCCCAAGGGCACGCCCACCAGCATCAGCACAAGGCAAGCCGCGGGATAAGAAAAGCGGGACTGTAATTCGATCTGGAAACGCCTGCCATCGGGGCCATGGGTACGCTTTTCCAGCGTTGCCATCGGCATCGCATAAATGGCCGTGTCTAGGCGTCCGAGATGCACCTCGTTTTGCTGACTCAGCGGTAGAGGCAGATCCGTGCTGGTAAAAGTGGACACTTTGTACTGTTCCGGCTGGCCGGCAATCGTGTCGTGCTCGGTGCCATTGCGCAGCCGCATCAGCAACTCTTGACTCGAATCACTCACCACTGTCGCTGAAGTTGCAGTTGTCACCAAAGGGGTCGTTGGATCGGTAACATCCGCCATGAAGACGCGGTCCCAGTTCGATGCACCCGTTCCCGCGCGCACATTTTGTACGTAGAGAACCCGGTTTCGAAAATCCTCGTAAAAAACTCTTTCTTGGATCTCGTAGGAAGCCTGCGACGTCTCCAACGTCTGCTGCAAATCGAGTATGGCCTGATTGGCTCGCGGTGCGATGTAGATCGAATTCACGAGTCCAAGCAAAGTGCCGCCGACAGCCACGATCGACGCGACTCGAACGAAGTAGCCAATGCCCATGCCCGAGGCGCGCATGGCGATGATCTCGCTGTCCGCGGCCAAGCGGCTGAGGCCCAGCAGGATTCCTACCAGCACCGCCATGGGAATGGTGACCTTGAAAGTATTGGGTATTGTGAAAAGGAAAACTTCAAGTACGTCTGCCCATGTGGAGCTGTTGCGGACGACCATCTCAAGGATATGGTCGAGGTCGCGCATGAAAAGAATGAATGTAAAGATCACGCCGCCGATCAGCGTGTGAGAAAGGATTTCGCCGAGAATATAGCGTGTAAGGATCCGCACAAGATGACTCTGTATCCAGTCTATCTTGCCTGCGCACTTTGGAGTGGAATCGGCTGCCAGCGCCGCAAACGCAAGCTATTCATCAGAACACTCACCGAACTCAGGGCCATGGCCGCTGCCGCTATCCACGGACTCAGCTGGATATGGAATGCCGGATAAAGCAATCCAGCTGCCAGCGGAATTCCAACGATGTTGTAGCCTACGGCCCAGGCCAGATTTTCCCGCATGATATGCAACGTGCGCTGCGCGAGTGCCCGCGCCACCAGGATCGATGTCGGTTGAGCGCACAACAAAACCACGTCGCCCGCCTCCTGGGTAAGGTCGGTCCCCGATCCCATGGCCAAACCGACGTCCGCTTGAGCCAGCGCTCCAGCGTCGTTGATACCATCCCCGACCATGGCCACGCGGAGTCCCTCCTCTTGCAAGGCCTTAATGTGTGCCAGCTTAGCTGCTGGATCAACGCCTGCTTCCATCTCTTCGATGCCCGCCTGCGATGCGATCGGCGCTGCCGCCGCAACGGAATCTCCGGTCAGCATGATCACTCGAAGCCCCGCTTTGCGCAGGGTTGCCACGGTCTCGGCGGCATCCGGCCGGAGCAGGTCGCGAACGTCAAAACATCCGACTGGCTGATTATCCAGTGCCAGGAATAGCCGGGTCATCCCCGGCTTCACCGGCATGAAATTATTCGGCGTTTTCGCAAACAGTTCCTGGAAAAATGCCTCATTACCGATCATGCATTTGAAGTCATCGACCCTGGCTGTGACGCCGCGGCCCGGAACGATTTGCACGGCCTGGGCCGGATGCCATGTCAGGCTCCGCGCGCGCGCTGCATCGACGATGGCATGTGCCAAGGGGTGACTCGACTGTTCTTCTGTCGCTGCGGCTAACCGGAGCAACTCGCTTTCCTGATAGCCCACCAGGGTTTGAATCGTAGTTAAAGCGGGGCGACCCTCAGTCAATGTCCCGGTCTTGTCCAAGACAATGACATCAACATTTGACAGGCGCTCAATGGATTCGCCGCCTTTGAAAAGCACGCCGAGCTGGGCTCCGCGTCCTACAGCAACCGTGAGTGCAGCAGGAATCGCAAGTCCCATGGCGCAAGGGCAGGCAATCACGAGGACGGCGACCGAACTCGCGAGTGCCATTTCCAAAGAGCGAGTAGCAAGCACCCAAATCACAAACGTGACAACTGCAAGTGCAATCACTGTGGGCACAAAAATCGAACTTGCGCGGTCGGCGAGTTGCTCCATTGGAGCGCGAGAGCTTTGCGCTTGCTCGACCATACGAGTGATCTGGGCCAGTACCGTCTCCTCGCCTAGAGACTGCGCACTGCAAACGACGGCACCATCGTAGTTGAGCGACCCGGCAAATACTTTGTCACCTCGCTCACGGACCACGGCAGCGGCCTCGCCAGTCAGCATCGATTCATCCACCGAGGTGCGGCCTTCGACAATCTGCGCATCCACTGGGAAGCGCTCACCGGGAAGGACTTTTATGTAGTCGCCGACTCCGATCTCTTCCAGCGGTACCACCGTCTCTGTGCCGTCGACGATTCGCCGCGCAATGGATGGACGCATGCGGCTCAGGGAATCCAGGGCTGCCAAAGCGCGGCGCTTGGCCCGCGCCTCCAGTGTTTTGCCTAGCAAGAGAAAGCCGAGGATCAGCAAGACCGCGTCGAAATAGACATCCTTGCCATTGCCCGGCAGGACCGTGGCGAATGCTGAGTAAAGAAAGGCCACGCCGGTTCCCAGGCTCACCATCGAATTCATGTTCGTGGTGCCGTGGCGCAACCCGCTCGCGGCGTTCGCAAAAACGGGGCGACCTGCCCAGACCAACAAAACGGCGGTGGCAATGAGAAGACACCAGCGGAGTACATCGGGAGGAGCCGCGTAAAGCCATGGCAGTTGGTGCATCAGGGCGCGATCGAACCGGCCCATGTGCGCGTCGAGTGGCATCGCTACAATCATCGCCACCACGCCGGCGGCAATCATGAACCATGCCTTGAATTCCTGTTTGCTCGCGGAAGGCTCTGCATTCACCTGGGATCGTGAATCGCCGGTAGACTGAAGGATTGCGTCGTAGCCCGCTCCCCGAATAGCTTCAACCAGCGCGGGCGGATCGGCGCGGAGCGGATCAAACACCACGGTTGCCCGATTCGCCATCAGATCGACATGCGCCGACTGGACTCCGGCTGTCGATCGCAGAGCAGACTCAACATGGTGTTGGCAGGCCGCACAGGTCATGCCCAGCACGGGAAGCGTGACCGTCTCTGGAGAATTGGTCGCCATCGAACGGCCTACTGCTCCAAATGCGCTTGGTACCCGGCCTTTGCCAGTGCCGCAATGGCAAGATCGACCGTCGCGAGCCCTTCAGCGGAGCTTAATCGGGCCGCTCCAACTCGAACCTCCAAAACGTTGACTCCTTCGCCAACGTTCAGAGCCTGACTCACCCGGCGAACACAGGACCCACAGTGCATACCGTCGATGCGAAGCGTAAATTCTTGCAATTTAGTCCCCGTTTGTCTTTGATGATACGCCAACAGAGACGATGCAGACCCGGCCGAAGCAGCGCGCGGCGATTACTATTGGATGGATTAGGTTTGACCTGAACCGCTAACATATAAAAGGAGATAGACAGGCGGAAATCGATGCTCAGGGAGTTTCCCCAGGCGCCTCTCCTCGGGGTCGGCGCGGTGGTCGTCAAAGATGGCCGGGTGCTTCTCGTCCAGCGCGGTCGTGAGCCGCTCAAAGGGCATTGGTCCCCGCCAGGCGGCTTGGTCGAAGTCGGCGAATCGCTCCACACCGCTGTGATCCGCGAAGTCGAAGAAGAGACAGGTTTACTCGTCGAACCTGTCGAATTGATTGAGCTGCTTGATCGCATTCATCGGGAAGGGGAACGCATTCGCTACCACTATGTGATTGCGGATTATCTTTGCCGAGTGATCGGGGGCGTTCTGAAAGCGGACTCCGATGCCGATGCCGTGCGATGGGTTGAGCGAGCCGAGTGGAATAGCCACAGCGCTTTGGTTCTCGATCCGGTGACGGTGCGCGTGATTGAAGCGGGCTGGCAACGTGCAAGCGCGCTCGAGTCGAAGGAGGGCTTTTGATCCGGTCGCCCCGGCCCTCCTGGATCTTCGGCGGTTTGCTGGCCCTCGCCGTTCTGGCCGCCGGCACCTTTTGGTTCCGCCCGCTTGTATTCTTCAAAACCTATTCCGAATTGCGTTTACTTCTGTCCGGCGCGGAGTCTCGATCGACCACGGTGAACGGATATCGCGTTCATTACTACGTGGTGGGCCCGTCCTCGGGCCCAGCCGTTGTGCTTGTGCATGGGTTAGGAGGCCGCGCGGAAGACTGGCAGAATCTCGCGCCTTATCTAGCTCGGGTGGGATTCCGAGTCTACTTGCCGGACTTGGTCGGCTACGGACAAAGCGAAAAGCCGGAAAGTTTTTCTTACTCGGTCCCCGATGAGGCGGATGTGGTTGTCGGTTTTCTTGACGCTCTCGGCCTGAAGCAAGTGGACCTTGGCGGCTGGTCCATGGGGGGCTGGATCGTGCAGCGAGTCGCTGTAGAACATCCCGAACGCGTGCGCAAGCTGATGCTTTTCGACAGTGCGGGCCTTGCAGTCAAGCCCGATTGGAATACTGATTTGTTCACTCCGGGAAATGCAGGCGAATTGTCGCAGCTGGACGAACTCCTGATGCCTCAACCGCCGAAGGTGCCGGGTTTCGTCGCCACCGACATTCTTCGGATTTCAAAACAAAATGCGTGGGTCGTTCACCGAGCGTTGGCATCCATGCTCACTGGCGGCGACGCGACAGATCGATTGCTGCCCGGCCTGAAGATGCCCGTATTGATCGCCTGGGGCGCGGTCGACCGCATCACGCCCTTAAGCGAAGGCGAGACGATGCACAAATTGATTTCCGGCTCGCAGCTGGTAGTGATCCCCGGATGCGGCCATCTCGCACCGAGCCAGTGCGCAGCGCAGGTCGAGCCTTATGTGGTCGTGTTCCTGCGTAAATAATGCGGCCGCTCTCTGAGGTTGGTTTAGACCCCGATCACGTCGCACAATTCCTTGACCGCTGCCGCACTCTTCTTCAGGGCTGCATCTTCTTCCGGCGTGAGCTTGATTTCGATGATCTTTTCCAGGCCCGCTGCTCCCAGCTTGCAGGGCACGCCAATGTAGAATCCGTCGATCCCGTATTCGCCCTGGAGATAGGCCGCGCAAGGAAGAATCTTCTTCTTGTCCTTGAGGATCGCTTCGACCATCTCAGTGGCGGCTGCGGAAGGCGCGTAGTAGGCGCTGCCGGTCTTCAAATACTTTACGATCTCGGCGCCGCCGTCGCGTGTGCGCTGCACAATTGCTTCAAGGCGATCGGGTGCGATCAGCTCGGTGATCGGAATTCCGGCCACTGTCGAATAACGGGGAAGCGGAACCATGGTGTCACCATGCCCACCGAGCACAAAGGCGGTCACGTTTTCGACACTGACTTTCAACTCTTCCGCGATGAAGGTCCGGAAGCGCGCTGAATCGAGCACGCCTGCCATGCCGATGACGCGTTCGCGATTGAAACCAGCCTGTCGATACGCGGCCTGCGCCATCGCGTCCAGCGGATTCGAAACGATGATCAGGATGCATTCGGGCGATTGCGCAACTACTTTTTGCACCACATCCGACATGATCTTGAAGTTGGTATGTAGCAGGTCGTCGCGGCTCATGCCGGGCTTGCGGGGGATGCCGGCGGTGATGACGACGATGTCGGAGTTCGCGGTTGCCGCGTAGTCGTTCGCGCCGATCACGTTCACGTCGCGCTTTTCGATGGGCATGGCTTCCAGCAGGTCAAGCGCCTTGCCTTGAGGCACGCCTTCCACCACGTCGATGAGTGCAACGTCCGCGAGTTCCTTCGAAGCAATCCAATGTGCAGCGGTCGCGCCCACGTTGCCGGCGCCGACAATGCTTACTTTCTTCCGCATTTTGTTTCTCCTTGGGGACACTAAATCAGTGGTCAGTGAGCCGTTTTGAATGGACACGACTTCAGTCGTGCCACAAAGTCAGAAAAATGAAGATGGGCTTTAGCCCCTGAGGGAAATCGCTCGGGGATATCCGGGCTCGGATTAATCACGCTTGTATACCTCAACGAAATCATCCCAAGATTCCGTCGCCATTATTCGGCCTCTAATAGCGTTCGTGAGATAACTTTGGTCCGTTGCCACAAAGTAATCTGATGTGCGTAGGCACAGTTTTCTGATCGTTGGAACACCAGAAATGCGTAATTCACGAGCTGCAAACTCCAAATGGTAATCAATGCCACCGGCTGTGCACGGAACATGCACCATCTTGCATTCAACGCAGACCCAGATTGCCTCTCGCGTATGAACTTCGAGGTCTTTCCAACTGACTTCATCAGCGATCATTTTTCCTCCTCGTCACCTCAAGTGGTCTGAATCAACTCACCCCACAGGAGCTAAGGACAGTAGATTAGTTAATAGGTTTGATGAAACCTGCTCCCACCCAGCCGATTGCGCGGACAGCACCCCAGGGGATCAAGAATCCAAAGACGGGCAAGAGCGCACCTAAGAGGTATTCCCATGCGGCTGGTGTGGGTGTCGTCGAAAAAAGATTCTGTCCATCGTCGGTCTTGATCCATTGAACCTGATAATCCCGGCTCCAGTAGATCGTTGTGATGCCTCCGCTATTGACCTCAGACATCGGAACGTATTTCTCGTCTCCGCATTGTTTGTCGGAGGCGTCTTGGGCACATGTAAGCTTCAAAGAGTTGAGAGCGTGTTGGGCAGCAGGCGATACAGCCAATTGCTCAAATCTGTAGTGGCTCGCCAGCTGTTCCCGGATGGTTTGCAATTCGCTGTATGAAGCAAATCCACCCACAATTGCCCCTACCGCCCCCAAGAGCAGCGCCAGCCGACGAGTTCCCTCCCTGAGATTCATATTTGCGTCCTCTTCTCAAATCTGGAAGCGGCACCGAAACATTCCCTCAGGGGCTAAAGCCCGGTTTCATATTCTGGCCAATTTGCGGCACGGCTAAAGCCGAGCCCTTTCAAAACTGATCCCTAGTCCCTCAGTCCCTTAGTCCCTGTCTTTACATATTTCCAATGATGCGTGTCGCAAATTCGCTCGTACCCACTTTCGTCGCCCCCGCCGTCTGCCGCTCAAAGTCGTAGGTCACGAACTTTTGCAGAATGGTCTTTTCCATCGCCGTCTCGATCAGCTTCGCCGCTTCTTTCCAGCCAATAAAATCGAGCAGCATCACTCCCGACAGAATCACCGAACCCGGATTGATGACATCCTTATCGGCATACTTTGGCGCAGTGCCATGCGTGGCTTCAAACACCGCGAAGCCATCGCCGATGTTCGCTCCCGGCGCAATGCCCAGCCCGCCGACCTGGGCCGCAGCCGCATCGGAGATGTAATCGCCGTTGAGGTTTGTGGTAGCGAGAATGCTGTAATCCGAAGGCCGAATAATGATCTGCTGAAAAATCGAATCGGCGATGCGGTCGTTGACAAGGATCTTCGATTTCCACGCGCCGTTGCCATGCGTCTTGCCGATGGAATCGAGCACGCCTTTGATTTCAGCGTAAAGCTCATCGCGGAATGCTTGGTTGCCGAATTCAAGGCCGGGCTCGATGAGCGCGGCATTCTGCTCGACGGTGAGGCCGGGGTTGGCATCTAGGTTGCCTAGAATCCAGCTTTCGCGCTCGGTTACGGTCTCTGCGCGAAATTCCTGCGTCGCTACTTCGTAGCCCCACTCGCGGAATGCGCCCTCCGTGAATTTCTGAATGTTGCCCTTGTGCACCAATGTGACGGTCTTGCGGCCCATCTCAAGCGCACTCTTGATCGCATAGCGCACCAGCCTCTTGGTTCCGAAAATCGAAATCGGCTTGATACCCACACCGGAGTCGGAACGAATCTTTTTCTTGCCGCCCTTCAGCAGGTCTTCATTAATGAATTCGATGAGGCGACCAGCGTCGGCACTGCCTTGCTTGAATTCAATGCCCGAATACACATCCTCCGTGTTCTCGCGGAAGATGACAATGTCGACCTTTTCCGGATGCTTCACGGGGCTCGGCACGCCCTGGTAATACTTCACGGGCCGCACGCAGGCGTATAGATCCAGCAACTGGCGTAACGCCACGTTGAGTGAACGAATCCCTCCGCCGATAGGCGTTGTCAGCGGTCCTTTGATCGAGACGCGGAGGTCGCGCGCTGCCGCAACCGAGTCATCGGGCAGCCAAGTGTTGAATTGGCGAAACGCCTTTTCGCCCGCGAAAATCTCGAACCACTTGATGCTGCGCTTGCCGCCGTATGCCTTTTCGACCGCCGCGTCGAAAACGCGCTGCGAGGCTTTCCAGATGTCGCGCCCGGTGCCGTCGCCCTCAATAAAGGGGATGATTGGGTTGTCGGGAACGTTGAATTGGCCGTTGTTGTAGTCAATGGCAGCGCCATCTTTGGGCAGTTCTAGCCCGTTGTAACTTTTCTGCATTGGATTTTGCGGTGTCCCTTTCCCTTATACCTTTGCAGAAGGAGGCTACAGTCGGCAAATCTCACGAGCCGAGGTGCAGCTGCGCGAGTTCGCGGCGTGAAACAGAACTGGATTCCAGGAATTGGCGTCAGAACGTCCGAGGATAAACCTCGCTCAATGCAAATCGCTCACGCCGTCTCCGTCGAAGCGCGGAATTCCAAAATGTCCGCGCAGGTGGAGCAGATCAACGGGACTCAAATTCCCGGCTACGGTCACCAGAGTCAAGCTCTTCGGTGTTTCGGCCAGGATGACAGCGCCACGCAAGTTCGCGCCATCCATCACCACCCAGACATCGGTTGTTCCACTATGCACCGGACCGCCGGTTTTGGTTGTGGTCACCAGATGCTTCCAACCCCGCAGATGGTAGGACGCGCGGACGGACTCCACTTCAGACTCATCGGGAATGCCCGCGTCACCAAAGCGCATAGTGTGCACGCTCACGCCGTCCAGCTTCCGGATGACCTGGCGATCTTCTGCTTGCGAATCAGGAATCAAGCCAGCAGCCACGTTGAGCATGTTCCGATCGAGCGTGAAGCTCGATTTCACCGCGGCTAGCGCATTCAGCCGATCCAGCGCAGCAGGCGTCCATTCGAGCGGAACGGGAGACTGGGATGCCGCAACAGTAGACGACATGTCAGATCCCGATCGCGAGCCGTCTTGAGGCGTCACTCCCGTTCCCTGCGCAGTCGCCGGCACTAATCCTGCGCACGCCACACACACCCCAACCAGCGCGATCCATTTCATGCTTCTTTAAACGCAGATCGGCGAAAAAAGTTACTGCTCTTGTGAACTTCGGATGAAATCTCTTCCCGATCTATCACCATCGGGTAAGATGCGATAAACTCATGCGGGAACGTTTGCGAAAGTCATTACCGCCGACGTCATGGAGGATACAAAGAAATTGGGAAAGAGCATGGTCCCGAAGAAGATATTCTTCACAAAGGGCGTAGGCAAGCACAAAGAGCGTTTGACCTCGTTTGAGCTGGCACTCCGTGATGCAGGCATCGCTTCGCAGAATCTGGTTCGCGTCTCGTCCATCTTTCCGCCGCAATGCAAGGTCATCCCTCGCAAAGAAGGTTTGAAGTATTTGGACCACGGCGAAGTGGTTTTTGCAGTCATCGCCGAGAACTCCACCCGTGAGCCGCACAGGCTCGTGGTTGCCAGCATTGGCGTGGCAATCCCCGCCGACCGCGACACCTACGGCTATCTGAGCGAGCACCATAGCTTTGGCGAGACCGAGGACCAGGCAGGCGAATACGCGGAAGAACTGGCCGCCGAAATGCTCGCGACCACTCTCGACGTGGACTTTGATCCCGACAAAAGCTGGGACGAGAAGAAGGAAATCTACCGCTTTTCCAACAAAATTGTGCGCACCAGCAACGTAACCCAGTCAGCCGTGGGCGACAAGCGCGGACTCTGGACAACCACGATCGCTGCGGCTGTGCTGATTTTGGAAGTCTAGGCATCCCATGCAAGCCTCTGAGGCCAATCCCGCCCGCCGGGGTTGGCCTTGCTGCTTCAACTCAGAGAAAGAACTCACCGTTCATGGTCGATCAACGAAAATACAACGTTGGCTTGGTGCAAATGCGCATGGGGCCGGATCCGGAGGCGAACTTTGCCTCGGCAATCCGCCACATTCGCGAAGCCGCGCGGCTGGGCGCGAACATCGTGTGTTTGCCCGAACTCTTCCGCACCCAGTATTTCTGCCAGCGCGAAGATTTGCGTCTTTTCGATCTGGCCGAGCCAATTCCAGGTCCGTCAACCGCCAAGCTCGGCGAAGTGGCCCGCGAAGCTCGCGTCGTCATCGTTGCTTCTCTGTTTGAGCGCCGCGCACCGGGGCTTTATCACAACACGGCTGTGACGCTCGGCTTGGATGGCAACATCGCCAGCGTCTATCGCAAGATGCACATCCCGGACGACCCGCTTTACTACGAAAAGTATTATTTTGCGCCCGGCGATCTTGGATTTCGCGCCGTCGATACGGCCTTCGGACGCGTGGGCACACTGGTTTGCTGGGACCAGTGGTATCCCGAAGGAGCGCGGCTGACGGCGTTGCAGGGCGCCGAGGTTCTCTTCTATCCCACAGCGATCGGCTGGCACCCCGCCGAAAAAGATGAATTCGGAGCGGCCCAATACGATGCGTGGCAGACGATTCAGCGGGCACACGCAATTGCCAACGGGGTCTATGTGGCAGGGGTGAACCGAGTCGGCCATGAGCACGGCGACATCCTCGGCAACAAGGCGACTGGACCGGGCCTTCAGTTCTGGGGCGGGAGTTTTCTGGCCGACCCGTTCGGCCGCATCGTTGCTAAAGCTTCGCATGATGCGGAGGAGATTCTGCTGGGCGAAATCGACATAGCCTTGCTCGAGGACACGCGCCGCAACTGGCCGTTTCTGCGCGACCGGCGCATCGATGCGTATGCACCCATCACGCGGCGGTTTCTCGATCCGGGCCACTCATGGGACGCCGATGGAGATCCGAAATAGCGATGGCGCCGGAAGAGATAAACCCAGTTTCGCTCGAAAAGACGCCGCGCGAACTCGGCTATCGCATGCCCGCGGAGTGGGAACCGCACGAGGCCACCTGGCTGGCATGGCCCCACAACCGTGAAGACTGGCCCGGGAAGTTCCAGCCCATTCCATGGGTCTATGCCGAGATCGTCCGACTTCTCGCGTCGCACGAGCGGGTGCACATTCTTGTCGAAGACGCCAAGGCAGAGAAGCTTGCGACCGGAATCCTCAAGCGAGCCGGAGCCGAACTAGCGCAGGTCAGCTTTCATCACTGGCGCACGGACCGCGTTTGGACCCGCGATTCGGGGCCGATCTTCGTGCGCGATGCCGTGGGCAAGGTTGCGATCACCAACTGGCGTTTCAATGCCTGGGCCAAATATTCCGATTGGCATTTGGACGATCAGGTTCCCGGTCGAGTCGCGGAATTGCTCGGCCTTCCGGAATGGAAGCCCACGATCGAAGTGGCCGGCGAACGGCGGCGGTTAGTGCTCGAAGGCGGCTCCATCGATACGAATGGGAAAGGTGCTCTTCTAACGACCGAAGAGTGCCTCCTGAGCGATGTCCAGCAGCGCAATCCCGGCGTAAGTCGCGAGCAGATAGAGCAGGCCTTTCACGACTACCTGGGCATTGATCAGGTCATTTGGCTGGGCCGCGGAGTTGCCGGCGACGACACGCATGGCCACGTGGACGACATCAGCCGATTCGTCGGCCCCACAACGATCGTTACAGCAGTCGAACCGAATACGAAGGACCCCAACCACGAACCGCTGGCCAAAAATCTTGCTCGACTGAAAGCCGCACGAACTCTCGACGGCAAGCAATTCTCGATTGTCGAATTGCCCCTGCCGCGACCGGTTATCTTTCGCAAGCAGCGGCTGCCGGCAAGCTACGCCAACTTTTATCTGGCGAATGGGCTGGTTCTGATGCCGACATTTCACGATCCTAACGATCGCGTTGCGCTGAACATTCTCGCCGAGGTTTTTCCCGATCGCGAAGTCATCGGCATTCACAGTGTGGATCTGATCTGGGGACTCGGCGCTCTGCACTGCATGACGCAGCAGCAGCCAGCGGCTTTAGTATCGGGAACATGATTTCGGATCCCGAAGCGATGCAGGCTGCGCTCTTCGAGGCACGCTCTGCGGCGCAAGCCGGTGAGGTGCCGATCGGTGCTGTGATCGTGCACGACGGCGACATCGTGGCTCGCGGGCAGAACAGGGTCCTGCGCGATAACGATCCGACGGCGCACGCCGAGATCGTGGCCATGCGAGAGGCCGCGAAGAAACTTGGCAATTACCGCCTGAACGGATCCTCGTTCTTTGTCACACTGGAGCCGTGCGCGATGTGTGCCGGAGCCATGATTCACGCGCGGCCCGACCGGCTGGTGTTTGCTGCCGCCGATCCCAAAGCTGGCGCCTGCGGCTCTGTCCTGTCTGTGCTGAATCACCCACAGCTCAACCATCAGATGCGGGTCGAGCAGGGAATCATGGCCGATGAGGCCGCAGAGTTGCTGCGAAGTTTCTTTCGCGAACGGCGCTCCGTCTAGCTTCGCGTTAGCGCTCGAATGCGCTCTGCCTGGTTCGGCCATTTCTCGGTTAGCTCTGCATAGGTCGCATTGCGATAGTCGGCGTAATCGAACCCTGGCGTTACGGTGCAACCCAACAATGCCACTTGTCCGTTGCCGATCAGTCGCGTTCCTTGCCACACGCCTGCTGGGACTACTAATTGCACTTGCTGCCCGGCCGCCAGATCTGGTCCAAGAGTGAAAAGCGCGGAGCGCCCGGCGGAATGCAGTTGCAGCATCTCCACCGGATCGCCTAGATAGAAGTGAAAGATTTCGTCCGACTCCAGAACGTGCATCTCCGAAAATGTTCCCGGCTCCAGCAGATAGTAGATTGCCGTGCCCTGGGCTCGAACGCCGCGCGGCAACTGGACCGTCTTGTCCGACGTGTAGGTGCGCCGGAACCAGCCGCCTTCAATCGGATGCGGCTCCAGCTTCAGCATTACTTTGATCTCATCGGCAGTCATCGATTTCGATGGTAGCAGCGCAGAAACCGCTAAAATGGGGATATGGTTGTGCAAGTTTATACAGCTGCCTGGTGCCGCGACTGCCGGGCTGCCAAGCAATTTCTTGATTCTCACGGTATCCACTACACCGAAATCAATGTCGATGACGATCCGGCTGCCTCAAATGAATTGATTCGGCACGTCGGCAAGAGAGCTATCCCGCAGCTTGTCATCGATGGCGAGTGGTTCCAGCCTTACAAGCCGGGGCGAGGGCTTCTCTATGCGGAGCTCGAGCAGCGGCTTGGTATTTCGCGGTCCTAAGCGGTTGTACCTCGTACAATCAGAGGTTGGTTCAAGTGCCTGAATGTGCATTGAGCCTGGAGATCGCCCTTGATCGAACGCTATACACGCCCGGCGATGGGGCGCAATTGGACGGAAGAGAACAAATACCGATGCTGGCTCCAGGTGGAGTCGGCGGCGAGTGCCGTGTTGGCTGAAGATGGCGTGATTCCCGCGGCCGCTGCCGAAGCGATCGCGGCCAAAGCAGGATTCTCCGTCGCGCGCATCCAGGAGATCGAAGCCGAAGTCAAGCACGACGTCATTGCCTTCACAACTGCAGTAGCTGAAATCCTGAAGGCGCAAGGGCTCGGAGAGCAGTCCCGGTGGCTGCATTATGGGCTCACGTCGAATGACGTCGTTGATACCGCACAGGCTCTGCAAGTGAAAGCTGCGTCGGTTTTGATTCGCGAAGGGCTCGTTGGCCTGCAGGCGGTGCTCAAGCGCCGCGCACTCGAATTCAAGCACACGCCGACGATTGGGCGGACGCACGGCATTCACGCGGAGCCGACGACGTTTGGGCTGAAGCTGCTGAACTGGTACGCGGAGATCGCGCGCAATTTGACTCGCTTCGATGCGGCTGCCGAGGATATGCGCGTCGGCAAGCTTTCCGGCGCGGTTGGCACATTCGGTCATCTAAAGCCGGAGCACGAGGAGCGCATCTGCGCGGCGCTCGGGTTGAAGCCGGCGCTTGTGGCAACCCAAGTGATTCAGCGCGACCGGCACGCCGCGTATATTTCGACGCTGGCGCTGATTGGCAGCACGCTCGATAAGATTGCGCTCGAAGTGCGCCATTTGCAGCGGACAGAGGTGCGCGAGGCGCAGGAGTACTTCAGCGAGAAGCAGAAGGGCTCTTCGGCCATGCCGCACAAGAAGAATCCGATTACTTCGGAACAGATTAGCGGACTGGCACGCGTGCTGCGCGGAAATGCACAGGCAGCTTTTGAGAATGTTCCGCTATGGCACGAGCGCGACATCTCTCATTCTTCTGTCGAGCGCGTGATCTTTCCAGACTCGACGATTCTGGTGGATTACCTGCTCGCCAAAACTACGGATCTTATTGACCGGCTGCTGGTGTATCAGGAACGGATGAAGCGGAATCTCGAAAGCACGGGAGGGCTGATTTTCAGTGGGCAGTTATTGCTGGATCTGGCTGAGGCCGGGATGTTGCGGGAAGATGCGTATCGGCTGGTTCAGACGCATGCCATGCGCGCGTGGAAAGAAGACCTCCTCTTTCGCGATGAAGTGGCACACGATCCAGCGATTACGAAGCTGTTGAGCCCGGAAAAGCTGGCACGCACTTTTGATTACACGCGGCAGCTTGGCAATGTCGATGCGATTTTCAAGCGCGTTCTGGGCTAAAGTGATTAGATTTCGCTGGCCGCGATTGTTCCGCGCTTCGAAATTGTTCCACGTGGAACAATTGTGAGAACTGACACAGGTGTTGCTCTCGGTTTGCGAAAAATATCTGCGATCTGTGCTGTAGGGAAAGCGGGAATCGATGCGTTTGACGGTTGCGATCACAGGAGCTTCGGGAGCGGTGTTCGGTAGGGAACTGCTGCGGGCTCTGGAGACCGATGCGCGCGTTGAAAGGGTGCATTTTGTTGCCTCGGAGAACTCGCTGCGCGTGATCGCCGAGGAGTTGGGAGTTTCGGGCCGGCACGATCTGGTGGAGAAACTGCTTGGGGCGAAGCCTGCGAAGATCGATACGCTCTCCGATGCCGACATTGGAGCGGCCATTGCCAGCGGCAGCCATCCTTCCGATGCAATGATCATTCTGCCGTGCTCGATGGGGACGCTGGCGCACATTGCGCACGGATTGGCGGACTCGCTGATCGCGCGCGCGGCCGATGTGTCCCTCAAAGAGCGCCGGGCGTTGGTGCTCTGCGTGCGCGAGACGCCGTTCAATCGCATTCATTTGCGGAATATGACGCTCGCGGCTGAGGCGGGTGCAACCATCTTTCCCGTGATTCCGGCGTTCTATAACAAGCCGATCGATTCCGATGAGATGGCGCGGCAGTTTGTGTTTCGTGTGCTTGCGCATGTGGGGCTGCCACAGGCAGGGGCTTACGTGTGGAAGGACAAGGACTAAGGGGCTAGTGCGGACAAGACAGGATGCAGCGGGCAATGAACATGTCAGGGGCGACGGTCGCGGTGACAACGCTGTTTGCCGGATTGGCAGGATGCCTGCCTTCTTCCAGCAACGTGGTCGTGAGTCAGGCTTCGAATTCGGAGTACACGGCGACCCTTTCAAACAGAAATAGCGGCGCTATGAGCAGAGGATCGACGCTCGTAAGCGTGCGGTTGAAAAACGTGCCCGACAACGACACGCATGGACTCATAGTGCTTGATGTTACCTGGAACAGGCCGGTCGAGATGAGGTGGATTGGACCCCATAACCTTGCCGTGAGTTGCGCATCCTGCACGGTCCAGGATGTTGACTTCGAGGTCGTAAAATCCGGCGATGTTGTTATAACTTACGGCGACAACCTTCGTGTTAATTGAGCTCTGACGCTTTCTAGCTTTCCCAGGTCTCAGACGCGAGACCTGGGGCACCCATGGTCATGCGGATTGACGCGGCCCGAAAGGCATCCGTTGACTTTTCTGCGCCTAAACGTCGATACTGCCGTCAATGCTGATCCAGGGGAAATACGGATTTGAGGCCATGTGCATGTGTTGTGCTGGCGGACCTGCCCGTGTGGATCTGGAACGGCGAATGCGCTAAGCGCAACCGATCTTGAAACACACGGCCCGGGTCCTCAATGGATTCGGGTTTCTTAATTCTGGCGCGGGCTGTGCACGCCTCACAGGCTCCGCCGCCGCACAAATCAGCCAACCTGACCGAAGGAGTCGTTTATGTCTGAAGAAAAGAAGCGCGAGTTTGCCACCCTTGCCGTTCATGCCGGTCAAACGCCCGATCCGGCGACTGGCGCGCGCGCGGTGCCGATTTACCAGACCACTTCCTACCTGTTTCAGGATGCGGATCACGCGGGCCGTTTGTTTGCACTCAAGGAATTTGGAAACATCTACACCCGCATCATGAATCCCACGACCGATGTGTTCGAGAAGCGTGTGGCTGCGCTCGAAGGCGGTGTGGCAGGGTTGGCCACCGCGTCCGGTCAGGCTGCGGAGACGCTCGTGATCACCACGCTGGCCGCTGCGGGCGACGAGATCATCTCAACGACGTCGCTCTACGGCGGCACATACAATCTTTTCCACTACACCCTGCCGCGGCTTGGCATCACCGTGCGGTTTGTGGATGCGGACGATTTCGACGGGATGCGGGCGGCAATCAACGACAAGACGCGCGGGATTTACGCGGAGACGCTGGGGAATCCGAAGCTCGATGTGGTGGACATTGAGCGGATGGCATCGATCGCGCACGAGAATGGGCTGCCGCTGATTATCGACAATACCTCGGCATCGCCGGCGCTGGTGCGGCCGATCGAATGGGGCGCGGACATTGTGGTGAACTCGGCGACAAAGTTTCTGGGCGGACATGGGACAACGATTGGCGGCGTGATTGTGGACGCCGGCAAATTTGACTGGGCAAAATCCGGGCGTTTCAAGGACTTCACCGAGCCCGATCCTTCGTATCACGGCCTGTCGTACTGGGATGCATTTGGCGCGATTTCCTTCATTTTGAAAGCTCGTGTGCAGGGATTGCGCGATACGGGTGCAGCGCTATCGCCGTTCAATGCATTCCTCCTGCTGCAGGGGATCGAGACACTCCATCTCCGGTTGGAACGGCACTCGCAGAATGCGCTCGCCGTCGCGCGGCATCTCGAACAGCATCCCGGCGTGGAGTGGGTGAACTATCCTGGACTGGAGTCGAGCCAGTATTACAAACGTGCGCAGAAGTACCTGCCCAACGGGCATGGAGCGCTGATCACCTTTGGGATTAAGGGCGGATACGAGGCGGGGAAGAAACTGATCGATTCGCTGGAACTGTTCTCGTTGGTGGCAAATATCGGCGATGCCAAATCGCTGGTGATTCACCCTGCGTCGACAACCCATCAGCAGCTTTCAGTGGAGGAGCAGGCCGGGACGGGCGTGACGCCGGAGCTTGTGCGGTTATCGGTCGGCATCGAAGACATCCGCGATATTCTTGCCGATCTCGACCAGGCGATCGAGACGGCCAACGGTCACTCAATTGCGGGAACCGAAAGGGCGACCATTGCGGCACAATAGGTGTAATGACTGACGCCGAAACTGTGACGCCCGCGGCACCGGCGGCGAAGACCCGCGCGCCGGAGCCGACGTACGAAGGCGACTTTGTGCTCCCGCACCATCTCGATTTGGAGAGCGGGCGAATTCTGGCGAAACCGACGCTGCATTATGCGGTCTATGGGCGTTTGAACGCCGCTCGCGACAACGCGGTGCTTGTGTGCCACGCACTCTCCGGTTCGGCTTTGGTCGGTTCCTGGTGGCCTGAAATCTTTGCCCCTGGCGCGGTGTTGTCGCTAGAGCATGATTTCGTCATCTGCATCAATATGCTGGGGTCCTGTTATGGATCGACAGGGCCAGGTTCGGTGGACCCGGAGACCGGGCTTGTCTACGGGCCGGATTTTCCGTTGGTTTCAATCCGCGACAATGTGCGGGCGCAGGCACAGTTGTTGGATTCGCTTGGAATTCGGCGGCTGCGGTTGGTTCTGGGCGGCTCAATCGGGGGCATGCAGGCGCTGGAGTGGGCGATTCATGATCCGGAGCGGGTAGAGCGCGCGGCGATCATCGCGGTTGCTCCGCTGTCGGCCATGGGACTGGCGCTGAACCATCTGCAGCGGCAGGCAATCCAGAACGACCCGGACTGGGACGGCGGCTACTATCTGACGCAACGGCAGCCAAAGCAGGGTCTCGGGCTGGCGCGGCAGATTGGCATGCTGAGTTACAAATCGGCTGAGTTGTTTGAGGAGCGCTTTGGCCGGAATCCAAACCGGAACGGCGAAGATCCGTGGGCACAGGACAATCAAGGGGGCGGCTTGGTTGGCGGGCGCTTCGACATTGGCGGCTATCTTGACCATCAGGGGCAGCGGTTCGTCGATCGCTTCGATGCCAATGCCTATCTGGCGATCCTTCGCACCATGGACAACTGGGATCCACTGCGTGGAGGCAGGACCCCGGTAGAGGTTTTTGGCGCAATTCGAGCCCGGCTGAACTTTGTTGGCATCAGC
>Ga0182030_10004608_pt1 | contig 29413 bp, 22 predicted proteins | sample 812S3MmetaG_FD_121299 | JGI IMG/M metagenome (GOLD analysis project Ga0182030, IMG submission 121299) | Permafrost microbial communities from Stordalen Mire, Sweden - 812S3M metaG (Illumina Assembly) | ecosystem: Environmental > Terrestrial > Soil > Wetlands > Permafrost | place: Sweden...
ACAGCATGGAGTTGATGGCCTCGCGGGATCGCCATTCGATGCGCAAGTCTTTCCGCAAATGCGACCACACCAGGCCGGTCCAACTGGGTTCCTGCAGTTCGGCTTTGACTTCGGCTTTATCGAGAACAGGTGTGGTCATCAGAAATGGGCCTCGGAGGCAGCGGGGGGTGCATCTTTCGTGAGGTCGGCGAGGGTAGCTTCGGCAGCACGCAGAAAGTCTGCAGGAGCCAGAATCAACTGCGTGCCGCGCACGCCCGCCGAGACGCTGATCTCGTCAAAAAGCTCAATCGTCTCGTCGGCGAAGACAGGATAAGTCTTTTTCGCCCCGAATACCGTGACGCCGCCACGGATATAGCCGGTCAGCGGCTGCACTTCTTTGAGCGATACCATCTCCGTCTTGCGCACACCCGCGGCCCGAGCCAGTTTCTTGAAGTCCAGCTCCGCATCGCCAGGGACGACGGCGAAGAAGTGGCTGCCCGCGCCGTCGGTCGTCAACAGCGTCTTGAACACCTGCTCCGCCGGCATGTTGATCTTGCGGGCAACGCTGGTCGCGGTCAGGTCTTCCGGGTCGACTTCGTACTCGCGCACCGAGTAGCGGATGCCGAGCGTATCGAGAATGCGAGCGCCATTGGTTTTCATGATCGAGTGGTCAGTGCCTTGTATCAAGGATGGAAGCGTTCCTCCATTATGGCCTGTTGCGTATGGCCTGTTGCGAGGAAGAATGAACAAGGAACTCAGAGCGTCGGCGTGCCCCGTTCGAGCGAATGAACCCGCCCTACGCGCAGCGTCAGGATGAAGTCCGCAATGGGCGCGGCCAGATCCCGTTGATGCGTGGTCAGCAGGATGGTTCGGTTCCCGGTGCGGAATTTCGCCAGCAGCTTGACCATCTGGTCGACACTCTCAACGTCCATGTTGGAGAACGGCTCATCCAGCAGCAGTAGTCCAGGATTCGAAAGCAGTACGCGCGCCAGCGAAGCCCGTTGCCGCATGCCCTGCGAGTATTGCCCCAGGGTTCGCGGCAGCGCGGGGTCCAGACCTACCTGCCGCAAAACATCTTCCGCATCCAGACATTCGTCCGCTTGGTAGAGACTGCGGAAGTAACGCATGTTCTCAAGCCCGGTCAGTTCGTCGTAGAGCATCGGCGCATGGCTCATGTAACCGATGCGATTTCGCGCCGTGTGCGGCTCCTGCCCCGCGAACACGGTAACTTTCCCCGCCGAGGGAAGCAGCAGGCCGGCCAGAATGCGCAGCAGGGTTGATTTGCCGGCGCCATTTTCACCCAGCAGAATGTAGCATTTTCCAGGCTCAAAGGTGACGGAAACCTGGCGTAAGGCGGCGAACGATCCAAACAGGCGCGAAACCGCGTCGAGACGGCCGACCGTGGGCGTCAGCGTCAAATCCAGCGAGTCGGCAAGGGTGGCATTCAGCATGAGCGATTATGGGCGGATCGGCTGATCGCATTGCGCAGGGAAAGCTCGAGATAGGAGTTCAACAGAATTCCTAGCTTGCCGGCTTGATCTTGCTGTCGGAAGCAGCGGCGGCGCGCTTATCGCCCATCGACGGCTTGGCCTCCGCAGGTGTCTGTCCAGGCTCAGCCGGCGCATATTTCGACGCGCACTTGGCCTGCAACTGGGTGGCGTGGAAAACGCCGTCATGACCCCAGGTCCCGATCGCCAAAGCCTGCGCGTCGCCCTTGAATGTATCCGGCGGCGGCTCCGAGCCCTGGTAGCTGACGCGGATCGCGCGCGGATTCGGCGTCGCCTTGGGATTGTGGCTTTCAAATTCGGTGAGGATGAAGCTGACGTTCGTCCCGCTCTGCTGGATCGTCTCCGGCTTGACGAAACCCTCCACCCGCAGGTGCGACTGGTACGCCTTGTCGCCCATGCCCTGCATCTCCGCCACCGTGACAAAGTAACTCTTGTTGGCCGCCGCACCCGTAAACGCAAGGTAGCCAATGGTACTGAGAACAACGACAGCGGCAATCCCAATGTGGATCTGCTGCTTGGTGAGCTGGAATGCAGGCTTCATGAGGTTCCTCAACCCACCGCCGCGAAAACCGGGCTTCAGGCTTACCTCTACTGTACGAGCACCCGATGGGGTGGTCAATGACCGGCGTCACACACAGTTCGGCCTGGTTGATGATTGGAGGATTGTTCCAGAAGGGAAGACGGAGAGAAAAAGGGCTGGCCACATTCGAGGTTCGACTCAGAAACATGTGGCCAGGGGGAGGGAAAATAAAAAACCTGGATGGGTTCAGCTGGAAAAACCGGGGGAGGGAATTTCCAGCTGTGCCATTTACAACATCGGATCCCGCGGAGAGTGGCGGGAAGAATCTTTGCGGCGTCCAACTTCAGTTGCTACGGAAGTATTCAACATGATCGCGGGGGAGACGACCATCACGACGAAAACCGAGGCAATCAGCAAATCATACATACGTGTTCTTTCGACTCCGTCCAGAAATCCAGTAGTTCTAAGGGACTACCCTTAGTAACCTACCAAAGCGTTTGTGGAGTTCTTTAGTAACGTTACTATGCGCCGAATTGGTTATGGAATCAAGAGAAAAATGATGTGGAAAACGAACAAAAGTTGTAGCCTCATTGCCCACGACAGGGAATTTGATTTTCCCCTCATCTGGATCAAGCTTATTCGCCCGACTCGAGCGTTTGAGCGGCATGGTTCAGCGCCTGCGTGAGCACAACCAGTTGCTGCGCGGCCACCGCAGTGTTCTTTGCATCCAACGCCTCGTTCACCCCGGGAATGACGACCGCCGCGTAGCCGGTATATTCCCCGGGCGCGTAGATGGTGTGCTTGTACCACGGACGATTGGGCAGCCCAGCTTCGCTGACAAAGGCCGTCTCGGTGTCGCGCAGGATCTGGTTAAGCCGCTCCGAATTCGCTCCAGTCTTGGCCTGCCGCGTCCGAATAGCTTCCGCCGCCTTGTTGAATCGTCCCGCCGCCGCTTCCGCCGGAGCAAAATCCAGCCCATGCGCCGAAGATTTATGCCGCGCCGTCTCCAGGTAGGCGCTGATTTCCTTGCCGTACGTCACGTAATCGTAGGGCAGCACGTCTGCATCCGCCATGTGCAGCGCTTCCAAGCCAAGTATCCGCGCCATCTCCTGTAGGTAGACAAAGGTCGGATCGGCATTCTGCACATACCACGCATAGTTGTCGAAGACAGAATGGTACACGCCGTAATCGCCATGGGAGCCAATATCGGTCGACGGAACGCCGACGTGCTGCAAAAACGGCGTAAAGTCCGACCCCGATCCCAGGTCGCCCACCGGAACATCTTCGCTCGGTGCATTGGTGTGGGTAACGTGGCCGGTGTTTGCGTCTTTCGCTTCGCCAATCGAGGCCATCTTCCATTGAAAATAGACCGTGTTGCCCTTGGGGCTGGGAACTTCCTGCGCCACTTCGCGGACGAACTGCTTCAGCGAAGGAACCGCCTCCGCGCCAAAATCCGTGCCCGCCACCGCGACATCCACGTTGAAATAGGCGACCGCATGCTGCAGCGCCTGGGCATGCTGTTCGACCCACTCGGTCGAACCAATCAGGCCCTCTTCCTCGGCGTCCCAACTGGCAACGACGATCGTCCGCTTGGGTTTCCATCCTGTCTTGAGCAGCGCGCCGAATCCGTGAACCGCTTCGAGCATGGCCGCAGTCCCGCTGTTCGGGTCGACCGCGCCATACACCCATGCGTCGCGGTGATTGCCAACCACCACCCAATCCTCGCCGTGGTCTGTTCCCTTGATCTTTCCGACCACATCCCAGATGGTGCGCACCTGGTAATCCTGATCTGAAACCAGATGCACGCGAACGCCCGTCTTTTCACCCGGCGCGCCCAGGTGATAGCTGAAAGGAAGCGCGCCCTGCCAGCCCTTCGGCACGCTAGGCCCCTTCAGCGCCTGCAGCATGGGCGCTGCATCGTGATAGCTGATCGGCACGGAGATGATGCTGGGCTGGTTGCCCGTTTTCAGAGGATCGAGCCGCGCAGAGTCAGGCAGGTCGACCGTCGAGGCCACCCCGGGAGTCTGCGGATCGCCAGGATACTTGAAAAGGTACTGCACCGATCCGCGCTGCACCCCGGTGTCCGGCCGCCACGCGCCGTTCGGCCAGGCGTCCCCCTTGAAGTAGCCGTCGTCGTACGGGTCTGAATAAATGAGCACGCCCTTGGCACCCCGCTGCTCCGCGATGTACACCTTGACGCCGCGGAAATTCGCTCCGTAGCGCACCAGTACGATCTTGCCGTGCAGATCGATGTGCTGCGCTGCCAGCGCGTCGAAGTCTTCCAGGCGCCCGTAGTTGGCATACACCACGTCGCCGGTGACATCGCCCGATCCCGAAGAGCCATTGAACGGCATCACCACGCGTGGATCATCCTGATAAGCGTCATTGCTGACATGTTCGCGGGTCGGCCCGGAACTGAGGGCGATGCCATCATCCGTGGTCGCTTCAAAGCTGACCTTGCGCGGCTGGTTGAGCAGCACCCGATAGGGAACAATCTCCGTGTCGAGGCCCGCAGCGCGGAATTTCGCAGCCACGTATTCGGCTGTTTCGTGGTCCTCTTTGGTCGCGGCCATGTGCGGCTTCGCCGTGAGGATCTTCAAATGCTGCCCGGCCAGTCTGGCGTCCGGCACCGCCAAAAATGCCGCATCGATCTTGCGCTGCTCGGTAAAGTCCGCGTAACCAAAGACCGAGGCCGGCGTCTGGGCCGCAAGCAGGGAAGCACTGAGCGCAAGAACGGCAGCCAAAGCGGCTCCGCGGGCGGCTAAACGCAGAATCATGTTGTGGGGACCTCAATCAGTTGATGAAGAGCTGTAAAACCATCAGCTTACACTAGAGCAGACAGTCCAGAATTTCGCTTCAAGCGAGTCGATGAGCACCCTTCCATCGTTCCATTCGCAAATGTGGAATCTCGGCAGGCGAACAGATAGCCCCAGGAAACAGCTTCAGGAGGATTTCTGACGGAAGCAGGTCAACACGGGACAGCGGATGCTCTCCATCGGGCTGTCGAGTCTTCGCAGCCGCTGGAGGCGCTGGACATCGCCGGCATGCAACAGTCGCCGGGCGGAGAAACCGGCACGTTCCCAGCTCCCGCCGGCAAAAATGCATGGCCGGCCGTCCTGCGCGCGCTCCAGCATCCCAACTTTCGCCTTTTCTGGGGCGGCAATTTCCTCTCCAACATCGGCACCTGGATGCAGAATGTCGCCCAGGGCTGGCTGGTCCTCGATCTGACCAACTCCGCCTTCTGGCTCGGTGTGGTCGGCTTTGCTGGAGCCATCCCCTTTCTCTTCTTCACCCTCTTCGGCGGCGTGATTGCCGACCGCGTCGACAAGCGCCGCCTGCTGTTGTTGACCCAGTCGGTCATGATGGTGCTGGCCTTTGTGCTCGCCGGTCTCACTTGGTTCAGGGTCATCGGCATCTGGGGCGTGGTGGTGCTCGCCTTTCTGAATGGCACCGCCCAGTCCATGAACGCGCCCAGCTACCAGGCCATGGTTCCGCGCCTCGTGCCCCGCGACGACCTGACCAACGCCATCGCGCTCAACTCCGCGCAGTTCAACATGTCGCGCATTCTCGGGCCGACCCTGGGCGGCTACGCCATGGCCGCCTTTGGCGTGGCCGGCAACTTCTTCCTGAACGGCCTCAGCTTCGTGGCCGTGCTCTGGGCCCTGATGCGCATTCGCTATCCCGACGAGATCCTGGTCCGTCATGAGAGCATGTGGGCCAGCCTCGCCTCCGGATTTCGCTACGTCCGCAGCCGTCCGCAGATGGAAGTGCTGATGTGGATGATGGCCGCCGCCAGCTTTCTCTATATCCCGTTTCTCACCTTCATCCCGTTCTTCGCGCGCAACCAGCTCAAAGCGGGCGAGAGCGGACTCGGCCTGCTGCTGGCTGCCTCGGGAGCTGGCGCGGTCCTGGGAGCCGGTACCGTGGCCTGGCACGGGACCATTCGCCATCGTGGCCGCATCATTGCTTTCTGCGGCTCGACCGTTATGGCCATCGTGGTGGTCTTCTGCTACTCGCAGAGCTTCCTGCTGTCGGAAATCTGCATGTTTCTGGAAGGCTTCGGCATGATCCTGACCATTTCCGCGGTGAATATCGCCATGCAGCATCTGTCCTCAGACGCCATGCGCGGCCGCGTCATGAGCATCTATGCCACCTGTTTTCTAGGACTTCCGCCCGTGGGTGCTCTGCTGGCAGGCGAACTCTCGCGGCATATCGCCACCGCCCACGCCCTCGCTTGGATGTGCGGGACGGCTTCGATACTATTTTTGGGTTTCTTCCTGTTTTCTCCGGCATTACGTGGTTTAGACTAAGGAGTCCTCTCCCTACATGATCTCGTCCCACTTTGGTGGATGATTGACATTCCCATCGGGGGATTGTTACTGTGCGTCCGTTGTCCTATTCCTGTGTTGGTACAGGTTAAGGAGTTTGTAGCTATGCAACAGGTTGAGCAGGCGGTCGCCGGAATCAACAAGAACCGCCATTCCATCTTCGATCGGTACACCGAACCATCCAAACGTGCCATCTACCATGCTCGCATCGAAGCCCTGCAGCGGGGCGACCGCACCATCACCGTCTCCGACCTGCTTGTTGGACTGAGCCGGGAAGAGGACACACGCGCCGAGCGCGTCGGTTCACTCAAAGACAACGCATTCTATCTTCGATGGCTCTCCGGTCAGCCTGCCCTGCCGATGTGCGGCGAAGGCCTTGGATGGATCGATGATTCCATTCAGACTGAACTGGAACCCGATGTGAAAAAAGCACTGGCCTTTGCTGTTCTTGAGGCTGACCGTGACCGCGAATACTACATCGACTCCGATCATCTTTTGCGCGGCATCCTGCGCTTTCCCAACCAGGCCGACTTCGCCCTTCTGAAAACCGAATTGACCCTCAGAACCGCACGCCTTCGCTCACTCCGCGATCGCGAAGAGTTTCTACCCCAGGAGAACCCAAGCCTGAAAGTTGTCCAGTACTTGATTCGCAAGCACCTGGCCTTGTGGGGACCACCCATCCTCAGCCTCGCCTGCTATCTCTACATCCTCATCCAAACCATGGAACCGCAGCTTTTGTCGGTTGCTCACTAGCCAGTCCCTGCAAGTCAGGCTTCCCGCGGCGCAGCTATTTTGGCTGCGCCGTCGCCGTTTCCAATCGATAAGCAGCGCTCAACGTGTCCTTTTTGGTCGCGATCGGCAGCAGCGTCGGATAAAACTGTACAAACGTCGTATCCACGGCCGCATGCTCCGCGTGGCAGGTATAGCACGAAGCTTTGGCAGGAATCAGCGTAGCCTTCGACTCGCTGGCCACGTCAAAAAAAGCCCACTTGCCTGGGAAGCGAGCTTCGTCCTTGACGTGCAGCTCCAACCCCATGATGCCCCCGCTCTGATAATTTCCCGATTTGTTGATCGAGCCCTTGCTCGCCGCCGCTCGGTGCTCGAGCACCAGCACCGTCTTGTCAGGCCAGGTTCCCGTAGCCTCAAACGCCTTATACGATTCTGGATTCACGAAAACATTGTCAAACATCGACATGTCTCCTGCCTTTGCGGTGTAACTCATGTTCAGGCCGGTCGTGAGATAGGTCCATTCCCGAAACTGAAGTGGCGGAATCATGTCACCCTCAGCGTTGTAAGCCGGGACATAACGCAGGGCTTGCCCTTCAGCCGTCTTGGCTGACTGGGCTGCTACATGAGAGGGGTTGTGCAAGGAGACAAAGGTGAAGACCGCGAAGCCGGCAATCAGAAGTGAAGCGGGAAGCAGTACGGTGGAGCGGAATGAAGTTGACAAGAGCCCTCCAAAATGCCGTGGCAGGCATCCATGAAGAGCACTACGGCAGGGCAGACCTGGATGTTCCCTGAAAGCGGCCCGTTCTCATGCGAGAACCGGGCCGCATCGGGCAAATCAAGCTACGAGTTGGGTGCAGAACGAGCAACGCTTCGCTGCCAGAGGAATTTCGCTCAGGCATTCCGGGCAGGTCTTGGTGACCGGCGCCGCAGGAGGCGGTGGCGGCTTGAGAGCCTTGGCGCGCTCCGTAATCTTGGTGATGGGCAAAACAATAAAGAAATAAACCACGCTGGCAACCATCAGGAACGAAATCAGGGCATTCAAAAAATTGCCGTAGGTTATGTGACCTTTGCCAATGTCAAACGCCAGCGCGCTGAAGTCCGGCTTTCCCACAACGGCCGCAATCAGCGGTCCCAGAATGTCTTTTACCAGCGATCCAACGATCGCGTTGAACGCAGCACCGATGATGACCGCTACGGCCAGATCAACGACATTACCACGCAGGATGAAATCTCGAAACCCTTTAAGCATGTATCTCTTTCTCCATGTCGCCAGACGGCTGACTCGCTCATGGTACAGGCTCACATGTGGGATTGGAACAATGAAATGGCAGAACCTACAGAAGCACCCCTGAAAAAGGCGCAAGCAGCAGGAAGGAAATCATCAGCAGGATCATCAGATCGACATACAGCAGCAGCAGGACACCCCCATGATAAAAGCTCCATCGCTTCTGCAGGCATCGCGCCGTATCCCACGTCGCGGCGCAGGCCAATAGAAACACCAACACCAGCCATACCGAAAAATGAGTATTGGGAAATCCCGATACACGAAAACTGATCAAGAGCGAGAACAGCGCAAGCACCGTGCCACGGACCAGGGATCTTTTCTTGAGCCGAAACATGGCAGGCAATCGCAACACAGAGTTCTACTCTACGGTAGCCGGCATGAAGCCGTGAACTCAGCCCGTGCCCACTTCCCAGTCAAATCAACAAGCGTCGAGGATTGCTTCGCTCTGCCAAAGAAAATTGGGTATTCAACCTCCCGCACCGCGCTCCGCGCTGAGGAAATGAACTGTCCCACCATGCAACACTCCATGACGTTAGTGAATATCAATGAAGGCCGGCCTTGGTCCGGAACTTCGCCGATTCACCATGAAAAACATGAATAAAATCAAATGTCTTATAGTTCCTATCCACTTCACCCACGCCAAAGTCATTCCCCAGCCGTGGTTTCAGCGCAGCTTCTCTCCTGACAGCCGATAACGAAGGAAGATTCAGCGCGGAGCGGAAATGTTCCATCCAGGTTGCAATTGGCACAATCGCATCGGACCATGGGTTGTGCTGGCGATGTTGACGATTCAAGCAACTGCCCAGGTAAACTTCGTCGGAACCCAGGTGGTGGTCGCCAGCCAGACCCTTGCCAGGCCCATGGGGCTTTCCGCGGATGGGCTAGGCAATGTGTACATCGCCGACACCGGCAACGGACGAATTCTCAGTATTGCCGTTTCCGGTTCAGGCGCTGCGCCGCCCGTGACCATCGTCAATGGCCTATCAAATCCTCAGGATGTCGCGGCAGATTGGTATGGCAATATTTACGTCGCGGAAACGGGCAACAACCGCGTCCTCAAATTCCCGGTGAATCAAGGCGGATACGGCCCTCAAAGCCTCGTTTGCTCAGGACTCTCCAGCCCCGCGGGGGTCGCCGTTGACCCCGCCGGCAATGTCTACGTGGCAGATTCCGGAAACAATCGGATACTTGAGGTGCCCAATCTAGGTTCCGTCTACGGCAATCCTCAGGTTGTCGCTTCCGGCTTCAGCAACCCCATGGGCGTGGCTGTTGACGCTGCCATGAACGTGTTTGTCGCGGACACCGGGAACAATCGCGTCGCGAAAGTCTCCTTCACGCATGGCACATATGCCGCGCCGGTGGTCATCAGTCGTTCCGTGGTAAATGCAACCGCCATCGCCGTAGACAAATACGACAACATGTATGTCACCGACGCCGCTCATCATCAAGTGTTGAAGTTTCCCTGGTTTGCGGCGGTGGGCTATTACTATCCGTCCTCTGCGATTGGAGGAGATTTCCCCAGCGCCGAAGGCATCGCTCTCACTCCCGCCGGCCAGGTCTACATCTCGGACGCACAGAAAAATGAAGTGGTCACCCTTGAGGCCGCTTCAGTCAACTTTCCAAATTTGCCAGTGGGTTCGACAGCCTCCCCAATGCAATTCGATTACAACATCGCCGCCGGTACAACCCTCGGTCCCGTGGCGATCTACTCGCAGGGACTAACCACCGGCGAGTTCGCGGATGTCGGCGATAGCACTTGCACGGCTCAGACCTACACTGTCGCTGCCCTGTGCGTGGTCGACATTACCTTTACTCCAGCAGCGTCCGGTCTTCGCAGCGGAGCTATCGTGCTGTCCGATGCCGATGGCAACATGCTCGCGACCGCGTTTGTCTCTGGCACCGGTGTAGAACCCCAGGCCGCCTTTTACCCTGGGATCGCTACAGCGCTCGGCACCCAGTTAAGTGGGCCGTCCGGCGTCGCGGTTGATGCTCGCGGCAACCTGTACATCGCTGACACCGGAAATGATCGTGTCGTGGAACTACCGTGGAATGGCGCCGGGTATGGTCCCCAGACGACTCTCTCTCTCACCGGCGTCAGCAGTCCGATGGGCCTGGCCATCGACGGTGCTGGAAACCTCTACATTGCCTCCAGCGGCAATGATCGAGTCATCAAGGCAATATGGAATGGCAGCGGATTCAGCGGCCAAACACTGGTCGGTACCGGGCTCTATGGACCATCTTCCGTCGCGGTTGATCGTGCTGGCACCGCCTACATCGCCGACACCTATGACAACACACTGTGGAAGGTCCCGTGGACCGGCAGCACCTACAGCCGCGAATTGACTTTCGCCAACTACACCAAGATCCCCGTCGGCGTAGCCGTCGCCCCTGGCGGAGACGTCTTCTTCACCATGCCCTACATCAATGATCTCGCTGAAAAGCCGTGGGTGGCCGGTCAATACACTGGTCAGCTTGCCCTGCCTCTCAGAGGCGTCTCCTTCCCATCCGCGATTGCGATCGATGGCAACTCGAATCTGTACGTGGTGGATACCGCGAACAACCAGGTAGTTATGCTGCCCTGGACAGTATCCGGCTTCGCGGATCAGATCACCGTCGCCAGCGGGTTCAATGCGCCGAGCGCAATCGCGGTTGATGCCGCGGGCAATTTGTACGTCGCCGATACCGGCAATGACGCCATCGTCAAGATACAGGTTTCCGGCAATCCAGCCCTGTCATTCGCGACGACAAATGTTGGCTCCATCAGTTCCGACAGCCCCATCAGCGCGAGCATGATCAACATTGGCAATGACCCTCTCGTGATCAGCGACGTCAGTTATCCGGTCGACTTCAGCATCGCCTCGAGCGCGGCCAACAGTTGCGCAACCGGGCTGGTCCTTCCACAAGCATCTACCTGCTCTTTCTCCATCGACTTCGAGCCGCAATCGGCAGGTTCTCCCTTGGCGGAACAGATCGTCGTGACCGACAACGAGCTTGACTTGCCTGGAACCCAGCGCAGCATTCTTCTTTCCGGTGTTGCCGTTGGAAGAGCGCAACAGTCCATTGCATTCCCTTCGATGCCAGACGTAATTTACGGGGCTCCCGCGGCACATCTCGTCGCTTCCGCTTCTTCAGGTCTGCCGGTCACGTATCTGGTTCTAAATGGTCCGGCTACCCTTCTGAACAACGGCACTGGATTGGCATTTACCGCTGTGGGAACAGTGACCGTTCAGGCCATGCAGGCGGGGAACGCCGCTTATCTTCCCGCCACGCCGGTCATTGTCTCCTTTCGTATCTTGCCTGCCACTCTCACCGTCACTCCATACAACGCAACGGCGTTGTATGGCGCCATCCCAAATTCATTCGGATACGCCGTCACCGGCCTGGTGAATGGGCAATCATCGTCTCAGGCATTCACAGGAAGCGCCGTGGTGACCACCAATGCTGTCTCTTCCTCCGGCGTCGCCGCCTACACACTGACTGCCGCTCCGGGAACCCTCTCGGCGACGAACTATACCTTTGTCTTCAACACCGGCCAACTGACCGTCCTTCCTGCAACGCTACAAATCTCCTCTGTCTCCATGTCGATACCATACGGAACCGCCTTCCCCGTACTTACCTGGACGGCGATTGGATGGAAAAACGGAGATACCGCAACCGCTCTGCAGGGTGTACCCATCCTCACGACCAATGCCAACATCGGTTCGCCGGTGGGGATCTATTCCATCTCCGTCACTGCAGGCAGCTTGCGGTCGCCGAATTACACCTTTCGATTCGTGCCCGGAACGCTGACCGTCAATCCTGCCGCTCTCGTGATTGCCGCATCCAATCAAGGCTCAACGTATGGAGGTGTTATTCCTCTTCTGACTTGGACAATCACCGGACTCGTTCAAGGAGACTCATCCAGCGTCGTCTCTGGGCTGCCCGCAATCACCACCACCGCGGTTGCCGGCTCCCCCGCGGGAACCTACCCCATCTCGATTTCCGCCGGAACCCTCACCGCTTCGAACTATACCTTTCAATTTCGCAATGGTCAGCTTGTCATACAGAAAGCTCCCATCAGCGTAACCCCAGGCAGCGCCTCCATCGTATATGGCCAGTCATTCCCGGCATTCACCTACAGTCTTTCGGGTTTCGTGAATCAAGACAGTCAAGCTTCCGCGATCACCGGTCAGCCCCAGTTGACCAGCTCCGCGATGCCTGCATCAAAACCCGGCATCTACACCATCAGCGCCTCCGCAGGTTCCCTGAGTGCCCACAACTACTCGTTTGTGTTTGCGAACGGAAATCTGAACATCGGCAAAGCACTGCTCACCGTCACTCCTCGAGCTCTTTCCGTCACATATGGAGCAGAGATCCCAGCCATTGCCTATGATGTATCCGGGTTCGTTTACGCTGACAACACGACGTCGATTCAAGGCGCGCCCGTTTTCTCAACGAACGCCACCACATCGTCCCCCGTTGCTTCTTATGCCATCACCGGAGCGATTGGATCGCTGAGTTCGGCCAGCTATCTCTTCCATGTTTCGAACGGCGCTCTGACCATCTCGAAAAGCGTTCTGACGGTCAATCCGGTTGCCGCCTCCATGGTCTACGGCGGAGCCATGCCGGCATTCTCCTACGTCTTGTCCGGCTTCATGAATGGAGAAGGCCCGGGAGTAATCACCGGACTGCCTGTCCTCACCACCACCGCAACCTCAACATCCGCGGCAGGAACCTATGCCATCGCTGCCTCCCTGGGAACCCTCAGCGCCAGTAATTACTCCTTCACTTTCGTGCCCGGTCAACTTACCGTGAGCAAGGCTCAGCTCATCGTGATGCCCAATGCCGTTTCCATTCCCTATGGCGGCGTTGTAACTCAGTTCAGCTATACTCTGACCGGCTTCGTCAATGCCGACTCGGCCTCGTGCGTAACTGGAAAGCCAAATCTTTGGTCGAGTGCTCCGTCTACCGCTGTCGTCGGTATCTACTCGATCGACGGAAATCCCGGAACTCTCGTCGCTCAGAATTACATCTTTACCATCAACAGCGGCGCATTCACGGTGACGAAGGCAGTCTTGATCATTACCGCAAATTCAGCAGCCATCACCTACGGGGCCGCCGCGCCTTCGTTCACCTACGCCGTTACAGGTTTCGTTCACGGGGAAAATGTGGCGGTGCTCCGAGGGCAAGCATCTTTATCCTCATCGTTCACAGCAGCATCTCCGGCAGGCTCGTACCCCGTCGTTGCTGCGGTCGGAACGTTAGCAGCCGCAAACTATACCTTCCAATTCGTGAACGGCTACCTTACCGTCAACAAAGCTCCTCTGCTTGTCAAAGCTGCCGATACGTCCATGATTTATGGTTCCGCTCTGCCGCCATTGACTTGGGCAATCACCGGCTTCGTGAACGGGGATACGCAAAGCGTTGTCTCGGGAACTGCGATCCTATCGTCTTCCGCATCACCTAAGTCCAACACGGGAACATACACGATTTCCGCGGACACGCGCGGTTTGTCCTCTGCGAGTTATACGTTTCAGTCTGTGTCAGGGACTTTGACCATTGCCAAAGCTCAGTTGCTGGTTGTTCCGGATGCCGTGGCGATCACCTATGGAGCGGTCGTGCCAAGACTGACGTACACCTTGAGCGGACTGCTGAATGGGGACAGTGCGACCGTAGTCGGAGGCTCACCTTCCTTGAGTGTGAATGTACCCTCCAACGGCCCGGTCGGAAGCTATACGATCAGCGGTACCCCAGGAACACTCATCGCGATGAACTATAGCTTCATCGTGGGAAGCGGTACTCTCACGGTCAACAAGGCGACCCTCACCGTTACTGCATTGCCGCAGACCATGACCTATGGATCGGCTGTCCCCGCACTATCGTACAAGATTGCCGGATATGTGCATGGCGAGGGATCGACTGTCATCGCGGGGACTCCAGAACTGGCTACGGTCTGCTCTTCGTCATCGCCGGCAGGAACGCTCGCCATCACGGTCACGGCAGGTTCCCTGTCCGCGATTAACTATACTTTTCAATTTGTGAATGGAGTGCTTTCCATCAACAAGGCTATCTTGGTTGTGACTCCCGTCGATACCACCATGACCTATGGAAGCAAGCTGCCTGCTTTCACCTGGCAGGCCACAGGTTTCGTCAACGGAGACAGTGCTTCGGTCATTGCCGGCAAACCCCTCCTATCATCTAACGCAACCTCTGCATCGGGTGTCGGCGTCTATGCGATTCAAGCCGACGTGAGCGCGTTGACTGCGAGCAATTACTTGTTCCATTCGGCAAGTGGCCTGCTTACGGTGACCAAGGCTCAACTGCTGGTGTCTCCCAGCAGCGAAGCCATGACCTACGGCGGTGCCTGGCCAGGATTTTCTTACCAGGTCACGGGATTTGTGAATGGTGACGCTTCCTCGGTGCTATCAGGCAAAGCAGCACTCTCGACAAATGCCAACAACCGATCTTCGGTTGGCAGGTACACCTGGAATGCGGCATCCGGCTCGCTTTCGGCCGCCAATTACAGCTTCCAATTTGGCAGTGGAACTCTAACCGTGAATCCTGCCGTACTTACGGTTGTTGCTCAAAACCTCTCAATGACCTACGGCGCCTCCGTTCCAACATTGCGGTACGGATTCCAGGGTCTCGTGAATGGAGACAACAGCTCGATGATTTCAGGCGTACCCGTGCTCGCAACAAGCGCATCTTCCATCTCTCCAGTGGGTGCTTATTTCGTGAATGCGGCGGTCGGCACACTCGCTGCTTCAAATTACACATTTACCTTTGTCAAGGGATGCATTACCGTGAGCAAAGCAGTGTTGAATGTATTACCCGCCAACTTACAAATGTTATATGGGACGAAGGTTCCACCCCTTACTTATGCACTCGCGGGTTTCGTGAACGGAGATACTACCGCCAGTGCCACTACCGGCGAAGCCTTACTTAGCTCACTCGTCGCGGCGAACTCACCGGTGGGGCAGTACGGAGTGACCGCATCGTTGGGCACGCTGGCCGCAAACAACTACAGCTTCGCCTTCGGGACTGGCAAGATTACCGTCGCCCCAGTCACGCTCTCGGTCACCGCGAAGAACCAATCCATGAAAGCGGGAGGCGTGGTGCCACCACTGACCTTCACCGCAAGTGGTTTTGTGAACGGAGATACAATCGCTTCGGCAACCAGTGGCGTTCCTGCTCTTACCACTGCAGCGTCGGCTTCATCGAAGGCCGGGACCTACTCCATCACCATCGCCGCGGGAAGCATGACATCTTTGAACTATCAACTCGTCTTCAAGAATGGGATCCTGACGATTACGCAGTAGAGCCTTCGTCCATTTAACCTGCGACCAGTTCCATCGTCCGTAATGATTCGGAGTAAGGCGCACGCAGCACGCCGCGCTCGGTGATGAGCGCCGTCACATACTTCGCCGGCGTTACGTCGAATGCAGGATTGCAGATGCCCACGCCGTAAGGTGTCAACTGCTTGCCGCCATGATGGGTAACTTCGCGCGCTGAGCGCTCTTCAATCGGAATCTGGTCGCCGGTGGGCGTAGCCCTGTCGATGGTCGACCACGGCGCGGCCACATAAAACGGAATGCCATGCTCCCTGGCCAGGATAGCCACCGAGTACGTGCCAATCTTATTGGCCACATCGCCGTTGGCAGCAATGCGATCGGCTCCCACTACGACCGCCTGGATTCGTCCCTGGCGCATCAGGCTTGCCGCCATGTTGTCGCAAATCACAGTGGTCGGAATGCCGTCCGCCATCAGTTCCCAGGCCGTCAGCCGTGCGCCTTGCAAGAATGGCCGTGTTTCGTCGGCAAACACATGAATATGCTTGCCCCGCTCCACCGCTCCGCGAATCACGCCCAATGCGGTCCCATAGCCGCACGTTGCCAGCGCTCCGGCGTTGCAGTGGGTCAACACTCCGCCGTCCTCCGGCATGAGTTCCGCGCCATGCGCACCCATGGCTTTGCAGGCGGCAATGTCTTCGTCGTACATGGCCAAAGCTTCATTCAGAAATGCCTGCTGAACGCGATCGAGGGATACTCCTTCTGCCTGCAATCGCGCAAAAAGCGCCTTCATCCGGTCGATAGCCCAGAAAAGATTCACCGCGGTGGGCCGCGTGCCGGCCAGCAATTTGCACATCTCTTCGAATTCCGGGGCAAACTCCTCCGTGCTCGCGGCTTCGCTCTGCTTTGCGCCCAGTGCAATGCCCATGGCCGCCGACACACCGATCGCCGGCGCACCACGCACCACCATCGTCACGATCACATCCGCGACATCCTGGTATGTGCTGGCGAGAACGTAGGTCTCTTCGAGGGGAAGCTTGGTCTGGTCGATAAACCGGACGCCGTCTGGGGTCCATTCAAGAGTCAAAATCATCTCTTCCAGTTTAACCGGTTTGGGGATAGCTGTCGCGATGGCCGTGGAAGTCGGATCCATTCTTTCCCTGCGCGTATTGCCTGATTCGCTCGACGGCGCTCTCCTCGGAAACTCCTCGGCGAGATCACAATCGGTCCGGAAATGGAAATGTTTTCACGCAACACTGGACGAGGTGCCAGTCTGCTCAGTACAGTGAACTTCGATGTCGGTTTCCCCGCGCATCCGGAGCGGCCTCCTTGACCCATACAAATCTGACCTATGTCGATTGGTTGATCATGCTGCTGTACTTCGTGTTTGTGCTGGGCATCGGCTTTGCCCTCAAGCGCTACATGAAGACCAGCAAAGACTTCTTTCAGGCCGGCCGCGCCCTGCCCGCCTGGATTTGCGGCCTGGCCTTCATCAGCGCCAACCTGGGCGCGCAGGAAGTCATCGGCATGGGCGCGTCCGGCGCCAAGTACGGCCTCGAAACCGCCCACTTCTACGGCATCGGCGCCATCCCGGCCATGATCTTCGTGGGCATCTTCATGATGCCCTTCTACTACGGATCAAAGGCCCGCTCCGTCCCTGAATTCCTGCGCCTGCGCTTCGACGAAAAGACGCGCGCCCTGAACGCCTGCTCCTTCGCGGTCATGACCGTATTCAGCTCCGGCATCTCCATGTACGCCATGGCGCGCCTCATCCAGGCGCTGCATGTCTTCGACGGGCTCTTTCGCGCGTTGGGCCTCGCCCAGGAAGGCATCTTTACCTTCTCCATCGTGCTGTCGGCAATCATCGTGCTGGCCTATATCTTCCTCGGCGGACTGACCAGCGCCATCTACAACGAAGTCCTCCAGTTTTTCCTTATCGTTGCCGGCTTCCTCCCTCTCGTCCTGATTGGACTCAAGAACATCGGCGGCTGGAGCGGCCTCAAAGCCGCCGTCCCCGCGCAATACATGCATGAGTGGAAGGGTGTCGCCCACGCCAACACCAATCCCATGGGCATCGAGATCATCGGCCTCGGCATGGGCCTGGGCTTCGTCCTCGGAGCCGGCTACTGGTGCACCGACTTCCTCGTCATCCAGACCGCCATGGCTTCGAAAAACATGGACGCAGCGCGCAAGGTGCCTCTGATTGCCGCGCTGCCCAAGATGCTCTTCCCGTTCCTCGTCATCCTGCCCGGCCTGCTCGCCATCGGCCTGCCCACGCCGCATAACGTGACCCGGGAACGAGTCGTCAACGGCGCCATCATCCGTGAAACCGAAGTGGTCTCGCCGCAGGTGGCCGAGGGCAGGGGACTGGTGCCGGCCAAGATCAATCCCGTCACCGGCAAAGCCATGCTCACTGCCAGCGGAGAGCCGCTGCTCGACTACGACATGGCCACCCCCAACATGCTGCTGCACTTTTTCCCGACTGGCATTCTCGGCCTCGGTCTGACGGCACTGCTGGCCAGCTTCATGAGCGGCATGGCCGGCAATGTCACAGCCTTCAACACCGTCTTCACCTACGACCTCTATCAGTCGTATATCCACAAGAACGCCAGCGACCGGCACTACATGGCGGTGGGCAGGTGGGCGACCGTCGGAGGCATACTCTTATCCATCTGCACGGCGTATGCAGCCATATCCTTCAACAACATCATGGACACGCTGCAACTGGTCTTCTCCTTTGTGAACGCACCGCTCTTCGCCACCTTCCTGCTGGGCATGTTCTGGAAGCGCACGACCGGCAACGGCGCGTTCGTTGGCCTCATCTCCGGCACGTTGGCGGCCGTGCTGCATCATGGCCTGACATTGCCCATCGAGGCCAATCCGGGCATCCACGGTGGCTGGCTTTCGCTCCTGTCGCACGGTCTGATCCCCGTCGTACATCATTACCCCAGCGACATGGCGCAGAATTTCTGGACCGCCATCTTCGCCTTCTCCGCCAACTTCATCATCACCGTCGCCGTCAGCTTCACAGGGCCGCCAAAACCAGAGTCCGAATTGGTCGGCCTCGTGCACTCGCTGACCCCCAAGCCCGCAACCGGGCATCTGGTCTGGTGGAAGCGCCCCGAGGCGCTTGCCGTCTTCCTGATCCTTCTCGCCGTTACACTGAATATCATCTTCTGGTAAAGCTTTCTCTGCAGGCTCTATGCTCAAGAACGAGGACATACGATGAATCTTGATTTGCGTTTACCCATGGGCGGCATGTTCACGCTCGTCGGCCTGATCCTCACCGTGAAAGGGCTCTTGAGTTGGGGAAGCGATATCTACGATCGCGCGCTTGGCGTGAACTTGAACTTTTACTGGGGACTGGTGCTGCTGGCCTTTGGCATCACCATGTTTGTGTTTGGCCGGCGCGGCCAGAAACGGTCGCTCTCCGCGCCCCCGGAAGAAGTCCCCGAAGGCGAAATTCGACGTGGCCACGGCCATTAGGAGCTTGTTGAAAAAAACACAAGACCCAAACGTTTTGTAACAGGTCACGACTTCAGTCGTGCCAATAAGGCCAACCAAATCAACATGGCTTTAGCCCCTGCTAGGTCGGCTCCGCGCCGATTGCAGCAGACAGGAACATTTTCAACAAGCCACTAGACATTTCCGATTCGGCTCGGCGCCGGCCTTTCCCAATTGCGCTCGAGCCCGCAGTTGAGACCGAGCCGACACGGACGCACCGGGGCCTATGGAGTTACTATCTTCAGATTGAATGAATTCCGGATGCCCTGGATTCCCACAAGGAACACGGGGCTTTGATTTTTAGAGTTCCAATCAACGCGTTGGGAGAGAAACGATGGAAGTCGAGTTCACTGCCAGGCAAGTCAAGATTTCCAAGATTTTGAAAACAGATGCCGCCGACGGAATAGAGCGGATCGCCCTCGTTCTAGGAAAAATAACCTCGGCTGCCCTGACGTTCCGGGCCGAGCGCCATCTGCAGATCGTCGACCTGACGCTCAAGGGCCGCCAATACAGCATCGTCTCCAGCGGCGAAGCAACCAGCCAGGAAACCGCGCTGCGCAATGCTCTCGCCCACGCCGAGTTACAGGCCCAGCGACTGCGCGCCAAAGTGCGAACGCAAAAGCGCGTGCCCAAGGTGGCCACTACAGAGGAATCTCGCCCCGCTCGCAAGACCGCCCGCCCTTCCGCCGTCGAACTTCAGGCCAACGCCGAATCCAACGGTCATAAGCCCGCCATCGCTCGCGCGCCCGGCAAACAGACCCGCGCAGCCATCACCGTGCATTCCTTTCCCGGCAAGCCAGCTGTCGTTGAGCCCCATATCCTGAGCGCAGCGGAAGCGATCGCCATCCGCCCCATGACCGTCGAAGAAGCCGTCAAAGAAGCCGAGTTCCGCGACCGAGACCTGCTCATTTTCCGCAATAAGGCCGGAGAGATGTTCGTCCTTCATCGCCGCCGCGACGGCAAAATGGAGCTGGTCGAGATCCCCTGATCCGTGTCGCCACGGCAAGTTTGAACCAATCCGGTTTACGATGAGGCCATGCCCCGTTCCCCTAAGAAAACTGCAAGCGGTCCAATCTCGAAAACGGCGCCAGCCGACCTGAAACGTCCCGAGCCTGTCTCCTCGGCCGGCGCCGGTGACGCAACCACGCCCTCCGGCCCCGAGTTCAACGAAGACTTCCGCGTCCACCGCAGCATCCCAGCGCCCTCCGGCGCCGGCCAGACCGAACCTCGCCAGCCAAAGTCTCCCGGCGAAAAAGAGCTGGTCGTGGTCACGGGAATTTCTGGCGCAGGCAAGGCCTCCGCGCTCAAGGCCTTCGAAGACCTTGGCTACTACGCCGTCGATAACCTCCCTCTTGAACTTCTGCCCAACTTCGCCGCCTTGATGGAAGGTTCGCTGGAAATGGACCGCGCCGTCGTCGTCATGGACGTCCGCGAAGGCCCCACGCTTGACCGTCTTCCCACCGTCCTCCTCGAAGTCAAAAAGAAGCTGCACACCAGCGTCGTCTTTCTCGACGCCAGCGATGCCGTACTGGTGCGCCGCTTCTCTGAAACCCGCCGCCCCCATCCCTTGAGCCGCACCGACGTCAACCGTTCAGAAATGGTCTCCCATTCCATCACTTCCGAGCGTCAAATGCTCGATGCCGTGCGCAACTTCGCCGACTTCCTCATCGACACTTCCAACTTCAACGTCCACGAACTCCGCGCCGACGTGCAGGCCAAATTCGGCGAAGAGAACGCCGACGGCGGCGTGGGCGCGCAGATGCTCGTCTCCTGCCTCAGCTTCGGCTTCAAAAACGGCGTGCCCCTGGATGCCGACCTGGTCTTCGACGTCCGCTTCCTGCCCAACCCCCACTTCGTGCCGGAGTTCCGCAAGCTCACCGGCCGCCATCCCAAGGTCGCCAAATACGTGCGTGATTTCCCTCAAACCACCGAGTTCCTCAAGCGCGTCACTGAAATGATGCTCTTCCTCTTGCCCTACTACGTGAAGGAAGGCAAGAGCTACCTCACCGTCGCCTTCGGATGCACAGGCGGCCAGCACCGCTCCGTCATGATGGCTGAAGAAATGGCCAAGCGCATCGGCAAAGCCAGCTACCGCGTCAAAGCCGTCCACCGCGACATGCCCCGCTGAGTCGTCTCGCCGAGACTCACTTCCTCGGAGTCTTCACGCGAAAACTGTAAAGCACCTTGTCGCCCAGGTCCTGTTTCACCCCCAGATCTTCAAGCGCGGTCTGCGCTTTTTCCGGCAGCGGTTTACCCACCTCGAAAACGATCGCTTCATGGTTCCACTCGCCCACCACCACCGTCGAAACAATCCGCGCCGCCGGCGTGGCCTTCGAAGCTGAAATAAAAATGACGTCGCCCGCACGCCAGACCGTCTTCGCGCCCTCCCGTGACACCGGCAGCACGTCATGAACGAGCACATTCACCTTGAGTTGAACCGCCGCGCCGTGGTTCAGCACGTGGTACTCCACCTTGTTCGGGTCCCGGACCGTCAGCATGCACCGATCCACCGCCTCACAGCCGTGGTCCCGCGGCACCGCCGGGACGCAGACATACCTCGGCTTGCCCAGCCCCTCGATCGCCATTTCCGGCGCCACCTCCAGCACCCCCATGCTGTCTTTGGGCTCCTGCTTGCTGGCATGTTCTACCGAAACCGTGGGCGCTGGATTCAGCAGGTGCGTCGCCGCCGAAGCTTCCACCAGCGTCACAACGACGGAATAACTACCCACTCCAGCATCCGGCTCCTTCGCCGCTCCACTTGCTGCGGCCCCGCCGTTCGCCCCGCCCGCCTGACCGTAGGCGGTTGTCGCCGCGATCGACATCATCACGGTAAGAAGTGCGTGCCCCACCACAGCGACGCGTGAAGCGATACTGCCCATGGCAGAAGTCTACTCAGCGATTCCTCGCAACGCGCCACTGCGCGCCATCTTCCAATCCAGCCCGTCCTTTACCGGGACCGGTCGAGCGAACCATCCCAAAACGGTCCCTCGTCCGCGCTTTCCCCCGGCGGCTACAATGAAACGATGCAGCAGAGATCCTCGAAACGGCCTTATCGCCCCAGCCCCTCCTCCTGGCAGGGCAGGACGACGGCATGATTCGATTCTTCCGCCTGGCGCGCTACGTCGCGCCCTACTGGTGGCAGTCGCTGCTGGGCATCCTCCTCCTGGCCGCCGTCGGCCTCATGGAAGCACTCCGCCTCGCCATCCTCCAGCCCGTCTTCGGCGAAGTCCTCAATCCCCATGCCCACACCACCACCATCCCCCTCTTCCCGCGCCTCCCCGGCATCTACCAGCTTGACCTGATGAAGATGGTCCCGTCTCACTTCCACAATGCCTGGGCCGTCGTCGCCTTCGCCCTCATCATGTCCACCGCCATCAAGGGCATCTGCGACTACACCGGAACTTATCTCGTCAACTACGCCGGTTTCGGCATGATCACCGACCTGCGCAATCACCTCTACGAAACCATCATGAAAAGCTCGGCGAGCTTCTTCTCCAAGCACGCCACCGGCAAGATCCTTTCCACGTTGGTCAACGATGTGGAGCGCGTCCAGACCGCCGTCAGCGCCGTTCTCGGCGAGTTCCTCCAGCAGCTTTTCACCTTCATCTTCACCGTGGCCGTAGTCATCCTCTATGGAGGCCGCCTCAGTTGGCTCCTGCTCCTCTTCGTCCCGGTCGTCATCACCTCGGCTCGCAAGATCGGCAGCTCTGTCCGCACCCGCACCCGCACCGGCCAGGACCGCATCGCTGAAATTCAAACCATCCTCCACGAAACCGTCACCGGCAACCGCATCGTCAAAGCCTTCTCGACCGAGCTCTGGGAAATCCTCCGCTTCCGCAAAGCCGCCCGCCGCCTCTTCCGCGCCAACCTGCGCAGCGTCCGGGTTCAATCCATCTCCTCACCGCTCATGGACGTGATCGGCTCCATCGCCATCGCCCTCCTGCTGCTTGTCGGCCGCAACGAAATCAAGGCCGGTCGCATGGAGATGGGCACCTTCGTCGTCTTCATCATTGCCCTGTTCAAGCTCTACGATCCGGTCCGCAAGTTCGCCTTCTTCTACAACAGCTTCCAGCAGGCCATGGGAGCGTCCGTCTCCATCTTCGCCTTCCTCGACACCGAAGACGAAGTCCGCGAAAAGCCCCGCGCCCACCACCTCAAGCGCTTCCACGAAAAGATCGCCTTCGAAAACGTCGGCTTCTCGTACTCCACCGAAGAAGGCGAACACCAGATCCTGCACGACATCAATCTCGAAGTCCGGGTCGGCGAAATGCTCGCCCTGGTCGGCCCCAGCGGGGCAGGGAAGAGCACCCTGGTCAATCTCATCCCCCGCTTCTACGACGTCAGCAGCGGCCGAATCCTCATCGACGAATACGACCTGCGCTCACTCACCCTCGACTCTTTGCGCAAGCAGATTGCCCAGGTGACACAAGAGACGATTCTGTTCAACGACACGGTACGCAACAACATCGCCTACGGACAGCCTGAAACCTCCAAAGACCTCGTCGAGCAGGCTGCTCGCACCGCCCTCGCCCACGACTTCATCCTGCGCATGCCGCAGGGTTACGACACCGTCATCGGCGAAAAAGGCTTCCGCCTCTCCGGTGGCGAAAAGCAGCGCATCGCCATCGCCCGCGCCATCCTCAAGAACGCCCCCATCCTCATCCTCGACGAAGCCACCTCGGCCCTCGACGCCGAAAGCGAATCCTTCGTCCAGATCGCCCTCGGCAACCTCATGCAGGGCCGCACCGTCGTCGTCATTGCCCATCGCCTCTCTACCGTCCGCCGCGCCAACCGCATCGCCGTCATGGAAGAAGGCCGCATCACCGCCATCGGCTCCCACGAAGAGCTGCTTGCCACTTCACCCACCTACCTCCGGCTCTACCAGCTTCAATTCACCCACGCGCCCATCGATCCTTCCGATCGCCCCGGACCGGATCAGGCGTTTACCGACCCATCGCAGCCGGAAGATGCGATTACGATGGAAACAGGTCTCTCATAAAACCTATGCCCAACTCCTCCATCGAATCTCCCTCCAGCGTCGTATCTTCCTCCGCCGTTTCCTCCATGACCGGCTTTGCCCGTGTCTCTGTCGAGGTCAATCCCCAGACCAGCTATTCGTTGACCTTGAAGAGCGTGAATCACCGCTTCCTCGATCTGCACATGCGCCTCCCCTCCGCCTTCGACGCACTTGAAATCGATTTGCGCCGCATTCTTAAGGATCACTTGCGCCGCGGCCACATCGAACTGACCCTCATGGTTGACCGCAGCACCCAGCAGCGCGCTGGCTACAATCGAGAACTCGCCGCTGCCTACGTCGAAGCCTTCCAGGCCGCCGCCCAGGAATTCGAACTGCAAGGTCAACCCGACCTGAACGTGATCCTGCGCATGCCCGGCGTCCTGCAGGCCGAGCCGCGCTCCAATGGCGAAGATGCCGAAGCCATCTCAGCCAGCGTACTGCAGCAAATCGTCCCGCTTCTTGAATCTCTGAAAAGCATGCGCCGCCGCGAAGGCTCGGCTCTCGCGGACGTCCTCGAAGCCACTCTCTGCCGGATTGACGAAGCGGTCCAGGGCGTCGCCGCCCTGCGCCCCGAGGTTGAGCAGCATTACCAGCAGCGCCTTACCGAGCGTCTCGAATCCGCCGTGGGCCCGGAAGACAGCGCCCTTGGCATCAACCGCCAGCGGCTCCTCGAAGAAGTCGCCTTGCTGGTCGAACGCAGCGACGTATCCGAAGAGGTAGCCCGCATGGAAACCCACATCCATCATTTTCGCGACGTGCTCGCAGCCGGCGGAGAAACCGGCAAGAAGCTCGACTTCCTCCTCCAGGAGATGAATCGCGAGGCCAACACTCTTCTCTCCAAAACCGCGGGCGTGGCCGGAAAAGGCACCCTCATCACCGAGCTCGGCCTTTCCATGAAAACCGAAATAGAAAAGGCACGCGAACAGATCCAAAACCTGGAATGACAAAGGAATGTCTGGTCTCGTAACAGGGCGCGACTGTACAGCATGCGAAGAAACTCACTTTCAGACGCTTTGTAGCAGGGCAACACTTTACAGCACGCGGCAAAACGAACCATCAAACGCTTTGTAACAGGGCACGACTTCAGTCGTGCCGATCAAGCCAATCGAATGAACGGGGCTTCAGCCCCTGCCCATCGTCGTTAACCGCAATGTCCCAAAAGGATCGTTTTCTCGGCAGCACGTGGAGCACGTCTCTCCTCAGCCGATAAGACCAGCAGCAACAGGAAAGACCAGGAGACAGTGGCAGGAATTTTATTCATCATTTCGGCGCCTTCGGGTTCAGGCAAAAGCACCCTGGTCAACGCGCTGCGCTCCCAGGTAGGCGGCATCGACTTCTCCATCTCGTGGACAACTCGCCAGCCCCGCGGCTCCGAGCAAAGCGGCCGCGAATATCACTTCACCACCCGCGAAGAGTTCGAACGGATGGTACAGAACGATGAATTCCTTGAGCATGCCGAGGTCTTCGGCAACTACTACGGCACCGCCCGCCGCTCACTCAAAGAGGCCACGGAAGCCGGACGCGACCTCCTCCTCGATATCGACGTGCAGGGCTTTAGCCAGGTCCTCGCAAAAATTCCTGACGCCGTCACCATCTTCGTCATGCCGCCCAATCCCAAGGTTCTGCGCACCCGTCTGCGCAACCGAAGCCGCGCCGAAGGCTACGACGATGAGACCGTCCTTGAACGGCGCACCAAGGAAGCTAAGAAGGAAATTGAGAATTATCGCCAGTACGGTTATATTCTGGTTAACGACATACTTGATAAAGCCGTCGCTCAGCTGGAAGCTATCGTCCAGGTCGAACGGATGAAACGCGACGGCAGACCGATCGACAAGCGCACCAAGCGGGAGCTCGAAATCGCAGAAGAATGCCGCGAGGCCAATTCCAGGGAACGCCTTAAACCCATCCTGGAATCCTTCGGCATCGATCCGGATGCAGATCCGGACGGCCCGCAACAGAAGAAGCTCTTCTAACCCTGTGCACGAAACCCTTTCGGAGGATAGCTGATGACCACTGACCTGCCCATCGAGACAAAGTTCGACTCCAACTATCGCAAGGTAATGGTGGCCGCCCGTCGCGCCCGTCAAATTCAGAGCGGTGCCAGTCCCCTGGTCCGCAGCCAGTCCAACAAGGCCTGCCGCCTCGCCCAGGAAGAAATACAGGCCGGCAAAATCGCCTACGTCCATACCGGCCCTCCCCCGGAAAAGCCCACCCTCGAAGATCCAGGAATCCCCATCCTCGCCATCTGATCTCCGTCCTCCAACCCTGTTTCTCAACGCCTGACTTGTAAATCCCAGACCGGATCCCCCATCCGGTCTCGCATCTGATTCCTTCTCTTCACGGACTCCGCCCAGCGATGTGTATGATTGCGTCCGTGATTTTCCGGGCCCCGTCTCGAACGCCAATCGTTTCATTTCACATGCTCCAAAGGAGTCACCGATGCGCATCTCTTCCTTTGCCGGCCGCTTCGCGCTTGTCGCGGCCATTGGAATTCTCGTAATTGCAAACACCGCTCAGACGCAGGTCATCATCGCCCACGATCCAGTCATCGGCAGCTCCAACACCGTCAGCGCCGATCCGCGTATCGCGCGCATCAATCGAGAACACTGCACCGTAGATCTCTTCTCCAACCTCGAATTCGCCGACTTCAACACCAAGAACTTTACCTATACGCCCCCAACAGGCTGTCCCGGTCCCTATTCCAAGATCATCTTCGCCGCCGACTTCACCGTCACCAAAGGCCGTCAATTCGATCGAACCGCGCAATTCTACCTCGGCGGCGCCAATATCTACTTCGGCACCACTGCCGAGCCTCGAGCCGCCCTCAGCCCCTACTGGCACGTCGAAAACGACGTCACCGACCTCAGCGCTCTCCTCAACAGCCCGCAGGCCGGAACCGCCATCCTCGGCAACTTCGTCGGCGTCTCGAATGGAGTTACATACGACGGACTCATCTACTCCAGTGCCCACCTGGTCTTTTACCCAGTATCGGACGGGCTCCCAAAAATCGATGTCCCCGATCTCGTCATCGGATTGCCGGGAAACACAGGCGCCGCCAATCTGGCCACCACGGCCAGCCAGTTAATTCAATCCGTCACCCTGCCTGCCAATGTCGAAGCCGCCTACCTCGACGTCATCGCGCAGAGCCAGTCGAATGACGAATTCTGGTATCTCTGCGTGCCTGACGCCCTGGCTTCAGAACTGCAAAGCTGCGGCAGCACCGGCTTCCGCGAAACCGAGATCAGCATCGACGGTATCCCCGCCGGCGTCGCTCCCGTCTATCCCTGGATCTACACCGGCGGCATTGATCCCTACCTATGGGAGCCCATCCCCGGCGTCCAAACCCTCAATTTCAAACCCTTCCGCGTCGACCTCTCGCCCTTCGCCGGCGTCCTTTCCAACGGCAATTCGCACACCATCGCCGTCAGCGTCTTCAACGCCGACAGCTACTTCGCCGTCACCGCAAATTTGTTGGTGTACACGGACAAGAATTCCACCCAGGTCACCGGCAGCATTGTCGCCAACGACCTTGCCGCTGAACCCACCCCGCAAATCATCAACAAGATTGCGACCGATTCCAGCGGTAACGTGACCGGCTATGTGACCGTAGCCTCTAAACGTTCCTACAGCATTGAGGGCCTCAACCACACGTCACATGGAGACGTCTCATCCCGCGTCGATGGCGTCCTCAATTTCAACAACACCCAGCACTTCACCATCAACAACTCGGCCTACAAACAGGATCTCGTCCAGTCCACCCAGGGCGGTTTTTCAACCACGACCACCGCCAATGGCAAGAGCCGCGTGGACGGCCAGCTCATCGACTATCCCTTCAGCTTCAACTACGACGAGACGGTAAACTCCGACGGCTCAATCACGGTCAACAACATCTCCGACCAGAAGCTTCAAACCGCGATCAAGCCCTTCGTGCCCAACTCGTCAGATGAAAAGAACGTCGGTGAACTGAATGGCGTTCCCATCCCCTACGTCTATGGAATCGGGGATGAAGTGGCGTCGCAGGACGCCCTGTACTACGATGCCAGCGGGAACTTTACCGGTCACGCCGGCCACAGCTCGCAGACTTACGTGCAGGCGAACTCCTACAAGAACTGCTATAGCCGTACCTTGACCTCCGCCAACCTTGCCCTGACCAGCCTGCAGGACGGAACCGGATGCAATGAAGTCGAACCGCTGATCGATGTGCTGCTTAATCAGGTGAAGTAGTCCACGTAACCAATTCAAACCGGGTGCCCCATATCTGGCCGCGCTACATGCGGTCAGATGTGGGATATGAGTCTAAGCCGTCCAGAGGAAGCTGATCCCGGCCAACGGGAGGGCCAGCCGAAGGCGTCTGCCCGCACGGCAGGTGCGCGTTACAATCCTTTCATGAAGGTCATGGTCGGAGTCTCCGGAGGGATCGCAGCCTACAAAGCCGCGGAAGTCGTGCGGGCGCTTCAGAAACACGCCCTTGAAGTCCGCGTCACCATGACCGACTCTGCCCGGCAATTCATCCAGCCGCTCACCTTCGCCGCCCTCACCGGCCACCAAGTCATCACCAGCCTCTGGCCCCCTCCAGACGGCGTGTCCGGTGACTCCGACGCCTCCATAGAACACATCGCCGAAGCCCAGTGGGCTGACGCCCTCGTTGTCGCTCCTGCTACGGCCAATACCCTGGCCAAATTCGCCCATGGCATGGCCGACGATTTTCTTTCCACCATGTATCTGGCCACGACGGCTCCCGTGCTCGTCGCCCCGGCCATGAACGTGAACATGTGGGAGCACCCCGCGACGCAGGCCAATCTCGAAACCCTCCGCCAGCGCGGCGTCCGCGTCATCGAGCCCGGCGCCGGCTACCTCGCCTGCGGCATGATCGGCGCCGGCCGACTCGCCGATCCGGAATACATCGCCAGCGCCGTCTTGAACGCCCTCGGCCGCAGCCACGACCTGGCCGGAGAAGTCGTCCTCATCACCGCTGGAGGCACTCGCGAAGCCCTCGACCCCGTCCGCTTCCTGGGCAACCGCTCCAGCGGCAAGATGGGCTACGCCCTCGCCGAAGCCGCCCAGAGCCGCGGCGCCAAAGTCATCCTGGTCTCTGCTCCGTCCGCCCTCTACCCGCCCGCCCACGTCGAATTGGTCAAGGTAACCACCGCCGACGAGATGCGCGCCGCCGTCCTCAGCCGCATGCCCGAAGCCACCCTGGTCATCAAATCCGCCGCCGTCGCCGACTACCGCCCCTCCATCGTCGCCGACCAGAAGCTCAAACGCACCGGCCCCA
>Ga0182030_10004609_pt1 | contig 29413 bp, 28 predicted proteins | sample 812S3MmetaG_FD_121299 | JGI IMG/M metagenome (GOLD analysis project Ga0182030, IMG submission 121299) | Permafrost microbial communities from Stordalen Mire, Sweden - 812S3M metaG (Illumina Assembly) | ecosystem: Environmental > Terrestrial > Soil > Wetlands > Permafrost | place: Sweden...
CTGGTACCAGACGGAGCCGCATGCCGCGTTCCCGGCTTTGCCGTCGCCGGCTGAACGGATTCCCAAACTATTTCATGTGGGTGGACCGGGAGCAGCCGAACCTCGCAGCTAAAGGGCACGGCTCTATCGGATAGCACTCTAAGCGTTGTGTTTTCAACGTGGTCATTTGCGTTGTACTACCGTTGTAATGCGAGTAGGCTTGGGGTATGAAAAACCAAGACGTAACGCTCCCAAGACGGTCTACAACGTTAATGATGAGACACAGGGCCGCTGATGGCAAATGGCACAGGAGCCCGGCAGCGAGAGGCAAGAATGGCAGGGTCACGCCCGGCCACGCAAAGGTAGAGGGCAAGGCCGTGCCGGTCACCGACGGCGTCTACGAGATCAGGTTCTACGAAGATCGCCGGGTCAAGTACACGTCCGCCGGGAAGAACGCAGCAGACGCGGATGCACAGTGCGCTCGCCAGGCGCAGACCACTTCGGCAACATTAGCTGCCGAAGACGCCGGACTACAGATCGTAGTCACCGAAGAACGGAAGACGCTGCGTGGCTCTGCCGCTGCATACATCTCCGATTGTGAAGGCCGTGGGGCAAAGGCGGCGGCGAACATGGCACGGTCGGCCACCAAGGAGTTTCTCGGGCTCGTCAACAAGATGTTCATCGACGAGATACGGAAGGAAGACATTTACAAGTTTCATAAGGCGCTCAGAGATCGCAAGTGTGGCGACCGGACCGTATCGAATAAACATGTGCGGGTCGTATCCTGGCTGCGGTTCGCCGGCATCGATAAAGTGAACATCCCACCCAAGCCCAAGTATGAAGATGAACTGCCGAACATCTATGAGCCTGAGCAGTACAAGGCTTTGCTGACGGCCGCCAACCCATACATGAGGATTTGTATCCTGCTGGCCCTCAAATGTGGTCTCCGAGACAAGGAACTGCGACATCTGGAGTTCAAAGACCTCAACCTCGTGAACAATACCCTTCTGGTGCGGAGAAAACCCCAGTGGGGATTCAAAGTGAAGGATAGCGAGCAGCGCGAACTACCTCTGCCGGATGATCTGGTGGTCGAGTTGAAGGCCTGGCAGGAGAGCCGACCGGGTATGATGCTTGTGCTTGGGACAGCGAATGATCGGCCCAATTCCGTCTTGCTTGAGTCCCTGAAGCAGTTGGCCGATGCAGCCAAACTTTCCTGCGGGCGTTGCGACGGTTGCGCGAGACTGAAGGAACCGGGATACCGTGGAGGCTGTATGGAATTCACCCTGCATCGGTTCCGGCGCACCTATCTGACGGCGTTGTTGAGGAGCGGCGTTGATGTTCGCACGGTACAGCGTCTGGCCGGGCACAGCGACCTGGAGAGCACCCTGCGGTACCTGCGCCCAGCTTCCGGGCCGGAGTTGCAAGCCAAGATCAACGCGGTACAGTGGTAGCGGCAACAGCCGGGCTTGCCTTTTCAGATCTTCGCGAACCAGCTCGGGTCAATGCTGACGTCTTCCACCATTCTAGTGGTCACACCGAGCTTGAGGCTCTTTAAGAGATCGCAGAGCGAATCACCGTCGATGAGGTCAATTGCTGGCGCACCATCACGTGTTGCCTCCTTTTTTGCCTCAGCCGTGAAGGTTCCGGTCGTAATGAACAGGCCCTTATCCGTGCGACCGACCATCGCCCCTCGGAAGTCCCGGATTGCACTTGGCGAGACGCTTCCCTTGTACTTCTTACATTGAAAGTAAACCTGGAACGAAAGCAACGCGAGGCGCAGCACGCCAACGCCGTCTATGCCGCCGTCGCCACTTCGTCCAGTCACTTCCACTTTCACAAACCCAGATTCGCGAAGGATGCGTTGCGCCAGGCGCTCGAAAGCGTCCGGTTTTAGATGGCCAGTCAAGACCGCCAACAACCCGTCCTTCCAATCCTTCAATTCTGGCGAAAGGTCTTCAGTTTCTTGGAGATCCTTCGGCTTTTTCCCCTTCTCAACTTTGTAGAGTTTTCTGACCTCAACTGGAATCTTTTCAACCTCACCCGCTGTAAGAGCGTTGCCCTTCTCTGTGATCGCCCACACCCCGTGGGTGGGATTCTCAAGTGCACCCGCCTTTCCGAGGTAGGTTTTTGCCCAGGCAAGACGGTAGCCTAATTTAGTCTGTCGCTCGGTATGCATGATGTTCTGGACAGCATCAGGAATGTGCTCCAACCCGATTACTTTATCCAGCAGTTCGTCATTTGTCGCGGACCCGCCCAGCGCTTTGATTGCCTTTAGAACGGGCCACATGAGTTTGTCGTATGTTGGCACTTTTGCTTCGGACGGCATCTAGATTCACCCCGCGTTTGAGACTCTAATCTGGTGACGATTTATGCACATGTTTGAGCGAAGGCTTGAACTTGCCCCAATCGAAGGCCGGGCGATAAAGAATGAAGGTTAAGGATTAGCATAAACCCTGCGGTCGTCAGCTGCTGTGACCTTCAGTTGGGAACCCGAAGTCAACTAATGCATACTACGGTTTCCGGGAACTGAGGCGCTCGTTGGATATCTGCCGCGCGTATGCCGAGAAATTCATCTGCAGCGTCCGGGCCGTAGCTGCAAGCGAAGATCAACACCGTTAAATGGTAGGGAAAGTGTGTAGAGGGCCAGCCTCGTAAGCGTCTGTGTACGGTCTAACTTCACGCAGTTATGGATGACAATGGAAAGCTTAATCAAGGGCAAACTCGACTGGCAAGCAGACGAACTTACTAACAATTTACTACTTCCTCTTGACAATCCGAGTTAGACCGTTCTATACAGACATTAGGTCAACGCTCTGTAGCATCCCCCGAGGATCATCGTTGCGCGCACGGTTCCAGTACCAAGTGACTGGCCGCAACCGACCGGTGGCACGCAAGCCCCCGTTTTGATGGAGCGCAAGACACTGCACAAAAACAAGGTAAAGGCCCCCGGCTTGCCGGGAAAAGGCCACAGTGCGACTCGGGGCGGATAATGGGACGAATCGACAAGACCGTTGCGCTTGAGCCTGATTGCGATTTAGCCACAAGGATTGAGCGGAGAGTTAGCGCGCTAACTGCGCCAGAGCTGGCGGATTTGCTGGGCCTCAGCAAGACCACTATATATGACTGGGCAAAACAAGGCCGCATCCCCCATTTCAACCTGAGCGGCGCGATCCGTTTCGACCCTGCGGCAACGGCGGCGTGGCTGCGGAGCCGGACAGTTAATTGTCCCGAAGGGCGGGCGGCGTGAACAACAGGGCGAAACCGGCCTTTCTTCATGCGGACCTGAGTGTACCTGATCCAGGCGTCACCATTGACGATTTATCATTTCCGCGAGAATGCACGAATCTCCCTATACTTGTCTAGTGAAGGGGTAAATAACTACCCCTTGCCGTAAGCCGCTAGGCCTTACATACCTCGATCGCCTTCGAGCGACAGACTAGCCTGGGATGCCGCCAGGTCGAGGATAGGATCATGCCCATCAAAGGTAATTCCACTCCCGCCGTTGAGCGGATGCGCGGGAAGTATTTCGTCAACATAGCGACCGGATGCTGGGAGTGGCTGGGTAGCCGTAGCAGCCGAGGAAAATATCCCACAATCAGCGTCGAGGGTAGCCGCCGCCCGGAGTACGCGTACAAGGTCGCCTGGGAATCTTTGTTCGGACCTGTTCCCGAAACGCCCTGCCTCGATGGAAGTTGGCGCTGGGAGCTGCACCACATTTGCCTGAACCGCAACTGCGTCAACCCCAATCACCTCCAACTCGTCACTCAGCGCGCGCACATGGCTATCCACAGCAGCATCCGTCGCGGTAAAGCTGCCTAACTCACTAACCTGCCCACCTGTGCGACGGTACGCCGCACAGGTGGAACGTCACCAGTTTCCAGTGGGCCCAATATGATCCGACAAAGTTGAAACTCAACCAGATGCAATTACCGGGCTCATGCACGAGCCCACGAGTACCAACCACCAGTTCCCACCGGGGTGCACTGCACGGCAGGGAAGTAACATTCACGGGGCCAATAACCCTGTGCGTGGGTAGTTAGACGCGGTTGTGGTCCGAGAGTGGTTATAACTCGGGGGCCAGTGCTGGGCACTGGCTGGATCACTGGGCTTGTCGTCCGGAGTATGGTGGGGTAAGTTTAGTGCCCTGCTGTATAAGCCGGTGAGATACGAAGAAAAAACGTTCAGTTGCCGTGCAGGGACCCCACGTTAAGCACGACTGTATTGTCCGGCTCCAAGGTGAACACGGCAGAAGATCGCTAGCTCTGATCCAGAGATTTGGGTCGTCCTCAACACCAGCGACGACAGAATCACCTCCGGGCACAGTCTCATAATGGCGTAGTGCCAGAAGTGCCTCCCTGCCAACCCCTCCTGACCGACGCGACGACGCTTTATACATGCAAGTTGCGGAGAGATGATACGTAGCTTCTACTGTATGTACTTACAGTTAGTTAGCCTATCGTCTCTCTACTCCTCTCCATTAACATGCATGTCTTCACTGCATCATGAGCAGCGCAGGCGACCTTGATCAGGAAGATCAGAAACGCTGTAACACCCTCGCAGCCAACTGGATGTCTTTGATTGGGATACGGAGGTTAAAGGAGAAAATGATGAATGTTACACTCACCACGAGCAGCACTGTCACCAGCGAAAGCTTAATTACCCTGCGCGATTCGCAGATCTGGAGCGAGGGATTCTGGGGGTACGTCCTGCGCTGCGATAGCCGTAGCCACACCGGCGAAGATTCTGGGCGCACAAAGAACTGTTTCCGCCTCCGCCTGAAACCCTTCCTTGAGCGTCTGGAAATCCTTGCTGTCGTTAAGGGCCTTGAGAGGCTCAGGTTCCCGTGCGAAGTCCTCCTCAGATCATATGACCAAAGACTTCTAGAAGACGTCAGTTCCTCGCGCTTCGTTTGGAGGGAGCAAGGCTGGAAGAAGTCGGGTGAAAATGCCGACCTATGGCAGCGGCTGGACGAGGCTGCGGAAAAGCACACCATCGACACCCAACTGGTCCAACAGCGCACGGGGGGCTGGGGTTCTGATCCTGACAGGAGGCGCTGCCACGAACTTGCTTATGAACAGGAAGCCTTGACTTCCTGAGTGGGCATCTTGGCGCAGGAGTCTTGGTTTACTGAATGATTAACTGGATGAAACGGCGAGCTTGAACAGTCGATAAATATAACTGTGTGCTAACATCGAGGAAGTGTATCGCTGCGGTTTGAGCCGCTGATTGGCTCCCGCATCACCCAGCCAGAGCGCCATTAGCGCGCCTAATCTGCCCGGCATTTGATTGCCCGGCTTGAGAAGGCCCTATGACCCGCTCAATTCCTCTCAGTCAGAATCAAGTTGCCATTGTTGATGCCGGAGACTACGAGTCTTTGAGCAAAACCAACTGGTGTGCCTGGCGAAATCCTTGCACGGATTCTTTCTATGCAGTTCGTTCCGAGACCGTCATCGTTGACGGCAAGAAGCAGCACCGCAAGGTCTACATGCAGCGACAACTGCTCGGTCTTGAGTCCGGTGACCCGCGTCAAGGCGACCATCGGGATCACGATACCCTGAATAACTGTCGGTCAAACCTTCGTGTCGCCTCTCGATCCCAACAGCAAGCGAACACGCAGCGCAGATCAGACAACTTATCCGGCTACAAGGGGGTCTTCCTGGACGCCCAACGCGGAAAGTGGGTTGCAAAGATCACCGTCGAGGGCAAGCCCAGATACCTAGGGGTATTCCGGGACTTGAAGCTGGCGGCACTGGCATACGACGAAGCCGCTCTCGACTTGTTCGGCGAGTTCGCCTGCACCAACTTCTCTGATCCCGCCATTGAATGCCCCATGCAGTCGTAGGTGGGCGAGAAAGGGTCACCAATGCGCAAGTCATCTCCAGCAGCGCAGAAACGTCTCATTCGCCGCACGCAATCCTTCGTGTTGGATCGAATCGCCAAAGATCCCAGCCTATCAACCCCGACCGTGACACTTGCCTATTCTCTTCACCCTGATGAAGGGCTGACGTTGGCTGCGGCCTGCGGATCGGTTCTGGCACTGGCCATTGTCGATGCCTGGGCATTCCGTTTCCCGGTCACATGTGCGGAGAAATAGCCTTCTGTGTCCAAGCCGAATCTCAATGCGCTTCATGGTGTCTATCGACTCGACCCGTCGTCGAATAACTTGGATGCGCTGCTTAACGTCCTGCGACTCAAGGCATTGCGCATCCTACGAGACGAGGACTTAGCCCAAGCGTTCTTGGTATCTTTCTGGCGTAGGCTCGCATTTCTGAATGGCATCCGCGACCTGGATACCTGGACTAATATCCGTCTCCGCTGGCATCGGCTGTCGTCGGAGCGAGCCCGAACGCATCACGATGTGCTGCTTCAGGACATGGTCGCTCCAGACCTGCTGGATCTCGAATCAATAACCGACCCGATTGTCGGGCGTGCGGCGGACTACATTCTCCAAGGCTACAGCCAGCAGCAATGTGCTGATTTTCTCGGTCTCAGCCCCGCCGCTCTACGCAAGCGCCTGCAACGTTATCGGCGTTCAACTAGCAAATAGTGTCCCGCTGAGTCACAAACTGTCCGACTGACAACGTCCTACCTTATAGATGCACCACCCGGCTCCTGTGTAGCCGCTACACAGGTTCGACCGCGCACATAGGAGTTCCGTGACACAACAAAAGACAGCGCCGACGCATGACGAGAACAACCGGGAGCGTCAGCGGATTTCTGCGCCTGCACCAAAGCACTACGAGCAAGCAGCGATTAACACCACGCCAGCGACGCAGACAACGCCGTTCAGCGTTGCCAAAGACACACTGGCTACACTGCAAAGGATCGAAGCGCTCTTGCTGCGACAGATCGGAAGACAAGGAACTGACGCGCCAGCCTTTCGCAAGCCATAAATTATGCCCTCCAAGCCTCTTCGTCCTTGCGCTCACCCGCTCTGCCCGACGCTCAGCGCATCGGGCAACTGTGGGCAGCATGGCGACGGAGTTATCAGTGCTTATGGACGCGGTAATGCCAACGCAAGGGGATACGGCCATAAGTGGAGAGTGTGGCGTGCAGCTTACTTGCGACGCCATCCGCTTTGCCGGATGTGCGAGGAACAAGGCAAGGTTGAACTCGCAACAGATTTGCATCATTCTTGGAAATTACGATATGCACGGGAGCTGCAATACGACGAACAATACATTGTTCCCCTGTGCCACGCTCACCACGCAGAATTGACCGCCCAAGGCCAGTGAGTAACCAACCGATCAGTTCGATCAGAGTTGCAGAGATTTCATAGTATTTGCAGGGGATGGGGGTCTCGAAATGTTCTTCCTGATCGGGAACCGAGACCCCGGAGCTTCACGCACACGCCCGCGTTTTGAAGTGTCGGGATACTCGCTCAAATTATGAAGATTTCAGACTTGCAACCAGACTCGCGCAACCCTAACAAAGGTACCAAGCGCGGCGGAGCGTTGGTTGAGAAGTCCCTGCGGGATTACGGCGCGGGCCGGTCGATCTTGATTGACTCAAAAGGCCGCATCATCGCTGGAAACAAGACGGCAGCAAATGCCGCCGCAGCCGGACTAGAAGATGTGGTCATTGTTCAGAGTGATGGAACGAAGATCATCGCTGTACAGCGCGTCGATTTGGATCTTGAGACAGATCCCAAAGCAAAGGCGCTGGCCATTGCGGACAACCGCTCCAGCGATTTCCTGGAATGGGACGCGGACATCCTCCGCGACCTGTCTGGAGAGATTGACCTCCAGCCGTTCTTTGACGCCAGCGAACTCCAGGAACTGGGCGTCACGGAGGCGACCACAACCGGCATCGGCGACGCTCCGCCTCAGGGCCGCTACAAAGAACAGTACGGCGTGATCGTCATCTGCAAGGACGAAGCCGACCAGCGGTCGGTCTATGAGAAGTTAACCGGCCAAGATCTTGAGTGCCGCGTGGTGGTGACATAGATGGAACTGCAAGTACGCAACTCGTGCAAGGATTTCAACTCGTACCGCGCGGCCCGCGTTAAGTCATTGTTCAACGCCGAATCCGGCGCTGAGTTCAATCTTGACGCCAGCCTTGATATTGACGACTCCGACTGGAAGCTTGGCGTGATTGTTGGGCCGTCGGGATCTGGAAAGTCGTCGCTGGGCCGAATGATCTTAGGACCGGATGCGTTTTACTCCCCTGAGGGATGGCCCGTCGAAAAACCAATCGTCGACGCCATCGCTCCAGAGGGTGACTTTGACGCCGTGACCGGTGCTCTGGCCACGGTGGGCCTCGGTTCTGTTCCTTGCTGGCTTCGGCCGTACTACGCGCTTTCCAATGGCGAACGATTCCGCGCGGATCTTGCACGGGTCATTAGCGAAGCGCCACGAAAGATTGTCATCGATGAATTCAGCAGCGTCGTCGACCGGCAGATTGCAAAGTTTGGTGCGCTGGCGTTTCAAAAAGCATGGAAGCGCACGGGCGGTCAGTGCGTGTTGCTGTCCTGCCATTACGATGTAATCGACTGGCTTGAACCCGATTGGGTTTATGACACGGGAACTGGCAAGTTCTCAAGGGGGTCGCTTTGGCGACGACCCAAATTCGAGCTTGAGATTTGGCAGACAGACTCAAGTTATTGGCCGCTCTTTGCTCCGCATTATTATCTGAAGCTCCCGCTGCCGGTCGCCGCGCGATATTTTGTCGGCACCGTCGACGGAGAGCTTGTTTGCCACCTGGCGATGGCAACCAAGTCCCTCCCGCGTGGTCAGTTTGAAGCGCGCGGAACCAGGCTTACCGTGATGCCGGAATGGCAGGGCGCTGGCGTAGGGATGAGATTCTTGAACGCCGTTTGCGATATGTGGCGGCGTGGCGAAAACAAGTGGCACAAACCACTTACTACGCTCTTTCACACGTCTCACCCAGGGTTATGCGCTGGCATCCGCCGAGATCCAAAGTGGCGGCAGGTATCAGCCGCCCTCCACGGCGGGAACAAGGCTAAGTCCGCCGCCTCCACCCTGGCATCCGCAATCAAGCTAGGCAGCGAAATCATCGCGCCGGGGACCGGCTTCGGCGGCCACTTCCGGGCCATTCAGGGCTTCCGGTATTACGGCGAGCCCAAGCGGACAGCATGAATGTTTTCATCTGCGGCCAGAAACAATTCGGAGCAAGCGTTCTTGAGGCCATAGCCGAAGTTTACAGAGTCATCGGCGTGTCCTCCCCGCCATTCTCTGACCGTTTATCCACTGATGGGGCTCGGGTATTCGACCGGCTCCGCGCAACAGCGGAGCGGCTCGGCGTCCCGTGGCAACCTCAGGTTCGGGCGGAGTCACTGCCGACCGGCGCGGACCTCATTGTCGCGGCTCACTCACACGATTTCATCGGGCGCAAGACGCGGGCGAAGGCGCGGTTTGGAGCTATCGGCTACCACCCCTCCCTGCTTCCCCTACACAGGGGCCGGGACGCGGTGCGTTGGGCTGTACACGGCGGCGACAGGATCACGGGCGGCTCAGTGTACTGGCTGACGGACAGCATCGACGGTGGCCCGATTGCGGCTCAGCAGCACGTATTCATTCGACCGGGTGAAACGGTCGAGACGCTTTGGCGAGAACAGCTTGCCCCGTTGGGGGTGCGCCTTCTGCTCAAGACCCTGGCCGACATAGACAGCGGCCTTGCGATCAGGGTGCCTCAGGACAACAGGTGCGCTACCTGGGAGCCGTCGTTTGACGTTGCGCCTCTATACCGGCCCGAGTTGCCTCAGCTTGGCGACGGGGGTCTCCGCTACGAGGTGGAACGGCTCGACGGTGACGGAAGGATTAGCTCATGGCAGGCAGACGCCCCAAGCCTAGTTGTTTGAAAGCCCTCGCCGGCAACCCCGGCAAACGCGCGGTGAATCGCTTAGAGCCTAAGCCGACCGGCATTCCAGCGTGCCCGCGCACACTCGATAAGGCAGCTAGGGTCGAATGGGCAAGGATCAGCAAAGAGTTATTAACTCTCGGCCTGCTTACGAGCGTTGACCGTGCAGCCCTCGCCGGGTACTGCGCGTCTTGGTCGCGCTGGGTAGCAGCCGACTTACAAGTTCAGAAGTACGGCGCAGTAATTAGGTCGCCGAAGTCAAATTATCCCGTGCCGAACCCCTTTGTGAGCGTGGGTAACACGGCGCTTTCTCACGTTCTCAAATTCGCTACGGAATTCGGTTTAACTCCTGCATCGCGGTCTCGGTTACACGTAGACGCCAGCGAGAAGTTGGTTGACCCGTTCGAGAAGTTCATGGCCGGGATTGGCGCTGCGGAAGAAATGACAACGGATGAGCCAACCCAGAATGAACACGGCAGAACGATACATTGATGATGTCCTATCTGGGAAACAGATAACAGGTCAGTTAGTCAGGCTTGCCTGTCACCGGCATGTTACTGACCTGCGCGACGGGCATCTTCGCGGCCTCAGATTCGACCGAGCGAGAGCACAGCGGGTCATAGACTTCTTCAAGTTCCTCCGCCACTCGAAAGGTGAGTGGGCGGGGCAGGTCTTCGAACTCTCTCCGTGGCAAGAGGCTAAGACATGGATTCTGTTCGGCTGGGTACATGCCGACACAGGATTCCGCCGATTCAGAACGGCGATAGTAGAACTGGCCCGCAAGCAGGGTAAGTCAACCTGGGCGGCTGGCGTCGCTTTGTATATGACCGTCGCAGACGGTGAGCAGGGCTGCGAGACCTATTCGGTCGCGACAAAGAAAGAACAGGCAAGGCTGGTCCACGGTGAAGCGATGCGGATGGTCGCAAAGTCGCCGAGCCTGTCCAAGGTACTGAAGCGATTCAGGGATAACCTGCACTGCTTGGCGACTAACTCTAAGTTTGAGCCGCTGGCCTCCGAAGACGACTCGCTCGACGGCCTGAATCCTCACTGCATCATTGCGGACGAGGTTCACGCCTGGTCCAACCGGCTGCTCTGGGATGTACTCGCCACTTCGATGGGAGCCAGACGCCAGCCGCTGATGCTCGGAGTCAGCACGGCAGGGTACGACCGGCTTTCAGTGTTCTACCAGCAGCACGATTACAGCATCAAGGTTCTACGCGGCATCATCGAAGACGATTCCTGGTTCGCCTGGATCACGACGATGGATGAGGCCGATGACTGGGAAGATGAACAAAACTGGGTCAAGTCCAACCCAAACCTCGGCGTCACCATCAGGATCGAAGATCTAAGGGCAGCAGCGGCGAAGGCCAAGTCCAACCCTGCCGAATTGAATAGCTTTCTTCGGCTCCGGCTGAACACTTGGACGAATCAGCACACAGCCTGGATGCCGATGGACAAATGGGATTTGTGCAACACCCCGGTGGATGCTGAGGCGCTCCTCGGACGCCCGTGTTTCGGCGGGCTCGATCTTTCAACGACCACAGACATCAGCGCGTTCGTTCTATTGTTTCCGCCTTATGGCGACGATCCAAAGTGGAGTGTGCTGTGCTTCTTCTTTCTGCCTGAGGAGGCAATTGAAGCCCGCAGCAAACGGGATCGCGTCCCCTACGAAGTGTGGCATAGCCAAGGGCTGTTCAATCTGACCCCCGGCGTCATCATCGACTACGACTTCATTCGCGCCAAGATTCAGGAACTCGCGGAGTTCTACCACATTCAAGAAATCGCGTTCGACCCGTACAACGCGACCCAGATCGTAACGCAGTTGACGGGTGACGGGCTGACGATGGTTCCGTTCCGCCAAAGTGACATCGTACTGAACTCGCCCTGCAAACGGCTGATGGAACTTGTGCTCACCGGGGACTTAGCTCACGGTGGCAATGCCGTCCTCCGCTGGATGGCTTCGAACGTCATGGTTTCGGTCGGCGCATACGGCCTGATGAAACCAGACAAGGTGAAGTCGCGGGAAAAGTTCGACGGAATCTCTGCCACGCTCGACGCACTGGGCCGAGCGATGATCGTTCCACTTTCCGACGGCTCTGGCATCGGCTGCTTTTCAATGTAGCTTTCACGCACCAGAAGAGATATATGCATGGCCTTATTCGGCAGTTCATCAGACCTCATCACGCTGGATCTTCGCGGCGGGTCGCCCATCGACAACCCCGCGATCCCGCTGAACTCAAGCGCGGTCTGGGACTGGTTTGTTGGCGGGGAGACAACTGTTGCCGGTGAGCAGATAAGTGAGGCCGGGAGCCTGACCATAACAACCGTGTATCAATGCATCACCCTACTCGCAGCCATGGCTTCTACGATGCCTCTGCGCTTGATGGAGAGGACGGGTTCAGGTCACGTCGTTGCCGAGGACACTGGGTTGCATTACTTGCTCAACGTAGAGCCTAACCCGGAAATGACGAGCACGACTTATATCGAAACGATGGTGGGTTGCCTCGCTGCTAACGGCAATTGCTATAGCCAAATTGAGCGGAACACGACGAAAGTTGCAATCTCGATCTGGCCGCTGAATCCGTTGAAGACTGAACCGATTCGTCAAGCTAACGGTGTCCTGGCATACAAGACCTCGGATGGCGAGAGCTTAGGCGCACACCGCATCGTTGACGCTGCCGACATAATTCACGTGCCGCTGTTCGGTCTTGAAGGCCGCAGAGGGATGTCTCCAATTATGATGGCGCGTCAATCCCTCGGTCTCGCAAAAGCAGCAGAGAAGCATGGAGCCCGCCTGTTCTCCAACGGTACAAAAGGCGCGGGCGTCTTTATGAACAAGGGTCCGAAGCCTGACGCGAAAACGCAAAAGGAAATGAAGGAGTCATGGCAGGAACAGGCGGGCGGCAACAACCAAGGCCGTATGCAGTTTTTGTACGGCGGAGATTGGAGTTTTCAATCTCTGGGGCTCACGCCTGAAGAGTCTCAGTTCTTGGCAACACGCTCGTTTCAGCGGGCGGACATTGCTTCGATGTGGCGCATCAGTCCACACCTCGTCGGTGACACCAGCCGTTTGAGCGGCACTAACTCTGAACAGTTGATGCTACAGTTTCTCGTCATCGCATTGGCTCCGTATCTCCGCAAGCTGGAGGCGGAGTTCAATCGCAAGTTATGCCCGACAGTAGGTAGAAAGGCAGGCAAGTATTACACCAGTTTTGACCCTTCCGGGTTGCTTCGTACAGATTTGAAATCTCAGAACGAGGCGTATCAGGCAGGGCGAGTTGGTGGTTGGTACACGGCCAACGATGTACTTCGCAAGCTGGGTGAGAATCCTGGTGGTCCTGAGTGCGATGTGACGATCACGGCGGTAAATTATCAGAACTCGAAGCGGCTCTTGGACACGGAATCGCTCCAGGATCAGCCCATTGACGCGGCATTGCCGACTCCTGCGGAACGATCCATGTTGGGTGAGTTCACACGGGGTTATATCCACATCTATTCCGATTCGTTTGGGCGGCTTTTAGTCCGCAATAAGCGTGATTACGACACTCTTTCGACCTTGTTCCGGCCTGTTCTTCGTTCTATTGCGGACGCGGCAATGGGTAAGATCGGCGCTCTCCCTGACCTTGCGGGTGACGTAGCGGATGACGCTATCCACGATGCGTTGAAGGCGATGGAGAAGCGGGCTGCTAAGTGGCCTGCTGTTATCCCAACGGCTGAAGTTGCCACTTATGCGAACACGGAATTCGTGAAAGCTCTCCGCACCATTCATGTGCAGGTGAGCCGGAATACAGCCGCAGCAAAAGCGGTCGCGCAGTTAGAAGCACCAGAGGGCGAGGTTACCGATGATGACCAAGCAGCCTAAGAACGGCGAACGCGAAGTTCGCACACTCCCGACGACCGAGTTCTGCATCGCTACCGCAGATGACGGTACCCGCGTCCTGTCCGGCCTCATCCCCTACAACAGCAGAACAGTTGATATGGGCGGCTGGTCAGAGATGATCGCGCCGGGGGCATTTTCTGGTGCGTTACAGGCTACCAGCGATGTGCTCTGTCTTCGTGACCATAACTCCTCATTCCTGATGGGCCGCACCAAGTCGAAGACACTTTCCCTAACCGACTCCACCGATGGCCTGCGTTACACCTGCAACCTGCCGAAGACCTCTCAGGCCGCTGACCTCGCCGAATCCATCGACCGTGGGGATCTGGACGCCACTTCGTTTGGCTTTGTAACTCTCGATGACCAGTGGGCGGCTGATGAAAGTGGAAATGTTCTTCGCACCTTGACCTCTGTAGAGCTACACGAAGTTTCACCTTGCAGCTTTCCAGCGTATCCAGCTTCACAGGTATCTCTCCGCACTTGCCCGATTGAGATTCGATCCAAGATTGAGAAGCGCGATTCCAATGACGCCTGTGAATGCGATTGCAGCCAGTGCGTAGGCGGAGATTGCGGTATCTGTAGCAACGACGATTGCGAAGATCCGAACTGCTCAGACGCTTGCAAGGATTCACGCTCCATCCGAAACGCCGATGCGAACCGCAGGCTGAAGATCCGCATCGCGTTCGCGGCCTAACCAAGTTTGAGTTTCACTCCAGACGGACGCGCCGCTTGACGGCTGCATTCGATTGCACCCCTCCGTCTGGACGCTGAGAAGCTACAGCACGCGCTGCCGCTGTCCTGCATTGCAACAAAAACTCGCACCACCAAGGAAGTAATAAATGACTATTCAGGATCTGCAGGCAAAGCGCGCAAAGCTCCTCGTAGACGCTCACGCCATCATGGCGGGTAGCGATGTGACGGCTGAACAAAGAATCGCCGTCGACAAGATGTTGACCGACGCTAACACCGTAAAGGCTGACATCGAACGTACTATCTCGCTTGAAGCCGCTGACGCAGAAATGCGTTCCGTTCCCGGACGTGTGCCACAGGGCGCAGTTGGCGACGGTGCCGCTGTTGTGGCCGAGACTCGTACCTATGACGAGCGTCGTGCTGCCACCACGGTTGCTCTCCGTGCGGCTCTCCAAAACAAGCCGTTTGAGACCCGTGACCTCACCGTATCGGCTGATGGAGCATTCGTCATCCCGGTAGGTGTAACTGACCCGAAGATTGCACGCAAGGATGCTGGCTCTGTATACGACATCGTGTACAAGTTCCGCTCCAGCACAGGCGAGAGCGTCAAGGTGCCGTTCCTCAACGACATCACCAATGGGTTCGTTCTTAACTCGGCTGCTATCACCACGACTGATCCCGCCGTTGGTGGCGTGACCATTGCGGTTGATGACATCCGCAGCAACCCTATCCTCTTGGATAACTCGTTGCTTCAGGATGTGGAGTTCGACCTGATTGGTTTCGTCGAGCGCGCCACGCAGAGCCGTTACCTCCGCACGGTTTCCAATTGGATCACCAATGGCAACACAAGCAACGTCGCTGGCTTGGCATCAGCCTATACCGGCGTCACTACCGCAGCCAACACTGCAATCGCCTTCGGCGACCTCCGTGCAATGATTGCATCGCTAGATCCGGCCTATGCTCCTGGCGCAACCTTCCTGATGAGCAACCTCACGCTGGTCAACGAAATTCTCGGTGTTGTGGACAGCAACGGGCGTCCACTCTTCCTGAATTTCCTCGATGGCGGCACATCCGGTTTCGCGGGCAGCATCTTCGGGTACCCGGTCAAGCTCAACCCATACTCTGCATCCTTTGCAGCGGGCGCAGTTTCAACAATTATGTTTGGAGATTTCAGCGAAGGTTACACCTTCCGCGAGGTTCTTCCGGGCATCGTGCTGAAAAAGAGCGTTGATCGCTGGATCGAGTTGAATCGTACCGGCTTCGTGGCCTTCGCCCGAGTCGGCGGAAGTCCCACGAACGCGGGTTCAGTTTCCTCGACTCCGTCACCCATCGTGGCCCTCGAAATCCACGCCTAACCAAACCCTCAACACGGGGCCGATTTACGTCGGCCCCTACGAGGCTCTCCATGCAGAAAACTCCAGTCAGGTAGAAGCCGATGCCTCTGTCCTACAAAGAAATGTCAGCGCCGATTGCCGAGCCGATAACCTTGGCTGCGGCCAAGCTCCAATGCATCGTTGACATTGGCGACACCAGCCAGGACTCGGTTATTGGCGGGCTTATCATCGCCGCGAGGCAGTTCGTCGAGAAGAAAATGCAGCGTGCGATCTTTCCGCGCGCCATGCGTCTCAGCCTCGACTACTTCCCGTTTCCAGATTGGTCTGGAACCGTTAATGCGAACGACCGCCACTGCCTGTACGGGCGCTACTGGCATCAGCTTGCCATCCGGCTCCCGCTTGTGGCCACGCTCTCTGTTCAATCCATCACCTATATCGACCTCACCGGCACACTTCAGACTTTGGACCCGAATCAGTATTACGTGGATCTGACCAGCGAGCCCGCGCGCATCGTCCCGCTACCGGGCATGTACTGGCCTTATACATCCAGCTACCTCCCTGGCTCAGTCACCATCCTCTACACGGCTGCGACCTACGCCTTACCTGTTGTGGACGCGCTCGTCGTCCCAGCCTCTCCCGGTCCGTACACGGTCACACTTTCGCAGGCTGCGGCCTTCGCTGCTGGCACGGCTCTGCTCGTAGCCAACCCAGCCTTGGTAGATTCCACCGGCGATCCGGTCGCATTCACCAACCAGTCGAACGTGCTCACCGTGGCTGATACATACGAGGGACAGACGCTCGTCGCTACCTACTACGTCGGCAACTGCCCTCAGACGATTATTCAGGCGATGATGCTTTTCATTTCATACTTCTTCACACATCGGGACGCGGCAGAATCGAATCCACCCAAGGCTATTGAGATGGGCATTGACGCTCTCTTAGCCGGTGAAGTTTTCGAGACCTTCGGATACGGGCGTGACTAATGTTTGATCCCACGATTTTCCAACCCGGCGAGTTACGCCACAACATCACCATTCAGTCGCCGAGTACCACCCGTGACGCTTCGGGGCAAACGGGCTCTACGTGGACGACGGTTCTCGAAACGCGTGCCTCTATTGAGTCCACAAGTTCTTTGACCTTCAAGTGGTCGTTCCAAAATTCAGTCTTGGCCGCGAGCGTATCGGACTGCCTCAAGATGCGTTACCCCGCTGTAGACATCGTGCCGGGGATGCAAGTGGTCTGGGGCGACCAAGCGTATTTGGTTCAAGACGTGGATGATGTGCAACGCCGTCACCGCGTGCTTGTTCTCGCCTGCGTCGGCGTGGATGTTGGATCTCAATAATGGACGGCCTGAACCTCAAGATTGATACCACCAAGTTTGAAGCACTGTTGAAGGCAATGCCTCAACGGGTAGCGCGTCGTGCTGTTCGGCAAGCTCTGCAGGCTGGGGGCGATGTACTGCAAGAGGCAATCGCTGCTGAATGTCCAGTGCGGACAGACGCACCGACACCCGGCTCCGATGCCTTACCGCCTGGAATCCTTCAGGCCGACATTTCAGTGCAAGTTACGGTCGGAACCAAAGATGATCCTATCGTCCGCGTCGGCCCATCGAAAGATACCGCACACGTCGCTTGGTGGATTGAGAACGGCTTCGATCACGTCGAAGGGGGCCGCAAGCGCAAGGGCGGCAAAGCTACGAAGCACATTGACGCGAATCCGTTCATGCAGAGAGCTTTCGATTCATCCATAGGTCAAGCTGTGGACACCATGATTGTCAGATTGGCTACATCTCTTGAGCAAGATTTGACCAGCGAGACCTCATCAGGCGGCGATGACAGCTTCGGCGCTGCTGACCTCGAAAAGTGGAACAGTTAGGAAGATTAAATGGCCGATCTTATCACTGGAATCGTTGCGTTGCTTTTGACTGAGACGGCAATTACTTCCATCATCGCAGGCGGCAATTCCATCCAGCCGATTCCCGCGCCTGTTGAAGCGTCTCTCTTTCCAGCCATTGTTTATCAGGTGGTCTCTGACCAAGATGACATGACGTTGACCGGCTCCGCTGGACTGGCCCACGCACGCATCCTGTTCTCTTGTCATGCGTCGTTCGGCCCCGGCTCCTACCTCATCGCACACAATCTTGGCGTGGCCGTCAAGGCAGCGTTGAACGGGTATCAGGGTTTTCTCCCGAGCGGTCCTCAAGTTTTCTTCGCCGACGTTCCGAATGTAACGGATTTGTTTCAGTCTGACGCACTTCTTTCTACAACCAACGTCTCAGTGATCTTCGATTACCAATCGTAGACGTGAGCCTTAACCGAATCATCCGAGGTAATTCATTATGAGCACTTCGTCCACAAAAGCGGGTACTGGAGCGGGGTCTTACCTCGTCATTTCTTCCGTCCCCGCCACTCTCGCAGCACCCGCACAGTATCCGACTCAGCCGCCTGTTCCAATGGTCGTGTCCGCGCCTGCTTGGAGTTCCACCACGACATACATCGCTGGCGCAATCGTATCCTACACCGGCAATAACTGGACCGCAGTGACTCCCGTACTGGGGACCGCTCCTGTAACCGCCGCGTGGACTGAAGGGCCAGCAGTAACTGGCGTTGCCATCCTGCAACTCAAAGAGTTCAGCATTCCTGAACAAACTTGGAAGTACGATTCCGTCACTAACACTGGCTCACCAGTTATCGGCGTCGGCGTTATGGAAGAGAATCTTCCTACCACGGTTGACCCTGGCATCTTCACGGCGACAGGGATTTTCCTTCCATCAGATGCGGGCCAGATCGCGATGCAGACGGCCTTTGCCACCGGCCTCGCGAACAGTTTTCAGGTCCAGCTTAAGCCCATCGCGGGGCAGAGCACCACGGGCAACACTTATGCGTTCACCGGCTTCGTCTCGAAGAACCCTGTGCCGACTAACATCGACGCCTCAAAAGCAGCGACCATCAAGGTCGAGATCAAACTCGACTCATTGATGACTGTGGCTACCGGAGCCTAACCCAACAACCCGCGATGGCAGTCGCGGCTGGCCCACAGATTGGGAGGCGTTGCTCACTCAGCGTCTCCAATCTGTTCAAGTGAGTGAGAGAAATATGAAGAACCCTACTGCACCATCGACCACCCTTGTCATCGGCAAGACCAGCTACGAACTCCTGTTCGACTTTGAATCCATCGCCCTCGCTGAAGAATTGACCGACCGCAGTTTGCTGACCGGCATTCGTAGCAAAGACATCAACGCCCCTTCCATTCGCCTCGTGCAAGCGATGCTGTTCGGGTGCCTTCACGTGAACCATCCAGAGATTACGTTCGGCGACGCGAAGCTTCTCCTCAACAGGAAGAATCTCGGCGAAGTGTGGAGCAAGGTGCTTAATGCGTGGTCTGCGGGGATGTCTGAGCCCGAGGCTGAAGGCGATGGGGACCCCACGAAGGACCAGAGCTGACAGGCGCACAGCGATGGATGGGGTTGTGGAGTTCCGCGCGTTATGACTTGCACCTGTCCGACGCCGAATTCTGGTCCCTAACACCGCGTCAGTTCCACGCACTTCTCCATCGTCATAAGCAACGCCTTGAGCGCGACAACTATTTGGTAGGCATGGTCGCATCAGTGACCGCCAACTTCAGCATGGCGCATCCAGATCCACCGCTCTCCGCCTCCGATTTCATGCTGAATCGCAGAATCAAAGAAGTCACTGACGATGATGTCGCCGAAGACTTCGCAGCCAAGTTCGCACTTATCGCCATGCGTTCCGGCGTTCCCATCCCGTAACAGATCTGGAGTCCATAATGGCAAACGGTAAAAAGGTCGCAGGCGTTTCAGTTGACATGACTCTTGAACTCGCACAGTTCAAGACGGCTTGCCGCGATGCTGAAGCGACCACCAAAAAGATGACCGCCGAGATGCGTGAGGAGATGAACAAGTCCCGCGAGTCCGTCCGCTTACTCTCCGAAGAGTTGGGCCTTGGCATCCCGCGTGGGCTACAGGGAATCATCAGCAAGCTGCCGGGGATCACTACGGCCATGAACGCCGCGTTCGACGCCGTGGTTGTCTTCGCGCTCGCCAAAACCATTTATGAGGTCGGCAACAAAATTGTGGAGATGGTTCACAAGTCCGAGGAGGCAGCACGGAAGCATCAGGAAATGTACAACGGGCTGATTACGTCCATGGAGCACACGAACGACAGTCTGCGGGTGCAGAGTGACGGCCTCCAGCGGTCCATCGACAAGATTGAACACAAACCGCATAACGGCATCAAGGATGCCATCGACGAGGCGATAGAGGAATCGGACAAACTCGGGGAAAAGCTCGGTGCGAACATTAAGCAGATAGCCGCTGGGCTTGCCGGGGAAGCGCCGGGGAAGATCGACTGGCTGCTTGGGGCGACCTACGATGTCGGCCCGAAGAAGGTAATCGAAAAACTCAAGAGTGCCATGGAAGAGATTGAGCTTGGGAAGTCCTCGCTTCCAGGGGCAGATAAAGACGACCAGCGCCGCAATGCGCTCTACGTGGCAAGAACTGAGGCACATTCAGAGGCGCTGAAGGTAGTACCGGATCAGTGGACCGACCCCAAGATCGCTGAAGCCAACGCGGCCAAAGAGCGTGGGCAGTATCAGACGATAGAGGCTGGCTCCGCAGAGTCGATGGACACCGTTGACCTGATGCGGAAGATCTCCGGGCAGACTTCCCACCTAAAGCAGGATGAGAGCAAGACGGAAAGCCCTGAAGTCAAAGCTTACTTCGAGAACATGAAGAAGAATCTCGAAGAACAGATTCACCGGACGGAGGCGGACACCCGTGAGTGGGAATCTGCTCTCCGGGAGACCGGCGTCGATGCGATTAAGGCTCAGGAAGATGCTCATATTAAGCCAGATCGCGATGAACTGGAATCGAATACCAAAGCGGCGAAAGAGTATTGGGAAGCGTGGAGTCGTGGCCAGTCGGATGCTGTGGCTCATGCTGCAACGCTCAGCGAACTCCAGATAAAGATTGGCGCGGCAAACGGCGCGATGACCCCGCACGAGGCCGCTATCGCCACAGCCAACGCACATCAGGCAGCCTACAACGCGCTGATGGAGCACTACTCCGATCTGTTGACGAAGATCCAATCCCAGCTTGCTGCAGGATACCTGACACCCGAGCAGGCAGGGGCGCAGCGTGAGGGCGTCAGCGTTGACCGGCAGGCGGCAAAGAACAACTACCAGATTCAAGGGCTCGGGGATACCCAGTCCGCGTGGAGCACGTCATTCAGCGGCGAGGTTGACAAAACCTTCACTGACATCATCGCCAAGTCGCAAGATTGGGGCACGCAATTCAAGGAGACGGTCGAGGGCGCGTTGACATCCGTCAACGACGCCATTCTTCACATCCTGACTAACAAGCCGCAAGCCGGAGAACATCCGTTTCGTGCAGCCGGTAAGCAGATATTCACGGGCATCGCGAAGACGGGACTGGATGACGCCGAAGGCTCCCTCATGAAGTTCCTCACAGGAGACAAGGGGAAACTCGGTACCAAGGCCAACCCCATGATCACTGACGACATCCACGGTGGGTGGGGAGGCACGGGCGCAGGCACAGGTGTAGGTGCTCCTGGGGGAGCTGGCAATCCGGGTGGCCTCGCTGGTGCCGCACTCAACTGGGCCAACAATTCAGATTTCATGGGTGGCTTGTTCGGCGGCAAGGTTTTCGGTCCAGGTGGCGTGTTGTTCAACGCCGGTCAGGGCGGTTCCGGCGATGGTTCCGGCACCAGCAAGAACGGCATAAAAGAATCCAACAGCCCGACCGATGTCAACGGCATTATTCAGACTGGCCTCAAAGTCGCGGGCATGGCCTACGGCGCAGTGAAGGGCGGTTCCACCAGTTCCTCCAATGGCGCTGGCCCATCCGCCGATTGGGGAGATGCAGACGCCGGTAGTAACTGGACGATGCCTGACGCTAACGCAGGCGGCGGCGTGGTCAGCCCAGGCGATTGGTCAATGGTCGGCGAGAGCGGTCCTGAGTTGGCCCACTTCGGTAGCGGAGCCCGCATCTACAGCAACCGCGATTCTTCAGCGATGATGCGGGGCGGTGCTGCGATTCACAACCATACGTGGCACGTGGATGCACGCGGCAGCAACGACCCGGCTGCTATCAACGCTGCGGTTCAGCGTGGTATCCGGCAAGCGGCACCGCACTTAGTGAAAGCGTCCGCTGAATCCCAATCGGATCACCACCGCCGCACGCCGTCCCGCAAGTAATCAGGAGCACATCATGTCCTCGACCATCACGTTGCCCAACGGCAACGCCTATACCCTCGTCTCGCTGCCAACGGCTCCTGGCCTTGCCCAGTTCAGCCTCACCATGATTGACAGCGTGGCAGTGGTTCCGTCTCCGTATGTCCCAGGACAAAACCAAACTCAAGTCTGGCCTGGGGCTGATGCGTGGGCTTTCAATTTCACGTTGCCCAAAATGAATCGGATTACAGCGGCTCCTTGGCGTGGGTTCATGTCCGAACTCAGAGGTCAGCAGAACGTATTTCAAATTGGTGATCCCACAGGAACTGCCCCATTGGGCGAAGCACTTGGTGAACCCGTCTGCGCTACTTCAGGAACCAACAATCTCACGTCCGCCACGTCGCTCGTGACCAGCGGGTGGACTCCCAGTGTCCTCAAGCAGTTGATGCCTGGGGATTATCTGCAACTCGGCTACCATCTACACCAAGTCTGTGAGCAGGTGAACTCTGACAGCGGCGGCAACGCCACGATTTCCATCTATCCGTCGCTCAGGGATTCGCCCGCCGACCTCTCAGTTATTACCCTTTTCAATTGCGTCGGCCTGTTCCGCCTCAAGAACAACACCCGTGCTTGGCATAGCGATTTCACGCAGCTAACCCAGTTGTCCTTTGACGCTGTTGAGGTCCGCTAATGAGCCGCGATATTTCCAGCGGGATGTTGACTCCCCTCCTGTCGAACCAAATCGTTCCGTGCTTCATGGCGGCGATTACGTTCTTCAGCACGACCGTCTATGCGTGGACCGGCGTCGGCACGCTCGTCTATGCGGGCAACAACTATATCGGCGTCGGCAGCTTCGGACGTATCTCCGCCGTGACTGAAGGGACGGACATTCAGGCTTACGGCATGACCGTTGAATTGAGCGGCATCGACCCGTCCATTCTTGCCGAGACCATGAGCGATGTGCAGCAGGGAGCGCCTGCAACCATCTACTTCGCATTATTGAATCCAGCCACAGGCGCGATTGAAGGAACCCCGTATCCGATCTTTGTCGGCACTGTGGACAAGCCAACGCTCTCCATGGGCGTGCCCACAATCAGCATCTCCCTCGCTCTTGAATCCCGCATGGCTGACTTGCAGCGTGCTTCGTTGAGGCGCTACACCGCAGCGGACCAGCAGGGCGTCGGCGGGTATCCCACGGACACCAGTCTGAACTGGATTGAGTCGCTCAATGACGCCTCGATTAAGTGGAATGGATAGGTCCATGACAGCAAAACCACGCACCACCCCACAGGCAAGACCTGCCGATTACCGTGCGCCAGTTCGTCCCATGCCCGCTCCTCCGGCTCCTCGATTGAAAAGGACGCCGCATTGGGCGACTCGCGAGTTCAATACGTTCATGCGGGACCGCATGGACACGCCTTTTGTTTGGGGCGTGACAGACTGCGCTCTCTTCGCGGCTGACGGCGTTCTCGCGATGACCGACGTGGATATTGCTTCTGAATTCAGGAACAAATATCACGATCAAGAAAGCAGCATGGCCGTCGCTGCGGAAGTCACCGGCCTCAACAATCCCACTGTCGCCGACTGTGCCGCTTACTGTGCGGCGAAGCACGGCCTGAAGGAAGTACCGCCGCTCATGGCACAGCGCGGTGACCTTGTGGTGCTTTCTGACGCAGGCCGCGTCATTGCTGGACTCATACATCTATCAGGCCGTCACGTCGTCGCACAGGGCGAGCTAGGCATCAAGAAGATCCCAATTACGATCACACCCGCGCTGGTTCTTCGCGCGTGGAGGATTTAATGAAAGCCGTCGCAGGAGCCGCACTCCTCGTCGGAGGCGTAGCACTTGAAATCGCCACAGGCGGAGCCGCGACCACGCTTGCGCTGGCGATGGTCGGTTTCGGCGTGTCTCTCATTGCCTCGCAGATAAGTGAATCCCTCACTAACCAACGCGGCATGGGCATCACCGTCAAGGAAGCCGCAGGTTTGCGGCAGACCGTGTACGGAACTCAGCGCGTTGGCGGCGTCCTCCTATATGAGAGTTCGACCGGCGTCAACGGTGGCAGCGGCAACTTCGTGGACAATCAAGTTATCGCCGTGGCGAGTCACACCATCGACGGCTACGTCAACATGTATGCGGACGGCAGACAGGTATTTTGGGCACAGGAATCAAATCCGTCTGGCTATCACGCCAACGTGGGATGCGGCACCGTATCAACGCCGCCCATCACATCCGTGACATCAACACCCAACAGCACAGCTATTTCCCGCCCCACAATTGGAGGGGCGTCGGCAAGTGGCGTTTGTACCGCCTCTGCCACAGCGACTTCGTGCGCGATGGCTATCGTTGCCGTGCCCGAGAACCTTGACCGGGGTGGTTGTGATGCTGTTTGGACTAACTTTTCCATCCCCACCCTTCCACCCGGTGCAATCGTCACTGGACTGCATTTCTACTTGACCGGAGTGCAGACTGTAGGGGACGGGTTTCTTTACATAGGTCCAGGCGGTCCCTTTGGGACCAGCATGTTCAGCGACTTCGCAGACAGGGGGGACTTCTCCGGCACGCTGACTTCGGTAAATCTCGCAACCCTATATTCGATAACCACCGTCGCTGAATTGAATGCGTACCTGACCTCCTTTCCTGGCTACGGCGAATCCTTTTACTCCAGTTCCGATGGCATCGACGTGGGAACCTTCCTCACCGTTACTGACCTCGGCTTCACGATTGACTACACGACACTCACGGGTGGAATCATCACTGGTATCACCGCCAGTACCATAGGTGATGGATTCTGCGATGTAGCCCCCAAGGACGGCTACCGCGTTCGCATCTACGATCTTCTCCCCGATGGTAGCGGCCCTGGCCCTGGCACGGGTGCTGAAGCCTGGGCCATGCTTGTACCCCCAACCGACGGCGGCGTCTTCGTTGTTACGGTGGTCAACGGCGGTTGGGGCTATCTCAACCCACAGGCGGACATTCAAGGCAAATACACATTTGGCGGTACCGCCGCGAATTCGCAGCAGAACCCGCACACCGAAGCCACTGCGACGATCTCCGGTGGAGCAGTCACAAGCGTTGGCGGCATCTCAACGTGGTGGCTTGGTGATTACAGATACCCGCCGAACTGCACGCCGCTCGTTGTCTTCAGCGGTGGTGGCGGCTACGGGGCAGCGGCTCACTGCGTGATGTCGGACGGCGTTATCGCCGACATTGTTGTGGATGACGGCGGCGAACTCTATACGTCTGCTCCCACGGTCACTGTGGGCTCTGGCTGGACAGGCGTAGGGCTCAGCTACGCCATCGGCCCTGCTGGAGATTACAGTTTCGGTGGCAAGATCTTCTGTGAACCAAGGTTCGGCGATCAGCCGACGAGCGCGTATCTGAAGAGTCTTTCTGACAACGACCCGACGTGGACCTCGACCGCCTACATGGGCGGCATCGCTGGTCTCTATGTGAACTTCGGTTATGACACGGCCATCTTCTCGGCTCCCCCTGAAATTCGGATCACTGTTTCTGGCAAGCCTATTTTCGATTACCGCACCAGTCTCATCTCCTACAGCGCGAACCCTGCGCTCCAATACGCCGATGTGGTGACGGACAAGGTATTCGGCCTCGGGGATTCGGTCAACGCGGCCCAAACCATCGCAGCGGCTAATGCGTGTGACGAACAAATCATGACCGTGGCCGTGGGACTTGAAACGCAGTTCCAGAACCACATCCACTACGACACTTCGACTGCTCCTGGCGACGCCATTTCCCTCATCATGCCTTCGATGGGTGGAAGACAGTCGCGCATTGCAGGCGAGTTCTACGTTTGGCCTGCTTACTGGCAAGGGTCCAGCTACTCCTTCGATCAATCCGCGTTCACCGCCGATGTGAAGTGGGAGCCGTACCGTTCGCAACGAGATTTGTTCAATAAGGTCAGCGGCGTGTACACGGCTACGTCCTCACCGTGGAACGTCGCCGGTTCACTTTTTGATTCCAACGGTTGGTACTATTCGGAATCGGAATTGACAGTTCAGTACCCCTTCGCGTGGCAGCCTACAAACTATCCGGTGTATGCCTGCGATGTAACTCATGGCTATGTTTCCGATGCGCTTTTAGCCGCTGACAGAGGCATCGTTCTGCCCAATGAACTCTCTCTACGCGGCGTTATCTCGATGACCCAAGCGCAACGCCTCGCCAAGATCCATTTGCTGCGTAACAGGCAGCAGGGGACGGGTGAGGCGCGCATGAGTTTGGCGGCGTGGCAAATGATTCCGACCTCGGTTATGGAATTCACCTGTCCCGAACTTTCATGGGTCTCAAAGCTGTTTGAAATCGACAAGATTCAATTCACGGCGGAGCCTGGGCGCGATGAAGCCGGTGAGGAAAGTGCGCCACAGCTTGGCGTCACAATCGCGTTTCAGGAGACCGACCCATCCGTATATGAGTGGAACCTATCCGATGAGCAAACCATCTATTCGGTTGAAGCGACGCCAGGGGGAATGCTTGGGGCGGTTGCACCACCTACCGGCCTGACGATTGTGAACGACACCACCGCCGCGTCGGGGATGCTTTCGGACGGGACAACTATAGCGCAAGTGGTGGTCAATTTCACGCCTCCTGCGGATTCACTGGTGAATCTGGCGGGCTCCATTCAGGTGCAGTATCAGATGCTGTCAACGGGCGGTACCACTACAGTCCCCTCCGTGCTGTTGGCTACGCCTCTTGTCATCGGTTCGCTCACATTGACACAGGCAACGGCCTTCATCGACGCGGGTTCTACCAACGGCAACGCGACTTACTTCCTGCTACCGGCTATGGCAGCAAACACTCAAGCGGTCATTGTGGAAGTTCGCTCTGTGCGCGCCAACGGAGCCACAGGCGCGTGGGTGATTAGCTCCCCGCTCGTGTTGAGCACACCGCCCCCAACCTGGGCTGGACCCGTAGGCCCCGCTGGACCGCCGGGAACAGCCGGAAGTTTCATTGTGGTTTCTGCTTCGACCACATACACCGCTGCCGCAAACGACCTCGTGCTCTGCACCACGACTGGCGGAAGTTTCACCGTCACGTTGCCATCGCCTCTTGTCGATACAACCGTGAGCATCAAAAAGGTTTCAAGCGATGCAAACGTGATAACGCTTAGCCCCGCGAGCGGATTGGTCGAAGGTGCTTCAACGTTGGCGATCTCAAGTTTCGGTTCCTGTGTAGACTTAGCCGCTGATAGTAGCGGCAACTGGTGGATTATATGAGCTATTTTGAATCTGTAAAACTCGAAGATGGCAGCGGCAATCCGATCTCCTCAACGAGCGGAAGCCTGAATGTAGAGGTTAGCAACCCTCAGGTTCCGCCCACGGCGGCGGCCATTGGTGCCGCCACGGCTGTGGCCCTCGCCAACCCGCTTCCGATCTCGGGAACGGTCACCGCCAACATCTCCGGCTCCACTGTCGGCGTGACCGGCACTGTGGAGGTTATAAACTACACCGACATCAACGGTACCCATAAACTTCTGGTAGACGGCTCTGGAGTGACACAGCCTGTATCGGGAACTGTGGCCGTCTCCTCTGTGGCTGGCGGTGTGGAGGTTGTCAACTACGCGGACATCAACGGCACTCATAAACTTCTGGTGGATGGTTCTGGAGTGACGCAGCCTGTGTCGGGAACCGTCGCCGTCTCATCTGTTGACGGTAGCGTGGAAGTTAAGAACTACTCGGATATCAACGGCACCTATCCACTCTTGGTGAATGGCTCTGGAGTCACACAGCCCGTGTCGGGTTCAGTGAGCGTCAACAACCTGCCCGCCACGCAACCCGTCTCCGGCACAGTTGCCATCTCCGGCACCGTTCCGGTCAGCGGAGCATACCAGACAACGCAGCCCGTGAGCAGCACGCAGCTCCCCGCCGCTCTCGACGGGAGCGGTAACCTGAAAGTGCGTGCGCTGACATCGGCTGACCAAGTTACTGTTGCTGCCCTGCCCAACGTCACGTTGGCTTCGGGAAGTCTGCCCCCAACTGCCGCCGCCATTGCTGCGGCTTTCGCCAGTCCTCTTCCAGTTTCCTTGCCTTCCGCCACTGTGACTACACTCACTCCACCGACGCCAGTTACGGCTGCTGCGATTGGTAGTGCTGTATCTTCTGCTCTGACCAATCCTCTGCCGGTCTCACTGCCCAGCGCAACGGTCACGAGCCTTACGCCTCCGACCGCAGCAGCCATCGGAACCGCAGTTGCCGCACCTACCGCTGCTGCCATCGCTTCCGCTGTCGTTTCCAACCCACCCACTGTGGCCGTGGCATCGGCTTCGATCACATCGCTCACTGCACAAGGCGCTCCCAACACAGCGGCGAATGCGTGGCCGGTCGTGCTACCTGCCGCTACTGTCACGACACTTACTCCGCCAACTCCAGTCACCGCCACTGCGATTGGATCAGCAGTTGCTTCTGCGCTGACCAATCCTTTGCCTGTATCTTTGCCCACGGCGACGGTGACCACACTCACGCCGCCAACAGCAGCCTCGATTGGAACAGCAGTTGCGGCTCCAACGGCTGCGGCCATCGCCAGTGCCATCGTTAGCAACCCACCCACAACGCCGCTGCCCACCGCTCAGGTCACCACTCTCACCCCACCGACCGCAGCCTCGATTGGCACAGCAGTGGCCGCGCCTACGGCGGCTGCGATTGCTTCAGCGATTGTTGCTAACCCTCCGACCACACCACTGCCATCGGCTCAGATTACGACACTGACTCCGGTCACCGCTGCGGCCATCGGCTCGGCGGTATCTGCGGCTCTAACTAATCCGCTGCCGGTTCACGATGCCTCACCCTCAAGTCAGCCCGTTACCAACGCCGGGGTTTTCTCAGTTCAGGCTTCTACCGCCAACCTCTCATCGTGGGGCGGTACAGCAGTTGCGGCTCCCGTATCGTTCGGTATCTCTCCGACAGGAACGGTAGGCACAATCACCACCTACAACACGACGGGTGTTGTCAACCCTGCGGACATCGCGTTTGACGGTTCGGGCAATGTCTGGATTGCTGGTAACGCCGCCATCATTCAGATGTCGCCAACCGGCACGGTTTTGCAAACCATTGCGGTAACCGGCAATCTTCGCGGTATCGCCATCGACGCGACCGGAAACGTTTGGGTGGGCAATAACACGGTCTCGGGCGTTATCGAGTACACATCGGCTGGTGCGCTCGTCAACACCTACACGCCAACCGGAGTCAACGGCCCTCGCAGAATCGCCTTCGACAGCATTGGCAACCTATGGGTTCCCAACACAAATGCAAGTACGATGCTGAAACTCTCTTCGGCGGGTGCCCTTCTCGCCACGGTTACAGTGGGCAGCGGCCCCCAAGGATTAGCAATTGATGCCTCCAACAACGTTTGGGTCACCGTATCCGGCACGAACAGCGTTGTCAAGGTCAACACAGCCGGAACCGTGGTGGGCACCTACCCCGTTGGCACAGGCCCCAATTGCGTGGCTATCGACCAAAACGGGAACATTTGGGTGGCGAACACTACAAG
>Ga0182030_10004611_pt1 | contig 29410 bp, 20 predicted proteins | sample 812S3MmetaG_FD_121299 | JGI IMG/M metagenome (GOLD analysis project Ga0182030, IMG submission 121299) | Permafrost microbial communities from Stordalen Mire, Sweden - 812S3M metaG (Illumina Assembly) | ecosystem: Environmental > Terrestrial > Soil > Wetlands > Permafrost | place: Sweden...
CACGTCTTCGGTCTGGAGGTGGAAACGATCGGGGCGTGACTGCGCCGCCGATGACGATCGGAGGCGATGATGCTGGTTACGGCAGATTTATGACGGCAGCCTGGACGGTCGGCACGGGCGGGGTAGTCAGGTCGATGTCCACCGTCGGTGTAGGAGCGACGGTGGGGCCGGGCCGCTTGCTTTCGCGCTCCCGTCTCCGGCAGACCACTGCTAAGCGGACCAGATGACGGAAGAAGACCAGGCCTTGGCGCAGGCCGGCATTGGAGTTGCCGGCGTAGCGCTCGGCGAAGGTGTAGTTGACATTGGCGACTGTGTGCCAATGGCCCCGTGTCGCCACCTCCATGAGCATCTTGTAGCCATCCGGGCGTAGCTGAACCCCTTCGAGCACGGAGCGCCGGAAGGCGAACAAACCGCTCCCGGGGTCTTCGAGGGGTCGGGTAGAGGGGACCAAGCAGTGCGACAGCCACAGCGACCCGCGAGAGACCACTCGCCGCCATCGGCCGTCAAGGCCGTTGTTGGCACCGTCCCGCCCATAGCGGCTCCCTCCCACGAGGTCGGCGGACCCCGCCAGGACGGGAGCGACCACATTTGGGAGGACTTCGGGAGGGTGCTGGAGGTCGGCGTCCATCACGGCGATGACCTGCCCCCGGGCGATTGCAAAGCCCTCTTGCAACGCGCCGCCGAGGCCACCGGGACGGGATCCGGGCTCCCGGTGCAGCAGGCGCATGTCGGGCCCGCCGGGCCGGGACAGGGACCGGACCACCTCGGGGGTGTTGTCGTCCGAGTCGTCGACGAAGACAACTTCCCACCCCCCTGACAGCCCATCGAGAACGGCGCTCAGGCGAACCATGAGGACCGCGACGTTGGGAGCTTCGTTGCGCGTCGGTACGACGACTGACAACGCGCAGAGACCCCTCGTCGACATGGACCGTGAGCGTACATGGCCGCTCGCATGCGGCCAAACGGATGGCGTTGTATTCCTCCTGGTCGTCCTACGTAGTGGCGCGCCCGGCACTATCCGCGGCACGGGACGTTCAGGTTCGCCGGGACCAAGAGCGTGCAGGACGGATAACGGTCACCGGGCGCCGGTAGCCTCTTCTTGCAAACGCGCGTACCGGGCTCCGCGATTCGCAGCAGCCGGGAGGACACGGAGGAGATCTTGATAAGAGGTATCGCCGCTTGGGTATAAGAGCTATCGCCGCCTGGGTATTGAGAACCTCAGACGGGGTGCACTCAAGAAAAGTGCCCTAGAAGCCGAAATATAAGAAGCGGGACGCGTACGTACTGTCTTTTAGGAGGCGACTCAGATTGACGGGCTCAGTGGCAGGGGAACTCGGTACTTCTCCGCTCGGTTCTTCCCAGGCGAGATCGAGCGGGGGCCGATCGAGGTTGTCGGGTGTGGTGGCGGCCCGGGTGCGTTTGGTCACTCTCGTGGCGATTGCCGCACTGGTTGTCCTTAATGGGGCCGATGTCGTTACCACTCACATGCTGCTGGCGCATCGCGGTGTTGAGGCCAACCCACTTTCGTCCCTGCTGCTTGCAAGTTCCAGTCTGCTGTGGGTGAAACTGGCGCTTCTACTCCTGCTGGGGGCAAAGGTGTTAAATAGCCGGCCTCGTCTCGGCGTCATGGGTGCCGCTTGTTTTGCGGCTGGCATTTATGCCACCGCCGTCCTCTCTAACCTGCTTGTGCTTCACCTCGCGCTTTCCTGAGCGGGCCCGTCGCGAACGAGCCAATGGGCCTTCAGGCCGTCCAACCTGACTAGACGTTGGCACCCTGAGTGGCCTCAGGGGGGCCGCCCGCCAGCGTTCTGGGGTCCTTGAGGCCTCCGGATGGGCCGATCGGCTCATTGTCGCGGTGCCCTTGCCCACCTAACGTGGTTTACCTGAGGTACCAAACAACCGCGTACAGGATGTGGAGTTGCTTTGACACCGTACCGACACCGATGCCGACGTGACGGCGGCCTGAGCAAGGCATTTCAACTAGAGCGGGCGGTGGCACCTAGCGACGTGTCCCAGGAGGTGCCAACATGACCGTGAGGTTTTCCGAAGAGGATCCGGCTATCACGGACGAGGACGCGTTCATCGCTGAGGAGCCCGAGTTGACCAACGCCGAATCGAACGGGTTCGCCCAGGTCGTTACTACCGCCGTGGTGGTCGTGGAGGAGGACCCCAACCTCCTGCACCGCATGTCGCGCGCATTGGCCAAGCCACTCAATACTCACTCGTTCTCAAACCTTGACCAGGTCGGATCTGCTCGCTTCCCCAGCGGGATCCCCCTCGTCCTGGTGCTGGGCGCATCACAGACTGACGACGTAGTACTGGACAAGGTCGGCGCCTTACTTAGGGGCCGACCCGGCACGGGCGCCGTCCTGGTGCTTACGCAGCCTTCGGCCGAAGTGCTCCGTGCTGCTCTTCGCTCCGGTATCGACGATGCGATCGAGACCTATGACCTGGAACGCCAACTGCCGCAGGCGGTCACCGAGCTGGTCCACCGCCTGGAGAGGGAGCTGGCGGCGGCCGCAGCCGAGGCTGCTCGTCGGGCCGCGCCAGTGGGCGGCAAGAAGGGCTGGGTGACTACCGTTTTTTCGCCTAAGGGAGGCGTCGGCAAGTCTGTCGTCTCGGTCAACCTGGCGACGGCGCTAGCCAGGCGCACCGGCAAGCCGTCGGTCATATTCGATCTGGACCTTCAGTTCGGGGATGTGGCGGTCATGCTGCGGCTCAACCCTGAGCACACCGTTGTAGATGCCATGTCCGCCGGTAGCCTGCTGGACAAGAGCCTTCTGGAGACGTTCCTCGTCCACCACGAAAAGAGCAACGTCTGGGCCCTCGCTGCCCCCACAGCTCCGTCTGAGGCTGAACAGGTCGACCCGGCGGGCATGCTCCGAGTGCTTGGGCTCCTTCAGGAGATGTTCGAGAACGTTGTCATCGACTCTCCTCCGCATTTGAGCGACGTGGTCCTCCAAGCGGTGGCCGAGAGCAACAGCGTGGTTTTTGTCGTTGCCCTGGACGTGCCATCGGTGAAGAACGCTCGCCTCGGGCTCCAGGCCTTTGACCTGCTGCAGTTCCCTGCGGAGAAGGTGATGCTCGTGATCAACCGGGCTGATTCCAAGGTCCATCTCGGCCTCGGGGACATCGAACGGGCTCTGGACAAGAGGGTCGACCTGGCTTTGCCGTCCGAGGCCGTCGTTCCCCGCTCTGTCAACCAGGGGTCTCCCGCTCTGCTGGAATACCCGAAATCTCGGTTCGCGGCTCAGCTCCTGCAGCTCGCCGACATGGTGCTGGCCCGCACCGCCGCCGCTGCGGCACCCGCTCAGGCGACGGTGCGATGACGGAGGACCCGAGAAGGGGCAGGCCGGCCGACAGCGCTTTGCCTGCTGACAACCAGGACCAGGGCCGCCCCGACTTGATGGCCAGCCTGGGCCTGCCCAAGGCGCCGGCAGTAGCAAGGCTGTCAGGCGTCCCGACCCAGCCTCCTGGGGACGGCGCCGGTGGGCCGGCGGGCCCATGGAGCTGGCCATCGACCGACGGTTCGGCCGCGCCGCGAGGACCTGGGGGCCAGGGCCTTTACAAGCGCTTGCGAGAAGAGGTAGGGCTCGCCGACCCGAGGTCGGAGCTCATGGAGGCGGTGCGCGACCGGATCCACCGCCGGGTGCTGGCCGAGCTTGGGCCTGTTTTTTACAACAACACCGTCGACCAAAAAGAGCTCCGGACCCGAGTGGACCGCATAGTTCAGTCGGCGTTACGGGCGGAGAAGGCGCCCATGTCGTTGGCCGAGGCCAACCAACTGGGCCAGTTGGTGGCGGACGAAATACTCGGCCACGGTCCCATCGAGCGCCTGGTGCGGGACTCAACGATAAGCGAGATCATGGTTAACGGCCCGGACCAGGTCTACGTGGAGCGCAACGGCCGGATCGAGCCGACCAAGGTCGCTTTCGTCAACGAGGCCCACCTGCGCCACGTGATCGCCCGGATCGTCGGTGAGGTGGGCCGCCACATCGACGAGTCGTCGCCCATGGTGGACGCCCGGCTGTCTGATGGCTCTCGCGTCAATGCCGTTTTCCCGCCTCTGAGCGTTGGCGGTCCGTACCTTACGATCCGTAAGTTCGAGACCGACCCTTTCACCCTTGAGGACCTGATCGACTTCGGGACCCTCACTCCTCAGGTCGGGGACCTGCTCCACGCCTGCGTGCAGGGCAAGGCGAACATCATGGTCTCGGGCGGTTCGGGGACGGGCAAGACGACGATGTTGAACGTGCTCTCATCGTTCATCCCTTCCAGTGAACGCATCATCACGATCGAGGACGCCAAGGAGCTGCAGCTCCGCCAGAGACATGTCCTCTGCCTAGAATACCGGCCGCCCAACACTGAGGGCACTGGCGAGGTGACCATCCGAGACCTGTTGCGCAACTCGCTGCGTATGCGTCCCGACCGGATAATCATCGGGGAGTGCCGTTCTTCCGAGGCGCTCGACATGCTCCAGGCTATGAACACCGGTCACGACGGTTCATTGACCACCGTTCACGCCAACAGCCCGCGGGACGCTCTGTCCCGCATCGAGACCATGACACTCATGAGCGGCTTCGACCTACCCGTGCGCGCCGTACGCGAACAGGTGGCGGCCGCGTTGGATCTCATCGTTCACCTGAGCCGCATGCGTGACGGGAGCCGGCGGGTGACGCACGTGACCGAGGTGGGCCGGATGGAGGGCGACATGGTCCTCCTCCAGGACGTGTTCGTATTTGACCACCGGATGGGCACAGACGAGAACGGCCGGCCCCTGGGCCACTTGAAAGCCACCGGGTTGCGTCCCCATCTGACTCAACGCCTGGCCGACCGTGGCGTCAGGATTGACGGGGCCATTTTCGACACCGAGCTGCTTTCTAGGGCCCCTGCCCCCCAGGGGGGACAACCCTTCGCCTCCCCTCAACCGTCCCACGCGCCGCGGAGATGAGGATGAAACAGGGTCTCGTTGCTCTTGCCGCCCCGAACGTGCGGCACTTCTTCGTCTCCCTTGACCACAGGATCAGCCCCTTGGGACTGCTCGCCATTGGCCTAGCCGTGGTGGCTGTGGTCCTGTACGTGGTCCTCTGGGCGCTGAGCCGGTACCGCCGGCCGAGCCTCGTCGACATCCTTGAGCCTTATAACCTGGCCTCCGAGAACGAGGGCGCGGGTGAGCCAGCCCCTGTGCTTTCGACACCGCTGCTCACACGTTTGGCAGGCCGCGTGCAAAGCCCGGTGACCGGGACGCGCCTGGGCGACTGGCTTGATGGCCTGTTGGAGCGGGCCGGTTCCCGGATCCGGTTGGGTGAGCTCCTCACGATTTGGGTCACGGGAGGGGTGATCTTCACGTTGCTAGGGTGGCTGCTGGCCGGTTTCGTCGGACTGCTCATCGTGCTCATCCTGTCGGCGATAACTCCCGTGGCCGTGCTGCGCGTCCTCGTTGACCGGAGGACCCGGTTGTTCGGCTCTCAGCTGCCTGACGTGCTGAAGCTGACCTCCAGTTCATTGCGAGCCGGGTTCTCCTTGCTGCAAGGCCTCGAGTCGGTGACCAAGCAGGTGAAGGAGCCTTCTAAAGGCGAGTTTCAGAGAGTGCTGGCCGAGGCCCGTCTCGGGCGGCCCCTCGAGGACGCGCTGGAGGCGGCGGCCGATCGGATACAAAACCGTGACTTTACCGAGAGTGTTGTCGCCGTGCGCATCCAGCAGGAGAGCGGGGGTAACTTGGCGGTGTTGTTCGACACTCTGGCCGAGACGATGGTCCAGCGGGTCCGGATGCGGCGAGAGGTGCGCACGCTGACGGCAGAAGGTCGGCTGAGTGCCTACATCCTGGGCATCATGCCTCCCGCTCTGGCCATCTTCATCTACGTGGTCGACCGGACCTACATGATGGTGCTTTTCCATACGTTCCCCGGAAAAGTGATGCTGATCGGAGGCCTTGTGCTTGAAATCGTGGGCTTCCTCTGGATGTGGCACACAGTGAAGATCGACGCCTGAGATGTACCTGATCATCATCCTCGGTGCAGTCGCCTTGTTGGTAGTCGTCGTTGTCGTCGCCGTGGTGTGGGAGGACAGGCGCAGTGGGGGAGGTTCGCGGCGATTAATTCCCTGGCGCTCCCGCCGGCGGGCCGTCGCCGCCACGCTCGAGGTGGCGACCGCCCGTACCGCCGCCCCGGTGGTCAGTGCAAGGCCGTCCCAGGAGGGCAATTTCTTCGAACGGGTCTTTGGACCTGCCGCCGGGTCGTTGGGGGCGCTGGTGAGCACCCTGAGCCCGCCAGGCTACGTGGAAAGTGTGAGGCGCCGGCTCACCATCGCAGGACGGGGCCGCGAGATCGACACCAACAAGTTCCTGGCTGGCCGTGTCGCCACCATCGCCCTCATCCCTGTAGCGTTCATCCTGGTCGAACTCGCTCACTTGCCCAAGCTCTACCGGTTGCTGGCGTTCGTAGTGGCCATTTTGCTGCTCGTCCTGGGCCCCGAAGCTCGCCTCAACCGGGCCGCCGAAGAGCGGCAGAACAAGATGCGCAAGGACCTCCCGGCGCTGGTCGACCTATTGATGATCAGTGTCGAGGCCGGCCTTGGCTTTGACCAGGCGCTCGTTCGGGCCGTCGCTTCGGTTCCTGGGCCGCTGAGCGAGGAGTTCGGCCGCTTTCTCGGAGAAGTGCGCATGGGCGCTGACCGGACTGAGAGGCTGGAGGCGATCGACGCCCGCACCGACCTGCCAGAACTCCGTTCCTTCCTCATGGCGTTGATCCAAGCCGAGACTTTCGGTGTCTCCATCGGAGGCATCCTCAAGTCCCAGGCCATCGATATTCGTGTTGCCCACCGCCAACATATACAAGAGCTGGCCCAGAAAGCGCCGGTCAAAATGTTGATTCCGCTGGTGTTCTGCGTGCTCCCTGCCCTCTTCATTGTCGTGATCGGGCCTGCCGGGATCCAGATCTACGACGAGATCATCAAGCACAGGGTTCTATAGGTGCGCCAGACGCGAGCGATGGTCGAGCCGCTGGGACGGCATCGGGCACCGGCGCCCGCCGTAGGCGTTCGTCGCCGGGGAGGACATGCCGGCGACGAAAGAGGGAGTGTCCTGGTCGAGTTCGCTCTCGTCATCCCCATCTTCGCCTTCATGCTCTTCGGGATGATCCAGTTCGGCTTGGCTTTTACGGGCTGGGCATCACTTCGTAATTCGGTTCAGAGCGCCGCTCGTATGGCCGCGATCGGCGACGCTGGGACCTTCGTTGGCCAGCTCGCCAACCCGTGCCCAGCGCTGGCGGCAGCAGAGACTTACAGTGGTCTTAGCCCCGCCAGCGACCAGTCGGCCGATATGTATTGCGAGATTGTCGCCCAAATAGGCACGCCCGTGGGCACCTCGGTCGGTGGCACAACGTATCCCGAGGTCGACCTGCAGATCCAGCCGGGGCAGGGCACACAGCCCGGGATCGTCACAGTCTGCGCCCAAGTGCAAGCGCAGCCTTTAACGGGGCTTCTTCCCCAAATGACCCTCTCGTCGAGTAGTCAGTTCCTGGTCGAATCTGCGCCCAACCTGGAGCCGTTCCTCCCGTACCCCAACGTCCCCAACTGCTAAATAAGCCTTGTCCCCCTTGGCGTCTGAGGTAGGTCGAAGTATGCCCAAGTCCCCGCGGGCCACCCGGGTAAGAGATGAGAAGGGAGTTATCCTTGTCTTCTGGGTCCTCGCTCTGACGCTCATCGCGGGCCTAATGGCCCTTGCCATCGCTGCCGGGAACCTGGTGGAGAACAGCACCAACTACCAAAACGCCGCCGATGCCGCCGCGCTCTCAGCCGCCACCGCCACGCGTGACAGCACCACACTTGCGCAGGCGGAGCTGGCGGCAACGGACGCGGCCGAGACTGTGGCCAAACAAGGCTATGGGGTAACCGGGAACTGGGGTGCTTGCAATACGCCGGCCGGGTTCTCCTCCGAGGATGCCGCTGACGACTGCGTCGGCTTTTACCCTTACAACCTCGAGGCCACGGCGGTCGGGACCTCCACGCCTACGCTTAGCCTCAGCGCTCCCAGCACGGGTACGCCCGGCCAGCCGATTACCACCAGCGCCACGCTGGCGGGCTCAGGGGCCTCGTCCGGCGGGACGATCGGGTTCTTCGTGATCGGCCCCGAGGGCAGTCAGCCCAGCAGCTGCACCGGCGGCCTCCCGGTGGGCCAGGCTCCCGTGCAGGTGACCGGTGACGGTGCTTATGGCCCCACTCCGGGCTATACGCCGAGCCAAGCTGGCAACTACTGGTGGTACGCCTCCTACAGCGGCGACGCCAATGACGCCCCGGCCAGTACCGGGTGTACCGAAGAAACGGTCGTAGGAGAGGGGACGCCGAGCCTCACATTGAGCGTCCCGGACACCGGGACAGTCGGCACGGCTATACAAGACGACGACATTGAGGCCGTGCTCTCCGGGGCATCCGACATCCAGAACATCGACACCATCACCTTCACCGTTTTCGGACCTCAGCCAAACCAACCGACCGACTGCACGGTTACGGGCCAGACGGACGAGGTGGTTGTCGGCAGTGCCGTAACCGTGGCCGCTGACGGGCCCTACAGTCCCAACGCCAACCCGTACTTCACACCAAGCGCGACCGGGAACTATTGGTGGTACGCCTCCTACAGTGGAGACGCCAATAACACCCCGGCCAACAGCGGTTGCGGCCCCCCGGTCGAGACTGTGGTGGGGACCTCGGGAACGGCGCCCCTGCTCGCCATCAGTGCGCCGAATTTCGACGCGGTTGGCACGGCTATCCCCGACAGCGCGATCAACGCGATCCTGTCGGGTACAGCGAACGTCCAGAATGGGGACACGATCACTTTCGCGATCTTTGGGCCCCAGTCAACCGCCCCTACCGGCTGCACTACAGGTGGCACGCAGGTTGGCAACCCCGTAGCAGTCACGGGGGACGGCACTTACAACCCTGACCTCCCGACGGGTTTCACCCCAACCCAGATCGGCGAGTATTGGTGGTACGCCTCGTTCAGTGGCGACGTCGGCGGCAACCCCAACGGTCCTGCTGAAAGCGCCTGCGGTGCCGGCGAAATGACCGTAGGCCAGTCGGTCCCGACGCTCACCATAACCGCACCCGACAGCGCGACTTACGGAACTACGATACCTGCCGCCGACATCGGTGCGACCATTGCTAGTAGTTCGAGCAGCCCTCCGACTGGTGACATCACCTTCACAGCGTTCGGGCCCGAGACGGGCCCTCCAACGAGCTGCTCGTCCGGCGGCGGCCAGGTTGGCCTGACCGTGCCCGTGAACGGTGCGAAGACTTACAACCCGACGGCCGGTTATCTGCCTCCGACGCCGGGCAATTACTGGTGGTACGCCTCCTACACCGGTGACGCCGAAAACTTGCCGTCCAACACCGCGTGCGGTATCTCCGAGACGACGGTCGGCCTGAGCACTCCGACCCTCACGATAAGTGCGCCCAACACCGACAGTACCAGCACAAACATCCCCGCGAGTGGGATAGTAGCGTCGTTGACGGGGACCTCGGGAGCTTCGGCCGGTGGCACGATCACCTTCTGGCTGTCCGGGCCCGGTGCGCAGCCGACGACGTGCCCGGGCTCGACGGGCTGGGCCCAGTTGGGCAGCCAGGTAGCTGTGGCTGGTGACAACTCTTACAGCCCGACGACGGGGTACAGGCCGACTCAAGCCGGCGATTACTGGTGGTACGCCGTTTACAGTGGCGACGCTGACAATACCGGGGCGAACAGCGGCTGCCCACCCCCGGTGGAGACGGTCGTCCAGCCAGCCGAGAACCTCTCGGTCACCGCGCCGAGCGCCGGTGCCCTGGGCGGGGCTATCAATATCACCGCTACGCTGTCCGGTCCCACTTCGGGCACTCCAACGGGGTCGATCACATTCTGGGTTTACGAGTCCTCAGCTGGGACTGCTCCGACCAGCTGCCCGGGGCCGGCGGCGACAGGCTGGGCCCAGGTGGGCGGTACCGGGACCACTGTACCCGTGAACGGCTACGGCTCTTACGTTAGCCCGGCATACACGCCGACGACGCCGGGGAACTACTTCTGGTATGCCTCGTACAGCGGCGACGCCAACGACGTTCCGACAGATACTGGGTGCGGGATTGTGATTTGGGTGCAAATTCCGACGCAAAATGTAGCCACCCTGTTCGGCACTGGCGGCGGAGGAGGATCATTTACTCGATCCGCGTATGCCTTCGGATCGACGACGAGCGATCTGGCCGAGGGGAAGCTTTGCTATTTCCCGGGCGACTGTGATGCCGCTTCCTAATTCTCAGAGTCGCGATCGCTGGCCGGTAATGGGTGTTTCGGCCTATTGCCACGCTGCGCCGTTCGGGTCTATCGTTGAGGTTGTATGGCTTATGACGTTTCTTGGATGAACCTCCGGGAGGTACGGTCCCGTACCCCGGTTGGGTCCGTGGCGGCTATAGCGCCTGGGGTGCGGTGCCGTGACGCTACCCGTGCGATGGCTATGAGAGGGACGAGGGCGGTTTGATGGCGTCTCGCCAGCGGTCAGGTGCCTACAAGCCACGCGCCTACAAGTCTTCATATAAGCCACGCGCCTATAAGTCAGCTCGGAAAGGGCGCGATGAAGCAAAAGTGGCCCGTACCGTGTTGGTGGGCCTTCTTGTCGTCGCTGTGGCAATTTTTGCTGTGACGGCAGTCTTGAACAAGAAGAAGACGTCCGGGGGCAACGCGGCCCAGACCTTCACCGGCCCCACCTTGCCTCCGACCGCTCCCCAGCGAGTGGCGGCCAACACCGATTTGGGCCAGGTGGCCCTTGCCTCCGAACAAGGGCGCGGGACGGTCAGGCTGACCTACGCCGCTCAGGGCTCGGGGATCCCGTCGAAGATCACGCTGGAAGAGATGCCGCCCGACGAGTTGTTCAAATGGCCCGGCAACGAGCTGGTGACAGACGGTAAGCACCTGTTCTCCTGCACCGTGGCGCCAGCCGCCGCCTGCGGTGCTCCTGGCCCGGTCAGCGCCAAGCACTTCAAGTCCGTGATCGCTCTCTTCAACGCCAGTACCTATGTGGGGACCATAGCGGCCTGGCAAAGCGTTGTGAGTTCGGGGACCCCCCATTTTACGGTATCGCTGACCCAGCATGCGTTTGCTCGCCAGAACTCGCAATGTATCACGTGGGTCTATGAGCGCCAAAGTGTCAACTACTGCATTACGGACAATGGGATCGTGACTTTCGTGGGCGTAGCGGGCACTTCGCCTAAGTCGGATTACACGTTGAGACTGACGAGTTATTCAACGAAGGTCCCGACTTCTGATTTTCGGAAGGTAGCCTGCCGGCCCGGGTCGACGGTCACGGGCGCAGTGTGCCATCCACACGAGACCACCGTCCTGAAGACGACGGCTAGTCCTTCCACGACGACAGGTCGCCGTCACAACGAAACTGGCAGAGCCGTAAAGCATCTTGCAGGTGTTTCAGGGGCGTCTGCCAAGAGTTGATGTGGACGTTGCCGTCCATTGAACTGTTACAAGTGCGCGTCGCGCGTTTGCTTTTAGGGGCAGAGTGGAAGTGGCGGCGACGGTCATTCGACCATAACAGCGACGATGAACAGCGCGCACAGGCGGGACTCCTCGAGGCGGACGTTGAAGTGGTTAGGGTCGGGCCGAGGCGCGGTGCCGGTATCTCGACCGGTCGTTTCCTCGGCCCGCCGCTCCGAACCGGACGTGCGTGTTGCCACGCATCCGGCTCTCCACGAGCCCAAGCCAGTGGCCTATGCGACTTTGCCGTCCGCTATGGTCGCCCATGGCGTGGCGATGCGGTCGCCCCGGTAGCGGTAACGGGTGACCGCCACGCTCCTGGGGTTGAATGTCAACAGCACCACCTCACCCTCCCTTGGCCACCACCCGTCGAGGTAGCGCCGTCGGAGCTGCTTCCAAGATGCCCGGGGTTCTTTGTGGCGTAGCCAGCACACCACCCTGAGCCAAGTAAAGGCCCGCAGGTAGCTGAAGGTCGCCTTGGAGAGGCCGTGGCGGAAGTAGTTAGTCCATCCCCGGAGCACCGGGTTGAGCCGGTGGATGAGGACGGTGAGCGGCTGGTCCGTTGCCCCTCTGGTCATGGCCCGCACCTTCGACTTGAGGATCGTGTCCTTCCTAATTGGGGTTGGCGCCCCGACGCCTCGACTGAGAAATGAGGAATTTACGCCACGCCTTCAGGGAGGTCCTCGGTCCACCAAGTCCTGGTTATGACGAGGAACGCCTGCTCCAGACCTCATTCCACAACCGTCAAGCTCCGAGCCGAGGCCGCGGAGCAACTCACCGCCATGCGGGGCGACTGTGAAACCGCCCGAAACTGCTGCAGTCGAAGGATCTTGCCGGGAGCGTTCGCTTCTCCTGCTACGCGCTAAGAGGGGGCCCCTAATAGGTGCCCCCTCTTAGCGTGGTGCTTAGATCGGCGGGGTGCCGCTATGTGATCGGAGTGACCGAGCGATTGCCCCGGCTTCTACAGGACATACACATTACCGCTTACTGCCGGAGTCAGAGAGCCGTCAGTTGCTGTGATCGTGAAGGTCCCAGCCTGGTTTATCGAGCAGCCTGCGAACGTTGCGACACCGTTTCTTACCGTGACGGGGTTGGCAGTGCACGAGATGGTAGCCGTGCCGCCCGTGATGGTGAGTTTCACTGTGCTCGAGGAATCACTCGTGACGACATCGCCGTTGGAGTCCTCGACCGTCACGACCGGCTGTGGAGCTAGCTGGGCACCAGCGCCGAGCGACCCGATCGGCGTCGTCGTGAAAACGAGCTTGCTGGCAGGCAGAACGTTGAATGCGCTGCTCGTCGCTGGGGTCAACCCGCCTGACGTGGCGGTGAGCGTGTAGCCGTTGCCGGCGAGGTTGATGTTGCAGTTGGCGAAGGTCGCCACGCCGTTGCGCACGGTGACGGGATTGGTGGTGCATGCAAGGGCCGCTCCGACCGTACCAGTCCCCGTCGTTATGGCGAGGGTCACCTTGTCCGTGTTGTCCGTGGTCAGGATATTGCCGGCGGAGTCCTCGACGGCTACGACCGGTTGTGCCGACAGGGCTGAACCGATAGCTCCCGTGCCCGGTTGGGTCGTGAAGACGACCTTGGCGGCAGGTCCGATGACATTGAACTTGTTGCTGGTAGCGGACAGCAGGGTCCCGTCGGTGGCGGTGAGCGTGTCGTTCTGACCAGCCGCATTGACCGAGCAGCCGGCGAAGGCTGCCACACCAGCCCTTACTGTGAGCGTGTCACCACCGGTGCAGGTGAGGGTACCAGCGCCGGTGAGGGCAAGCGTCACAGTGCTTGTGTTGTCGGTCGTAACGACGGCTCCGAAGGTGTCCTGCACCTTTACTACAGGCTGGATGGGGAATGCCGCACCGGCGGTTATGGTACCACCGGGTTGGGTGGTGAAGGCGACCTGGTACGGGCCGTTGACATTGAAGGGGTTGCTCGTAGCACTTTGTAGTGTCCCGTCAATGGCGGTAAGGGTGTAGGTCTTGCCTACCAAGTTGATGGCGCATCCGGCAAAGTGGGCCACTCCGTTCGTGACCCTGAGCGGGTTCGTCGTGCAGTTGAGGGAAGCCCCACTGGTGCCCGTCCCTGTCGTGATACTGAGGGTCACGCTGCTGGTGTTGTCGGTGGTGTAGGGACGGCCGTACACGTCCTCAACGGTGACGACGGGCTGGTTCTGGAAGGCGCTGCCGGCGTTTATGGTGCCACCGGGTTGAGTTGTGAAGGCGAGCTGGTAGGGACCGTTGACATTGAAGGGGTTGCTATCCGCGGCCTGCAGGGTGCCGTCCACGGCGTGGAGCTGGTAGCCCGTACCCGCCAGGTTGATGGAGCATCCGGCAAAAGTGGCTATGCCGTTTGTCACCGTGACCGGGTTCGTGGTACAAGCCAGGGACGCACCAGTGGTCCCCGTACCAGTCGTGATGCTCAGGGTAACGGCGCTAGTCGAGTCGGCCGTCCACACATTGCCGTAAAGGTCTTCAACGGCTACCTGAGGCTGCTGGGTGAAAGGAGTGCTTATGGTCCCGTTGAAAGGCGACGCCAGATAACCGAGCTGGTAGGGACCATTTACGTCGAAGGGGTTACTGTCGCCCGTGAGGGCCCCGTCTACGGCGTGAAGTTGATAACCGTAGCCGGCGTCGTTGATGGAACACCCGGTGAAGCTCGCAACCCCGGCGGTGACCTTTAGGGCGAGCGGGGTGCAGCTCAGGGCCGCGCCGGCTGTCCCCGTACCGGACGTGATGCTAAGCGTCACGGTGCTGCTCGAGTCGCTGGTTACGATATCGCCGGCGGAGTCCTCGACGGCCACGACGGGTTGGGTGGTGAAGGCGGTGGCGGCGGCTGCCCCTCGGGGCGAGGTAGTAAAGACGATCTGGCTGGCGGCTAAGACGTTGAAGCGGAAGCTGGTCGCCGACGTCAGCGTACCGTCAGTGGCAGTCAGGGTGTACCGGGTGCCAGCCGTGTTGATGGCGCAGCCGGCAAAGTTCGCCACGCCCGCAGTCGCCGGGAGCGTCAGACCGCCCGTGCAGGAGAGCGTGGCTCCGGCCGTACCGGTTCCAGCCGTGATGGCGAGCGTCACGCTGCTGGTGTCGGTGGTCACGACGTTGCCGTTGGTGTCCTCGACGGAAACGACCGGCTGGATGGTGAAGGCGGAGCCGATCGCCCCGTCACTCGGCGAAGTACTAAAGACGAGCTGACTGGCGGGCCCGACGACGTTGAAGCGGAAACTGTTCGCGGGGGTCAACGTGCCGTCTGTAGCGGTAAGGCGGTAGTTGTTGCCTGCGGTATCTATGGCGCAACCAACGAAGTTCGCTACGCCGTTCGTCACCTTCAACGAGAGGTTCGGGGTGCACGAGAGCTTCGCCCCGGCGGTACCGGTGCCGGGCGTGATGGCCAAGGTCACCGTACTGCTCGAGTCGCTGGTCACTACGTCACCGAAGGCGTCCTCGACCTCCACCACGGGTTGAGTGGTGAAGGCCACCCCCTTAGATGCGCCGGTGGGCTCGGTGGTGAAGACGACCTGGGTCGGCGCCAGGATGTTGAAACGGGCGCTTGTCCCCGGAGTCAGGGAGCCGTCAGTGGCGGTCAGGCGGAAGTTGTTGCCGGCGGTGCCAATGGCACAGCCGACGAAGTTCGCCACACCGTTCACCACGGTGACCGTGTTGGACGGGGAGGTGCAAGTGAGGGTCCCGGCGGGGCTGCCGGCGGCGATGGTGAGCGCTACCTGGCTGGTGTTGTCGCTGGTCACGATGTTGCCGCTGGCGTCTTCGACGGCCACGACGGGCTGGGTCGGGAAGGCGGAGCCGATTGGTGCGCTAGAGGGAGAGGTGGTGAAAACAACCTGGGTGGCGGTGCCGGCGACGTTGAAACGGAAGCTGTTCGCATTGAACGCACCATCCACGGCGGCTAGCCGGTAGTTGTTGCCGGCATTGTTGATCTTGCAACCGGCGAAATTGGCCACGCCGTTCGTTACCGTCAGCGTGGCGTTGGTGCACGTCAGCGTTCCGGCGGGGCTGCCGGCGGCGATGCTGATCGTCACCTTGTCCGTGTTGTCACTGGCTACGACGTTGCCAAAGGCGTCTTCGACTGCCACGACCGGCTGCTGTGTAAAGACGGAGCCAGCCGACGCACCACCGGGCTGGGTAGTGAAGGCGATCTGGGCAACGGCGCCGCTGATGCCGAACGGGTTGCTCACGGCCTGGGTAAGGGTGCCGTCCGTGGCAGTGAGCTCGTAGTTGTTGCCCGAGAAGTCGTTAATGGAGCAGCCGGTGAAGGTCGCTACCCCGTTAGTGACCTGCAAGGGGTTGGTGCCGCACGTCAGGGCCGCCCCGAACCTACCGGTGCCCGCCGTGATGGCGAGAGTCACCGTGCTGGTGTCACTTGTCACGACGTTTCCGTTTGCGTCCTCAACGGCCACAACCGGTTGAGGCGACAGGGGGCTACCAGCTACGGCCCCCCCAGGCTCGTGGGTAAAGACGAGCTGGGTCGCGGCGCCTGCGGTGATGTCAATGGGACTACTGTTCACTGCCTTGGTGCCGGTGAGGCCGTCGGCGCTGTCGCTGGCTTGTAGCACGTAGCCGTTGGCCTCCAGGTTGATGGAGCAGCCGACGAAGGTGGCTATCCCGGCGACCGCCACGGCCGAGGAGCCTCCGCCGGTGCACGTAAGGGCCGCTCCGGCGGCGCCGGTGCCGGCTTCAATGTTGAGCGTAACCTGGCTGGTGTCACCTGTTGCCACCTGGCCGAGGCTGTCCTCGATCGTGACGATGGGTTGCGGAGCGAAGCCCATAGCCGCTTGGGTCGGGGTCCCGGGCTCCGCGCTGAAGATCAGTTGGGCCGCCGGCCCGCTGGTGAGGGTGAAATCAGTACTCGGTTGTTTGATGGCGCCCGAGGTAGCGCTGAGGGTGTACGTACTGCCCGCGGGACCGGTCACGGCGCAGCCGGTGAAGGCTGCCTGCCCGTTGGTCACAGTGAGCGGGTTGGCCGTGCACCCGGATATTTTCGCCGTCGGGCCTACAGGTTGGGTGGCGATGCCCAACGTGATCGAACCCGTGAACCCGGTCGCTATATTGCCCTGAGCGTCGTAGACCACAACAGTTGGTTGACCCGACAGGGGTTGGCCGTCGACGCCGTTGCCAGGGTCCGGGTTGAATACGAGAGTCGTGCCGTTGCCGGGCACGATGGTGAAACTGAGGGTGTTAGAGGTGTCCAAACCATTGTAAAGAGTGGCGGTGGCCTCGATCGTGACGAGCCCAGCCTTGTTCCCAGTTATTGTGTCACTGGCGACACCTCCCGACGCCGCAATGGTGCCAAGGTTGGTTACGCTTCCGCCACCCGTGTTTATCTGAGTGAACGTCACGTTCGCGGCACCAAAGGGTAGGTTCGTGACGGGGATGCCAGCGTCATCTTCGACCGTGGCGTTGAAGGACTCGCTGCTACCCGCAGCGATGTTGGTAGTGGATCCCGACAACACGAGCTTGACAGCAGGTGAAAGGCCATTGCTTGAGGCGACATCTATTGCCACAGCGTTCACCTTGCCGCTAACCGCTTTACCGACTAGAACGAGTGACCCGACGGCCACAATTGCTATAAGCGTGAGGAGTAATGCGTACTCGACGAGGGTCGCACCGACTCCGTCGTGAGAAGACCTGTTCCTTGAGCGAAACCGGGCCGACGACCGGACGGCCTGCCAACGAGTGCGACCGAGCATTGTAGTACACCTCTCCTGAAATCTTATGTGGCGGTCGCCACGGTTCTTGGCAACGAAGCAAGGCTCCCGACCAGGGCCTGGTCGGGAGCCTTTCGTGTTAAGGGGCGTTGTTAATGGCGTTCGTCACGGTGTTCAGCGTCGAGCTGACAGACGTGCCGAGCAGACTAAGGGCCCCGATCGCCACGACGGCAATCAGAGCAAGCAATAGGGCATACTCGACCAAGCTGGCGCCGGCGTCGTCTCTGTCGGACAGGCGATCACGGACCCAGCCGATGATCATTGCCTGCCAGAGCACTATCTGGTTCAGCATGAACTATGTTCCTCCTGCTGATGAAGCCCATCTGTGATTGCCCGAGGCCCCCGGCCAAGGCCGGGGGCTTGACGGGGGCAAAAGATTCTTACGGGACGTTGCTAATGGCGTTCGTCACGGTGTTCAGCGTGTGGCTGACAGACGTGCCGAGCAGAGAAAGGGCCCCGATCGCCACGACGGCAATCAGAGCAAGCAATAGGGCATACTCGACCAAGCTGGCGCCGGCGTCGTCTCTGTCGGACACGCGATCACGAACCCAGCCGACGATCATTGCCTGCCAGAGCATTATCTGGTTCAGCATCAGTGCGTTCCCTCTTCTGCTAAACGGGCCTGCCGGTCGGCAGGCCCTCATATCCCGCTCAGGCGGGCTCGGACCCAGTGTTCAGGGTGCGTGGTACGGGGATCCATGGGCCGATCGGCCCATTTTGGGTGGAACGAGAGCTGCCACCAGGGCCTTTGATGCGGAAGAGGTGCGAGTGGGCTGCGTCGAAGCGAGCCTAGAAAATGCGAAAAGTGGTCGTGAGAATGCCTTATGTATTGGAAGAATTTCGGAGGCCCCCCGCTAAGTGACTGCCGGAGGAGGGAGGCCTTGGCACCAAGGTTTCGGGCTCTGACTGGATCTGCCGACGCAGCTTGCAGCAAAAGGCCGGAGCAGGCTTCTACGCGGATGCGCAAGGCGACGCGGGAAACGCTGGGCGTGGTGGGTAAGCTGACGAGTGCGGCCCACCCTACCGAGATCGATGTTCTCGGGCCAGTGCCGGCAGAGTCAACGCCAACCGAGATACGACCCCCTCCTACCTGGCAAGAGTGGTCCGCTTCCACCCGGCGTTAACGTCGGAGACCTCGGAGCCAAGATAGTGAGTTCGAGTCCTTACTGGGTTGGGTTATAGAGCCCTGACAACGTTCGGGTTGGTGACGAACAACTACGCATTAGGATGTCTCGCGAAAGCGTCGACGCCTAAGCGACACAATGGGCGCTGTCCTAGTGAAGTCACTTGGGCCCGTCATCAAGGTTAACCATCTTGCCTACCAAGGGCAGCGACACCATCTGAGCTTGGGGGGCGGTCCCGTAGTTGTGCTTTGTCCACCTGGCTCGACCCGAGTGCCTCGGACCCCGCGGCCAACACGAGCCCCGCGGCCAGCTCCCACTCGTTGAATCGCGACACCTTGTCAACAAAGTCTAAGGTCATAAGGACCAGGCCACATTCCATAAGGAAGCTTCCGCCGCGGTATAGCCGTTTCATTGCGACGACGAGGGCAACAGCAACACTCACTATAAGCACCAAATACCCCATTGCGCTCGAGACGCCAGAGAGCAGGTGGAATACGGATAGGGACTGGTATGCGAAACGATACTGGAGGTTATACATAATAGTGCCCTCGATGAAGGAATGTGGTGCGGCGAGCGCCCAAGGCGCAATACATGCGGAGGCCAAACCCACGCTGATTGCGGTCCGTCGGATCCCAAACTCGCTCCATGCCGCCGTAAGCGGCACGAAGACCAAGTCGTACTGCTGGAAGGTCAGTAGTACCGCCAGTGCCGCCACCGCCCAACCCATCCTCTGACTTCTTACGGCCCACGCCAAAAGGAGCAGGACCAAGAGGGACAGAGGTTCACTCCACGATTGCTCGACTGAGAAAGTAAGTAAGGGGTACAGCAAGAACAACGACCCGAAAACAGCCGCATTCGGGTTTGTGCTTATCCACCTGACCAGGATAGCCGACGCCAACAGAGCGAGGACCAGGCCGACCCTCACGTCACCAAACAAGGCGTAGAAGGCCGTTAGCACGACGGCAGCCCCAGGGAAGTAGGCGTAGATGGTGGCTTGACCAGGGAGATGAGGGCTCCAACGCTGTGTGTACAGGTTGTGCCCGTGCATTAATCCTCGCGCAACAGCCTGAAACATTCCCCAGACGTCGATGCGCGGAGCGGGACTCGCAATGACCATAGCGATGCAAGCGCCACCGATCAGTAGAACCGTAGACGCAAGAGCGGCGTCCGACAGGCGAAACACGGTGAATACGAGCGCAGCGATCGCAGCCGCCGTCACCAGGGCGATACTGATCGAAAGAGCACTCCCCTTTCCGTAAAGGCCGCCTCGGAACCACACAGCGCCAAGAATGCAGCACACGAAGGGTAGGCCGAGCGCCGGGCGAAGGTATTTCTCGGGCACGAGGTGATGGCCAAGCCGGGGCCAGCTCGCGACCCAAACAAGGCTGACACCTACCGCGACCAGGGCTAGCGAGAGGACCCCGTACTGCCCGAGGGTCTCGGCGTTCGCAAAACCGACGAAGAGGCTGGCGGCAATGGTCAGAAGGCTTGCCAGCGGTAAGCCGACTGACCCAATAGGTGATAAGAGTGGCCCAGTCCCGGGGGGAACGGCTCCGGATGTCATGGCTTGAGGGTACAAGTCGGGGCATCGCCAGCTGCGGACCCCTCGGGCGGGCGGGTCAAGGCGAGGTGTTGCCCGGTGGAGCCACCGCTTGCGTACGAGACGATATCCCCCGCTCCTTTGTTGGCAAAGGTCAACGGAACGAGGTAAAAGCATCTACTTCGGCTAACTAAGGGTGCGCTCTTCCGTCAGCCTACATACGTGTCCGCCGTCGGACGGAGGCCCCGGTTTCCGGACAGATCTATGACCACGCCTGTCCGGTATCCGTAAGCTACAGGGCTTGGCGCTGAACGCGGAAGGCCAGCGTGGTTTCCGAGAGCCGTAACAGAATCGGGCACTGTCGGGCTCCCCGAGCGGCCCAGCGGCCACTTTCCGTAACGACGGGAGGCGTTAGGCGACTTTGCGTAGCCAGCACACCGAAGGGAAGCGCAAGTGACCACTGGCGGCAGTCGAAAATAGGCCGATCGGCCCATTTGATGTGGGGCCGCACTCGTGAACACTGAAAGCGGGCCGTCACGCGGCGCACCGAACCTCCGTGCGTCGGTCGGCGGAGGGCAGAGGCGAGGTTCGACATGATCCAGCGAGATCCCAAAGAGGCGCTGTTGAGCCTGGTAGCTCGACGCTGGCGGGGGATCGCCGTTCTGACGCCGGTACTTATCGCCCTGTGTATGGACCTGGCCCTCAGTATGCCGAGCGATGTGACGATCTACCACCACTACGTGCACCAGGCGCTGACCTCGCCCTTGTTCCACACACTTCCCAAGGAGTACCCACCTGCGGCATTAGTGCTCTTCATGCTGCCACTGCTCGCGCCGGTTAAGTACGTAGTGGGCTTCGCCGTGCTGGCGATAGTGGCCACTCTCGCCCTCCTGCTCTGCAGCGACGGTCTTCCAGCTTTCCCGGGTTGGTCTCGGCGTGTGGCGATCTATTTGCTAGTCGGAGCGTCGGCCGTGCTCCTCAGCCGTTATGACATCTTCCCCGCCCTTGCCACGTTCCTCGCGGTCGAATCTGCACGACGGGGCAGGTGGAGGCGTGCTTGGGTTTGGGTCGTAATAGGCGGACTACTTAAGATCTTCCCTTTGGTCCTGCTCCCGGGCTTCTTAGTTGCCGAGCGCGCTCGGACCGGGCGCTGGCCCGTAGGCCGTGTCGTGGCAGCTTGCGTCCCATTCACCGTCATGGCGGCGGTCCAAAGTGCCTTCGCACCGGGCAGCGCTTTCTCACCTCTACTGTACGAGGCCCGAAGAGGGTTCGAGTTCGAGAGCGTGGCCGGCGCCCTGACGCTTCTATCCGACCCGCTTCATATCAAGTGGCTGTTTAGCTACGGGTCGTGGGAGATCGTTGGGAGCTACCACACGGTCATCTCGCTTGTTGTCAGTCTGGCCATGCTGGGCGGTCTCCTCGCTGTCTGGCGCTTGGCCTATCAGCGGCGCCTTTCTGTCGAGGCCTGTAGCCTCGCCGTGTTGTCCCTGGCTGTCTTGGGCGATAAGGCCTTCTCACCCCAGTACCTAATCTGGCTCGTCCCGCTCTGGGCCTACTGGCCCCTTCGCGCCGGGTGGCTAACGGCGGCAGCAGTGACGACTGTGGTGTACCCGTTCCTGTTCCTGGAGGGCGGGCTTCACGGGCACGACTTCTACGCGGCGGCGGCTGTGGCTGTCGTCCGGAACGTGGTCCTTATCGTCGTAACAACGCGATGGCTCCGGGAGCAAGTCCATGCCCGAGAGCTCGGCGACCCCCTCCTCAAGGCTCCAATCGGCGCACCTGCCCTGCATGAGCCGAGGAAGGAGCACCCGGGCCTGGTCCAGTTGCCTGACGTCGTGAGACAGACAACGCCGGCCTAGACGTCCATCCCCGGCCTCAGCCATAGCCGCGCTTTAGAACGGCTCCGGGCTCGGAGGTAGTCCTGGTCACCCACCCCCTTCACCCCTCTTTGCCAAACGCCTCTCGGTCGAGGGCGAAGAACGACCCAACGGGCGCTACGCTTCCCTTGCATAGGCCCGAGGGGACGACCTTCGTTGTCTTAGCCGACGACGCGATAAAGCCCCGGGAGGCACGGGTGTTGCATATTCCCTCGCGCCCCTGATTTCGAGGCAAAAGCAGCCAGGGTGTTCGCACTGTATGGGCGGGGCGGGGTGGTGCAGTGCAGTACCTGACCGCCAGGGACGTGCACAATGCCAAGATCTTCGGGCGCTGTGAGGCCAAGCCGGGCATCGAGGAGGTTGTCCCACTAGTCGTGGATTTTGAGGTGGCGGTCCCCAGCTCGAGGCCTGCCGTCTGGTAGGCCTCGGGTGTCCACCAAGACAACCGAGAGCAAGGGGACCACCACATGAAGAACTACCAGACGCAAGAGCTCGCCGCGCCCATCCCGGTGCCGACGAGCGTGAACGTGGCGATGGCCGACATCGCGGCAACGATGAGAGAGGGCTTGTTGGCCATGGCTGTTAGTGCCGGCCTGGCTGTTATGGCCAGCTTGATGGAGGAGTCGGTGACCGCCCTGTGCGGGCCCAAGGGCAAGCATGACCCCGGGCGCAGCGCCGTGCGCCACGGGGCTGAAGACGGGTCGGTGACCCTCGGTGGCCGGCGCGTCGGGGTGCGCCGGCCCCGGGTGAGAGCCACCGACGGCTCGGGCGAACTACCCGTCCCCGCTTACGACTTGTTCAGTTCGAGCGAGCTCTTGGGCGAGATGGCCATGGCCAAGATGCTGGCCAAACTGTCCACCAGGCGCTACCGGGCCGGGCTCGAACCGGTCGGCACCGCCGTCGAGGCAGCGGCGAAGTCGACCTCGAAGTCGGCCGTCTCCCGGCGTTTCGTAGAAGCCACCGAGACCGCCCTGGCCGAGCTACTGGCCGCCGACCTCTCGGGCCTCGACCTCGTGGCCCTCATGGTCGACGGGGTGCACTTCGCCGACCACCTGCTCGTCGTCGCCCTGGGCATCGGCATAGACGGCACCAAGCACCCTATGGCCGTAGTGGAGGGCTCGACCGAGAACGCCACCCTGGTCACCGACCTGCTGGTGGGCTTGCGCGACCGGGGCCTCGACGTGACCAGGCCCGTACTGGTCGTCATCGACGGCTCCAAGGCGCTCTCGGCGGCCGTGCGGGCGGTGTTCGACCACCCCGTCATGGCGCGGTGCCAATTGCACAAGATCCGCAACGTGGTCTCGAAATTGCCCGAGGCGCTGGGATCGACGGTGGCCAAGAAGATGCGCGCCGCCTACCGGATGAACAGTGCCCTGGCCGCTCAGGCGGCACTCGAGGCCCTGGCCCGCGACCTGGCCAAGTCCCACCCCGGCGCCGCCGCTTCGCTACGGGAGGGGCTGGTCGAGACCCTCACCGTCATGCGCCTGGGCGTAGCCCCCACCCTGGCCCGCACGCTGCGCACCACTAATCCCATCGAGTCCATGATCGAGATTTGCCGGGACCACTCCACCAACGTAAAACGCTGGCAAGACGGCCAGATGGCCCTGCGCTGGTGCGCCGCCGGGATGGCCGAAGCCACCAAACAGTTTAGGAAAGTCAACGGTTTCTTGCACCTACCCGTCCTGCGAAAGGTGCTCGACGCCGAAGTCGTCAATATAACGGTCACACCACCCGCGTACGATCAAGAAGTGGCCTGAAAGCCACGGGGCCCGTCACCGAAGTTCCACGGGAGCCGGGACATCCTCGGCATCGAGCCCTTCGAGCGGCTTGTCGACCAGGTGATGCGCGTCGAACCGTACACGTCGGCTCGCCGCGTGTTGTGGGTGGTCGACAACGGGAGCAGCCACCGGGTCCGGCTCGCCTGCGACCGGCTCGCTCACCGTCGGCGTAACGCACGGCTTGTCCAGCTGTCGGTCCATGCCTCCTGGCTCAACCAGGTGGAGATCAACTTCTCTATCGTCCAGCGCAAAGTGCTGACGCCGAACGATTTCGCTGACCTCAGCGAGGTCGAGGCTCGGCTGATGGCCTTAGAGCGCCGTTACGAGCGGTCCGCGGCGCCTTCGAGTGGAGGTTAACCCGAAGCGACCTGGCCCAGCGCATGAAGAAGCTCACCGATAAGCCCGACTACGAAGCCGTCGCCCAAGCCCCGCCCGATACCTGGTCGAAATTACGGTCCAGAGCACTGTGCTAAGTGTCCGTTTTACGGTTGCCTCAAAGCGACGGCCTCCCCGTAGTCGGCGTGATAACAATGCCGAGATCCCTTGAGCATGCCGGTGAGGCATTCAATGCGAGGAGAGAGCCGAGGCTAGAGTGCGGCTTGGCGGTTGACCCAGACAGCGAAGTTGAGTGTGGAACGTTGAGGTGGGCCAATGGCGTGGGTGAAGAGCTCAATGACGGAGGCGGAGTTGATTGCCGTACGGTCGACGAGGACGACCTGCACGTCGTACTCGAGCAGCAGCTGTCGAGTGGCAGTCACGAGATGGGAGTTGAGGGGCGGACGCGGCCCAAAGATCGTAGGTGACGTACCTCCGGCAAGGAATTGTTGTAAATCAGGCGGATACACCAGATTTGGCCAGTCCGAGACACCCGCTGTTGCGTCCGGACGGAGGGCGTAACCACCAAGAAGCCGGAAGTCGAACGACCCCTGGGCCTGCCAGAGCATGAACTCATCGTTGAATGGGCCGGGGTAAGGGTAGGTGACGGCGACCGGGTCGTCTGGTGGAATGACCTGGCGAACCACCTCCGGGAGAAGCCGAGCGGGTTGCGAGCGGTATGGCCACTCAGGGAACTGAGTGACCAGGAGCACTATGACGAGTATTCCGGAGAGGATGCCCGCCGTTCTCTGGCTGGTGTCACTACGGACGGTAGTAGGGCCCGGAGCCCGACGGAGGTCGTCGAGCCCGAAGGCAATGACGGCAGCTAGGCAGGCGTCGACCTCGAAGGACATTCGAACCGGGAGGATGCTGTTCAAGAGGGGTACGTGTGTGAGGAGAATGTCAGGGAGCGGGACGGCGGTCAGGTGGGCATCGACCACCAGGTGTGGTCCAAGGGAGAAGACGATAGCGGCGCCGAGGGCGAGAGCCGCGTTTTGCATGCGACGGCGTTGACGCGACCGAAATGCGAGGCTAATGGCGAGCAGAAGCAGGGGAATGCCGACGTATCCCCCTGACTCGGAAGCGTTACTTCCGTTTAGCAGCCGTATCCCAAGATGTCGGAGCCCGAATGTTACTCTCTGGAGCGGTCCGGGAACGAGAAAGCTGAGTAAGTCGTTGTGATAGGGGTTGGCAATGGGCCACGGCGGACCGCTAAAATGCTCAGGCCCTGCGACCATAAGAACAACAGGGTAAGCGAGCAGGCTGCCTGCTATGGCCAGTGTGATAACTGCTGGGACAAGCATGGTCCGAGCCATGTCGACGTATGACGGGGCACGGTGGAACCCGGCGCAGGCCAGGGTAAAGGCGCCGAGAATGGCCACAGTGGCTAGGACCTCGGGAGATATGAGGAACTGAGCGGTGACGAGTAGGCCAAGGCGCGTCCCGAGCCACAAAGGGGAGCCCTGTTTCTTCGCAATTGAAACGACTGTCAGGGCGATAAGCGGTGGCAGCGGTAGGAACACCAAACTGAGATGGCCGAGGCTTTCGCCAACCATGTACGGCGAGAAGCCATAGATCAGGCCGGCGAGCGCTGCAGCGGGACGCCAGACCTCCCACTTGCGAAGCACCATGAAGGCTGCGCTAGCAGACATCGGCATTGCGAGGACCATTAACAGGTTTGCGCTCACTACCGGTCCGAAAAGGAGGGTAATCGGGGCGAACAAAGCGCCGAGTAGCGGCATGGACGTGTTTTCAGCGAGATTGACGCCACCGGGTAATAGAATAGCCTTGCTAAGGAAAGGATTCTGGTCGTGAGCGAGAGCGTGGGCGACCCAGCCGAGGAACCACACCATCAACCCGGGGTCTGGGGTCGCGTCGCCAAAGAGCCGTTGGGTGCTCCACGGGAGCACTGGCCAGAAGGCGAGTGCGCCAATACCTAGGTAGCTAAAGACCACCAAAGCTGGGAATACCCAATGGGAGCGCCGCAATACTGAGCCTTTGAGGAAGGGTTACTGAGGAGCTAGGGTTTGCGAAGGGACTGTAGTGGGCGCCTGAAGGCCATGATCAGCTCGCCGCGGGCTATATATCGAGTGTCCTCACAGACCAAGCCCTTGGTCTTCAGGAGGTCGATGAGCTCTGACCTGGTGTAGTGCGCGATATGTTCATCGGCGTAGGCCCCGGGAGCAAACCTCGCGTATAGCTTTTCGAGATAGACCCATTCCCAACGGGCGTAGTCTGGAGTCCCCAGGACGAGTCGCCCTCCAGGCTTGAGGACCCGGCAGAGTTCGTCGATCATCGGGGACTCCTTTGGTACGTGCTCGATTACTTGTGACGAGAGGACGCAGCTGAAAGACGCGTCGCGGAAAGGCAGGGCAAAGCCCGATGCCTCCACCAGAGGGACGCCGAAGCGGCGGTCGAAGCGGAGCTTGCGGACGAGAATGTCCAGGGCGACGCTGCCCTCGGGCAGGGATCCGATTATCCGGCTAGACCCGCAGCCAACATCGAGGACGGCGCCCTCACGAGCCGTCAGTTCGCTGGCAATCCGGAACCGTTGTCGTTGCCAATAGCGCTGCAGCGGAATGGGACTGTCGAAGGCACGGTGATCGTAGTCGGCTGCCTCGATTGAGTTGCGAAGCTTCCAGAGGCGCCAAAAGGCGCGGAGGTAAGCTCGTCCGAGCGCGATGACCCGCGTCGACGAGCTTCCGTCAGAGGCGCCAAAAGGCGCGGAGGTAAGCTCGTCCGAGCGCGATGACCCGCGTCGACGAGCTTCCGTGCTCACGGGCATGTAGTCGAATGGGATTTCCTGTACACGCCAACCCTCGCAGAACGCCTTTACGAGAATTTCCTCGAGGACATCGAAGTCAGTTCCGCGTAGGCCATCCAGGTCGAGCATGCTTCGCCGGTAAAGGCGGAAGCCACTGGACATGTCGTACAGAGGCATCGAAAGACCCCGCCGGAAGACGAGGTTGAGCAGACGGCTGAGGTAGAGGCGAGGCTTCGGCATCGAGGCGGTACCGCCTGCCACGTAGCGCGAGGCGATCGTGATGTCGACGGTGCGCCTCGATCTCCACATGTCTCTGACAAACTCGGGCCGATGGGAGAGGTCGGCATCCAGCGTTAAGATGTAGTCTCCGCGCGCTTGCCTGAGCCCCTCGACTAGCGCGCCACCATAGCCGTTGGGCATCTGCACCAACACTCGAACGCCCGCAGTCGCGGCCGTTTCGATCTCCTCTCGATCGCGAGCCTCGGTGAGGACGATGAACTCGTAAGATACGCTGAGCTCATTAAGAACTCGTTCCAGCCACGGCAGGAGAGCGGCTAAATTGGCCCCTTCATCTAATACAGGAATGAGGACAGAAATATCTGTCTTGGTCGGTTCGGGTTCAGTTGTAACGCCCGAGCCTCTCACTACGCTCGCCAACGAAACTGCGGATGACATAATCAGAAAGTAGCCCACTCCCTGTGAGCGCTCGTTTAACCGTGGGCTCACTTCGGCGTTTTCTGCCTCGCGTGTGGCCCCGAGCACGCAGAGCCCTTGAGCGAGCAGTACGAGTGTCGGGTCGAGCGGTGGTAAGAAAGTCACGAGCAGCAGGATAGGAAGTGCGCGGCGGGCGCGTCGGCGTCAGTCACGAGCCGGCGTGGCCCAGATCGAGACTTGCGTCCGCGAAACCACGTGAAGTGGTGGCGTTGATAGCCGTGCGCACATCATGTGGGCCTTGGCTTGACGTGTGGCGCGATGAAAGGTACAGCTTGATTGGCGTGAATACCGTTACCCCAACAGACAAGATTGGCGAGGCAGTGGGAGCCGCGGCGCGGAGGCGCGCCGACGTCCCTGAAGGAGACATCGCCGCAACGGTCGAGGGGGGTTCGCGCCTGCGCGTTCATCCAGCGGTGGTCGTTGTGGTCGGGATGTGTGCCGGGCTATTTCGCGAGGCGATGCACTTGGGGCTCTCCGGAGATGTCTTCTACCAGGTGGCGGAGGGCCGCTGGATGCTGGCCCACCGCGCCGTCGTCAGCCACGACATGTTTTCGTATACAGTGCTCGGCCGCCCTTGGCTGTCGGAGGAGTGGGGCTTCGCCCTGATGCTCGCCTGGATGGTGGCGCATGTGGGCGCCGTAAGTTACTGGTTGGTCTCGGCCGGGGCGTGTTGTGGAGCCCTCGTTCTGAGCGTCGCCCGCTGGAGAAGTCTCGGTTCGGGTTGGCTCTGGACGGCCGCCCTCTGCATCCTGGCGGGGGCGGGGATGTACGACTTCGTCAGCCCTCGGCCCCAGGACCTGAGCTACCTGTTCTTTGCCCTGCTACTTCTGGTTCTGACGCTCGCACGGCAGCGCATCATGTGGCTCGTCGCTGCGCCACCGCTGTTGGTGGTGTGGGCCAATCTGCATGGCAGCTTCTTGTTGGGCCTGGGCATCCTGGTCCTCGAGTTCCTTTTGTCGCTGCTCCCGACATTGCCTGGGCGCCTGTCCATGCCGAGGCTTCCGTCAAAGGCCATGGGCATTACCGTCCTGGCCGGCGTGGTGGCGACGTTTGTGAACCCTCAAGGGCCCGGCTTGCTCAGCTACTCGTACCATGTGAGCTCCTCGTCCGAGCTCACCACCTTCATCAACGAATGGCAGAGCCCCGACTTTCATTCCCTGTTCTGGATGGCCGTGATGATCGGGCCACTCTTGGTGCTATTTGGCCTTCTCGCGTTTACCGCCACGACCTTTGAGCTGGACGATGTCGCTCTGGCCTTCATCATGTTCTTGGCCACCTTGCACGCTGCCCGCTTCATGCCCTACTTGGTGCTCGTCATGTGCTCGGTGTTGAGCCGCTGGTCGCCGATCAAGCGTGAGACCATCCGGCCCAGCCTGCTCACGCTGCCGGCTGCTGTCCTTGTTTGCCTGGTTTTCCTCGCTGGTCCGCATACTGCCGCGGGCACGCCACAGAGAGGTGGCGGCATCATGGGCACCCCGGTATCGGCTACGGAGTTCCTCAAGCACCAGACGGGCCGGGTGTTCAGCACCTATTGGTGGAGCGACTACCTGATTTACGAGAACATCCCTGTGTTTGTGGACGGACGGACGGACGTCTACTTCGGTACGGGGCTTCTAGAGACGTACGTGAACGTGCAGAACGTCACCGTCGACCCCGACCCCGTCTTCCGGCAGTGGGACGTGCGCTGGGTCATGTGGAACAAGGGCACCACCCTTGCCATCTATCTGAGCCACGACCCAGCGTGGAAGACGGTATACCGCTCGGGCGACGCGGTCGTCTTCGAGCATGTAGGTCCTTGGGGCCTTCAGTAGGTCATCGAGCGGGGCGTAGGTTGAGCGGAAAGTGGACGACCAGAACCGGTTCATCAGCAGGAACTGCCGTCTATGGGTGCTCAGAGCAAGGCGGGCAACACTTGGCGTGGGACGGTGCTTCGTTGTTCTGACCTTCGCTGTTGCGCCCAGGGACTTGTTTGTATCTTAGGGATCACTTGGTAGGTCGCCCGCATGGACGGGGGTAAGGGAG
>Ga0182030_10004613_pt1 | contig 29401 bp, 25 predicted proteins | sample 812S3MmetaG_FD_121299 | JGI IMG/M metagenome (GOLD analysis project Ga0182030, IMG submission 121299) | Permafrost microbial communities from Stordalen Mire, Sweden - 812S3M metaG (Illumina Assembly) | ecosystem: Environmental > Terrestrial > Soil > Wetlands > Permafrost | place: Sweden...
GGAAGGCGTGGAATCGCAAGCAACAAAGATGTCCGGCCAGCCGTCTTCGTCTGCATCGATGCCGATAGCCGTCAGTCCGTACGATCCTTGAAACCCTTGTACGCCAGACTCTTTCGAAACATCCGTAAATGTTCCATCGCCGTTGTTGCGATAAAGATAATTCTGCGACTTGGGCAATCCTTCCGGCCCGCACATCACCGGCACTCCCTCGTAATTGCAGTTAGGAACGGCCATCGATGGTTTGGGAGCATTGGCAAGATCGATTTCAAGATAGTTTGAAACAAACAGATCCAGCAGCCCATCGCGGTTGTAGTCCACAAAGGTGCACCCAGTGCTGTAGCGCGTCTTAGGATAAAGTAACCCGGCTTTGGCAGTTACATCCGTAAAGGTTCCATCGCCGTTATTGCGATAAAGAATGTTCTGCCCATAGTAAGTAAGAAACAAATCCTCAAACCCGTCGTTGTTATAGTCTCCCACGCAAACACCCTGCGCCCAGCCGTTGCCCGTCAATCCGGCCTGCGCGGTGACGTCGGTAAAAGTGCCGTTCCGATTGTTCTTGTAAAGCCGGTTGCTGGCGCTGGCCGGCGTGTTTTCAAGCCGCCTTCCACCGGGAATAAAAATGTCCATCCATCCGTCGTTGTCGTAATCGAAAAATGCGCAGCCCGTACCCATCGACTCCACAATGTAAGTAAAGCTGTCCAGCTCTCCGTAGACCATAGTCTCCGTCAGGCCAGCGGCGTGAGCCACATCCACAAGACGTGAGAACGGCGCGGCGGACTTTGCCGCCGGGAGCGCAGCACGAAGCGATCCAGACAGCAGCGCTGGAGCCAGTGCCGCGGGCATAGTGCGCAGCAAGCGTCGGCGCGTCCACAATGTATTTCTCTTGTTACTCCTCAAAGCCGGCATCCTCTCAAAAGCATAAGTTAGTCGTCCATCGGTTTCGTCGACCAGGGAGCTTGAGGCCTATGTCGCCATACCGCCCGCTAACTTGCTAACTCGCTCGTGGTCGCGAAGCGGGCGCTAACTCGCTGAACTTATTTCCAAAATCCCTGCCTCCCCTCCATTCAGATAATCCAGATTGCATCCGATCTTCTTCCTGGCGAGTTAGTGTCGCCCATTCGCTCCCGCCAGCTTCTTACTAAGTTCCCGTGCGCCGGCATTGTCAGGGTCCAATTTGAGAGCAGTGGCTACAGCGTCCTGCGCCTCCTGAACGTGCCCCTCGGCGGCAAGTGTGGCCGCCAGCGAGAGCCAGGCCCGAGCGTTGTCTGGAGCAGCCTTCACCGTGATCCGGAATTGCTGTTCCGCGGCGGCATTCTCGCCGGCTCGGAATTCCAGGTAACCCAGTGCGTATTGCGCCAGCACAAAATTAGGATTGGCCTTCACGGCCTGTTCCAGCGCGGCTCTCTCGCCGGCCATGTCGCCCAGGTCGCTTAAAACAAGAGAAAGCCGGTAGGCGAGTGCGGCGTTCTCAGGCTGCGCCTGGCAGGCCTCGCGATAAAGATCGGCGGCATTGCTTTTATCCCCGTCCTTGATTGCCTGTTCCGCCTGTGTAGCCTTTAGCACCGCCAGAGATTGCTCCGAATCCTCCTTCAGCTTCTGCTGGAAGAGCTTCAGTTGCTGCTGCGCCTCGTCAGTTTCTCCCAGCGTGCGCAGAACCTTGGCCAACTCGAACCTGACTTGCGGTTCTGTGACGCCTAACTCGACCGCCTTTTCCAATTGAACTTTAGCTCCAGCGGCATCGTTCAGTTGTGCAAGCACCAGACCCAGGTTCACGCGCGAATTATAGTCGTTTCCGTTCAATGCCACCGCTTCCTCAAGATGTTTACGGGCCGCGGGAAAGTCGCCCGCCTTGCGCTCCAGCAATCCATTCAGATTCAGCAAATCGGTATCCTGCGGAGCCTGAGCCAGCAGCTTCAACCCCAACGGAGTTGCAGCATCGTAATCTCCGCTGATCACCAGTGTTCGGAATTGAATGCGCTGCGCCTCAAGGTCGTTGGGCTTTCGTTGTGCTAACTCGTCCGCCACTTTCTGCGCCGCTGCAAAGTGCGATTGATGCACCTCCAGCGAAACCAGCGCTGCCGTCAAGCCATCCGAATTCGGATAGGTCTTGAGTCCCTCCATCAACACTCGCGTGGAATCGTCGAACATCTCCGCTTTCCTGTAAGCGAGGGCCAGATCGAGAATCAGGCTTTCATCCTGCGGCGCCTGGCCTAGCCGCCGAATCACCGCGTCGTAATCTCCTGTCGCGATCTGCGCGCGTGCCAGAGCGTCAAGTGCCTTCGGAGAGGACGGCTCGATTGCAAGCCACGATTGAAAGGACTGAACTGCGCAATTCGGTTTGGAGTTCTCACTGAACCAATGGCCCATCGTCGCATAAGCTTTGCCGTTTGGATAGTCCTGGATCTGTGCCTCTAGTGCGGGCGGTCCAATGCATGGTTCTGAGGATGCCGACAGGGATACAGCCAGACAAGTAGCAAGGATCAGCCAGCGCACGGCGCCTTCCCTGGCTCCGGACACACAGTCGACTAAACCTCGCTGACCTGTAAGGCGCATGGATATCAGTCCCCGAGCATAACTGAGCATAAGTCGCCCGCGCAACCAATCCTCAGGGCCGCCAGAGGGCGGCGGTACATGGAGTGCCTATTCCGGCTCGTCGCTCCAGTCGCATGCAATCTCGCAACGCTGCTCTGAGCTTTCCACGGCCCACTCCAGCAATCGTGCTACGCGCCATGCGTCTCGAGCCGCCACCGGAGCAGCCCCCTTACCCAGTACCGCATCGCGAACGGCAGCATAGTAAAGGCGGTAGTCGCCTGGGATTGGCGCAACCGGCTGGGTCACCATCCCGCCGTCCACGTCCACGCTCAAGGTTCCCCAATTCGCGGTGGGTTCCTGACCCCAGTTTGCATCGGCAATGCGGGTCACCTTATTCAGCGCGGCCTCCTGCGGGTCGATACCCAACTTCCAGTAATTGCCCTTGACGCCACGTAAATGAAAGCGTGGCCCAGGAGGCGACGACAGACTGTTGGCGCCGAGAATCACAGTGTATCCGGGATAGCGCAGCCGAATCGTGAACGCGTCGTTGGCGCGCGCCCACTCGCGCTCGCAGCGAATATCGGCGGCGATCGCCTCCGGCTTGCCGAACAGCGTCAGCGCCTGGTCCGCAATATGGGTCCCCAGGTCCAGCAGAACGCCCCCGCCAACCGACGGGTCTTCCTTCCACAGTCGTTCGGACGGAGGATTGGGACGCCACCGGTCGAAGCGTGACTCGAATGAAACCAGGTGGCCCAGCGAGCCCACATGAAGCAGTTTCTTGATGGTCAGGAAATCACTGTCCAATCGGCGGTTAAAGAAGGGAATCAAGTGGACATTTCTGGCCTTGGCGAGTTCGATCAACTGGGCAACTTCAGCCGAGGTTGTGGACATCGGCTTATCCACCACGACGTCCTTGCCGGCTTCCAGAATCCGCCGCGCAACCTCGAAGTGGGTTCCGCTCGGTGTGGCGACAACAAACAGTCCGAGCGACGAATCCCCAAGCATGGCCTCGAGCGAGCGGTAGGTTGTAATTCCCGGGTATCGCTGGGCGGCGTTCGACGAACTGCGCTCCACCACCGCCGCCAGTTCCAGCCCCTCGACCGACGACAGCAGCGGCCCATGAAAGACTCGTCCCGCCATACCGAAGCCTACCAAACCCACTCGAATCATCAAGCTCCCCCAATATGCTGCACGGCTAGGCAGGGCTCTGCGAGTACTGCGGGGTCAGCAATCCATCCAACGCGCATGAGCATAGCGTCTAAGAGGTTCATAGTGCATGGCTCCGCAATAGCGGTTTCAAATAAGGCTCCGCTCTTCAGGCCTTTGAAAAACTCTCTGATCGCCAAGCGAGCACAGTCTTCGTGACTGACGGACTTGCCCACATGAGTGACAAATGCTTCAAAAAGCAGTAGGTCACTGTCGGATAGTTTTTGGCACCATTTGAAGGTTGGTCTCGCGTCTTTCACGCGCGACCGCAGGCCTTGGAGAATATACGGAACGATCACAAGTCCCTTTGTAAGCGAGCATGCCCCACCTGAGGCCGCGAATGCCCGGTCTCCCTCGCCTGCGCGGGCCTTGTCCAAGTCGGGCCGATTCCTTCCAAAAGGGACAAACATCGGGGCCTCGAACCCCAAAGCAAGTGGGCCGATCTTCATCGCTCTCGCGAGACCATCGACACTGTGGTCGATATCCGCCCCCGACTCATTGACAGAAGGCCCTTCGACGACCCACCCAAGATTAGCCAAACTGCCAATATCGACGACAGCGACGTGAAGCAATTCGTCGCTCATTGTTTGCATTCTCGTCGTCCTTCAAATCTCAACCTAAATTCCAATTAACCCTCAAGCTTATACCGCGTCTCCGCCAGCCGGTAGAGCCGCCGCCACACCAGGCGATTCATGGTAACCACCCTCAGCGAAATAAAAATCGTCGCGAGAAGGATGGGAAACGCCCGCTGTCGGTTGCGGCGTCAATCTGTGCGCCAAGTCCAATGGTTTCGAAGGCTCAGCCATCTAAGCCAATGCGTTATAACCGATCCAACTCCGCAAACATCTCGCTGAGCACAACACGAATCGGCGTCTCCGTGACGGTTAGCTCGCCAGTCTGGACCTCTTCAAGGCTGGCTGATATGTACCTATATGCGATCCGCGGGTCGGTGTCGATGACCCAAATGTTCTCTACGCCGAAGAGACGATACTCGGCGGCTTTCTTCTCCAGGTCGCTTAGCGAATCCTCGGGCGACCGTATCTCGATGGCAATCAGAGGCGGCTGGGTGACGTAGCGCTCGAATTTCTCTCCCGCCCGCACCACCAGAACGTCAGGAACCCGGAAATTCCTGGCTTTGGTCTGGGTGCGAAGCTCGGGAAAAACCTCGACACCCCACTCCGCGCGCTTGAGCATGAAAAGAAACGTCAGATACCGCTGAATTAGAGAGTGATCTTTCTCGCCCAAATTTCGCTCCTCGATCCGTCCATCCACGAGTTCACGGTCCGGGCTCCAGCTCGTCCGGAGGTATTCCCGCACGGTCCAGAGTTCTTCCGGTTTGGGCAGAGTCGCCATGTACCGATTATCGGCGTGCGTCCCAGGTCTGGCAAGTTGAGATTGGCGATGCGTGCATGGTACCGCTCTCTCCGAACGGTTTCCGCGAGACCCGCGCGCCATCTCTTCCTGGTTTTCAAGAGATCGACTTCGCCGGTGGAGTCTCAGCCTTCCAGTTTATACCGGGTCTCCGACAGCCGGTACAGCCGCCGCCATACCAGGCGATTCATGGTAACCACCATCAACGAAATAAAAATCGTCGCTAGAAGAATGATCGGGAAGCGGCCAGTGTCAGTGGCTGAGCTGATCTCAGAGCCCAGGCCGATGGTCTGTAGAGTGCTGTCTTTGAGGTGCGAGTACTCGGCGTAGACCGAGGCGTTCCAGGCTCCGCCGGATGCCGTGACCATACCCGTGATGAGGTAGGGAAAAATCCCGGGAAGAATAAGTTTGGTCCAGCGCTGCCAGCGTGTGAAGTGAAACAGTGACGACACCTCGCGCAGGTCGGAGGGGATGGACATGGCGCCGGCGATGACGTTGAACAGGATGTACCACTGCGTGCCCAGCAGCATCAGGGCAATAGATCCAATCCCCAGCCCGCCGCCAATCTTGACTAGGCCAATCAGAATGATGGGGAAGAACGCAGTGGCGGGGATAGAAGCCAGCACCTGAGCGGTAGGCTGGATGATACGCGACAGACGCGGATTCAGCCCGATGGCGACGCCGACGGGTACTGTCCACAGAACGGAAATGAGCAGCGCGGCATTGACCCGCAGAAAGGTGGCGGCAGCGCCTTCGAGGAGCAGCTTCATGTCCGGCCAGGTAACAGTTTTGAGCATGACGATGGCCTGCAAGGCTCCCCAGCCGACAATGCCCACAGCCGCGACTGCCAGCGCATAAAGTGCGAAGGATGGGCGGTTGGGCTTTTCCTCGTCGACGGGGTGAACGACTCGGCACTCTTGGGTGCGGGAAAGCCGGCGGTAAATCGGCTCTTCAATGCCCGCCCAGCACCGGCTGGGGAGAGAACTGAGCAAGCTGGAACGCCGCAGGAGGGCGAGAATCGGCGAGCGGACGCGATCGGCGGACTCTACCTGCTCGAATTTGAACTTGTCGCTCCAGGCAATCAATGGGCGCCAGACCAGTTGATCGGTTGCGACGACGATCAGGATCACGGCGCCGATCCCGAACATCAGTGCCTTGTAATCGCCGGAGTTGGTGGCCACTTGCAGGTAGCTGCCAATCCCTGGGAGCTGGTAGGTGTAATTGGCGAAAGGGGAAATCTCACAGGCGATCAGCGCGAACCACCCTCCGGCGACGGAGACGATGGAGTTCCAAACAAGTCCGATTGCGGCGTAAGGCATCTCAAGTTGCCAGAAGCGCTGCCAGGCGGAGTAACGGTAGATCCGCGAGGCCTCAATCATCTCCCGTGGGATGGACTTGAGTGAAGAATAGAAACTGAAGGCCAGGTTCCATACTTGTCCGGTAAAGATGAGCAGGATGACTGCCATCTCGATTCCCAACTGGTGGCCGGGAATCAGCGCGACCATGAACAGGACCACCGGTGGCAGGAAGCTGAGAACCGGGATCGACTGCAAAATGTCGAGTACGGCCACCATCCAGGGTTCGATTCTTCGATTGTAGGCGGCGATGTACCCGTAGGCGATGGCAAAGATCAGGCTCAGCAGGTAAGCAATTCCGATGCGGACGATCGAATAGAAGGCGTACAGGGGCAGAGCGCTGATGGAGTGAGAGATATCGGCGATTGGGGCCGGCTTGCTGAGCCAATATTTGCCGGTGCTGACGACGGCGAAGAAGATTGCCAGGCCACAGGCAGCAACGCCCAGGTCGATTAGAAATGGCCAGGTGCGCGTGGTGACGACGGTTCTCGCCAGGGGATGCTGAAGATTCACTGGCTATCCTCGCTATCGGCAATTTCCTCTTCCTGAGCGTCCGGCAATACAAACCGGCGTCGCCCCGCGTCAAAGTCAAACAGCTCTGCGTAACGTCCCCAGGCAACAGCCGTCTCCATCTGCCGCCGGCTTTCCTCCTCGCTGAATTGCTCGTCGATCATGTCCAGGAAAAAGTCCTCCGGAACGGTGTGGTCGCTCTTCGCTTCGAGTGCCCGCCTGATCTGACGCAGCAGCAGTACGTGCTCCACGGCGGCGTCGCGGAACAGCTCTTTTTGGCGCAGGATTTCGGAGTTGGCAAACTCTGTGCCACTGGGTGTAATGGCCGCGTCGCCTTCCTCAATCGTCAGGAAGCCAAGCAGTTGGGCTGCATCCACAATCGGCAGCAGGTCGTCGATCTCAAAAGCCAAATCATCGGCCAAACGGTAAATGTCGTCGCGCCCACCCTTGTCCAGCAGCAATTCCAGCAAGCCGGCCATGCCGCCGGGGCGTGCATGCGGCAGCATCTGGTAGTGCATCTGCCGCTGATCGCGCACTCGGGGCTCTGGATGCTGGTGCCCGGGCGCGTCGGTGGGAGCAGTATCGGGCTTGGTAAGCACCTTGTATATGTAGTCCACCAGGTTTGTGAACGGCTCGGATTTGCGATCGCGCGGCTGCGCCAACTGCACCTTGAAGTCGGTGCGGATGTGTCCGGGGTTGCGTCCCAGAACAATAATGCGATCGGCCAGCAACACAGCCTCTTCAATGTTGTGGGTAACAATAAAAACGGCCTTGGTCGGCATGGTCTTGTTGGCCCACAGCTCCAGAAGTTCACTGCGCAGATTCTCTGCTGTCAAAACGTCCAGCGCGCTGAATGGCTCATCCATGAACAGCACTTCGGGTTCCACCACCAGCGCGCGTGCAAACCCTACCCGCTGCTTCATTCCTCCGGAGAGTTCCTTGGGATACGCGCCTTCAAATCCGTCCAGACCAACCGTGTCCAGCATCTTCATGCTGCGTTCGCGCCGCTCTTCCGGGCTCACGCCGCGTGCCTGCAACGGAGCCTCCACGTTCTCCAGCACCGTTAGCCATGGAAACAGCGCGAAACTCTGGAAGACGATGGAGACGTTGATTTCGGCATCGGCAATCGGCTTCTCGTGCCAGTAGACCTGTCCAGCCGAGGGCGTGGAAAGCCCCGTCAACATGCGCAGCATGGTTGACTTGCCGGATCCGGAGGGACCAAGCAACGCCAGAATCTCTCCAGGCACAACCGACAGGTCCGTAGACGCAATCACCTGAATCCGGTTCTCGCTGGGCTGCGAATAATATTTTTCAATGTGTTCGGCGCGTATGATTGCTTCGACAGTTGGGGCTGGGGCCGGAGTCTGGCCCGGGGTGGGGATGACCGCTTCTTGCATGCGAGATTCTCCGGTTGGGGTCCGCCTGGGATAAGCTGCGGCCGGTTGTTGTTTCAAGTGTATGATTGGCGGATTGCGGCCAGATGAATTCGTGCCGGCTGCAATCAGCTTTTGCCCTTCTGAAAGGAAACTGCAATCGCCTCGCCGTACCTGGGTTCGCTCCTTGAACGCCGGTTCGGAAGTATCCGAACCGAGCGTATCATCCCCGCAATCCGGTCCGCCAGAAAAGCGTAGCGGCAATTTGAGTCTTTCTTCTTAGCCGCCGAGTCTCGTACACTATGCTTGCGGGCGACATGCAAGCGTGGTCCAGCAAGAATGATTCCCTGAGAGTATGCCGGAAAAAAACGCCAAACCCAAGGTACTCGTTGCCGACGACGAACGCGTGATCGCCGACACGCTTGCCATGATACTCAACCAAAGCGGCTTCAACGCCCGCGCCGTTTACTCCGGTGAAAATGCACTGGAACTGGCGTCCACTTTTGAGCCCGACATGCTCATCTCCGACGTAATCATGGACGATCTGAACGGAATCGATGCGGCAATCCGGATCAAGGCACTGCTGCCGCGGATCAAGATTCTGCTCTTTTCCGGGCAGGCCGCCACCGCCGATTTGCTTGAAAAGGCGCGCGCCCAGGGCTATGAGTTCGAGATCCTGGCCAAACCCGTCCACCCCCAGGACCTGCTGACCAAACTGCGTGGGTAGCTCGCCTTTTCCCACTACCGGATGCAACGGGATAAGCGCACCGAAGAGGCATTTTACCCGAACAGCTCTGTCGGCGAGGTCTCAAGAAATTCCTCGATCGGGATTCCTCCCGATCCAACCACAAAGCTGCGCGCCGGAAGAAATGCCTTGTCGAAGGCGGCAATTCCAGGTAAAGCCGGTTTGCGGTGTCCGCTCTTGACCTCCAGCGCTACAATCCTGGTCCCCAGGCGCAGCACGAAGTCCACTTCCTTATTGCGGTCGCGCCAATAGAAAACGTCGTCGATCTGGCCACTCAGCACCGCACCGGCAAGGTAAGCTCCAACAGCCGACTCCACCAGTCTGCCCCAGTAATCCGGGTGATGGCGAACCCGAGCGAAGGTCATGGCAGTCTGGGCGCTTATGAGCCCGGTATTGAAGACCTGTAGCTTGGGAATCGATCCGCGTTGACGAACCAGTTGCGCGGAGTACTTGGAGATTCCTCGCAGCATTCCCGCGCCAGCAAGGAGATCGAGATAGCCGGCCAGAGTGGTTGTGTTTCCCGCGTCCTGCAACTGCCCGGCCATCTTTTGATACGAGAGGATTTGTCCGGAATACTCGCAGCCAAGGCGAAACAGCGAGCGCAGTAGAGCCGGTTTGTCCACGCGAGCCATCAGGAGGATGTCGCGGGACAGCGTCGTTTCAATCAGGGAATCGAGCAGATAGCGGCGCCATCGATCCTCGTCGCCGATCAGCTCAGCTGCCCCAGGATAGCCACCGAAGTAGATGAATTGGTCCAGCGTAAATCCGAATGCCTCGCGCATTTCGGCAAATCCCCAGTGGCCCACCCGCATGATTTCAAATCTTCCAGCCAAACTATCGGAGAGCCCGGTGTGCACCAGCAGCGGCGAAGAGCCAAGTAGGACAACACGGAGGTCGAGACCCTGTGTGTTGTCCTCATCCCATAGCTTTTTCACGGTCTCAGACCAGCGAGGAATCTTCTGGATCTCATCGAGGACCAGCAACCAGGTACCGCTTTGGCGGCAATGAAGACGGGCCAATTCCCACTGCTGCTCGAGCCAAAGGCTATCCCCCGGGGCCGGATTGTCCGCGGTGACGTAGGTCGAGCGCTCGCCGAATGCGACCATCGCCTGGCGCGCCAGAGTGGTCTTTCCAACTTGTCGCGGACCCGCCAGCACTTGAAGAAAGCGGCGGCGATCTCGCAGGCGCGTGACCAATGGGCCAAGGAGAGAGCGGGTTATCATACTGATTCCATGTTTGTTAGTGCCATCCGATGAGCGCAATGGTTATTTTACTCATTGTAGCATAGAAAAAATAGTATTAAAATAAGAAAAAAACCGTACTTATGGTGATAAAAGATTCTGTCACTATAAGTATAATACCTCAACACATTGAGTAATTCGTAAAATATGATATATCTATATTATAATCAACAACTTACATCTGACATCGATTTACCCTAAAGCTCGTGCCGCCCCTCCATCGCCCGCGCCATCGTCACTTCGTCGGCATATTCAATGTCGCTGCCGGCAGGCACGCCCGTAGCAATTCGCGTAATCCTCACCCCAGCCTTGCGCAACGCCGCTGCCAGCCAATTGGCGGTGGCCTCGCCCTCCAGCGTCGGGCTGGTCGCCAGAATCACCTCGTCCACCTCTCCACGCTCCACCCGCGCTACCAGCGTCCGCGTCCGCAACTGGTCGGGACCAACCCCGTGTAATGGCGAGAGAGTGCCATGCAAAACGTGATAGACCCCCTGGTAGCCACCCTCCGATCCTCTGGCACGCTCAACGGCGGCAATGCTGGTAGGTTCCTCCACCACGCAAACCAGGCGCTGATTGCGCGTTGGGCTCACGCAGTAAGCGCAGGGATCGACGTCGGTAACGTTGTTGCAGACGGAGCAAAGGCGCAAGGCAGCCTTCAGTCCGCGCACCGCGTCCGCCAGCGCCTCCGCATCGTCGTCTGTCGAGCGCAGGATGTGAAACGCGAAGCGTTGGGCGCTCTTCGAGCCCACTCCCGGCAGCTTCTTCAACTCTTCAATCAGCCGCGCCATCGGCTCGGCATAGCGTGACACGTTCCTGCCTCCTGGTGTTGTGTTTCACAAATTGCTCAATAACAAGCTGTCATCCTGAGCATCTTGACTCGCGCAGCGAGTTACGCCCTGAATGAACCTCAAATGTCCTGTGCCCCATTCATTCGCGCGCTTTTGGCGAATGAGTGGGAAACCACAACCCTCAACCGCCTCGTTCATCAGGAGCGAACGGGGCCCCAAACGTTTCTAAGTTTGGGGGGGGTGAGTCGAAGAATCTGCTTCTTGGCCCTGAACACCCTTGACGAGAACTTCTGGGGCGGGATACTACAGAGTCCGATACACAATCCCAGCAAACATTTCTCCATTCATGAACCCTTTGCCCCAAACACCATCGAACTCCCCGGTGGGCTTCTTCGCCACTGCCTCCTGCTCGCTGGCTCCTGCGGCTTTCAGCGTGGCCACCTTATCCCGGACGCCCGCCAGCATATCGCGGTACTTCTGCAGATCGGCTCTCGCTCCCAGCGGCCCATGACCGGGGATGATCTTTGTGCCTTTATCCGCGATAGCCAGCGCCTTTTCTGAAGCGGAAATCATCCCGCCAATCTTCCCGCCCGTGGCCTCGTCGATAAATGGGTACATGCCGTTGAACCAGATATCGCCCACATGCAAAACGTTCGCATTGTGGAAGTGGATGTAAATGTCGGTATCGGTATGCGCCGGATCGAAATGCACCAGGTCGAGCGTGTCCCCATTGTGCCAGGCATGCATGGCGTCATCAAAGGTGATTGAAGGCAGCGCCGCCGCTGGGGAAGCTGGCATCACGATGTGAAAAAATGTAATCTCCTGCGCAGTGGACATCCGTTCGCGAGTCTTGCGGTGGGCAATGATCTCGAAGCCTGCCGCGTGCAACGCCTCGTTACCATCCGTATGGTCGTAGTGCCAATGGGTGTTGATGAGTTCATCGGGAGCGTCGTGGCTCACCTGAGCGATTGCCTCGCGAATCTTCGGCGCCGCCGTTGCAAAACTCGAATCGACCAGAATGTTGCCCTCAGGTCCAGTCTGCAGCGCCATATTCCCGCCTACGTTGTTACTCAGCAAGTACACATTGTCGTACAGCTTGGCAGTCGTAATCGGCGCATTCAACGCCGCGGCGCGTCCCCGCACCACCCGGTCCGGCTGCGCCGGAGCCTGGCCATTCATCCACCGCGGCATCATAGCCGCCGCCCCAGCCGCCACGCCCAGTTGCAGAAACCCCCTGCGATTCAAGCCCTCAATCATCGCCAAGTATCCTCCGTTCGACTTTGATTTTTTGATTCAATCTAAGAATCCTGGGTGCCCCAGGTCTCGCCTCTGAGACCTGGGAGACCATGATTCCACCCCAAACTGAGGGTGCCCCTGGTCCCTCGCCTTTGGGGACCTGGGAGACTCAGAACCCAAACCGCCGCCCGCGACCCTACCCAAGCCCAGGCAACTTCAGCCCGCCCAGCATTCCCTGAACGCTCGATTGAATAGCCTCATCCGCCTTCCGTCCGGCCTCATTCACGGCCCCCACAACCAAGTCCTCCAGCATCTCCACGTCCGGCTGGTTGCCGCCAAGGCCCACCACCGCCGAGGGGTCAATCCTCAGCTTCAACAGCTGTTTCTTCCCGTTCATGGTCGCGGTCACCGCGCCGCCTCCGCTGCTGCCTTCCACAATGGTCTGGCCAAGCTTGCGCTGGACCTCCTCCTGCATCTCGTTGGCCTGCGAAAGCATCTCCTTGATCTTCAGCGGGTTAATCATATTGTTTTCCTCGTTCAAGCAAAGTTTATCAGCCAGTGGTAAAAGTTGGCTTTGAAAGGGCACGACTTTAGTCGTGCCGCAAGTCGTTCAAAATAAACATGGGCTTTAGCCCCTGAGGGACGGTTTTTGGCATTCTCGACGTTCACAACACGCCGTTATGGTTTGCGCAAATCCACCACGCTGCGCACTTCAGCCTTGAAAATCTCCCGCGCCCGCTGCACCAATGGATTGGCGAGTGCGGCCTCCTGAATGCTGCCGGCCTGCGGTGCGGCGACAGAAGCCGCTGCGGACTGCGTTCCCACCGCCCCATCGCCTCCAACCACCAGAAGCCGCGTCGGCGCGCCCAGCCGCAGCAACTCCTGCCGGATAATCTTCTCCGCCGCGGCATTCACCGTCAAAGCAAGCATCTTCTTGCCAATCCCCGGTATTTCGATGCGCAAGCTCGATCCGTCAAGCGTCCATGCCGCTGAGCCAAGCAACTGGGCAGCCGAACTGTGCCCACCCGCAACCAGCGCCGATCCAATGGCGTGGCGCAGAGATTCCATGCTCGGCGCGCCGCCTGGTGCGGCAGCAGCTTCGGGAGCCTTCGGCAAAGCGCCTTCCGTCACGGCCTCCGGGATGGCAAAGCCTGCGCCAACGGTTCCGATAGCAGGGAAGGGCGACCCGCCCAACAGCGGGTTGCCGTTCGCCGTAACCGGCGTCGGCGAAGCTTCCGGCCGCTCAAGCTCGGCCACCGATCCTGCCGCGGCGCTCTGCTTCACGGCTGGCCCCGCACTCCAGCCGCCGCTCCCAGGCCCAAACGGAGAAACAGCAGAAGTACCTGTCCCCAATCCAGAACCAGCCGCCGGGCGCGCCGACCCCGAGCCCTGGCTCGGAGCCGTCCCACCAGTCGGGCGCGCAGTGGATGGCCCGCCGGCAACTCGAAATCCACCACCCCCAGCCACCCCGCTCAGCAGCTCTTCCAGCGGCAAAAGCCGTTGCGCATGGATCAGCTTCAGCAACCCCAACTCCAGATGAAAGCGCTGCTCCTGCCGGTAATTTAAATCGTCGAAGGTGCGCAGCACAATTTGCAGATTCCGCGTCAACTCCTCTTCGGTGAACAACAACGCAGTCCGCGCAGCGCGAGCCCGCTCGTCGCCCGAAATTTGCAGCAACTCAGTCTGTTCGCCGCCCAGCTTGCTCATCAGCGCGTTGCGCAGATAGCGAACCATCTGCCGCGCCAGCGACGAAGGGCTATGCCCCGCGTTAACCAGCAGATTCAGTTGTTCCATCAGCTCCGCGCTCTGCCCCGCGGCAACGGCCTCAAGCAGCCGCTCGAACACAGCGTTCGGCACCGATCCCATCAGCTCGCGAATCTGCGCCGCGCTCAGCACCGGCCGGCCCGCCTCAACCGGCGCGGAAGCAATGGCCTGGTCCATGATGGAGAGCGCGTCGCGCATCGACCCGTCGCCGGCTTCGGCCAGCAGCGCTAGTGCATCCTCTTCTGCCCCAACCTCCTCTTTATCCGCAATCATCTTCAACTGTGCCAGAATGTCGTCGAATTTCACGGCATGAAAGCTGAAATGCTGGCAGCGCGAGCGAATCGTCTGCGGAATGTCCTCCGGCTGTGTAGTCGCCATCATGAAGATCACGTGCGCCGGAGGCTCTTCCAGCGTCTTCAGCAGGGCATTGAAAGCCGCTTCGGTAATCTGGTGCGCCTCATCGAGGATGTAAATCTTGTACCTGTCCCGCGACGGCGCATACCGTGCGGCGTCCCTCAATTCGCGAATCTCATCAATTCCTCGGTTGGTCGCCGCGTCAATCTCAATCACATCCACCGCGTTGCCTTGGCGAATCTCGGTGCAGGAGTCGCAAACGCCGCACGGTTCCGGCGTCGGCCTGGCCGCGCTCCCAACCTCAGTCCGGCAGTTTAGCGCCTGCGCCACAATCCGGGCGATGGTAGTTTTGCCGATGCCGCGGTGCCCCGAGAAAATGTATCCATGCGCAATGCGGTTCTGCGCCAGCGCATTCATCAGCGTCCGGGTAACGTGATCCTGGCCGGCCACGTCGGCAAAGCGCTGCGGACGGTATTTCCTGGCCAGAACCTGATAACCCATTGCGTACACTCGCTCCCTGGGGCCCTCGAATCTCTCGAATGCCTGGATGCGATTGTATCGTTCCGGGGTAAACATCGCCGGGGTGGAAAAGTGCCAACTCGACAATCAGCAGGAGAGCGCCGACCGTCTCTTTTCCAGAAACCGCCGAACAGCCGCATCGCGCTCCAGCCCGATTGCAATCTCATACGCCTTGCCAGCCTCCGCAGGCGCACCAATCCGGGCCAGCAGTTCGGCCCGCGCCGCCCAATACGGCTGATACTCGGCCAACCGACCATCTGCACCAGCCTCCGGCATCGCATTCAGCCCGGCCTGGGCCCCAAACACCTCTGCAATCGCCAAAGCGCGATTGATGGCCACCACTGGGGAGCCGGCCAGCGCATAGAGCCCATCGTAAAGTTCCACCACGTCAGCCCAATTCTCGCGCCCCGTCATGCACCGATCCACATGCGCCGACTGCACCGCCGCCTCCAACTGAAAACGTCCAATCGAACCCAGTGCGCTGGCACGCCGCAACAGTGCTTCGGCCTCGCCAATCTGCTGCCCATCCCACAATGCCGTATCCTCCTCTGCAAGCGGCACAAACTCACCGTCCGCGCTTCGCCGAGCGCGCCGCCGTGCATCCGCATGCAGCAGAAGTGCAAGCAGCCCAAGCGCCTCGGCCTGCTTCGGCAGCAGCCCTGCCACCAGCCTGGCCAGAAAAATCGCCTCCTGAGTAAGATCGCGCCGCGCCGCATCCACCCCGCCCGGGTCGGTCCAGCCCTCGCTGAACGCCGCATAAATCGCATCGAGTATGGCGTCAAGGCGAGCCGGAAGCTCCGTCCGTTCCGGAACCCGAAACGGAATCGCTGTCTGGCGGATCTTGACTTTGGCGCGGACCAGCCTCTTGCCCATCGCCGCCGGAGACATCAGAAACGCGGATGCGATTCTGACCGCATCAAGGCCCAACACCGCCTGCAAAATCAGCGGCGCGCGAATCCCAGCATCAATCGCCGGGTGCGCGCAAGCAAACATCATGGCCAGCCGTTCGTCCGGAATTTCTGCCTCCACCGGCGCAGCCGCCAGAATTGAGGCAACCGCCTCATACTCCTCTGAGGCAGCTTCGTGCCGCCGCTTTCCCCGCAGCACGTCAATGCTTTTGCGCCGAGCCACCGTCAGCAGCCAGGCTGCAGGATTCTCCGGACACCCCTTCACCGGCCAATCTCGCAGTGCCGCCGTAAATGCCTCCGACAAAGCATCTTCCGCGGCCGCAACATCCCGTGTGCGCACGGCAAGAAAGGCGACAAGCTTGCCATAGCTTTCGCGCGCCACCGCGTCCGCCATCCATCGCGCTCGCTCGCCGCCTTCGCTTGGGTTCATCGGTTCAGGCACGATGGCCTGCCGTTAGGACATGGACCATATCGGCCGTACTTCAATAATGCCGTGACTGGCGCCGGGGCAACGAGCCGCCCACGACAGCGCCGCATCCAGATCGGGGGCGTCGATCAAGTAGTATCCCCCAAGCTGTTCCTTCGAGTCCGCAAAAGGCCCATCGAGCACCTGCGTCTTGCCGTCCACAACCCGAACCGTGGTCGCAGTGGCCACGGGCCGCAGGCGGTTCGAGCCCAGCAGGGCGCCAGCCTCCTTCAGCGCCTCACCGTAGGCCATATAGGCAGCCATTCCCTGTTGTTGCTGTTCAGGGGTCATGTTCATAAAACCAGCTTCTTCGGCGTGCAGCAGCAGTAGGTATTGCATTTGAAACCTCCATAGTGGGTGATGTGCGGCCGTCAAGGTCCGCCACTACAATGACGCCCGGTTACCAGCCATTTGGACACCCGCCTTAAAGAAAAGCAGAAATAGATCGGCCCGTTGGAACTCGCTCAGAAACTTTGGTTGTTAAGTCTGCTTTGAAAGGGCACGGCTTCAGCCGTGCCGAAAATGCCCAAAATTAGGATGGGCTTTAGCCCCTGAGGGATTATTTCTTATCCCTCGTTCGGAATCTTGTCAGAGTTCTTGGACAGGTTCTCAACCCGCATCCAGGTTGAAACTGATGTCATTCAGCCATTCCGCAATCAGGTCCTCGTCGCCAGGTTCAAGCACATATGCGTCGTTTGCCAGCAGAATCGTGGCCCAGTGCACCAGGTCCCGTTCAGAAATCACTCCTACCCGCTTCCGCTCCAGGGCATTGGATATGTGCGCTCTCGTAATCACAATCCCCGGTTCCGGCATTCGAAAATGACCGGCCGCGGCCCTCCGCTGCGTGAGCCCGCCCTCCGTCTGCTGCCTGGGCGCAATCTCGATCTCAAACACTCCGGCAAGCGAGCCAAGCAACTCTGGAACCCCGGCTTCAAACGAAGCAAACCGCCGCAACACGTCAAGTTGCTCATCGGTCAGGCGCGGGAGTTCGGCTTCTTGCGTCATGCTGCCTCAGGCCGGGGCACCTTTTTCGCCCCCGTCTTCCTCTTGCCGCGCCTTTTTCTCGCGGCCTTCCTGGCTTTCAGGGCGGTCTTCTTTGCTGCCGCCTTGCGCTTGCGAATCTCGTCTTTCGAGTACATGCTCCCACGGCATTTTGAAGCACCGCAGTTGCAGATGGCCTCGTCGTCGCCACCGTCGTAAAGACAGTAGTCGAAAGTCAATTCGTCGCCCGTCGCAATCTTCTTGATCGCTGTTATCCACACCCGCCCGTCCACTTCGCTGGTCTCGCAATTGGCGTCGCAGCTATGGTTGATAAACATCGCCGCGCAGTGGCCGTCGATGACGATCTCGCCAGCCCCGAGTCCAAACAGGTAGGTGACGATCGAATCCTCGTAGAGCGCATCGGCCTCCTCTTTACTGATCCGGCGGCCCGTGTACTCCGCGAGACGCTCGCCCTTGCGCACAGCCGTAGTGGTATAGCAGCCGGCAGCGTGGATGGCGGAGGAGCGGATGATCAGTCCCATGCGAATATGCGATGCTTTCTTTGGTGCAGATTTGGGCGTCCCACGCGCCAGCCTAACTCCAGGAACCAGTCTGGCTCTCCGCAGGGTGCTTCAACTGCAAAGAATCCCCGTTGAGCCCTCTGGAAGATAAGCGAACCGGCAGGGAGCGCCGTATGCACCGCATCGTACCATTAAAGGGGCCACCGAAGGGTAGCCCCCACCGAAGGGCAGCCTAAGGACGCGAAGGGAAATGGAAATGAAGTCCAGTTTTACCATTCCGTTGGTTTTGGCGTGCTGCCTGGCAGTACGTGCGCAGAATCCTGCCAATGGAACCGGATCGGGCCAGACCAATCCCGCCCCGGATAGCCAAAGCCCCGACAACACCAAGCCTCAAACCACGCCCAAGCCCGATATCAATTCCTTTCCCACAGATACCAGTTCGGTTCCGATATTGCCCTCAAATTCCACGCCAGAAGTTCGCGATCAATCCTCCAGCGGGCTGGACGATCGTGCGACCCTGCCTCGAATTCCGCTTCCAGCCGTCGATACCGATCCCGCCCGCAGCCCCGACGACACTGCCGGAACCTCCGACAATGCGGAGGACTCGAGTTCCAGCTCCAGCCTCACGGGCATGGACAAGCTGTTGCCGAAGCCCGATGACGAGGAACCCGGCAAAAAAAGAAGGCTCACCGACAATGAACCGGTCCATCACGAGACCGCCTCGGAGGACGTCAATGTAGGAAGCTACTATCTGGAGATCAAGAACTGGAAGGCGGCCTTGTCGCGCTTTCAGTCCGCCATGGTGCTCGATCCGGAGAATCCTGACGTCTACTGGGGACTGGCCGAGACCGAGCGGCATCTGGGCCACTACGCCGAAGCCCGCTCACATTATCAGCAGGTCCTGGACTACGATCCCGACGGGCCACATGGCAAGCAGGCGCGCAAAGCACTGAAAGACCCCGAGCTCGCAAATGCGCAGAAGCCCTCTTCCGCCCCCGCCACCGCCACGCCCCCGCAATAGAATTCCCTCCTTTTATTTAGCTCTTTATAGTTCTCTACAAATATCCGTCATCCTGAACGTAGCCGAAGGACCTGCATTACTATAGGCTATTTAGATTCTTTTACTTAGCTCCTTATTCAAATCTATCATCCTATGCGTACAGGCACTCAGAATCCAGCCCAGCCCATATAAGCTGCAATAATGCGCTGCCCCCACAAGCTGCTAACGATCCCGCCAATACAAAGAAAGGTTCCAAGCGGCAGCTTCCTCACCCCCCAGGCGCCCTTCCTCACAGAAGGAAAAGCCAGCAGAACCAGCGCGACTCCAGCCCCCAAAACCACACCCAGCCCGAAAGCAAGCAGCGCCCCACGCAGCCCAAGCCAGGCCCCCAGCATGGCCATCAGCTTGGCATCGCCCAGACCCATTCCCTCGCGCCGTCGAAAGAGCCAATAAACCCAGCGGATAAGCAGGATGAGGCCAGCGGCGGTTAGGATGCTCGCAATCGAATTGAGTGCGGAGCGTTCGGCAGCATATTTCATCGATCCCGATTCGCCAACCATTGTTTCACGGGCAAGAACTAAGAAGAAGCCGATGCCGATCCCCGATAGAGTTATCCTGTTGGGCAGCCAAAGGTATTCGCCGTCGAGTACGGCAAGCGCTACTAGCAGCCAGTAAAGGATGAGGTTCCCGACCCCGACCGAGATGCCAACATAGATTACGACCGGAAGGGAATGAGCGAGCACAAGTGGATCGAGTGCCAGTGGATCTAGCGCCTGCCATGCCGTAGCCGCCCAAAGCCCCCCCACCGCCGCTTCCACCACCGGATACCGCCAACCGATCCATCCACTGCAAACCCGGCAGCGCCCCCGCAGCCCCACCCAGCTCACCAGCGGCACATTCTCCCACCAGGCCAGCGTATGCCCGCACCCCCGGCAATGCGACCGCGGCTTAACCAAGCTCTCTCCCGCAGGCCACCTGCTAAGGCACACGTTCAGAAAGCTGCCGAAAGCCAGCCCCATCAGGGCCGCGAATACCGTTCCAAAAATCCGAATCATGCGCGAGGTTGAGTATACGTCCACTCGACGCACCAACCCCCGCCACCGTTCCCCCGGTTAAACTAAATGTGCATGGACCGTCCGTCTGAAAGCTCCCCGCCGCAACCAACCGCATCCGATCCGGCGCGGGCGGCGCTGCTGTTTCAGCAGTCGGTAGCCATTATGGCCCGCTTGCGCGCTCCCGGCGGCTGCCCCTGGGACCGTGAGCAGTCCTTCGATTCCATCCGCAAATACACCCTCGAAGAAACCTACGAGGTCTTCGACGCCATAGAGCGCCGCGACTGGCCGCACCTGACGGAAGAACTCGGCGATCTGCTGCTGCAAGTCCTGTTTTATGCCGAGATGGCTGCCAATGACGGCCATTTCACCATCGCCGATGTGCTCCACCATCTCAACAACAAGCTCATCCGCCGCCATCCCCACGTTTTTGGCGAAGCAGCTTCGCGGGCGGCCGGAAACCGCGCCGAGGTCGATGCCGCAGTCGAGGGCTCATCCGCCGCGGTCCTTCGCAATTGGGAAGAGATCAAGGCAGCCGAGGCATTGCATGCGGCAGACGCGCCTTCGGCGCAGGGGCTCCCCGTCTCGCGGCTCGACGGAGTGCAGCGAGCCCTGCCAGCGCTGGCCGAGGCCGCCAAGCTCGGCGCCAAAGCGCGGAAGTCCGGCTTCGACTGGGCAAACTGGCGCGATTTACTGCCCAAGCTAGCCGAGGAGACCGCGGAGTTGGAGGCGGAAGCCGCCTCAGCCGACCCGGCGCGCAAACCGGCTGTCGAGGCGGAACTGGGCGACCTGCTGTTTACCGTGGTCAACCTCGGCCGGCACCTGGGCGTCGACGCCGAAATGGCATTGCGCGGATGCAATCAACGGTTTCGCCAGCGCTTCCGCGAAATGGAGCTAGCCGCGGAGCGGCCCTTGGAAGAGCTTTCCCCGCCGGGGTTGGAGGCGCTTTGGACCCAGGCCAAACGCAAGCTGGCGGCAGACGCCCCGTCCGCCTCAACAATCGCTCCGTCAACCGGCTCAGAGGCGCAGGCATGATCGAGATCCGCGCCTGCTCCGGCTTTGAAGAAATGGAGGCCTGCGTTCAGCTCCAGATCGAAACCTGGGGCTACGACCCCTCCGATGTGGTTCCGCGCAAGGCATTCCTGGTAGCGCAAAAAATCGGCGGCCAGGTAATTGGCGCGTTTGATCAAGCGCTTCCCGGGCCATCTTTCTTGGGCGACGCAGAATCGCTGGTCGGATTCGCCATTTCGTTGCCGGGCGTGAAAGCCGGCCTTGGTGAACCCAGAGCGTACCTGCACTCGCACATGCTGGCCGTCAAAGAAGGTTACCGCAACCGGGGACTTGGCGCGCGTCTCAAGCGCGAGCAGCGCCGCGAAGCCCTTTCGCGAGGCATCCGGCACATGGAGTGGACCTTCGACCCCCTGGAAATCAAGAACGCTTTTTTGAATATCCACAGGCTGGGAGCTATAGTTTGTAGTTACCGGGTGAATTTCTATGGTGTATCCTCATCTCGACTGCAAGGTGGGTTGCCTTCGGATCGTTTGCTGGCCGAGTGGGATCTCGATTCGGCACGGGTCGAGGCATTTCTCGACGGCCGGCCACCGGAAGCATCAAACATAGAGGACCGAATCCTGGTCCCTGCCTCCATCTATCAATGGAAGGCCTCGGACGCCGACCGGGATCGAGCCCTCAAAATTCTGTTAGAGAACCGCGGCAAGTTTCAACAGGCATTTTCCAGGGGACTGGCCGTACTTGGCTTTGTCCTGGATTCGGAAGGAAATGGAGTCTTTGAACTTGGATATCCAAACCAGGCGGTAGAGTCCAAAATTCCCCAGGAACGCAAAAACCTATGAAAATCGATGCAATTATCCTTCGTGAACTGCACCTCCCGTTGGTGCGCCCGTTTGAAACCAGCTTTGGCATAACCCGCAACCGCAGAGTTCTTCTGGCTGAAATTCACTCGGAAGGCCTCATCGGCTGGGGCGAGTGTACAGCAGGCGAGCACCCATTTTTTTCCGCTGAGTCGACCGATAGCGCCTGGCAGGTGATCTGTCAGGAACTCGGCCCTATGCTGGCTTCTGAGTCTCCCGAACATGGCGGCGATTGCCCTGGAATCTTCCGCAGGGTCCGCGGCAATCGCATGGCCAAGGCGACCCTTGAAAACGCTATCTGGGACATTGAGGCCCAGCGCGAGGGAATCTCTCTATCCCAGTTGCTCGGCGGCGTTCGCGACGTGATCCCTTGCGGCGTGTCACTCGGAATTCAGTCTTCAATCCCCGAGCTGCTGTCGATCGTCGAGAAGGAACTGGCGGCCGGCTACCAGCGAATCAAGCTGAAGTGCAAGCCCGGCTGGGACGTGGAAGTATTCGATCGCGTGCGCAACCGCTGGCCCGCGATTACTCTCAGCTGCGACGCCAACTCCGCTTACCGCCTCCGCGATGCTGACCACCTTGTGACCTTCGACGCCTTCGACCTGCTCATGATCGAGCAGCCCTTGTGGCACGACGACTTCTACTACCACTCCATGTTGCAAAAGCGCCTGCAAACCTCCATCTGCCTCGACGAATCAATTCGCAACCGCCGCGACGCGCTGGCGTCCATCGAGATGGAGTCGTGCAGAATCATCAACATCAAGCTGGGCCGCGTCGGCGGGTTCTCTGAGGCCATTGCAGTCCACAACGCCGCTCAGGAGCGCGGTATTCCCGTCTGGTGCGGCGGCATGCTGGAGTCGGGCATCGGACGTTCTCATAACATCGCCTTGTCGACTCTGGAAAACTTTACCCTGCCGGGGGATGTTTCCGCATCGGCCCGCTATTGGCTTGAGGACATCGTCGAGCCCGAAATCACTGTCTCGCCCGCAGGCGAAATCGCTATTCCAGACACTCCCGGCCGGGGATACGAAGTGCGTACGGATCTGGTCGAGCGGCTCACGGCGCGCAAGGAGACCATCCGGGCACTCGAGCTGGTCGGCTAGTTTTGGGCATTGATCTTGGTGGTCAGCTTTCAGTTGTCAGTTCGAAGTTGCCAAGCGAGATTGACTGCGGACATTCTTCGAGCTGCGGTTTGGTTGAATGGTTACGCATGCCCGCGCGAAGCAAAGCTGACAACTTACAACTGAGTACTTACAACTGACAACTTCAGAACGAGGAAACCATTCCAACAAGGAACCCATGGCTCTGAAAATATGGGAGATCATCAGCATCGTTCTCTCGGCTTTGGTCGCAGGGATGTTCTGCGGCCCGTGGGTGGCCTTGACCAGGTCCATCACCGCGTTTGAGCCGAGACAATTCCTGGTGATTGTGCGCCATCTGAACCGCAATATGGCGCAAGTCATGACTATCTTCATGCCTCTCTCCCTGCTCTCGATCCTTCCCGTTCTTATAATCTCGGTCGTCAGACACCCGGCAACCTTCTTCCTATCTCTCACCAGCTTCGCATTGTTCTTCGTTGCACTGCTGGTAACCGTCATTGTCGAAGTTCCAATCGTCAAACAGATCGATTCGTGGACAGTTGCAACGCTTCCGGGCAATTGGGAGCAGCTTCGCGATCGCTGGTCGTCGTTTCATCTCGTCCGGATCGTTGCCTCCATCGCCGGCCTCGTCCTCCTGGTCGCCGGTGCAATCTTCTAGAAGCTACCTCAAAAACCAGTTTTGAAAGGGCACGGCTTCAGCCGCGTCTCCACGGATCTGAGGCCCACCCCACGCGAATGAAAACACAGACGCTGGGTGCCCCAGGTCTGGATTCTCAGACCTGGGAAAGCGCGAACCCATATTCACCTTTTCATTCATGGTTTTTGACCCTGCCCCGTAGAGTCGCCCAAACCGGCGGGCTTGAGCCACTGAGGGACGTTTCCGATGGTCGGTTGGCATCTATCAGTTGAGCTCTCGCAGGCTGCGAAAATCTCAATGCTTTGAAAGGGCACGACTTCAGTCGTGCCGCAAAGGCAATAGAATCAACGTGGGCTTTAGCCCCCGAGGGACGTCCCCGATGTTCGGTTGGCATCTATCAGTTGAGCTCTGCGACGTTCTCCTGACCCTGTGATTTCGATCCTGAAAGCTGTCAGCTAGAACTGCATGCAGTGCATGCACTTTTTCATCCCCACAGGCCTTATTGTGCCCAAATAGCACATCGAAAACGCATGTTTTTGCACTCAAACGGCCTTAAAACAGCCTTAAAATGTGTCATTTTGCACTAATTGTCACGCGCTAGCATGAACACATTTGCATATGCTGGCGCGTCGTCTTTCACATCGCTGCGTGCGCATATCACGTCATGCACGGCGCGCCATTTCGTCTTGAAAGGGCAGGGAACCAGCCCTGACCCCGATGCGTACTTTACCCAGGCGGCGCAACTTTGACGGCTGGCATGCGTCTCAATTCTGAGAGGCGGCCAATGCGGTCCGTTGCCGGCTGCCGGAGGTTTATCCAAGTGACTCCCCAGGAAGAACACCTCATCAACTTGCTCGCCGAGCACGTTAACCAGACCCAGTTGCAAAAGAAAGACCCCGACGCTGAGGCGCTGCTGAATCAAGAGTTAGGCCCCAATCTGGATGCGCTTTATATCCTCGCCCAAACCGTTCTGGTGCAGAACATTGCCCTGGAACAGGCAAAGGCGCAGCTGGCTCAGTTGCAGCAGGTAAGGCAGCAGCCCGCGCACGCAACCAGCTTTCTAGGCAACCTGCTGGGCCATCACGATCCTCCGCAGCCGGAATACATTCCGCCTCCTCCGCCGCCACCAGCGTATGCGCAGCCTCAATATCAGCAGCCGCAATATGCACCAATTCAGTCGGGCCAGCCAAGCTTTATGCGTGGAGCCATGCAGACGGCCGCCAGCGTCGCCGCCGGCGCGCTAGCCTTCGAAGGCGTCGAAGCAATTATGCATGGGTTAGGAGGCTTCGGTCATCCCGGTATGGGCATGGGCTGGGGCGGCGGAGGATTTGGCATGGGCCCAGGCATGGGCGGAATGGGAAGGATGGGAGGCGGATTCGAACGCCCGGTCGAGGAGACGGTCGTCAACAACTACTACGACCAGCCCGGCGCCGAGCACGGCGGAATGGAACATAGCGCTTTCGCGCCTGGCGGCGAAGAGCATCCTTTTCAGGAGTCTGCGGGCCAATTCGACCAGGGCAGCGCGCACCTTTCCGACACTAGTTATGACTCCGGGGCCAATCAAGACAATTTCGATAACAACAGCTCCGGCGACCAGGGCCAGTTCGACAACGGAGGCGGCTCCGACGACGGCGGCAGCGGGTTCGACGGCGGCAGCGGGTTCGACGGTGGAGGCGGATTCGACAGTGGCGGCGGTGGTGATCTGCTCTAGTACCGCGCCCCCCGGTTTTTGCCATTCGGTCTATAACTCTGGGTGCCTCGGGTCTCGATTTTGAGACCCCGCAGACTACCAATCCACAAGGTCGCGGTGCCAGCTTTACGCACTGAGCAATGAATCAATCGCATCGCAGGCCGAAGTGAGCCCGTCTTCCGCCCGAATTTGCTCTCCGACCCGCATTGCACGCTCAGAAAAACTCGGCTCCCGCAACAGCCGCTCCAGCGCAGCCGTCGCGGCGTCGCCCGTATACTCTCTTCGCGGCAAATGAATTCCCGCGCCAAGACGCTCCACACGGGCTGCGTTGTCCGGCTGATCCCACCCATAGGGAACAATCAACTGCGGCCGTCCCGCCCTCAGCGCCTCGCCCGTCGTTCCCGATCCGCCCTGGTGCACATTCACCGCCGCATGAGGGAAGATCTGCGAGTAAGGCACGTACCGCAAGACCAGTATCTGCGGCGAACCCTGCCCCAGTTCCGAACTCGCTCCCAGCAGCACCGCGCGCCGTCCCAACCTGGCCGCCGCTTCCATGCTGACCTCATAGAAGTTGCCTGGATTGCTGACCGCCGTCGACCCCTGCGTAAATATGATCGGCGGATCTCCAGAATCGAGGAACGCCCTCAATCGCGGATCGAGACCGGCATCTTCCGCTGGAGAACGGAACCAGATAAATCCCGTTTGCATGGTCTGCTTAGGCCAGTCGGGTTGCGGCTCAGCCAGCGTCCGCGAGAATAGCGCCAGAGCCCGATCAGGCGAAAACTTGTCGCGGAAGAGAGGGTCGCAATCGGGCCGCAGATTCTGCTCGCGGCGCAATTGACGCACCGGATTCCACCAATGCCTGGTTCCCAGCCGGCCAATGTTCAAGACTGCGCGGTACACTGGCCAGCCGGCTTTGCGCAGATGGATGAGCCAGGGCACGTTGACCAGAACGGACGGATCGTGCGCCGACAAAAACGAAGTCGGCGAAAGAGTCGCCGACACCCAGCGCAATCCCAGCTTCTCGGCAACCAGCGGCGCAGCGAAGTTCAGCTCCCCCGCAATCATCAGCTCCATGCCCGCGGCCGCTTTGAGCAGGTCGCTGTAGGTATCTTCCAGATGCGGAAGAACCATCTTCCGAATTAGTATCTCCGGCCCGCGTTTCAGGTCGTCGCACAGTCGAATCATCTCCGGATCGGTGGGGTCCCAGTCGGGACGAACAGCATGAAACCCGATCCCGAGACCCTCCACCTTAGCCCGGTAGTACTCCGTGGTTGCAATCGTCGCAATGTGGCCGCGGCGCTTCAATTCCAGCGCCAGGGCAAGGCAGGGATGCAGGTCGCCAAGCGAACCGATGGTGGCGAGCAGGATCCGCTTCGGCTTAAAGCCGCCAGCCGCATCAAAATGTGCGCTCTCGTGCTCCATCCAATTCCAGTATCCGGCACTCCGTACGTCGCAGCCATTCACCCATGTGTGTTCTCTGTCACTTCGGCGAGTGTGAGCGGCCTCTTATGATGATCAACGACAAAAGAGAGGCCGGCCACCCGCGTGGTACGGCGAGGAGATTTTAATGCCCCAAGTGTACGCTTTCAGCACCATACCCGCGAAGATTCTTCTTCCCATCGACTTCAGTCCATCCTCCCACCTGGCCCTGGAGCAGGCCACCATACTTGCTCAGCATTTTCATGCCGCCATCTATCTCGTGCATGTTGTTGCCGATCCCTGCAATGCCGAGGCAGAGAAGAAAGAGGCGGAGGAACGTTTTGTCGTCTCCGTTGCCGGTCTCACAGCCAAGGGGATCAAGGCAACCTCAAGTGTTGAAGTCGACAACGACATAGCTGGAAGCATCCTGGATGTGATCGATCGCGAGCACATCGATCTGCTCGTGGTTTCCACGCACGGCACCACCGGTTGGCACCCGCTGGTCTTTGGGTCCATCGCCGAGAAGCTGGTAAAACTGGTTCATATCCCCGTCCTGCTCATTCGCACGGAAAAGCCAGAGAGCAGCGCAAAGGTCAAGTCCGGCCGCATGATGGAATGGTGGTAACCCAGCGATAAGCTGTTGCATTCGCTTGGCAAGGAACAAAGCCCAGTGCCCCATCCATTCCACAGCGTCATCGTGGAATGGGTGGGAAACCACCAATCTCTATCTGGAATTCCAGTCGAACGCACATTCCTTAGTGGAAGTCGTGCGACCGAACATCCACGCTGGTAACCTCCAGCGGCGTCATTACCTGTGCCTTCACATGGATTACGCCATCCTGATTCTGAAGCCTTCCTTCAATCTCCAGGAAGCGGCTACGCGTCACCACCAGCCTGTTCTGCTCAAACACATCGGGCGCGATAATCACGTTGACGATGCCGGTTTCATCTTCAAGAGATAGAAATACAAATCCCTTCGCGGTGCCGGGCCGCTGGCGTGCGATAACGCAACCTGCAACACGGACACTTCGATTGCACGCGCAGCCTTCAAGTTCCTGCGCAGAGAGAATCCCATTCCGGCGCAGTGCGGCGCGCTGATAAGCCATGGGATGCGGACCGGTGGTGATGCCGGTTCCCGAATAATCGGCAACCAGTCGCTCGTCGGTGGTCATTCTGCGCAGCGGTTTCTCATCGCCCGTGCCTGACTTCGATGCGTCGCGCAGCAGCGGCCCAACCGGCCGTCCAGCCTGCTCTACCTGCCACAGCCCATCGCGTCGGTGCTCAACATTCCCAACGGAGTTCAGTGCGCCCGCGCGCGCCAACGCCACCAGTTCCTTGCGGTTCACCTCTGGCGCAGCCCTGGCCAAATCATCCACATCGGCGAAAGCCCCCCTGCGGCTCCGTGCTTCAAGCAGTGCATCCGCCGACGATTGCCGCAGCCCCTTGATGTAATTCAGGCCAACACGGAGCGATAACGCACCGTCCGGCTCTCTTTCGAGCGTGCACAGCCATTCCGAGCGCTGTACATCGATGGGCCGCACACGCAATCCGTGCCGCTGCGCATCCTTGATAAGCACCGCCGGAGAATAAAATCCCATGGGCTGGTTGTTCAGCAAGCCGCAAGCAAAGGCTGCCAGGTAATGAACCTTCAGGTAGGCCGAAGCATAGGCGATCAGCGCAAAGCTGGCGGCATGCGACTCCGGAAATCCATACATGGCGAAGGAGCTGATGCCTTGGACAATGTTGTCCTGGGCATCAGCGCCAATGCCGTTGCGGGTCATTCCGTCACGCAACCGGCCCTCCAGGTCCTTCATGCGCTGCATCGATCGCCTCATGCCCACAGCGCGGCGCAATTCTTCGGCTTCGGCGCCGGTAAAGCTGGCAACCGTCATGGCCATGCGCAAGAGTTGCTCCTGAAACAGCGGAACACCGAGGGTTCGTTTGAGCACCGGCTCAAGCGATGGATGCGGATAGGTGACTTCCTCCTTGCCCTGGCGGCGGCGCATGTAAGGGTGCATCATCTTGCCCACAATGGGGCCTGGCCGGATGATGGCCACCTGCACAACCAGGTCGTAAAAGCGAGTCGGCGCGTTGTGTGGAATCGACGCCATCTGTGCGCGGCTTTCCACCTGGAACATGCCCACCGTGTCAGCCTTGCGCAGCGTTTCATACACCTCGGGGTCTTCCGGCAGCACGGCAAGGTCGATTTCTTTTTTGTAGTGCCGCGGAATCAGTTCCATCGAGTCCTTGAGCACCGCCATCATGCCGAGGCCGAGCAGATCCACCTTGATCAGGCCCATATCCGCGCAGTCTTCCTTGTCCCACTGGATCACCGACCGTCCGGGCATGGAAGCGCGCTCGATGGGAACCACGCGGTTCAGCATTCCTGCGCATATCACCATGCCGCCCGAGTGCTGGCCCAGGTGCCGCGGCAGGTCTCTCATGCGCAGGCACAGATCGAGATAGCGGGCGATGCGCGGATGCCTGACATCGAAGCCAGCCTGCTCAAAGTGCCGCGCCATGGTGTCGTTCTCGCCGCGCCACTCCCAATGGCCCACCAGGCCCGATAGCCGCGCCAGTTGCGCTTCGTCGAATCCAAGCGACTTGCCCACCTCGCGTGCCGCCGAGCGTCCGCGATAAGTAATTACGTTCGCCGTCATAGCCGCGCCCAGTTGCCCGTAGCGCTCGTAGACGTATTGAATCACCTTTTCGCGCTCGTATCCCGAAGGCAGATCGAGATCGATGTCTGGCCATTCGCC
>Ga0182030_10004614_pt1 | contig 29401 bp, 29 predicted proteins | sample 812S3MmetaG_FD_121299 | JGI IMG/M metagenome (GOLD analysis project Ga0182030, IMG submission 121299) | Permafrost microbial communities from Stordalen Mire, Sweden - 812S3M metaG (Illumina Assembly) | ecosystem: Environmental > Terrestrial > Soil > Wetlands > Permafrost | place: Sweden...
ATCATCCGATGATCGACCGAGAAAACGCGTTCGCCGAGAGACTCCTCCACTCTACTCGAGCGATCCCCCGATTTTCTCCAGCGACGATGACCCTTCTGCAGAGAATTATACGCGGCACCGAGAAAAGAAGAAGTTTATTGGGCCATGGTATCATCAAAAGCTAGCTGTGGACACGGCTTCGTCGGCCAATAAAGAGTCTGAAGTTGCGAAAAGAAGCAAAAGACCCTTTGAAAGACAATACGACAGTGGTGTCTTCCTTGGAAGCGACGGTACTGAAACGGATGAAAGTACAGAAGAACTCGAAGGTGCTTTCAAGACAAAATCTCTGGCTTTGAGATCGCGAGCAACAGGGACATCGGACTCAATCTTGCCCGCTCCTGAACAAGAGGCGCAGAGGCAGATCGGCATTTGTCTAGAAACTGGCAATGAGACTATTGATCTCTCGTATGTGACTTTTGGCGAGCAGTTGACATCAGCTAATTGGTTTCACGGATCTCGCAATCTAACCACAATCTCGAATGAAACGATCCGACCTCTAGAAGCCTTCACGCGCGTTCCTCCAGTCACTGAAGGCGTCTTTGCCAGAATAGATCCAAGACTGAAGCTTTTTCTTGGTTCTAACATGCTCACTACGCTTCCCGAGGAACTATTCAACTTGAACCATCTTACAGTCTTGAGTCTACGCGGAAACGAACTTCGAGAACTCCCGCCAGGAATTGGAAGGCTGCATAATCTCAAAGAATTGAACATTTCACAAAACGGCCTACAATATCTTCCCTTTGAGATTCTCGATCTTTTCTCCGAACGAAGTCAGCTGCAAAGTTTCCAGATCCATCCCAACCTCTTCCACGAACCTCAATATCCAGAATACGAGAGTTTTAAAAACGAAAAACAGGAGGCTCGATACAAGATTGGTCTAAGGAACCCTCTCGGGTCCGATGAGCGTCGAGGGGCAATTTCCAGTCCATCGACTAATGAATCTCGTGTCAATCCTCGAAATTGGCACCGAGAGTGGAAAATATCTCATAAGGTCCGAACTGAGGTCAGATATCTCGACATCGACGGCGCTCACCTAAAAGGCCCAAGTTTTTCTGGCCAAACTCTCTTCGGTCCTCGTAAATTCACCCACGGTATACCAGTTGCCAACCCCGGCGACATCCCTGTGCCGCCTTGTACTCGCGGTAGTGCTTTAACCCGCGCGCCTTCCCTCCTCGAGGTCGCCTTGGGCGCATGCTGTCGACACCGTGAGCTGCCCGAGCTCGCATCATACCTACCCAAGGAGAGCCCTGGCCACTTCCCAAGTCTTCTAGCAACCGCAATGGCGAAGAAGGAATCAGGCGGCAGCAAATGCACGATCTGCAAACGGGACTTCATAGTGCCACGGACGGAATGGGTTGAATGGTGGGAGATCGCGAAAGTGTCCCTTTTCAACGGTACGGCGAGTGCGGCGAGCCCACTGCGTCAGAGAGAGAATGATAGAGACTTCGTGGAGAAGATGGTGCCTTTGATGAGGAGAGGTTGCAGCTGGCTTTGTGTTCCCGAGAAGGTGATGATCGTCAATGGAACCGTGAAGAAGGATGAGATTATCACTGATGAGTAGACTGATGCGTTTAAGATTCTAAGTCGGATTTTCTACATTTGTATGCATATGATGGACTTTTGGTAAGGCATTTCCTCGGATTTGGCCATTAGAAATCGTATGAATGTAATATAGGAGAGATGAAAGCATAGCTTTTCTGTCAGGGTCCTTAGTAGGATTGCCAGATCACTAACAAGAAGATCAACCTCTCTTCCCTCCATTAGCCCTTATCAGACCGGGAAATATACAGTAAGTATTTTCCTTGCAACATACTTAAACATCATTTTGATTTCGGATTGGGCACATGAACCTTGTCCTTCCTTCGAGATCATGCTGGACTGGCATTGTCTTTCACGCTTCATTGTATCCAGCTCAAAGGAACTACCAAAGGGTGTCCAGGTCTTTCACGACTTCGCAATTGTTCCCTCCAGAATTGTTTGTTTCTTTGATCAATTTCACTCTTCGTGAATCGGCTTTGAGCGTGACGGGATAATGATTCACGAACCTGAACAATTAAAGTTATCTGTTCTGACCTAATATATAAGCCCAGTGACTCTCGCACATCAGAAAATGTTCACATCAATCTTCTCAAGACACATTCCTAAAGTTCCATCCTTTCTTGCACACCAAGTCAGCTCTTTCACTAGCCAAAATTTACGGACAAACCAACCACTTCTTCATCCACTCAAACTCCACGAACATGTCGATTCCAGAACAAAACAGCAAGTTTTGGGCGACCGGCAACGACTCAGAGGCAGGATCCTCGAGTCAAACAGAGGAGGAGGCACGAGAAGAAAAGCGAAAGGCAAGAATGTCCCCGAAAGACAGAAAGCGAGAAGAAGAAGCCCGGGCTAAAAGACAAGCCCAAAAACAGAAACAGGAAGACGACAAACCAAAAACATGGTTTGAGACAAGACGAACTCGCCAAGCCAAGGCGGCGAAAAAACCAAAGTCATCGCGAGAGGAGGGAAAGCAACCGAAGGAGAAGACTTCTCCTGAGGAAGAGCATCCGCGTCCGAAGTGGGAAGACCGACAACACAACGGCGCCGAGACTCGCAAACAAGCCAAACAACGCGAGAAGCTCGAAGCAGCAGCAGCAAGAAAACGCCAAAGGGAACGCGAACGCGAGGAACAGTCCGAAAGAGACCGAGCCAAGCACACCGAAGCCAAATCGCACCGAAGCTTCGAACCAAGCGGCCCTCAAGACCCAGCGGCGTACGACAAGTGGATGCAAGCCTGCACACTGTTCTTCGCCGACCCCGACACGCCGTTCCCATCACCCCCTCACAGTTCTTGCCGCGGCACGAATTGTATCCGGGGAGATACGCTCAAGGCCTGTCATCACGACGTCGAGAAAACGCTCGGAGGAAGTCCGGCATACTCCGAGGTCTTTCTCAAGAAAGAACGCCTGCGCTGGCATCCAGACAAGTTATTCGGCAGGCCCGAAGCACAGGGGAAAGCGCAGGAGGTCTTCGTCATGATCCAGCGGATCATTGACGGGGAGTGAGCGGAGGTAAGCGGAGATATTTCTTTTGTTGGCTTTTCGCGAATTTCCTTTGTATCGGGTGGAACTTTGTAGGATTAATTGTAATAAATGATATGTATCAACAATGAATTGTTCCACTATTTGTATGTGAAATGTGAAGTCTGCTAATGTTTGATACTTGAATAGGGCCTTGGCTATCATGAATGTATGTCATGTTTAAGATCCGTCACGCTATAGATGCGGAGCGCCATTCATGACAGAAGGAACGCAAGTTTATAGTGTGTTTCGTTCTGCGGAATGGTATTTGCTCACCTTTTCGTGTAAGTGAAACAATGAAGGTCTCTGTTCTGACCTATCTCTAGCCTTACTGTCGTCTCGTAGAGCCGAACCGCGATAATCCCGTATAAAACGAGGAAGGCCTCCTTTTTCTCTCATTCTCAGTCTTTCTAAGCTCTCCGAATTCTATCCAAGAGTCATGTCTCCTCGAGATCGCAGGGCTCCTTTCATTAAGGACTCCGACCGGCATTAATAACATTGTTAGAAGGCATCATTTCTCTGCAGTCAAATCTGAAACCAACAAGGCTGCACCTTGATTTTAGTCATACTTATTGTTTATTGCTCTACTCCTCCCGTCCCACACCTCGATTTGTCCGCCTACGCAATCGCTTACCTAGGTAGCCTTGAATTGGGAGACCTCAACTTTGTAGCGGATTTCGGAACCTTTGGCGATGTTGGAGCACCCGCTTCTGAGGTTGCTTTCCCACTCCAGCCATTCAATCTGGAACCCGGAATGGGCCTGGACTGAGTCTGGTAGTGTCGAGAACCGACCCGAGTCTGGAGGTGCTATTGCCTCGAACATAATAGTCCCATTCTGGGATAGTTAATACTCGACTCTATTGGACGACTAAAACTCAACGCAAAGCTCTATCATAACAACTACAACAGAACATTTAGCGGGGGAAACGGCAAACATCAATATTCTCTCCATTAATACCAATGCCCGACCTTCATGATTTTGGCTATCGAAACAATTCAATTTCAAGCCCAAGCAAATCAATTCCTCTACTATGTTCTCCCTTCGCTTCATCACGAATTTCATCCTCCTCTCAGGAAAGGAGACCCCCAATCCGCTGTACCTGGCCCCCTCGCGAGAAAAGCCTCACCTCCAGAATTTCCTATAAGTAAGCATTTTACCTCTTTGGATTCTACGAGACGGAAAACTGCAAGCTAACCAAATCCTCTTCAAGTCACCGTTTGAGAAACCACGCAAAACCATTTCAATACCCCACCTGTCCAGTCCGACACGCCACGAAACGCTGACTAGATCGCTACATCAATGAACGGCATGAAACTACCGAAAAGTAATATTGTACCGTTTTATCTTGTAAACGATCTTTGGTTCGAGGAGGGGGCCATTTTGCAAGGAAGGAGAATTGTAAGAGGCACATGAAGAGAATTCATGGCCTGAGTGGAGAAAGTGGGATCGATCATGGGACAAAGAAAATTCATAGGGAGAGGATGATGAAGAAGCTAGATTCTCGTCCATGCTAGAATTTTTCTATTTTCTTTACTTTGTTTGTCCTTAGGTGCGTTCTCTTAAGTGCTCGGGGAATACGGGCTGTACAATCATTCGGCAGAGTATGATACGACCGAGTGCCCGGACGCGAAATAGAGGAAATCTTCGTGTGTCTGTACCGATTGTTGAGGTCACCAGTTGGAGAAATTGAAGGAACTTGAAAGGACTAGTTGAGACGCCAAGGGAGGCTTTGTGGTTAGAAATATACCTTTAAACATTTCTAGGATCTCTTATGGACAATTAGTATCATGGCTTCAGGCATGATATATTTGTGGTAGTACATCAGCTTGGGACACAAATGCCCACAGTGCGGCAGTGGTGGGCCGACTTTCAAGACCCCACCTCAGCCTCCTCTAAAAACCTTAACACCTAGCCAAATGTGAAGCTTCCAGGTTCCTCTATCCAAGCTCCTGGCATCCTCTCACACGGATTCTCTATCATATGCCAGAATTCTCCAGCAAACTGATCACTCACTTCCGATATCCAGAGCTTGAAATCCGCAGGGGTTTTACCATATGTAAACCCAACAATTGTAACTTCCGAAAGATAATCACCACACCATATTTTAAATTCTTTTGATACCATATCTTCATGCCACATTTGCTTTTCGCGGCGACCGAATTGCTCAAGATCAACCCCTGAGTCATTGAGATCAGCAAGATATAGCTGTGTTATGTCGGTAAGTGCGTTCGTTTGCTTCGCGGCTGTTGGACGCCATCTCCATATAATTTGACCACCAAATAGTTCCAGAAAAACACTCCTGGGGGAAGCAAAAGGACGTTGCCGTATAGCATGAATATCACTGCCCCCTGAGATTGCTTCCCTGATAATCGCACGCCATTCTGGATTTGTCAATCCTATATCACGCATTAGAGGGGGATTTTTGCCGTACCTGGGAGATCGCGCTCTAGATCTCGGTGATACCAATGTCTAACTTCTTCATTCTTACAGATATGCACAACGCGTTCCCACAGGATTTCCCCCAAGCCGCTTGTAAGAGAATGAAGTAAGTTACCCCCGGTCTTACTTGTTATGGCCCAAGTTTCATCAGGAATGTCTCCTTGGGAAAGGGCTCTCTGGAAAACACGAGGACCGGTAAAGAGGGCAGATTCACCAATTTCGGCTGCTATTTTGACCCTAATAGCAAGAATAGCATCGTAGTAAGGTGGTTCGCAATAAGTTTGTGCTAATTCAAAAAGAACTAGCGGTCCCCGGAAATACATGAAGAAGCCTATTCCAATTATCGTGTCACCAGGGAGGAGCCGCCTCGCTGTCTGCGCAAGATCTTGTTCCCGTAATGAAGCTTCTATTCTGATGCATCCGTTCCCTGAGAGTTGTTTGAGTGGCCAACTGTGAGCGAATCAGAATAATTCACGAATGCAGTGGTTCTCCCACCTCCAGATTTCATAGTCATAGTCGATGTTATCGTCGTCTTCAACATAACCATCATCTATGGATGCTCCCTGGTCGATCAAAAGATTGATCACTGACAGCTGACCAAATGACGCCCCCAACTGGGAATCAGTGTTAGCCTGTTGTCATCATAGCATTCTTTGGAACATACCACTAGCAAAGTCTCGCCGTTATAACACCTGTCGAACACGGATACTTGGCGTTGTTCAAATATATTTCTCATCCCATCAAGATCATTTTGCCTCATGCACTGGATTATTGGTGCATCGTGGGGAATTATGTTGTAATTGGATATTTGGAATTCTAACTTCATCATCCACAACTTGGTCGGGATCCATGCCGGCGTTTGGAAAGAAATTATGTGCTTCGACTTTCTGTTAGTTCCAGATGCAATTCGCCTTCTGGAGGCGGGTTTAGACACTGGTGATTGTAGTGTTTCTTGACCACCAGCTTCCGGGTTGTGCACGCTCGTGAGGGTCAGCGGAGATGAAGCAATCTTCATTTGGGTCATTTTAGCAATGATGATATCTGGCTGAGCCTCAAGTAAAGAGCTTTTGGTGGTCAGTGATATTAAGCTTATATATAACTGGGACTAGCCTTGAGGTTTTCGAAGTCCCTAAGGAAGGACTGGGATTCTGAATGAACTCCTTGAGATGTTGTCGTTGATTCTTAAGCAGTGGGAGAAAATGACGCTTCACGAACCTCATATATAATTGCTGCGAAAGCATCAACAGTGTTATGGTCTCTTTCAACGTCGATTTATATCTCCGTATTGTGTTTTTCTTCCACACAATTTTATTGGCTGTCCATAACTTCTTCAAATTTCTTGACGATACAAAGTCCGAAGACAATCCATCCACCAGATCCTGAAGTCGCTTTGCTGCCTTCTCTAAATGGCTCAGGCAGGTGAGGCTCGACGCGAGTCTTAAGTTTGATGCAGAAGACATAGGGTGGGAGCTTTCCACGCTAGTCAGAATCTCATGAAGATCGTCCAAATATTCCAGTAGCTCAACAAGTTTTTGTGGTGCATCTTTCAGCTCATCGAAGTATGACTTCAACTTCTTAATATTGGATCCAATTTGCACTGCTAACGTGGCAATACTGATCCCACTCGCAATGGTCCCAACCAATTCCGCCATGGCGACGGAAGTTTGAGGGGTTGGCGAGGTTGTGTTACACGGGATGCAGGACTGTGATAGAGCAGCAAGAGCTTGTCAACTTGAAAACAAAATGTAAGCACAAACTGGCAGACGAGATGACTCTCGAGGTCGATGCCGGAGCCAAATTTGAAAAGAAGGGTCATCAAGGAGGCAATAAGTCTGCGGGTTTCAACTTTCTCAGCCTTTAGTGCACCCTCCCGTGGGGCGGAGTCAAGCACCCAATGCATCATGGTTCAACTTCAACTTCAACCAAACAAACTTGACCACGTCAGTTCCCTCATTGTAATCCGTTGAAATGCGCATGGTCTGGTTTCTTTCTCTATCAAAACATGAAAGCAATCACATGCTAGGGCGCAATAAGGAAGCCGTACAAACTCTCTGGCAGAAACAAGCCTCGATAACTTTGTTGTTGAGCGAGGCCCCAAGACGGCATGGCTATTGAACCTACGTTCTGAAGCAAGCCATAAATTCTAAAGAAGAACTACATCTCATTAATAGATCAGAAATCTTCACCGATTCGATGAAACTATTGATCAGACACCGTAAAAGCCGCATGGAAAAAGCATGAGAAGTCTCGCAGAAACCGCGCTTGGATGGCGCTCACGTGATTGACGGGAAGCCAAAAACGACGGGACAAGACGCGAATTCTTATTGATCCAGTTCTACACTTCATCAACTTGTCTTAAGCTCATCTGGAACGTCAAAAATATCAAAGTTGTCAATGATGTGATTCCGCTGTTCAACCAAAGTCCTACCCTCGATGCCCCTCAGCATTGCGCAGTTCTATCGTCGTGCTCGTCGCCTTGGAGTGAACGTGACATCTCTCCTCCGGATATGGTCCTCAGGATCCAGCGCCCCAGCGAAGCATGTCAAGATAGATGACGAGGAACATCAATCGGAAGTAGATCACGCATTTGCGTCCGGAAAGGCTTCACCTCACTGTCGCGCCTTTAAGATGTTCCTCCTCGGACTTTTGTTCATCCTCACTCAACTCACCTTGATCGCCTATATCATATACAAACCGCCCAAGCTCGTCATCAATTTTCTGCAATGGAAATATCCCGATGTTTTATTTCAAGCCACTCTTCCACCAAGCCAGCGGGTAATTGCTCTCAGCATCGATGACGCCCCCGCTGCATCGACAGCCAAAATCCTAGACCTGCTCAAGACGCACGGAGCAAAAGCAACATTCTTCGTCATTGGAGGTCAAATCGCAGGCTACCCAGATATCCTGAAGCGTATGCATGATGAAGGTCACGAGATCGGAAACCACGCGTGGGCAGATGAACCGAGCGTGTCGTTGCCTCTAACGGAATTGGAGAGGCAGATTAAAGAGGTGGAAGCTCTCTTACCTCCAAACCTTAACTCGGCCAAATATTTTCGACCTGGATCAGGGTTCTTCAACAGGAAGATGGTTGAGAGGGTTAAGAGTATGGGCTATAGGACTATTTTGGGTGGCATCTACCCCCATGATCCTCAAATTCATAATGCGAAGGTCAATGCAGCGCATGTGATCAGCATGATGAGACCTGGGGGAATCATTATTATGCACGACCGCAGATCTTACTCTGCTGAGCAATTGGAAATAGTCCTGAAAGGACTTGCAGCCGAGAAGTGGAAGATCGAGTCAGTTGGGGGCTTGTTGCGGGCTGCTGAAGAGGCGAAAGGGATTAAGGGTGGTTGATGTCTCAATAAGCAGGTAGTTGAAAATGCCATTGGAAACATCGAGACTCTCATTTAAGAGTCCATACATCTACTCTGAACCAGTAGGCAATCTGAATGGAGACAACGACCTTTGACGCATCTCAAATTACCATACCTTCTCCCAAACAACAGCACAAATCATATGGGCCATCTCAAACACAACGAGGCTTTCATAACTAACTAAGACACTCCGTCCCGCTACAAAGCTCATAGAATCCTCCTTGGAAGAACAAAAGGCCCATTTCAATCATTTTCACGGTCACGTGGAGAGCTCTTTCCCAGCACTCTGACGTTCGTTCCAAAGTAAGTCGACCGGATTATGTGAGTGTTAAGCATTCCTTGCTTCATCTCAATGTTTTGAGATGCGTGGCTGTTGGAATTGTCTTCCCGCTAGGAACTTATTCGCAGCGTAACCGATATCCACTGCTCGAGCGGCAGCGTGGTAGTCGGCCTTGCCAGTCCATTCCTGCAAACCCTCATTTATCTGCTCACACAACTTGATCATGTTCCTCATTCCATTGCGTCTTGTTTTCCGTCAACGCTCTTTCTTTTTTCTTATTGACAGCAGCTTTTTCAAGCATCGCCGAGGTAGGAAAGCAAAAACTGCATGATAGCAGCCCGAGAGATGGCACTCCCCAGATGGTGCACCATGGCGCTGGTACAAAGCACCAGGCTATGACTACAGCACTCTCTAAGCTCCAGCTGTGCAGTACTATACTGTTTGCAGCTCATTTTAGGGAACTTTCCCCCTTCCCCCTCCTCAATTCGGCTTTCCAGGACCTCTGAGCACTCAATGATAGGCCCTTCTCTCTCCCCTTTCCCTCCAAACCCTCCCAATACAGTCAATTACCTTCCATTCCCCTCCATCACCCCAAATTCACCACGAACGCTCTCCCGTGATCGCATTCCCCATCCCCTATATAACGCCGCTCCCTCCCCAAAACCCTCCCTCTTCCCTTCCCATTCTCCCAAACCCCAAAGATTTTGACGTTCCTACCTCGCTTAGCACCAAATCATCACCAATCGCAAAATTTCACGATGTTTCCCGTCCTCTCCAACAATTCTGACGATGATCCGTTCATCCCAACTCGTCCACAACCACGCGACCCCTGTAAGTTAAGCGAATAATTTTTCTTGGTGTTCCTGCACGGTCGCTTCGCCAAATTCTGATGCTTGAATTGTGGGATTGGGATAATTAACGTATCACAGTCTACGGGAAGTAATTCGCGATCAGAGTTGGGGTGGTCGATCGATGATGGTGGTGGGGGGATTTTTCGTTTCTAGAGGTTGGGTACCTTGATGTAGTGTCCAGGCAGTCTCCTTCTTTAAGTTGCGGATCGGCCCGCCGCTAGCGGCACGGACCACATATGCCTTCGAAAAAATTTCGACTCATCTTCTTCTTATGCCAGAGCACAGGAGTATTATCGATAGAACGACTTGGTCTTCACCACCTTGACTTTTCATGATCACACCACGGCCACTAAGTTTTCCTTGGATTATACGCTTGCTTTTGTCGGCTCGTGGAGGGTCTTTCAGGAGGCGTTAGTCAATTGGAAGGGGATTAAAGGCTTTATGATCTTAGCACCTCATGATTTTGAAATGGAGTTCCATTGGATTCGTCTCACGGCTCTGCTGCTGTTCTTCTCATCCAACTTTCATTTTACCTCCGCCTAGCGATTAATATATTTTTAACACCCTGTTCCCTTCCCCTAATGATATCCATTTCTCCCCACGCAGACGCACAGGAATATTAATGCTTCAACAAACCGAAGCAAACAATATTCACGAATGCAAGCGCCAAAATCATCATATCAAACACCTTTCTACCGCCAACTGGCCGAAAAGGTTTAGGAATCCGCTCCGCCCCTCAATATCCTCCTTACCCATATTCCACGTTCTGTATTACGTCGCATCGAATGCCAAGGTGCCATGCCGTCGAGGCTGAGCTCTACAGCGCCGAAATTAGCGTCCAAAACTGGCCTATACACCTCAAAAGTCAAAAAGGCCTTATTAGCACAATTTATAAAGATTTTTAAAAAGAAAATTAATTTAGAATATATATAATAGTTATATTTATAGATTATGTAATTACAAAAGAACTAGAGATCAAATAATAAAGTATTAAATCTCTATAAGAGAATTATTTTTATATAAGTGTACAGACCAATTTTGGCCGCTCTTCTCGGCGCTGGAGAGGCTGAGGTAGGAATCCTGTTCCTTCGGGTGCGTACACTGAATTCTAGGGCGTACTCGCTAGATTTCAGTGTACGTCAACGCTAATCTTCATTATCAATCCCCTATAATCGCCCCGCTTTTTGTGGCATGCCAGCAGGATTTGACGCCTGTCACCTAAGAAAGAAAAAGTTACAGGGGCTACTGACGTTAACACCTTGTCCTCCGTATCCAAATGCCATTCAACAATCATGGCAGACTTCGGCGTGTCGAAGCGCGTCGCGATTATTGCGATCGCAATATTGGTATTGATATATACATTCAAACTAACATATGTAAGCACTCCTACCAACTCGCGCGTCCTCAATTACCCTCCCTAACCCTTCCATCTTAACAGAGCAGCACCTCCCTCCTCGACACCCACAGCCCATTCACCAAATCCCCCACCCCCCTCAACACAAATACCTACGGCGAAATCACCACCAAAGTAGCCGTCATAACCGACACTCAATACACGCACAACCTCATCCCCCTCCTCCTCCATTTCCACTCCGTCCTGGGTCCCACCTGGCCCATAATCTTCTACACCTCACCAGCCACCCTCTCCCAACACCTCTCCCCCTCTTCCCCCGGCACATCCCAAATCTTCCAATCCGCCGTCTCAGACTCCCGTATCCAGCTGCGAACCGTGCCCGAAGAATTCAACCTCACGTCGAGAGAAGGCGTGAATATATACCTGTCCAGTCCGTGGCTATGGGAACAATTGGCGCCCGCGGAGAAAGTGTTGATATTTCAGGCTGATGCGATATTATGCGCGAATTCGCACCGGACAGTGGATGAGTTTTTGCAATGGGACATGATCGGAGCGCCGCTCTCCTCCAACGAAAAGGTCTACAACGGGGGCCTCTCCCTGCGAAACCGCACGCTTGTCCTCGATATCATAAATGCCGGGACCTGGGACGAGGAAATGAAGAGCGGTGCTTGGAAAGGAGGGGGTGAGGATGATTGGTTAAGTAGGAGGATGGAGAAGAGGGGCGCGAAGTTACCGGATGGGGGGACGGCGATGCAGTTTGCGTGTGAGTTTGGATGGCAGATTGAGCGGGAGAAGATGCCGTTGGGCTATCATAAGGTGCATAAATGGGCGCCGGAGAAGTTGGAGGGGATTAAGGGGTGGTGTCCTGAGATTGCGTTGGCGGCGCCGGGGGTGTTGGAGAGTAGTGTTTAGGTGTATGTTATGGGATGATAGAGGATATATATGTACGAAACTATTGATACCATTTTACTTGATTTGGGGTGGTGGTACTATGCTGGCATCTGGTTCTACAAATGGCCCTGAAGATGATATAACACGGGCTTCATTGAGAATGAATCTTTGCGTAGTGATTCACTTATTCACATCAAGGTGTACTCATTTGAGGTATAACATATCTAGAGAGCAAACTGCTATATCCTATCTGACAATCTGTCATCGCCGGCTAGCCTGGCCTGACCTGGTCCAGCGGGAGGGACCCCAAACCTTCCTTCCCCTTACCTCAGGCCTCAAACCTAATTCCAACAACTCAATCCCCCTATTCATATACTCAACTCCTATGCATCAATTCTAATCACGATGACTATCCTCACTCGTTCCTACCAGAAATAGACAATGCGCTTTTGAGGTTTAGCCCGGCTTACCAAACCGCCGGAAATCAAGATCGGCAATATCACACGAGAGACGAGGCTATGCTTAGTAGGATTGAGTACTAGGTGCTGGATCAATCTATTAGTGTTCCCGAGCGAGGGATTAGACTGTGCCGCTCCACGCGTCGTCGTCACCCAAATCTTCTACGCTAATTACCGTAGGATATTGGTGCTTGTAAGAAATTCCTTTTTGAGAAGAGACCTCACGTGCGTTCTCCCCCTTGGTTTATTCATGGGCTATGGGCAATGGGATAGTAGGTAGGGAGGTAGGTTGGTGAGTTTGTTTGAGGGTATTTATATTTTCTATGTAAGGTATATTCTATCATACACCAATGCCCACAATGCTCCCGAACACCAAATAACAGATGACAAATTCATGAACTCCTGTCCTGTCCCGGACATCACTTCATGCTCTGGGTTTCGAAGAGTTCGAGACTGGTTGGGGTACTAGGGTTGGTTGTGATGGGGTTGTACTCGTCGTAGTAGTCGTATTCTCTTTCTTTGGATCTGGTGCTGGGTTCGGCGCTGGAATTCCTTGTGGTGGTTGCAGTGGTATGATCGTCGTGCTTGTCGTACCCGTCGTTGTTGTTTCTTTTTGAAGATTTGCGGTGAGTTTTGGTACCTGAGACGGTGGGGGTGCAGTTGTGCTCGTGGAGGTCTTGGTTGAAATTGGATCTTTCTTCAGGTCCGATTTAGGATCGGGAAGTTTAGGCAATAAGGGCTTTTCCTCGGCCTTTGGGAGAATCTGTTTCGGTTCTGGTTTTTCTGGAACCTGCTTCGCTGGGTTGGGCTGCTGCGGGAAAGTCTTCGCCATATTGGGATTTGGCTTCGGCAGAGTATTCTTTGCTCGCATCTGCTGCTGCACTTTCCGCCTATTCACAGTACTTTTCCAGAAGTCCTCCACCTCAACCTTTAGCTCCTCTTGCTTCGTAGCATTAGCCCACTCAGGAAGATACAACTCCGCCCTCCTCAACCAACCACCCATCCAAGAATCCCGCACCCCCTGCAGTGAACCTGTTCCTGCGAAATGTACCGCCATATCTCCTTGTTTGATTTTCCAAGGCTGAACTTTCTTTCCTTTCCCATCATCGAATACGGTATCAGTACCGTTATCGAAAAGTACGTCTGTCAAATTGTGATTGTATATCCAATCGCCCTTCTTACTGAACGCATTGTTGATTGGCAATGAATTGAACCAACGCATTGGTACTTCAGTCCAATTGTCCTTCCCTCCATTCGGTGTCGCTGCTAGCGGCGACTCCTTCCCTTGAAGTAGCCATTGAAAAGCACTTTGGTCTCGAAATTGATCCGTCTTCAGCCTTTCTGGGTGATAGATGGGGTAAGCGAGCACCGCGGAGAGAAGTGAGACGGACCACGGATCAACACGGAAAGCAAATGCGCCGGAGTTCAACCCATCCCAATTTGCAGCAATGAGTAGGTGCACATTGGATAGCTCGGTCATCGAAGTGGGAGGAACGAAGATTTCGAGAGGAGTGTGTGGATTCATGATAACGGTATCTGCATCGAACCAACTGTGAAATGAATTAGCTGACCTTCTGATAGTTGGGATCCAGCATCCACGTACAAGATCCATTCTAGTCTTTCGGACTCAGGTTTGTTTAGCTCGGCCACGATGAGGGAGAGCAAATATGCCGGTTTGCTCCATTTTCCTCGAGGTCCCTTTTTAGGACTTGCCTCTGATAAGTCCCCCACGACTTCAGACGTGGCGATATGATGTGTATAGCCATGAATATCATTCTGGACCTTATGTGTCCTCAGAGCATCCTCAATCAAACCAGAGTTGAGGCCATTAACAGCCACCGTCGCCTTCGCAATCCGTGAACAAGGTTCGGCGGGAATGATTGGCCTTGTCGTAAATTTCTGATACTGAACTGGATATTCCACCGCGAACTTCCAGAGACATAGTATGGCTAGAGCCGCCAGAATATATCTGGTGGAATGACGAGTTATCATCGCGGGTGTCTTTCCATCATGAGTTTTTTGTTTGCGACGACAAAACAGGATGTGTTGCAGTTGAGATTAAAAGAGAAAAAGAGGCGTCTTTGCACGGGTGCTGTAAGCATTATGTACCCCACCCCTGAGAATTGATAGGCTGTAATATTTATTGGTACGCGTGCCCGACCGAGCTGACCCGCTTCCTAAACAGAATCCGACATGCCAAGCCCTTGTATTATCTATTCTAAGCTGATATATGTCATGCCAAGCATTCCGGAGGATTGGTTGACATGCGCCTTAAAGCTTGTCTTTGCCTCAAGATCTTGGCATTATTCCCACCATCAGATAAGGCTATATTAAAAGACACATGTATAGATAGCACTATTTCTTCTCGACTTCGGCACGACTTTCAATACTGAAGGAATCAGATGTTGCGGATGGTATCTGAGCCACACGTGGGCGCCCAATACTTCGTGATTTGAGGACCGATTCATCCGATTTATCATGCAGTAGCTACTCCCAAAAAGGAGGCGTCGGTCAAAGATGCTTCATTTGGACCAGCTGAGACGAGACGAATCCTAGGAGAGAAAACCGTGCAAGGTAGCGGCCGCCCGTGTTCGGTTGAGCAGATCCCTGCCTAAACCAGTTAAAATCAGGAGCTGATCAGATAAAGCTAGGGTGGCTCAGCCCACTTTCTGCCGATGATATAGGATTATCTTTCCTCACTTTTGGGGGGGCTGGGGAACGTTACAGCCACAAATGGAAAAATGCTACGTGTAGGATTGGTTGAGGAGGAATCGACCAAGGAAGGTATAGCCACAAAGCCGCGAATGGGAAATACTACATATAGGATTCTGGTGGGAGAGGGATTTCTTCTGGAGATTACGAATCTCGAATCACCTGGAGAGAAGAATGGACCTACCGTATAGTCTGGGTCTGTTTCTCAGGGCTTAAATATGGCATGGATGTGCTTTCAGCGATTTGAACCTGCGCTTACAGGTCGACTAATAAGTTTATAAATACCCTTGGTTTCGAGGCTTTCAGCGTAATTTTTCAGAGGGTAAATTATAAGCTTATTGTAATAGGACTCAATTGTAATTTACGCTTCAAATAATAATAGAGTTGCAAATTATTATTTGGTTGTTAGAACTACCTTAGGCTAGGTATACGTAGTCTTGCTTAAGTGTTTTTCGTTGTGTCTCTCCCTACCCAACTATTACTAGAAGGTTCAATTTATCAGTACCAACAGATTCTAGTAATGGGATGCAGACTAGAGTTCAATCTCTTGAGAGTGAACTCCAACGAGAACAGTCCTTATCAGCCCATTATTATCAGAAGGTCTAGGTTATGAGTACCAATAGATGGGATGATGACTAGAGTCCATTCTCTTGGCAGTAAATTCGAGCTGAGAGCTAGCTCAACGTCAAGTTCGCAGGTTCGGTCGCTGGACTGGGCGGTAGATCGCCAGTCGCCCACAAAACAGGATCAGCACCTAATACGAACTCCAACGTTCCCCCATTGGCGAAGACATCATCCCACGTCAGCCAATTCTGAGTCCAGGTCTTCCCATTCACCCGCAAACTCTGGACGTAGTAATTGCTATCTCCATTTCCATCCCCACCAGTACTGGTGATGAGAAGCTTCTTTCCGCTACCAAGGGAAATGGTCATAGATTCGAACCATGGTGAGTGGATCAAGAAAGTTGTTTGGCTAGTGACCGGATATAGGCCAATCATGTTCCATAGAAGCCATGTTTGCATCGCGCCTGCATCACTATTTCCAGGAAGTCCTGCGACGCCGGAATTATAATCACCTTTGGCGACCTTGCGGGATTGATATACTGAGCGATCCTGGCGGTTGATGAAATTATAGAGGTAAGGGACGTTGAAAGTTCTATGTAGTCAGCATTGCTTTAGTATTTAGGGTGAAGGTGCTTACGGCTCGTTTGTAGAGTCAAAGATGATACCGCCTGCATCGTTCGGATTAGTACCAACAGTGAACATAGTTTCCAGTCGCGAGTAAAAAGTATCGTTCCCACCCATCCACTCAATCAACTTCTTCATGTCATGGATATCGCCCCAAGAATACTCCCATGAGCTAGCCTCATAATATGGGTCTCCCCAGTATCCTGCATCGTTCAACGGATCGGTATCTATGAAACCGCTTGTGTCTCGAGGAACGAGGAAGCCTGTGTAGCCTATCGATTCAAGATCTGGATTCCAGTGGTTTCTCCAATTGCGGGAACGGTTAAGATATTTGACTGTATCGTCCAATTTCCCCAGACCTTTCGCAACTTGGTATAATGAGAAGTCGTTGTACGAATAATCTACGGCCCTAGAAACAGATCGACTGAATGTCGGAGTAATGAATCCGTACGCTTTCCAATCTGGGAGAGCCCCTCTACCCTCCTTCGTCGATGAATCCGGAGCCATCGGGTCCGGATCGCTGTTGATGGGTGTCACTTCAGCGTCTTTGACCATGGCTGAGTAGCCATCATCCCAATTGACCAGACCTCTGACTCCCTTGACATATGCATCTGCCAAGACGTTATCGGCGTTCGATCCACCTTGAGTTCTCCCATTATAGTTTGAAGATCGGGCATCTGGTAAATATCCTTCAAATCTCCAAATATCGATCAGGGAACGAATATGTTCTTCATATACGACAGGTTGAAGAACCTGTAGAAGTGCGGTCGAGCAGCGGAAGAGATCCCAGAGAGTGAAAATGTCAGAGTAATATGGTTCATTCGATGTCCACCCTGGATTTTCACCGGTCTGATTTGTTGGCAGAAGATTCATGAAGTAAAGTGAAGTGTAGAGTAGCTCCAGGTTTGTGCTGTTCGTTGACGTTGTCGTAATTGTGGATAGAACCTGGGAATTCCAGGCATCTTTAGTATTCTGAACCACCGTTTCAAACGCGGTAGCAACTGGGATCTCATCGTTGAGGTTTTGGCACGCTTTTTCGTTTGAGATCCAGGAGATCCCAACTCGGGAGGAGACCGTGTTGGTGTTGAAGGTGAACAAGCCGCCAACATAGGTATCAGTGGAATTCGAACTTGCTGATCTGTTTGGCTGTATTACACTGCTTCCACCAGAAGATCCCGTGTACGCGTGAGCTACAGTCGGAGTAACATTGAAGTAACCACCTGAGAGGATCAGCCTTGGGCTAATGTCTGGTCAGCGAACATAATCTTACATGAATAAATAGTCCAATCCGGCGATCTATTCCACCCATTGTTGTAAATCCCCGAAGCTTCATAGTGCCCATCTGGATAAAGAGTGAAATTCCCTCCTTCATAATTCTGTCCTAAACCTTGACCTCTGAACGATGGTAAAACGTGACTGACATCCACGAGAATATTGTTCCCACCACTTCTAGACGGGAAAGTGTACTGATATATCCCAGCATGAGAAGTGGCGGCCAACTCAACGATGACATTTTCACTCGTCTCAGCCTTATAATACCCTACAGATCCTTGATCCGAGACTGCTCTACCTACAGTGATACTGGACAGAGGATTACTGATGTTGCCAACGAGCGGTAGTTGTGCGACTGTGCCATACTTAGGAGCACCGCCGGTTCCTTGCTCATGCATCATACTGAAGCCCGAAAAGTTACCGGTGGACAGGTACCCAGAATAGGAATCCGTCCCCACGTTCAGGAGGTCGGGACCGAGCTTTACCATGCCAAAGGGACGAGCTACGCCCGGGAAATCATTGCCGCCGTTCTGTGTTCCCGTGCTATTATCATTAGTTTGGGATTGGAAAGGTGTCACGAGAAGCTTACAAGACGTTCACATATTGGCTGTAGTCGGTGCAATGCGCTCCAGTTACAAATGGGAGCAGACCGAGAAATGAAGGACGCATAATCTTGAAGCAGAGGCTGATCGAGATTATGAAAGAAGCATGTTAAAATTTAAACCGAGCGACCCTTCCTTATATACGGCCATCTCACCATAAGCAACTTCGTTCATGCTAGTGTTGAGGCGGGGTGGTGGGGTAAATGCAAATTTTGACGTGAGCCGACCAAGGTACATCGCGCATGAAATGCCGGTAGTATACTGCAGTAGGAAGAAACGTTCCATCTTTGCCAGCATCATTGGATGCAGTTACAACTGGTGTAAGCACAACATGCAATATGCCTGATATTCGAGCGAATGAAAGGTGGTGGAGATGGAGTGTGCTTGGTGCCAAGAACCACCGAGGGGAAACGGTCATGTCACGTGAATGGAGGGGCATTGGATACCTATCGGTGATCGTGCAAGGAAAAGGAGAAACTGGGCCACTTTGCCAGATAAGCAGAGGGATGGGCCATCCCGCCTGGCCTTCGATGGGCACCTATGTCTATATGTCTGTAGCTATAGCTAGCGCGATCCTCGGCTGCTACGCAGCCTCCGGCTCGCTCTAGCATATAGGTGTCTATACCTATGCCTACCTTATATCTAGAGATAGGTGCCCAAACAAGAAGGCGGGATAGATGGCAGTGTCATGTGACCTGTAGCCAATCAGAAGCGTTTCTTCGACCAATCAGATTGCTCTATTTTAAGGTTTGAGCAATTTTATTGGCCGAATTTCAACCAATTAGATCGCTTCATTGAAACGCCCAAACTTTTACCTCGCTAGTTAGAAACCTTCTCATTCGTACCTCATATCGAAGGCATAATTAGTGTGCTCATGACTCTCAGATAGCTAGAAAGCCCTTCTACTGCGTCAAGAGGGGAAACAGCAGTTGAAAGTTTACTATATATAGTCGTATACAACAAAGAATATTCAGCTTTCAGAACCATGCAATATTGAATATTGATTGAGAATTTTCAATAGTAACTAGAGAGAGCTCTATAGAACAACGCCTTTTTTTTTCGCTTGAAAGATTAACAACCCTTTTTTTATTTTTATGACCTATTAATTATTGTATTAAAGTATCAATGAAAATCTTTGAATTTTTTTTAAAATATATTTCTAAGTATAACAATATATATATTATATGACTAGTTTAATATTCTGTCTATATTATTATACTTTCTTAACTTATTAAGGAATTAGTTTTTATGTCGCGATTATATACTGAATTATATGCTAGAGATTATATTAAATTTAATGTAAATTGAGAAAAGTTCAATCTTTCGAATATATATATGCATGTAATTCTCGAAGAATTACTAAACATATACACTCTCAGTTACTTCATCTTTATTACTTTATCATAGATAAATTGGCCAGTGTATAGTGGGACGGAGTGGTAAAAAAACGCGTGACTGAATAGGTAGGTGGGGTTAAGATGATTTAACCATATTAGGATTAGCCGACAACGTTTGTTGATTTGTTTACTTCATTCTTATCTTTTACAGTCTTCTTTGTAACTGAGATGTCATCTAGCAATCTCCAAGAACAGCTACGCCTTGCTATTGAGCGCGCCGAACAAGCTGAACAGCGCGCCGATCGAGAACGACAGCGCGCTGAGGAAGCAGTCAAAGAACGTAGCTTGGCTGACCAACGTGCGAAGGAAGAACAAAAGCGCGCGGAGGAAGAACGAAAGCGTGCGGAGGAAGAACGCAAGCGTGCGGAGGAGGCAGAGCAGCGCACTCGCAAAACTACTCTCACTGAGTACCTCGATCTTTGCCATGCCCATCTCTTCCAATCAATATCTGTTGAGACTGATAAGTCTCTCAGCACTCAAGGGGATATTACCAGTCCGAAAGACAAACTTCGCCCAGACCGGCTCCGCCCATGGAATGATTTCCTCGCCATCCAAAAAGATACCCAAGAGCGGCTTCAATCGGCATATACAGACTATGAGAAGCATAGAGTTTTCGAAAACCTTGCCTTCGTAGAGGGACTCGGAATGAGGGTGGCTTCGCGGAAGATAGCCAGTGAGGGAGATCTTGCAAATCTTCAAAGAGATACTATAGAGACTCCCGTCGCCTCTATCATTGGCCATTTGCAATCCCTCGATACTGTGCAAGACGAATTTACGCTTGGTGACGGGATATTCTTTGACAACCATCCCAATTCATTGAGCGATGCGGCGGAAGAAGTCTCTCAGCGGCTTGAGAACTTACAACCCTTTACACCCAGCCATTCGATACCCTCTTTCAGTGGCCTGCGGGCTGATCAGATTTGCGTCTATACAGCTGCAGAGGATGATTACACGCTTCGCAGGCTCGCTTTCGTGGTGGAATATAAAGCCCCTCACAAGCTCAATCTTGCTAGTCTTCGTTTTGGCCTTCGGGAAATGGAAGTCAAATCTGTCATCGATTGTGGCTCAGTGCCATCTGCTAAAGAGCCCGAACACTTTCAATATCATGCTGATCGGCTGGTAGCATCTGTGGTAACTCAGACTTTCTCATACATGATTCAGGGTGGAACGCAATATGGCTACATCACCACAGGTGAAGCTTTTGTTTTCCTTCACATCAGACTCGACGATCCTAGGACTGTGTATTATCACTTGGCCGAGCCTGGCAGCGATGTGATCGCGCAGAAGGAGGCAAGTAGTCTTAAGGAAGCAAGCCCAGACTTTGTACATCGTACTGCTGTTAGCCAGGTCTTAGCTTTTAGCCTTCTATCATTGGAGTCGGCGACAAGGAATCAAAGGTGGCGTCAGGATGCTATAGATACGCTGGCTACGTGGAAGGTGGATTACGAAGCCATACTTCGTGCAATACCAGATAGCGCACGGAAGTCTCCGCCAAACTCTGAATATCGTCCAGAAATATATACCCCTGTGAGCAGGTTTACTATGGGTCTCCGCACAAGAAAGGCTCCTGCTAGCAGCACATGCCGTCCTCCATCTGCATCCAACTCCGACGATGATCAGAACTCGCCTTCATCCGACCACGAGTCAGCTCCTGATACGCCTACTCGACCTTCTAAACGTATGCACAACAGTCAAAATCGAGAAGTTCATTCTAAAAGCTCGAATTCTTCGCAACATGGAAGGCAAAGGCGACCGTTCTGTACGCAACGGTGCTTAAAAGGACTTGTGGCGGGAGTAAATTTGGACCCGTCCTGCCCTAATGTATCAGATCATCGTGGCAAGAGACACGAGAACAATCAACACCGACTCAATCACCAAACATTCCTCACCCTGTTACAAAAACAGCTTGGAAGGAATCGAGATGACGATTGCTATCCCTTGGGAAGGCAGGGTGCTCGTGGTGCTTTGTTTAAAGTCACGTTGACATCGCACGGTTATACTGTGGCGGCAAAGGGTACCGTGGCAGCGTTTGTAAAGGACCTTCAATATGAGCGTCAGGTCTACCAACGCTTAACAGATATCCAAGGTATCTGTGTACCAGTTTGTATTGGAAGTCTAGATCTTGCTCATCCATACTATTACGACATCGGAGTGCTGATTGTGCATATGATGATTCTTTCATGGGCTGGAGAAAGCTTAGATGATAGCAAAATTTTGAAATGTGGGGATCGGAAAGTGTTAGAGGCCATGGTGATGCATTCGATTGAAGACATCCATCAAGCCGGGGTATTGCATACGGATACACGGGCGGCTAACATGTTATGGAACCAAGAGACGGGACGAGTTATGTTGATTGACTTTGAGCGGTCAGAAATGATAGAAGGTTGTCGGCAAGTTCTTTCAGAGAGTTCTCCAAATCGGAAGAGGAAGCGGGGTTTATCGAAGGAGCAAGCCTTGGACAAAATGGGGAACGCCAATTTCACAGACATGCAATTGCAAGTCAAGACACGATGTATGAACGAGATGTCAATTGCGCGGAAAGAGATTGCTCGACGATAATATTAATAATAAGATATAACTCTTAGTCTTATCGCCAATTGAAATACATCAGAAAGACGATCAGATAGCGAGGGGTTTCCACTGCTAAATTCGGTCCTATATTCATTATTATATCCCTTGACTTGACAATGAACCACTAGTCTGCACTCTGAACCACGTCAGCCTCTACTCGTGATGCTGTAGTAGCAATTAGTTGCACGTCAGAAATCGACAGTACCAATAACAACAGTAAGTCTAAGCAACTCTAACCTATTCTGTGCTTTTGAAAGTTAGGCTTATTCTCCCATAATAGTATTCTTTAAAAGACAGTAAGACTGAAATTTCTGCTATATAAATACACAAAAGGAATTCATCTCCACAAAATTTCTTTGCTCATTTTATAAATCCTTTCCTACTAGAATGAAATTGAGAAAGTCTCAATTGTATGTACTGGCTTTTTTGTCTTAGACTCTTTAGGAGCTTAAAATCACGGAAGACAGATTCTTTCTAGACTAACTATTAATGAAAATCTCAATCCGAACTGCGATATTCTTATCTTTTGCTAACATCGTAATTTCGTCTTTAATCAAAGTAGGAATACTTCCGTTTGGCCTTAACAAAGTCTTGTATCGAAGGATCGTCTCAACGGCTCTGAGAATTAGATGAGGGGAGTGAAGTCACCTAGAGAAGGACGCTTACCTTACTATTTCTAGCTCCAAAATGAACAGCAAGGTTTCAAACCAACATCTATCTTAGTGATGATTAAATGGACATGGCGGGGAAGTCCTAATGTACGGTCGATATAGAAATCCGGAGGTAAGTTTAAGTAGTGCTCGGTCTTAATCGTTTATGTGAAAAGTTAATTCCGCGTTATCTCCATGTCGGCGCCTTTTGATAGTATTTTACGACCGAGCCCGAAGCTTGAATTCACATGAACAATCTGAACTTCCCCTGAGATCGAGATACTTGGGCGGGGTTAAACTCGTCACATACTCATCTCGTGGTGTGGAACTGCAGCATTGTTCGGGGGCAAAGCCGCCTGAGCTAAGTACCGAGACAGAATATTGACTGCTGAGTATCTACCTTATAAAAGGCCGTTCCTTTCTTGGAGTCAAGTAACATTTCATCCTTAGTTTGATTTACTTTTTATTTGCAAGACATCTCAGAGAAATTGCGCTGTCGGTTTGTCGTTATACTCGTTAATTTTCTAAGCTACCCACCGATTCAAGCAAGATCTGAAAGTCTCAGATAACCTAGATATTTCAGCAGCAGCGAGTTTACCAAAGACCTTATTCAAAATTCAATATGGCAACGTTAACATCCCCAACTCTTCCTTCAAAACACCGGGCACTCGTTCTCCACTCCACGCGAGACCCATACGACATCTCAGTCATGTCACAAACAACTCCTCAGCCCGGCCCAGGTAGCGCCGTAGTCCGTATCCTCTCCAGCGCCGTCTTAACCTACGCCTGGAAAGTATACAGCGGCAAAAAACCCTATCCCTACCCAGAACCTTTCGTCCCTGGCTCATCAGCCATTGGTCGCATTGCTGCCGTTGGTCCAGACGCAACCAAGCTTAACCCAGGTCAACTCATCTATTTCGATTGTTATATACATGGCCGTGATGATCCCACGTCCTTGTTCTTGCATGGATTGTCTGCTGGATTTACGCCTGGAAGTAATAGGCTGATGGAGAGTTCGTGGCGCGATGGGACGTATGCCGAGTATTCTAAGTTGCCATTGGAGAACTGTTTCCCGATGGATGAGACGCGGCTACTTGGTAGTCCTGCTGACGGTGGTCTGGGATATACTACGGAGGACTTGATGTATCTCTTGACGATATCGGTCCCTTTTGGTGGACTACGGGACGTGGATGTCAAGGCCGGAGAGAAAGTTATCATCACACCAGCATCCGGGACTTTTGGGAGCGCAGCAGTGGTGGCGGCGCTAGCCATGGGAGCGCGGGTCGTTGCCATGGGCCGTAACGTAGAAGCCTTGGAGCGGTTGAAGACTTTGAGTCCTGAGGGCAGGATCAGGATTGTCCAGAATACTGGTGACGTGATGACCGACGTCAACGAACTGACGAGGGATGGACCGGCCGACGTGTTCTTTGATATCTCTCCAGGAAAAGCGGTTAAAAGTACGCACTTCAAAAGTTGTATTCAGGCGTTGCGAAGAGGGGGCCGGATGAGCTTGATGGGTGCTCATGAAGAGCTCGCACTACCGACGCAGACTATCATGCTAAATGATCTTACCATCAAGGGCAAGTGGATGTATACCAAGGACGATATGCGTGTTATGATCAAGTTAGTTGAGACGGGGTACCTGAAGCTGGGTGAGGCAGGCGGCATCAAAACGGTTGGCGCCTTTCCGTTGGAACACTTCGACGCTGCGTTTGAGGCTGCGGCGAAGATTAGTGGGCCCTGCGAGCAAGTGGTAATTTCTCCATGATGCTAAGACACCTTCTAGATTATCTTGATACCTGCGGACTCTGTTCCAAATAAATTCTCCACTAAAGTTTTGTTTCAACTTCCTCTTTCTCTCAAACAGTCTCCTCGCATCCTGCTGTTGAGCTCATTCTAGAAGAACTGCTGTGCATTGATACTTCCAAATAACGCTTTTTTTCAATTTCATATTGACTATAGAAATAAATCCCGGAGTAATCATAGACGCCAATTTTCCTCAAATCCAGAAAAGCCCTTTCTCAGCAGAACTCGCAACTCACCTAGCCCCCACCTCATCCCCCTCAATCTTCTCCACCACCACCGCAGTCCCATATGCACAAGTTTGCGAAAACGCACCAACCTATACCAAAAATCAGCTCAATCCACTCCACTCATCTCTAAAAATCACTTACCTCACCCTGATCAAATCTCAACGCAATAATCGCATTCCCACCCCTGCCTAAACACTCACCCACCAACCTCTCCATCGCCTCCACCCTGCTCTTATACATCATGTTCGTAAAATATTTAATCTCTCCTCCCACGCTACTCTTAAGCAAAGCACCAATATCAGCACCCCAGTTTCGAGAGCGGACTGTGATTCCGAAGATTGTGCCGAGGATGGATTTGACGCGGTAGCCGGGGAGATCGATCATGGTGGTTGTTATGACGCCGTGAGTGTCGACGAAGCAGCTGGGTGTATTGGAGTTATTGGGAGGGTTGGAGCGCGCGAGAAGGGCGGCTTTGGACGCTTCTTTGGAGGATGTGGCGGAGGCCATTGCCAGTTAATTTCGGGGGCTAATTTGCTAAAACCTGGTATTTTATGTATCTTAGTAAAGATGGGAGATATTGTTTGTCTCTAGTTCCTGGTAAATGGTGTGTAAACGCAAGACTAATTGAGGGACGTGCGGAGAGATACATTGCTTCTTATAGAGGCATAAGTCAAAGCTTCAGAATCACCTGTTGTCGATCGTTCCTGCTTAGTGGATGCCGTGTGATTATCATGAGGCGATGGCTTGGAAATATGTCGCGCAACCTTTTCCCGATTTTATGCACGATAATCATCACGTGGTTGCTCTAATTCTATACCGAAAGACAATCTTGTTGTTGTAGAAGTGAGATTTCCTCTGGAATGAAATCTAGAATGCCGATGACAAAAGAGTAACACATCTACATCCCGTGCTGGTCATGCATGTTCTCGATAAATTTCTCGCGTCTTCACGTTGCAAAGATCGTTTGCGGGGTGTGCTTTCCTCTGCTGTATCGATGCACACTGAATACAGAGCTAACCATGGCCCTGATCTCCCAAACGCCTGCACACTTCCAACTAGCTACACATGGTACCCAGATAACAGAATCGAGTAAACACGGATTCTCCGTTCCTTTTGGTCGCTTTTCGTTCCGTTTCATGAGGTGGTGAATGCTCGAGATCCGATACAAAACTCCCTCCAAGCCTCTAACACTAGTCTTCCTTGATTTCACCCTCCTCTTCACTATCACTATCGACCTCAAACGGCCGCTTTTTCTTTCTCGCTTGCGTCGTTTCTTCCCTTCCCCGACTTGCTATTAACATATTGATATCCTCCATCTGATGTTCTCGAAGTGAGGATTCAGCGGAGAGATGTGAAGAATCGGAGCGTCTTCTGGCAGTGGGTGAGCCAGCAGGTTGAATAATCCGCCTCTTCTTCTGAGATTCTATGACCTTCTGTTTCATTTTGGCCAGCCGCTCAGCATGTGTTTCCAGAGCAGGCTGAACAAGAAGGGCAGCATTGGGATTTACTGACGACGCTGTCGTGATCCTTCCAAGTCCAGGAATTGGCGTGGCAGGGCTTCGTGTCTCCGCAGCGGAGATCGGAGCATTTGAGGTTTGAGAGCTCGGCGAATCTACCGCTTTAAAAATTGAAGAGCTCTGATTTAAAGGCTTGAATTCAGTGGGATTGGTTGTGTTTGAGTAAGATGTCTCCGGTGGAGTGAGCAAGGTTCGGGTGGGGTTTGGTGAATGGGCTACATTGGTTTTTTTGCTCTTTTTGAGTCCCGTCGGGTTCAATGTAGAGAGGGTCTTATTCTCTGTTATCCTCGGAGTGGCATGCATGCTCCGTGGGCCGGTAGGGATTGAAAGAGCGGGGTTTCCATTCCCGGCCAGCTTTGATGAATCTGCAGCATTTGGGCCTGAAGGAGACGCAACGTTTGCGAGAGAAGCAGAGGCAACTATTGCAGAGATGTTTGTACCTTTCGAAAACGAGCCTAGATCAAGTCCAGCAAAAGTTTCTCCAGGCCCTAGGCTGTTAGTTTTGCGAAAGACGGCGCTCTGACAGGGTGCGTACAGAATTTCCTAAACAAATTCTTCTCTGCGTTATACTGTTGGACAGTAGCTGAGTCTTCGGAGAAGATCGATATCTCATGACTAATAATTTTATGCCAAAGATCCCAGAAAGTTTGAAGGTTGAAGCCCTCGGCAATAGCTCTCTTCCTCATATAATCCAGGTGAGAATGATACTGCTGGGCCATCGTGTCTTATTTGGTGAATATATGCCTTTAGCCGGTATTTGTAAGTGCATGCTCTTCTGGACTCGAATTCATAATAAATTTGAGTGACGACAAAAGGTTGAAGCAATATGCTGAGGCAAAACAATATCAACTTGCGCCACAACTTCTTACTGTCGGCTACTGGAGTGCTTTACAGACAACAACCCGAAAAGCAGAGACCGGATATGAACTAATTCAAGATATTCAAGAGTGCTGTGCATTTTGATATGGGGAAAATTGATGACCGAAGAACACTTGAGGTTGAGGGAAAGTGGCTTTTGAAGCCGTGCAACCTAAAGCTGCTTAGTCATATCGTCCAATTTCACGTGCTCTGTGGCTGAAAATGAGGACAAACGCAAGGCATCACAATTTCAGAGAACCCATACTTCAGAAAGCTTTCCATCTCGTGAGATGAAAAGTTCTTTACGCACTGTGCTATAGTATCTGCAGTCCCATCAGATCCACTTCTAAAGCCTCACACCCATCTAATCAAGTGATTATGCATCTTGCGCGAGGAAATGGGAGGTTCTCTGGAGGACAAGGTGAAGGCTTAGCATTGAACCAGCTTGGCACCGTTGCGTCTTTCAAAGATATACCCCCCCATAGTATGGCCCCACTTGAGGATTGATTCCTGTGAAACTGACATTCTCGGCTGCAAGTCTCAGCCACACCATCGCACCAACACTTCCTATCACTTGGTCTTTCGTTCGACAGAACTTTTATGGAACAAAAATTAAGTCAAGGACGACTGTAATCACGTTGGCTTGAACTCACTAGTGAACCTTCATCTGCTCTCGTAACAGAGATCCGAATCATGGTCTAAAGGATGGTCCGGTAGGAATCTATCCTTGCTTGCTGTGCGAGCTGCGCCGCAAATGCGAGAAGGATGAGCATACGCGAATCCCACCGAGCCAACTAAAATAATACATTTCTTTCACGCACTGGTTAAGCGATATATTCCGTAATGGGCTTAAAATAAAGGATTGCGAGAGGATGGCATGGCAGCTGTATAATCAAGGAATGGCAAGTTAGCGGCAAGATGTCGAATACGAATCTGTTCCCGGATATTGACAGCAGTGATGGCTTTTTCATCATTATCTTTTGAGGCATCATCCAATGCGCCCTTTCCTATAGTTTAACATCGCTTAAAGTTCTCAGGGAATCAAAATAACGCATGATGTCGATGAAGGAATCGACAGCTCATGCCTGCCCAGCGAAGATCGGGATACCTCCTGTCTGAGCATTACCCAGCTTTTACATCATTTTCAACTAGAGTCTAGCCAATGGGGTTATTTTCTCTCAATTATTGTGTTGACACAAAGAGACCTTGAAATCTTACGAATTCCAGACTCGGGTTCTGATGAGCGGGATTCCACTCCGTGGATCATTCCCACAGATAGTTCATATAGACTTGTAAGATCTAGTGTACGATGAGCTTGGAAATTAATCCATGGTATTTTTTAAGTTGGTACTAGACACATTCGGACCCACGCTGTGTTATCCCTCGATGGATGTCTTGAAAGAGTAGTGCACGTGATTTACCTCATTCTTGCTCTGCCCGACTCTCTCAACTTGAGCTGAACGTAACCAATTTGATGGAGCTACACTACATCATCTCTTGGAATGGTGTCTTCTGGACTATTTATTGCTCTTTAAATTATTTCAAGTCATCTTCTTCATCACGGAACTAAAGATCGAGAAACTTAAATTCGATGAATTAAATTCAAACGCCGTTGTTGTAACTGATGACCAAAAGTTTTCCCAAAATCCCAACCACCAAACGCCCAGCATTCCAATATTTCATTCTCGATTCATTTTTACACCGACCAAATCCAAGGCTCCGATTCATCTCGCCATGCACATTAAACCCCCCCCCCCCCCCCCTTTTCCATCCCTTTTCTTATCCTCCCCCCCCCCTTTGCCCCGTTCCCCCACGTTTTTTTAATTTTCCATATAGAACACCTCCCCTCC
>Ga0182030_10004615_pt1 | contig 29397 bp, 26 predicted proteins | sample 812S3MmetaG_FD_121299 | JGI IMG/M metagenome (GOLD analysis project Ga0182030, IMG submission 121299) | Permafrost microbial communities from Stordalen Mire, Sweden - 812S3M metaG (Illumina Assembly) | ecosystem: Environmental > Terrestrial > Soil > Wetlands > Permafrost | place: Sweden...
TTAAAGATACTGGCAAACCTCTCTTTGCTGTCGCGCAAAGCCTTCTCCGCCTGCTTTTGCTCGGTAATGTCGCGGCCAGCGACCACCGACCCAACGATCACGCCGTTCCGGTCGCGGATTGGAGCAAAGCTGTAGCTTCCTATCCATGTATCGCCTGTGTCCTTTCGGCGCAGGGTGTACTCGGCGTTCTTGGATGTCTCGCCCCGGAGAGCCCTTGGAACCGCCCACTGCTCCAAAGGCACCAGTTTTCCATCGGCCATGTAGACTTCCAGGAACGCGGGATACTCGGCGAGGGTCTTAGCGCATTCTTCTTTCGTCCTGAACCTGTGGAATGTCGCGAAAGCCTCGTTGAATTCGATGAATTGCCCCTTAGAATCGGATATGAATATGGCGTCAGTCATGCTAGCAACGGCCGCATCTAATTGTGCCTTACTCGTCTGCAGTGCCGCCTCCGCCCGCTTTCGTTCCGAAATGTCTCGCGCGATCTTGGATGCACCCACCACCCGGCCGCCGGCGTCCTTGGTCGGCGAGACCGTGACAGAAATATCCACTAATTGGCCGTCTTTTCTTTGGCGCACGGTTTCGAAATGACGCACGCTCTCTCCCCGTGCGACCCGCCCAAGGATGCCCTCTTCCTCGACTCGCCGCTCTGTCGGAATAATACGCACGATCGAAGTGCCTATCATTTCGGTAGCAGCATAACCGAAAATTTTCTCCGCACCGGTGTTCCAGCTCGTGACAATGCCGTTCAGGTCCTTTCCGATGATCGCATCGTCGGACGACTCGACAATCGCCGAGATTGCCCGGGAAGCCACTTCGGCCAGCCGGCGTTCCGTGATGTCGCGCATAACGATCATGATGCAGGCTTGGCCGTTGAGTGTGATCCCCCGCGACGATATGCTGAACGGGACCAGCCGCCCGTCTCCCATTCGGAGAGTTGTCTCATAGCCCAGGTATTCGCCCTTGGCCTGCAGGGTCCGCAAAAAGGTGAGCCGTTCCTCCTCGTCCAGCCAGTGGGTGTACTTCTTGGTCGGATTCCCAATGACCTCCTCCGGCGTGGTGCCCCAAAGGCGGCAAAGTGCCTCGTTTGCCCGGATGACCGTGTAGTCTGCCTCACGCACAATGACCACCAGGTCCGGGCTCAGGCGAAACGCCTTTGAAAACGACTCTTCGCTCTCGCGCAGTGCCTCAGTGCGCTCGCGGACCCTTGCTTCGAGAAGATTGTTGGCGGAACTTGCGGATGCCAATGCCTCGATCGCAAGCTGTCTTGATTGCCTTAGTCGGCCGTGGAAAAGGCTGAACAATATGCCCATGCCCACAAAAATCCCGATCGACGGGATGGTTCTCGGGCTTCCCACTGCGAAGGAAAATTCCGGCGGGATGAAGAAAAAGTCGACGAGAGCGGTGGAGATGAAGGTTGCCACCAAGCCTCCCCGCAGGCCGCCGATCCAAGAGCTGAAAAATACCGCCGGATAAAAGAGAAACCAAACAAACGGCTGAATATAGGGCCAGAACGTCCATTGGAGGGCCAAGGCGCCTAGGGGGGGTAGCATCGCCAGCGCAATTCGCTTCCGGCTGATCGGGATCATCACTTTGGTCTCCATGGTGGAGGCTGAAGTCGGTAGATGGTTCCACCTATGGGTGCTGAACTCCGCCGCCGGCAATGCAGCCTCGCTTCCGTTCCGGGGCTCGTTGGCTTTCATGTCCCCTCCCAGATGAAACAACGTCCTTCTCGGACGGGTTCCTGACGACTATTCCGTTCCTTCCGCAACCCCAGCTTAGCAATGCACCCGCCCTTCTGAAACCGTCGGTTGATGGTAACAGCAACCAGCACGAACACGGATAGCGAAGGTATGCGCACGCCAATTTTTACAGCGACCTTTTGGGGTTCTAAGCTGCGGGGGGCTGGTATCGTACCAATCGCAGCGACGGTGGACAAGTCATAATTTGCTGTTATGCAGCCGTTTCTTGTCTAACGAATAGATGCTTGGTAACAGCGGCGACCTCACTCTAGCCCATCAGACACATTTCCTTTGCGATCCAAACGATGGCATCCACGTGGCACCTAAACGCCAACTTCCGGCAGTTCTAATCGGGGCTGTTTCCGGAATCCCACCGCAGTTCACTGATTGCAGTGCTTCGGAAGCCCACAGGTAGCCGCCGCCGCGTCCACCGTTGGGGCGTTCGCATGGAATAGTCCTTCGAGCAATGATTCTGCGATCCTGATCACCCTGCCCCCTGGGAGCTATACCGCTCAAGATTCGGGTCAGAGTGGAGACACTGGCATTTCCCTGATTGAAGTCTACGCGGTGCCCGCAAACGACCAATAGGGGTCGGGACGGAGAGGCGCGAAATTGCTTGTCAGTCCATTACCCTCAAACCGTAATGCCTTCTCTTTGACGCTAGATTGGGCAAGGGCGCGGTAGCCAAGTGGTAAGGCCGAGGTCTGCAAAACCTCTATGCGCCGGTTCAATTCCGGCCCGCGCCTCCAATCTTAGAATAAATTGTACAAGAGTGAATTGCATAACACGGCCACCGAACATGGCCAATAAATTGTAACAAACTGTAACAAGCGGCCGCCGACGCTCCCTACTGTTCGCTGACTGCGAACACTGGCAGTTGGGCGATCGGCGCGGACGATTTTGGAGCTGCAAGAAGAGTCCTCGCAGATCATTACACCGTGTTGCAGCCCGCTCGGCGTCCAGTCCAGTGCCGGAACTTCGGACCAAGGCTTTAGCTGAAACTCTTCATGAGTGCTCCTAATGGGGATCAAAATCTTGCGCGTCTCCGCGAGATATCCGCGCTCGGTAACCCGGCATCAATGGTTTCGCGGTACGAGGGAATTCGTTCCTTAGCCCCTTTGGCGTTCCAGTCTGCCGAAAACGAGGAGCAGCGGATGGAGATCCTAGAAATCTTTTGTCGAATGAAGGTCGAGATGACAAAGCCGACAGGTCTCGCGGGACCGGACGGCCCGCGAGACCCGTCGATTGCAAAAGTCGAGGCTACTTTTGGCGAGTTGTTGGAGAGGGAATATCGACGGATGCTTGCACAAGAATTTTACGTCGGTGAAAACGTCAGTGCCGAACTCTGGAACAAGGTGACGCTGCGAGAAGTGGCCGCCGGGCGTATGGCCCCTGACGACACGTTCCGAAAGCACGCGGAGATGGCTGTGCTTGCCCCTCATCTTTCCACCGCAGAATTGGTGGCGCAATTGCGGGACAAGAACAAGTCCACCCCACAGCCCGTGCCGCGATGGCGCCGGATGGTCGAAACCTACGGTGGGTTCGTCATTACACTTGCCTTCTACTTAGGCCTCCCGTGGGCGTGCTACCGGCTCGACGATCGGAGTTGGCTGATTTTTTGGGCGGCTCTTGGGATCTTACTTGTTACGCGGCTTACCTTTGTTGGAGTAAAGTGGCTGTCGGGCGAGTTTACGTACCGGATGATTCGCGGTCGCCGGATTCACCAAGTCTTGGCATTTCTGAACGAGAACCACTTTCCCGACCCGAACGATAAGATGTTTACCTTTTGCAGGAGCTACTATTCATACATTAACGCTGTCGCCATTGGGGAGCTATTCCCTGAAGGCGTGAGGGCATTAGCACAGAAAGAGCAGACCTACATTGAGAATGTTGAGCCGTATCAAGATTTCATTACTCGTATTCGATTCCACGGACCTTTGGACGAGGCTATGAATCGATTCAGGGCCGAATTTGCTGCCAAGCGCGATAAAGTCTGAGAGGTGCAGAATGTTTCCATTCATAAAGCCGAACATATCTGGGGCGACAATCGCCAACGAATTTTTCTTTCGACCTCTTCGAGAAGGATACGACGCGGGGTTTCCACGATTCAAAGAACTTTTCCCGACGGAAACGCAGATACCGAAGGAATGCGTTAACGACGAATGGCTTTGGCTGGAGGTGTTCACCGTCGATTTTTCGACCTATCTGGCCTTGGGAATGACCGAGGCAAAGGCTGCGGTATTGACCCCCTTTTGGAGGGAGTTGAAAATCTGGCTGCAAGGGAAAGAAGTAGCTGCCTTGCCGGAACGACTTGCGGTTATAGGAGGCGGTCCGCGTTCGATTCCTGCTGAGGTGAGAGAGCGGGGATACGACCGCCTGATGAGGCGGATGAAGGATTACTCGACAGCCGTTGTCACTCCGCATTCTCAAGGAGAGAATTATTCTGTCGCTGGAGTTTTCGCCAATGCCTGCGGCTTTTTCGATGCGGTTGCCATCATGGGAGTTAGTGGATTCTTTTCGTCACGAAAGATTGAATACGTTAAGTTTCTTCGCTCCCAGCGGATTAGTTCGTGACAGTCCGTTGTTTGCTCAGGCATAGAAACGTCTTTTACGAGTGGCGCGGGGTTTTGGACGGTGGGGCGCTGCGGTGTGTTTTATCTTGAAAACGAACCCGGCTCCCACAAAGTCTGCCTAGCTCAGGGAAACAGCCTAAACCGGTGATGGCTTCCGGTCCTGGCTGCTAATTGTTTCATCTAAGCTGGGCTGATGGCCAGCAGCAGCAAGAACAGCCTATAGTCGGATGGTCCCCGACAAATAACCGAAGACAATAGCGAACGTGCTTTGGATGGCTGCCCGATTTTACCGGCACATTGCGACCCTGGCGTTCCTGCCGGGGTCGCTTTGTGTCTATCCAATTTTGTGGAGAGTCTTTCGGCCATGGCTATAGACGATGTGAAGAGCCGCGCATGGCTTGGGACGCATCCAAGGCAGCCGTGATTTGGATGGGGTCCCAAGACCGCAGGCGGAAGGCATCAAGAGGGGACGCTGGCGATTGCGTCGTCCCGGACACTTTGACGGCGGAGTCATCCGGAAGGAGATCGAGGGCAAGCCCACGGTCGCCAGACCTGTGGATTTGGGCGCGGAGATCGGCCTTGTTCCCGGTAAAAATGAGCACCTTCCGCCTCGCTCTCGAAATGCTGACGTACCATTGCTTGTCATTCGTCGCTGGCGTGCGGCCCGAGTCCGAGAGGAGGACCGTGTCCACGGTTTTGCCCTGGGATGCGTAGCTGGTGGTCGCGAAGCCGCGATTGAACACGCGCTGGCTGGGGGTGAGGGTCTTGAGGAGGCCGGCGTCGGTTTCGACCGCCAGGCTTCCGTCCGCACCGAGTTGCCGAACCGTCACGAGTTCGCCATTGGCAAGGGGGAGGCCCTCTTGTGACTTGCCGTTAAACTTCAGTTGGAGCCGGTCGCCGGGACCGACCTCCATCGCCACGGACCGGGTCACGAGAAAGCGCTCGGTATAGCGGAAACTTATGGTGGATTGGCGGCCGTTCTTTCGAAGAACGACCCCGCGCGCATCGGCGCCCACAATCTCGCCGAGATCGCCCTTGGCAAAGCGTCCATAGCCCCTGAGAAAGAACGCATGCTGGCCCAGCTGGTACGACCGGACATCCTTTTTCTGCACGGAATCCAGGTCCGCGACCCGGAAGGCATTCAGGGTCAGGCCGTTGCCGATCTTTCCTTGGGACCGGAGCGTCTCGCGAATGGCGTCATTGACGGCATCAACCTCATCCCAGGTTTGGGCGACCACCAAGGTTCTCTCGGAACGGCTGATCGCGACGGCGTATTCTCTGGCAAGGATAGAGCGCCGCTCATCGGGCGCGAGTTCCCGGACGCAGCCCAGGCTGTCCAACCGGTCAAACGATTGCGCGATCTTGCCGAGGGCGGCGTCCTTGACGGCTGCGCGATAGCCGCGGATGAATTGCCTTTCCGAGGGGGTCCGACCGAGGTTGGGGTCCTGTCGGCGAATTTGGGTGATTTCAGCGGGTTTCAAGCCGGCATGGCGCTCGATGGCGCGGAGGGCGTCGGAAGCGGCGACCGCACCGTGCTGCCGCGTATCGCCAGAGAGGATGAGACGCCCCCGATTCTCCTGCACCAGGCTGACCAGGGAATGCAGATCGCGACCGCCGATTTGTCCGGCCTCATCGCAGATGACGATGGCTCTGGCGGGCAATTGCTTGGTTGTCAGGACCTGCGCAACGGTCTGCGCGGGCAACCCGTCGCGCTGGAGGTCGAGAACTTGTTGGCGTTGAGGCGCAAGGACGATCACTGGATGGCCGGCAGCGCGGAGACCTCGGTCGATCTCGGCCAGGGTTAGGGATTTGCCGGTGCCGGCGGCACCCCGGAAGAGTGTGATGAAATCCCGGCTCCCGAGAATCTCCCGCACGGCGCCGGCTTGTTCCTCGGAAAGCGAGAGCGACGGCGCATGTTCCGGCGCCAAGGACCTGTACCGGAAGCGCCCCTCCTTGGCGGTGAAGACCAAGTCCAGTTCGCGGCGCAGCACCTCGCGGGAGGTGACCCGGTGCGTCCCGGCTTCGCGAATGAATCCCTTCTTGGCCACCGCTTCGGCAAGGTCGGCCAATTCGAAGTTGCGGCCACGGATGACCCCAAGGGCTGCCGCGAGGATTTCATGATCCTGTACCGTAGCCCGGCGGTCGAAAACGTGCTGCTCGGCCCAATCAACGGCGTAGTGCAGGTCAGGCTTTTCGAATTCACGGGCCGGCAGCAATGGGAGGCAGTCCAGCGCCTGACGTTCTTCGGGCGTCATTTGTGCCCGCCAGAGTGACTTCAAGAAATCGGGTGACGAGACACCTTTCATTTTCCGGCGCCGGTTGCTATGCGCGATCAGGTTGCGGAGTGCCCTGATGTCGCCCTTGAATCCGTGGAGTTCGATCCGTGCCTTGGTATCCTGGTCAATCTGCTGGTGACGCTTGGAGAACCGGGCGACGAGGCTTTTGGGAACGGAGTGGATTTCGAAGCCATGGAGGTTGTTGTCGATCTCATAGCCGATGGACCGGAGGCCCTTGGCGAGTTCGTGGCGGTAATATTCTTGGGCGAACCGGACCGCTCGGTACATGGCCTCCGCCTGGAGGGCCTTCCATCGGCCTTCCTGGGGATCGAAAGTGGCATTGAAGATGACGCAGTGGGTATGTAGGTGCGGGTCGAGTTCCCGGCTTGTGTCGTGCCGAAAGTAGGCGCCGACGAGGTTTCCGGTGATGCGATCTTCATTCTTGCCGGATTTGCGAACGCGCGTTTCCGACAGCTTCTCAAGCTCGGTCATTGCCAATCGGACGGCCCGGTTGTGCAGTTCGACAATGCGGGGGTCCTGGTGCAGGGCGACAATGGAGACGCTCTTTGGCGGGCTGATCGTAAAATCGTAGAACACGCGCCGGTTCAGAGTCTCATGGCCGTTCTGGCGGCGGATGGTCTTCATTCGCTGCGTCAGCCGGCAGTCGGTTTCCGGATGCTTGCCGTCGCAGAGGGCAAGGAAGGCCTGTTCGCTAACCTGTCCGGTGAGCGCCAGCTTGGCCGCGCCCTGGCCGAACCATTCGCCGAGGATCGTTCGACCCTCCGAGTAATAGTCGCCGCTGGAAAGGTGTTCCCGGAAGTAGGACTTGGCCACGGCCAGGTTGAATTGTACCTGCGGACGAATCATCTTTCGTTCGCCGGCTCGCCGTTCACGGCCGGCCCGGTTCCCATGCTTGAGCGGCGGATGAAGTCGGCGACGGAGTCATACACGACGAGCCGGACGCCCCGGAGGGCGTTGCGCTGACGGACGGACACCAGCTTGATTTCGCCGGAGACCGCCGCGTTGTAGTACCAGCTTCGGGAAAGGCCGAAGTGGGGGTCCCGTTTGCCGGGTGGCGGCAAGCGGAAGAATTCGATGCGGGGCATCGAGGTTGGATTGACGGGAGGGATGAGGAGATTTGAGTTCATGACTTTCGCTGGCGGTGATCTTCGCATGATTTCGGTCGCCGAAATAGGGAGAGCGTGGGGGAGGGTACGTTCTCCTATTTTCGGCGGAGTCCGTGGCACGGAATATGCCGGACCATGGAACTCATCGGCCTAGCTTTGGCTTGGGCGAAGGGAGGGATAAGAATTGAATTTCATGGCTTTCGCTGGCAGCGATCTTCGCACTATTTTCAGCGCCGAAATAGGGGGAGAATGGGCACACATTGGCCCCCAATTTCGACAGCAGCCGTTGGCGGGAGCCCAGGGACGATATCCGGTGAGCGCCGGCAATTCTCCGCAGCCTTTTCGGGGCTGCTCCGAACCCCTGGCGGCCGTCGTCTTCCAGCCGACATGCCGTCCCAGTGCGAGGCCCGTTGCCGGTCGGAAGCGGGGCAGGCCGCCCGTGTGTCTGTTGCTAATTCGGAGGCGATCTTGAAAACGGCTAACCGCCGGACAGATTCACGGCCGGAATATCCTGGCGATTTTGGAACGCAGATCGCGTTCCTTTAGGCAGGGACACTTATCCCCTTGCGCCAGGGGCAACGAAACGAACGGACTCGAAGGCAAATCGTTCTACGCATCAGGATGCACTGGGACACGTCCGTGGGTTTGTCCCTGATTGTTCACAGGCATCCCGCGATGTCTCGGTCAAATGCGCATCAATACGCTAAAACCCGCTTGAACGAAATGGTGATCGGCTGTCAGGGCCGATTCGATTGCGCGCTCGCGCATCACGGCGAATGACACGCAGTCGGTCAGGGACCAGGCTTTGTCCGGTCTCTCGCCGAACACGGCGCAGCCTTTCGAAAAGAGATCATGGCTGGCGGGCACGATTTCCACGTCCGCTTGGCGTTGCAGCGTCCCGAGCAGCGCAGTGAATCTCTCTCGGGCACCCGGCGCCGAAAGGGCGTCGCCAACTTCGGTCAGCACCCATTCCGTGGTGACGAGCGATCCAGGCGGCTGCCGGCTCAACTCCCTGGCCTGCGCGTGGAGCTGGTCGCGGGCATTGACCAGGGCGAGGAAGTAAACCGTGTCGCCGAAAACGGAACTCACCGCTTCGGCGCCCCGTGGAGGTAATGGTCGTGATTGATGGCACAATCTGCCGGCAGACCCTCCACCGTGCCGGCAAGGGAACTCAACGCATCACCCCAGTTTTGGGCCGAAGACTGCTGCTTGTGCCGAAGCAGCTCATGCAGTTTGGCATCCACTTGTTCCAGCTCGGGCCGGGACAGGCGGGGCAGTTCTGCAATGATCTCGTTTGTGCTCATGAATTCGGCCGAAAGATGGTCCATACCGGTGAACCCGTCAAGCCGGGGCTCCGAGGTCTTTACCGCCGTTGGTCGCGTCCTAATTTCCAACTAAGAGGCATTGAGGCCTTTGCGTATCCGCCGCTGGGAGGAGGCCCTCCGTGAGGGCGATGTGGTTCAAGTTCGATGGGCGGTGCTGGCTCGTGCCGGTCAGCGGCTGGGTTTATTTCATGTACCTGGCACGTGCAATGTGTCGTCGAGGGGTTCCAGACTTACCTCGATGGCTACTGAGAAAGGACCTTCGTTCTTCAAGAAGTCCAGAACGAGGAACGCCACCTGGCTGACTCTGTATTTCCCGCTGTTTGGCTGATGGCTCGAAACGATGTCTCCGGGTCTTGGCAAAGCCGAAACAACAACATCCGAGTATTTCTCCGCACAACCTTCAGGAAACTTAAACCTAAGATGAATCAGATTCTTCATGCCTCGTCCTCATACATGGTTGCCGCAGGCGGATAGTTCGGACATTTGGCTGATTCGTGGACCTTCTCCAATTCTGGACGCATAGCCTCCGAAAGGCAATTGGGCGGGGGTGGACTGTGACGGCTTCAGTGACCGCTTTTGTGGCATTCTTGGCTCCGGTAATCACCGTGGTCGACAAAGTCGATAAGTTGAGGCCGTTCGCCCCTTGGTGGGACTGGTTGACGCTCGGAATTGCGTGGTGGTTTCCAGCGGTTCCATTCGTTGCGGTTGTCATTTGCTACCTTTTTTGGGCACCTTACAAATACAACCGTGAGATTGAAGCAAAACGAGGACAAGAGCGGACGGCACATGCGATAGAAAACGTTTCACATACGGTAAAGATCGCGGAATTCGAGAAGCGACTTGCTACCAAGCTCGAAATTTCCTGCGGGATGGACATTGATGGCTGCTCAACCCCAAGCGACGGCTCCAACCTGCATTATTTTAAGGCAAAGGTGGAAAATAAGTCTGCGGTCCAGGGAATTACTGGGTGCAGCGCTACATTACTTGGGATCGAAAGGGACGGTGTTATGATTCCCATTTACGGCGCCCGCCAACTCCCTTTTGCGCCATCGCATATGCCGGATGCTGCCTCAAAGATCATACTCGCGGGAGAACACTTTTTCGTTGATGTAATAGCCGTTAAGTTCACCTCCTTGGGCGAATTATTGGTATTGCCGGAGGTTGGAGGTCATTGCGCTGCCTTAAAGACGTCAGAACACAAATTGGCCCTTGAAGGACCTGGCGATTATTTCCTGACAATATCCATTTCTGGCGATGGAATCGTAAAGCACCCTGCCCGCTTGAAATTCAAGTGGACGGGATCTTGTGCCACTTCGACGATTGGAATGGCATAACCAGGGGGGGCTCTGCGCATCCGAAACTCCTTGTGGGAATTCTGAATTGAAATTAGGACACCACCCCGCCGTTGCCGATGTTTACAGCCTTCCGGCGAATCTCCATTTCGAGGTGTGAATAGCGTGCCGTCTCCTTGGGGTCTGCATGACCCACAAGGGCGGCGCGCACGTCCTCGGCAACGCCCGCATTGGCGAGACGGGAAACGAAGGCATGGCGCAGGCTGTGAAAGGTCTTCCGGCTGAACTTTCGCGTCCGGCCGTCTCTTGCGGTGATGGAATCGGCGGCGACGTTTGCGCTGCCCATAAGGGCGATAAACCCTGCGGACAGACCCGCACGACCTCCGATCTCTTTGCCAGCCAAGGTGGGGCATAAGAATGGCGACGTTTGGGCGTTGGTCCGTCCGGCGAGCTTCTCAAAATAGATTTGGAGGCGGTCGGAAATCGGGATTTTCAGCTCTTTGCCCTTCCGGCTGGTTTTTTCGGGCACAAATTTGATGATGCCCCCAAGTAAATCGACTGCCTCCCACTTGAGGTTTGCGGCGTCTCCCAGGCGAAGGCCCGCGAAGGCGGCCAGCATGATCGCCGTTTCCCAGTCGGTTTTCTTCGCTGCCATAAGCAGCGTTTCAATTTCTCCCGGCGTGAACGGCTCGCGTTCCTCCATGATAGCGTCGGGGAGGTGAACGGCGGCGGCCGGGTTGGACTCAAGGAGACCGCCTCGGATCGCAGCATTGAAAGCGGCGCGGAGGATTTTTGCATTCAGTACGACTGTTGTCCCGGATCGGCCCAGTTCAACGTCCCGGTTTACGAACGCCTGGACCTGAGCCGACTCGATGGCCTTGATGTCGAAGGCGGCCCGTTCGCCGAGCAATTCCAGGAATTCCTCGGTGATTTGCTTGTATCGCTTAACGGTGCCGGGCTTGCGCTTCATGTTGGCGACCCAGGCCCGGAAAAACTCGTCCGCGCGATTCAGCGAAATCCGCTCGCCGGTGTAGCGTTGCCAAATCGAGCGGACCACCTTGTCGAGTTGCGCGGCCGTCGCGTTGTCCGTGCGCAGCGTTCCGCCGGCGCCCTCCAGCTCAAATGCGAGGCGGAGCGCCTTTGCCTTGACCGTTTCCTTGGTCGAACGGGCGGTCCAAAAGCCGTCCGGCGTCTTGAAACGGGCCATCCAAAACTTACTTCCATTCCGCTGGTAAACCGTCGCCATGTAGCAAAATGTAACAAAACACCGAGGTTCGTCAATGTACAACGATGCATATTCTCCTCTGAAAACACAAAAGTTAGGTAACAGGCGATAAGCGCCGGTTCGATTCCGACCCGCGCCTCCAATCCTAAACACGTATTATTGAATATCTTATACACTCAATAGGGCCGAGTGTAGCAGAAGTGTCGCAAAATTCGCGGCACAGGAATCCTTTAATTCCCGCGAAATCGTCAACGACAGATGTTTCCCGGCGGTGATAGGCGCGGCCTTCATTCGTGCAATTGATCGGCGGGAAACAACCGCGGGAAATAGGCTCCAAGGACTTTAACGGGCAAAGCCAGCCGTACCCGCGATTTTGGGCTGTCGGATTTGAGCAGCCCTGCGTCCACGGCCTTTGCCAAAGTGGCTCGTCCCGTGCGTTCGCCTGCGCCTACGATGCGACCTGCTTCTCCGCGCTCGAATACTCCCCGATAAAGCGCCTCGCGCAACAAGAGGAAGATGCGCGCACCGTCTTTGCCGAAGCGACCTTCTACGTGGGTATAATGCTCGATACGACCGGCCAATGCATCCAGTTCAAGTAGGCCATCCATAAAGCTTATCTGGTCTAGCATGACCGTTAGCACGAATTCACAAAAATCCCTTAAGGCTCGTTCACTGAGGTGCCCGCGTCCATCTTCCGCTGACGAGGAGCTTCGTTTCTGATCAGCGTTGGCTAATCGCTCGTAATATTCCTTGCGCTTGAACGCGAGCCCACGGGAAAGAGACCAAAGTCCTCCTGCATCAATGCCTAACTCGCGGATCAATGTGTCGGAAAATAGGCGCACCACGCGGCCGTTGCCGTCGCGAAATGGATGGATCCAAGCAAGGCGGTGATGACTGGCGCCGACGGCCACAATTTTCTCTATGCGAGAATGACCTGGTTCCTCGTAGCGGCTCTGGAAATGATCGAGTAATTTTGGGACAAGCTCGTGGGGCGGACCTATGTGGCTTCCAACCTCGACATCTGTTACTCGCAAGACGCCTGGCTCAAGTGGGATTCTTGAACCACTCTTAGTTGTAGCCACACACATCTCAGCGGGAAGGTGAGAGTAGAAGTGCTGGTGAAGCTTGCAGATGAAGTCCGGCGCAAACGGAGATGCCGAATAACCAGCCGCCCAGCGCTGACATTCGAGATGGGCGAGTGCGAGCTTCTGAAGATCACGCTTCTTCGGCTCTGCTGAGAAATCGTGACGGAGTGCAGCCTCGATATCCGGCACTCTTGTTTGTTGGCCTTCGATCAGGTTGGAATAGTAGCAATGCATCCAGCGGGTTAGTTCCGCGATATCCCTCCGCAATGGGTCGCGCACTTTTCCAGCAAGGACCGCGGAGCTCCCGACCACCGAACAAGCCATGTCCTCCAGTGCAGCCATATGCTGTTCTGGGAGTATGGGTTCGATGCCTGTGCGAGTAAGCACCATTTGCCGATCTTTTTGCCGATGTCATGGCATCACTTCAAGCCATTTATCAATTAGTTATCAATCACATGGCTCTGATATAACCAATAATTTGCCGATCTTTTTGCCGGCCGGCCGCTTATAGAGAGGCAGAGAGCTAAGGACGGCCACTTCCCGACCCACTGACCAGCGCATGCACTTCCCGTTTGTGAATCCGTTTGTGCCGCAGGCAATCCAGCGGTCGGAGGATTCGGCGAGTGATCAGTCGGTAGGCCGTCGGGGCCGAAACGCCGAGGGCCAACGCAGCCTCGGCGACAGAGTAGGTCAGCGTTTCGGTGGTGACTGCCGGTGACGCTACTACATCGACGGATTGGGAGAAACAAATGGACTCGGAAGTGTTCATGCGGAAAGTATCGCGCAAAACCGCGAATCGGAAAAGGGCCTTCGTGAAGGTGCCACGCTGTCCTATTTCCCGACAGCAGACCACAGTTCTAGCTTAACCGCCCTCCAGAAAGCCGTCTTGCGAGCGTGTTCCCTTCCGATCCGCTCGCGATAGGCCAAATGTGGCTCAAGACCCTTCCAGTCGTCAATTCGCCCTGAGAGTTCGTGTATGATTCGCCAATAGCGGCCGCCATGGTAATAACTTTTCGGTGCGGCCCTACGCAGGATGGAGTCGAGCAGTGCGCGGTATGCGAGGGAAGCGGCGAGCGGGAACGCCATTTCCAATTGTTCGGCAAGCGCGACTAAGCCATCGTAACGGTCGCCGTTGAGCTTGTTCGGCGCGCCCACGATGATCGACGCGGCGGCGCTCAGTTCGCCGACTTCAGCAAAGAATTCCGCCTGTCCTTGGGGCGGAAGCCGGCCCCGAACATGCTCGAACGCCGCATCGAGCTTCGATGCTCGAGTATCCGGCGGTTCGGCGGCGAGAAGTTCGCGCAGCGTTTCGCGCGACGGCTCGTGGGCGAACCGAGCCCAGAGCGTCGGTCGTAGGCCTTCAGCATCGCCCAATGCCTGCAAGATTCGTACGCGAAGCTCCAGGTAGTCAGAAGTGAAACCGTGCAGCCCCTCGGCGCTTGGTGGGAGCTTCTTTAGAGCTTCGCGTGGGCGCCCGGCTTCAAGGAAGTGGCGGGCAACATCCACGGCGACGTTAGGAGCGAGTTCATGCTCGCGTCCGGCATAGGTTGCTTCCTCAAAAAGGTCAGGATCTTGAATCGATTCCGCGATTGATTGAAGGTGGCAGCGTGATCGCCGCGCGGATTCGCCGCGAGCCGCAATCGCAGCCCGGGTTTCGGCCATGAACGCATCGAGATGTGGCCGGTCGAGAAACTCGCCGACCCCGTCAAGAAGGTGATCCCGAGTGCCGTAGTCATTCGCAGCCAGAAGACGCTGAAGGACCGGCAATACGTACATCGACGGAAGGTTCTTTGCTGCCCGCGCGAACAGGCCGCAGGCGCGCTGGAAGACTCCGCCAACAGTCCCGTCGGAATCGTCGGCGCTTTCGACTGCATGCCCGTCGCATTCGATGAATTTGACGATCAGATGAAAGGCGGCGGAGGAATCCGCGGGGAGGACTGCGGTCTCGACCAAGTCCAGGATTTGATTCAATTGGCCGGTAAGTTCGTGCGCCCGGCGGTAGTCATAAAATTTGCGAGAACGGCGGAAGGCCGTTAGATGGCGTTTTGCCAGTTGAGCTGCCTTTTGGCTGTTGTCCGAAGCGAGAAAGGCTTCGATCCGCTCATCAACGCCGTCAACGTCTCGGGCGAGCTTGAAAATGAACGACGCGAGCTGATCTGAACTGCGATTGGCGAGCCGTTTGGCGCGCTCGTTATGAGCCTCATCTTGAGTGTCCACGGTCAATAATTGGCAGCGTTTAGGGCGCCGATGGCGGCGTCAATCTTGCTTATGGCGCGCAGGTTGCGCGCTCCCCCAATTCGGAGCCGATTCCGGCAATCAATTGCGAAACGAGCAGTCGTTTCCCTCAAGGAGGGACATCTTACTTTGGTTAACATTGATGCAGGAAACGACAAAGGAACTTCAGGCTCTCCTTTTATCGCCCGAACGAGTGAGCGGTGCCACAGAGGCTTACGGCTGCTCCCCAAATGAGACTAGGCGCCGCGCAGAGGATTTCACCCCGCTAAGAATCGCTTCCCGCAATCCCTCTGGAAATGAACTTGGAATTCGCTGCCCTACCCGCTCCAAGGCACCATCGGCTCTCTCGCTGATTTCGTTCATGAGGCGTCTGGTCGTTTCTTCTGCGATGCCGCACCGACGACCCGTCTCCACCCAGTGCCGCGGTTCCATACGACTCCATTCGTAATGCCGGTTCGCGCCATAGACGGCCATTGCCATCTTGATCTTCTGCATCGGCAATCGCCCTAGCCCTTTTCCCATCAATGGGTAGGCCGAAAGAATATCGTAAAGCGGGGCCAGGCGATAGCTGCCCCCGGCCTCCAGGAAAATGCAGAAATTCTTAGCGTGGCCATCGATTGCCCCCAAGACCCAAAAAAGTATCTGCGTCCGGAAAAAGATGAGGCGGTCTTTCTCCGCATTCGTCGATCCCAGGAGAAGGTCCATTATTCGTCGTATCCCAGGTCCTCCATCAGACTCATATTTTAGTCCCGGCGGCGTTCCCGTTGCCTGGCAAAAATCCTCTTGAGGAAGTCTCAGCCACCATTTGCCTACGGATGATAAGCGGCGGTCGAATCGGTCAACGATGAGAACCCGATGGCTACCAAACGATTCCATGCGGCATCGGGCAACATCAGCGCCAAATTCCCTCATAATCTCGGAACATAGCCACTCGTTCTCGACCGAGGTGCTCAAGTCTATCCCGTCCATCCTGATACCCATGGGAAGCTTGAAGATGTGGGTTGTGGGAGTCGTGCCATGGGGGACCATCCAGACGTCCCCGTTCCGAAGAAACGCAGTCTTCTCCTGGGCGCCAGCTAGCGAGATCCTAAAGGCGTCATCGTCCCGCGCATCTTGGTGCCCGAACGTGGGACCAAGCATCTCGGATAGAAGTAGTCCGATTTCGTCAGCGGTAACGGCTCTTCCTTGGATGCGTTGAAGACCCTCAGGTACTGCGCCCTCGGGTAAGATTTGGACGGCTCCGACACAATCCCTGCCAACCTCAGAAAGGAGATCAAAAGCCTCTGTCGATCCGGCGTGAAAACGTCGCTGCATCCGCTCGCGAATCGCTCGATTGTCGGGAAGAAGGTTGTCGAAGTATGCATTAACGGGATCTCGGTACGGCTCATTCGACGGCCTGAGCGGCATCGATAGCGAGATCGCTCGCGCCGAAGGTGACTCGAGCCAACTCGGGTCATAAGCGAATTCCATCGGACCGTTGCCCGACGGCAGACTCCAATGGCCCGTTAGCTCGCCGTTCATCCATACTGCCAGGCGGCGTGTGTGTGATCGGCGGCCCATTTCAATTACCAACCTTCGTCCGCCCCTCTGCGTTGACCTTTGTCGCGCACCACGAGTTCCAGATCCAAGGCGGATAGCAACTTAAACAGTCTTCCAACGGAGGAGCGTCCCGGGTCAGCCTCGATCGTGGATACCGCGTTCTGCCTCAACCCGACGTTGGTTCCAGCATCCGCTTGAGTTAGCTTCTTTTTTTTGCGCTGCCCGCGGAGTACAGCTCCAAGCTGGTTAGGGGTTCGTATGGGGAATTCCATAATTTACTACCTATAGGGGATAAATGTCCTTTATCTCTTTTTCAAGTTATTTTGGCTTTATCTCATTTATAGATATAAGGTCCTGAATGTACGCGTCGGTTCGATTCCGACCCGCGCCTAAAATTTTAATGTGTTACATTCCAATCACTTAGTGAATCACACCAGATTGGTGTCACAATAGTGTCACAGTATTTGTGGCTGAGTTCGTTTCTTGACTGTTAGCTTCCTCACCCGCGGGCGCCCGCCCGATGTTCCACTGTTTGGCTCCGTCGGCAAAGGACCTTTGACGCGCGCATACCTCTGTCATCCATCTACCAAGTTCCTCAGGCCACGCCCTCACAAACGCTGGCGGACAGCACTTACACGTACGCGCTGAAGGGGAAGCCAGAGTCGCATGGACTTTGCAATGAAACTCAAGGCGGCTGAGGATTGGAAAATGGGACTGGAGCCCGGACTCGCGGCTTAAACAACATAGCGGCGACTATGTTGTGCAGAACATAACTGGTCGGTGTTGACGATATCCGGCGCGGGGCGCCCCGACGGCGCCGGCGCGCCGCTGCACATCGCATCCGGCGACCGCCTGGGGCGACCCCGCGCCTCATAGAAGAACAGTCTTGATTTTCTTGATAACGAGCATACTTTTTCAACAGTGAAATTTGACTGGGACCCTGTCAAGAATCTCGGGAACGAGGCTAAGCATGGACTGAGTCTCTCTTCCGCCACTGCCATCTGGTCAGGTCCCATTGTCATTATTCCTTCGAGAAATCCAACCGAGCCCCGGCAGCTCGCCATTGGCATTATTGAAGGTCGCCACTGGACGGTCGTATTCACCCTTCGAGGTGACGTACGCCGTCTAATCTGGACGGCACAGTTCTCCGCAGCTTGCTGCGGAGATGGATGCCGCCCGCTGGCATCGGGGCAAAGCCCCTTTTTGTGATACCTCGGGGCTCGCCCCGAGGAGGGTTCATTCTCAGCCCGCCGATCACGAGAAGATGAAAAAACAATCTACGAAAAGACCGTCAGCTAGTACCGCCACTACGGCGGAGAATCTCGAGGCCCGATTTGAGGGTGGCGAGGATGTCCTCGACTACTTCGATTTCTCCCGCGCTGTTGTCAGTCACGGAGGTGTCCGCCAAGGCGCTGGTCGGAAACCAACTGGAAAAATTCGAAAGACCGTTAAACTTTCTCCAGCGGCAGTGAATCGTTTCAAAGCCTATGCAAGGCTCAAGAAACTTCCCAATTTCTCTGCGGCGCTTGAAGCCGCTTCGAACAATCTGGGAAGGTAACGATTCATGGGCGGATGAGAATCATTCGGTTCAGTATCCCGCCCGACTGTCAGCGAAACTGTCAGAAAGAGTAGTGACGGAGTTAAGCGCGGTACCCCAGAGTTAGCCCGGTTAGTCCTTGCCTCTCAGAAGGAGACGGATTTTCTCCCTCTGTCAGGATTGTAAAGGTTAGTCCGATTCCGACCCGCGCCTCCAATCTTAACTGTCTCTGCAGCAAGGATCTTGGGGGTGCACAACGGACACCATTTCAGTTACTCTATGAGAGCACCCCGGATAACCGGCGTTAACCCGCCGACTACCCACTAACTCATCGGGATCGGTTTCATCTATCCTCGTGGTTGCGCACAAATCCATGAGGACCCGATATCGATTAAGCCGCAGGGGATGCCGGGGGATAAGTACTACTAAGTGGACATCCAGACCGGCAAACGTGTCAGCTTGGGCACCACCAACGAGGATGAAGCGCAACAGATCATCGAGGCCAAGAACACCGCGTAACGTCAACCCGTCCTAAACCTTCAGATCGCAAAAGCGTACCTGGCTGGATCCGATGAGGCTGTGCGCACGCGGACTTGGCAGAAAGCCGTGGAGGCCCTGACCGCCATGAAGCAAGGTGCTAACCGGGAACGATGGCTCAGGGCTGCTAAGGACAAGGCATTCGCTCCCCTACTTCCAAAGGGCATCATCGAGACCCGTGCCGAATTGCTGTTAAGGGTGCTGCAGTTGGGGAAGGTATCCACCAACGTCTATTTGAGCCGGCTGCACAATTTCTGTCTCGATATGAACTGTCTCCCTTGGCCCCTGGTCCCAAAGCGCCAATGGCCCGCTGTACGGTTCAAGGAAAAGCGCGCTATTACTTGGGAGGAACACAGCCGGATCCTTGCCCGCGAAAACAACCCCGAGCGAAGAGCGTTCTAACAGCTGGCATGGCACATTGGGGCCTCGTAGTCGGACTTGGCGCATCTTGAGGCCTCCAACGTCGACTGGCAGAGCAGGATCACCTGCTTTGTCCGCATGAAAACCCGCTGGAGGAGCCAGCAACCCCCACAGATATGGTTTGCCAAGGAAGTGGAGGCTATCCTTACGACTTTGCCTAAGTTCGGGCCGCCTCTTTCCCTACCTTCGCTCCGTGCGTCCTGGTGACCGGGCAAACGAGTTCAGGCAGCGTCGTCGCGGGCTAGGAATAAAGGGTGTCACGCTCCACAGTTACCGATACGCTTGGGCAGAAAGGGCTAAAGTCGTCCGGTACCCTTAGCGATTCGCGCAGCTAGCCTTAGGACACAACAGCAATGCCGTGCACCGCGCTTATGCCAAAAACGCCCGAGCCATTCCGCCGCCTTTGGAAGACTACGAGAGGAAGATGGCAACCGCCCACATCATTTCCCTGCCCGTCCCCACTGCCATCGGATCCTAATCCCTCGCAGACCTCTATTTGCTTAGGCCGATCCAAAAAAAAGTCCCTTTAGTGACAACGCGCCAGCTAATCATCTATAATCTTGATCGTGGTGTTTAGGCTTCAAACCGGATTGTCTTGAGTCGTCCAACAGGCCCGCAAGTTTTGAATGCGAATGGAAACTATCCCTAGGCCAAGGGATTCACAAGAGGCACGACGGCGCGTAGATTGGAAAGCCTTGACCGCCGGAGCTGTCCTCGCAGCTGTGGCTGTCCTGGCCTATAGCGGAACCTTTTCCGTTCCACTACTACTCGACGACGCATCCACCATCGTCAGTAACCCGAGTATTCAGCACTTTAATACAGCGTTTTCGCCGCCACTCGACGTGTCTGATACCGGCCGGCCATTTCTCAACTTCACTTTCGCCATCAATTACGCACTTAGCGGAGATCACGTCTGGAGCTATCATGTGCTCAACTTGGTGGTTCATATTTTGGCTAGCTTCACGATCTTTGGGATAGTCAAGCGAACGTTGGCCAAGCCTGTTCTTTGCAAACGGTTCGGAGAGGATGGGCTGGTGCTCTCCCTTTTGATTGCGGGCATATGGACGCTTCACCCCCTGCAAACAGAGTCGGTTACCTATATCTCCCAGCGCGCTGAGTCGCTCATGGGGCTCTTTTACCTGTTGACCTTGTATTTTTTTACACGTGGGGAGGAGTCAAACACGCCAGTGCGATGGTATGCCCTATCCGTTGTTGCATGCCTGCTTGGTGCTCTTACCAAGGAAATCATCGCGACAGTTCCCTTGATGGTGTTACTATATGATCGGACATTTTGCTCTGGGTCCTTTCGCAATACATGGCGGCTGCACTGGCAGTACTACCTAGGATTGGCGGCTTCGTGGCTGGTGCTGGCGTGGCTTTTGATGGGAGTAGGCAAGCGCGGTGTGGGCTTCGATTACGACGTGGGTTGGTGGGATTACGCGTTAACCTCCTGTCGGTCGGTTATGCTTTACCTGAAATTGGCGGTCTGGCCCTATCCGCTCATCCTTGATTACGGCACTGACACGATTCGGCATCCGACAGAAATTGCGTCCATTGCCCCGGTTCTCGTGACGCTTCTGGGGTTCGCGGTTATTTCGCTTCGCCGATGGCCCGCCTTTGGCTTTGCGTCCGCTTGGTTCTTCGTTATTCTCGCGCCGACCTCGAGCTTCATCCCTATTGCGCTGCAGCCAATAGCCGAGCACCGCATGTACCTGCCCCTGGCGGCGGTAGTGAGCGTAGCGGTCCTCGGATTGTATCGCTGCATCGGACGGCGCAGCCTGATTCTCTTCGCTGCGATTACATTCGTTTTTAGTTGGCTCAGCTTCGAGCGCAACAAGGACTATGGCAATGCGCGCGCCATATGGAGCGACACCATTGCAAAACGTCCAAACAATGAGCGGGCGCATGACAATCTTGGGATCGAGCTGCAAAAGGAACCAGGCCGGATAGATGACGCTATTGCCCAGTATGAAGAAGCACTGCGACTCAAACCCGATTATGTCGAAGCACATAATAATCTCGGGTGCGTCTTGGAGACGGTTCCCGGCCGGTTGAATGACGCGATAGCCCATTACAAAGAAGCGCTACGTTTGATGCCGGATTATGCGGCAGCGCATTATAACCTGGGCAACGCACTGGATTCTTTAGGCCGCACCTCTGAAGCAATAGTCCAGTATAAGGAAGCTCTGCGCTTAAGGCCGGATTTAGTTGCTGCGCATTGCAACTTAGGAATGTCCCTGAGCTCGTTAGGCCATGCACAGGAGGCAATTGCGGAGTATAGGGAGGCGCTGCGCCTCAAGCCAGATGACGCTATTATTCTTTATGACCTGGCCTTTGAACTTTTAAGAATACCTGGTGGCACTGATGAAGCGATCGTGCATTTGCGCGAGGTAGTGAGGCTACAGCCTGACAACGCCGCGGCCCGTGAGGCCCTGGCACGAATTGGCGTTTTCATGAGATGAGCCATTCAAAATTTTGCCCTTAGTGAGGTGTCTAAAAACGGCTTTCTTAGAAAGAGCTACACCGATGCAACTCTCTCTGACGATTGGCCATTCTTGGATGCAACCGGCAAAGGCTTTCTTATAAACGTTCATTTATCTCCGGTGTTGACCGACCGCGTTAGTGAACTTTGCAAGCCCTGTCCGGTCTCTGGCGAGCTCCAGAATATCCATCGTGGCAAAGTATTTGACGCTGTTGGGCTAACTCCTTGAGTTCGATCTGTGCGAGAAGCATGTTGAATGCGTCGCTCGGTTTGAGTCTAAGCCTCGAGAGCACTTTTTCAGCGTTCCTGAGATGTTTTTGTGGCACATGAGCTCGAGATAGTACGGTGGTTTCAGGCATGCTCAAAACGGCTCACGAGGCCAAGGGATCGCTATCGACGGCTTCTAGTGACCCGAGCTGGGAAATCCGCTTTGGGATTCCTTACATCTGAGCCGGACACCAAGCCGTCAGCCAGCAGTACCTGACACCCGTAACCCGCGCGGCCAGGAACAACGGCTCCGGAGAGCCGGCGTTCAAGGGCGGCAAAATGCAGAGATCCCGAATTCTCGCAAAGAAAATACCCAACAGAGCCCTACTCTACCTCATAGACCTCGATCAGTGCGACGCCCGTGTCGGCGCTGGCGCCGGCAACCCCGGCGGTGTAGTTGCCGGGCGGCAGGGTGACTAGGATCGCGGAGTCGACGCTCGAGGAACTCCAGGGGAAGGCCCCGACAGAGGCAGCCGCGGCGGTGATCTGCGCGGTGCCGCCCCAACCCTTGTTGGTCGCAAGGATGACATTGGGCGAGACCCCAACATTGGTCAGGGTAAGCTGCGGATCCGCCAGGACGCCTGGCAGGTTGAACGGCGCAAGGCCCAGCGCCGGGCCGGAGGCCCGGATTAGCACCGTCTTCGCCGTGGAACCTCCGATGACGAAGCCGGCGAAGATGACGTTGGCGCCGGTGCCCACCTGCACCCGGGCCGACAGATTGATGAGCCTCGGCGACGCGATTTTGTACGTGCCCAACGTGGTCGCATCATAGACTTCAATCAAGGCGACACCCGAGTCGTCACTGGCGCCAGAGATCGTTGCCGTGTAGTTGTTGGCGGGCAGCGACTGGTACACCGCTGAGTCGGCGCTCGAGGCGCTCCAGGGGAAGGCCCCGACCGAGGTCGCCGCAGTCGCGATCGCGGGAGAGCCACCCCAGGCGGTGTCCGTCGTGACGACCGTGTTGGGGCTGGCGCTGACGTTGGTGAGCGTCAGCTTTGGATCGGAGAGCACGCCGGGAATGTTGAAGGGTGCAAGGCCGAGCGCGGGGCCGGAGCCCCGGACGAGGACCTGCTCGCTGCCCGATGTGCCCGCCCCCCCGACCACGAACCCGGCTATCACCACGTTGGCTCCCGTGCCTACCTGCGCCCTGCAGGACACGTTGATGAGCCTGCCCGGGAACGGCGTATCGATGATGTTCACGGTCTGGGGCGACGTCAGCGTCGAGCCCGCGCTGTTGCTCACCAGACAGGTGTACTGGTCGCCGATAGCGGGCACCGCGTTCATGATCACGTAGGTTGAGCCTGTCGCACCCAATATCGCCGTCCCGTTCAGGAACCACTGGTAGGTGGCGGAGCTGACCGAGGCCCTCGGCGCCCCTTGCCGGGAGCCCACATTGAGCGTGCTCCGTGCCTCAGTCTGCACGCTGGAGGTGCCTGAACCGCCACTACCCAGGTTGGCCGTCAGGACAATGGTGCCTCCCGCCAAGCCTGTGATGGTGCTGAAGTTGGTGTAGGCGCTCGGCGGGATTGTCGAGCTACTCGAATTGACCGTCAGGGTCATCGGCGAGCTTGTGATGGTGCCCGCGGAGTTGCTGGCCGTCACCGTGTAAGTGCCGGCATCCAATGAGCTGGCGCTCGTCACCGAGTAACTCGGCAGCGTCGCATTTGCTATCGCCAAGCCGTTGAGATACCACTGATAGGTGATCGGCGGCGTCCCCGAAACGGCCACCCAAAAGACCTGCATGTCTCCCTGGTTCACGCTGGCTGACAACGATTCCGTGGTGAAACTCAGAGCCACCGCGGTCTGGATGACCTGAAAGGTCACGGACTGATCCGGCGCTGCGGCGTAGGTGGAGTTCCCGGCCTGGCTCGCCGCAATCGTGACGGCTCCGGGCTGGCCCGTCAGGGTCACCGTGTTGCCGCTGATCGTCGCAGGCCCACTGCTCACCGCTAGCGTAACGGGCAGGCCCGAGGAGGAAGTCGTCCCCACCTGGAATGGAGAAGCGGTAGTCAACTGATCAGGCGGCTGAACCAATGTAATGTCCTGGAGTACTGTCCCCGTGCCAATAGCCGGCGTGGGCGTCGGCGTGGGTATGGGCGTCGGCGTCGGCGTGAGCGTCGGTGTGGGCGTGGGCGTCGGCGTCGGTGTCGGTGTCGGTGTCGGTGTGGGCGTCACCTGAACCACGGTCAGTATCGCCGAATTCGACGATGTACTTCCGTAAGTGTTGGATACGGAAACCTCATAATTGCCGGAGTCGGATAGCTGAAGATTGTTCAGCAAGAGGAGGCTTCCGGTAACGCCGGCAATGGGCGCGCCATCTTTCGACCATTGGTACGTGAACGGGGCGTATCCGTATGCGGAAACCGTGAGAGCCCATGGCCCACCCTGAGGCACCGTTGCGCCCACGGGTTGCGCGATGATCGCCGGAGTGTTTGATTCACTGGGAGACGTGAGCGAGGTCCGGAGGTACCGCGATAAGGAAGCCCCCGAACTTGCTTGCTCGACCGTGGCCTGGCCATCCCATCGCACGTCCAGGTTACCCAGGGTGGGCAAGTTGAGCACGATTTCACCGCTGGCTGGGGCAGTGGCCAGCAACTGGTCAAAAAGCACGCCCGCTTCCGTAAGGACCGACCAAGCTCCCGTGTAGCTGTAGATCTGTTTCCCCGAAGTATCGTACCGGGTAAATGCGATCGGGGCGCCATAATCGTAGTTACGCGGCTGAGTGCTTACGGCGGCCAGAACGCTGTTGTCAGGAAGGACGCAGAACGTTTGGTCCCCAGGCGCGGAATAGCTGACCGTGAACGCAGGATCCACGGCCCCGCTGTTCGTGAGGCGTATCAACGCCGTAAACGGGTTTAAAACCGCGAGCACCACCATTCCATCTGACGTTGCCCCAATAATCTGCTGGATATTCATATCCGCCGTGCTGAAGGTCGGATCCAGGACCCCAGTTGGTGATAAGCGCTCGAGGATATTGCCGCTGCCAGCCGGGTCCTTCACCTCTATGTACAGATTGCCGCTGGAGTCCGACTTTGCTGCATAGCACTGGGTCGACGGGAATGTCGTGTCGGAACTTCCGTCCGAATTGAAGCGCATGAGATATGTGCTCTCAGCATAGACGACGGCCACAATGTGGCCGTCGGGTTGCTCAATCATGGATCTTATCGAGGAGGCCGTCGTGGCGTCGATTGCGGTGTTAAATGTAGTGTCTAGGGTGCCGTCATTGTTCAGCCGCGCCAGAGGCGATGCCCCCAGGTTGACCCCATTGACATAGTCGAAGCTGCCCGCAACAAGGTATTTCCCGTCACTTTGTCGCGCCGTATACGGGACTGCGGGTTTGCTGAACCTAGGTGAAAAGCCGGCATTGAGCACGCCGCCCGAACTCGTCTGCGATAGCGTGAATCGACTCTGCCACCGCGTCGACGTCAGCGCCGTGCCAAAGTAGAGCGTCGTTCCGCCCCATGTGACCGGGATGCCCACGGAATACGTGACCGCATACGGTGCCGTGATGACAAAGCTCGTGTCTAGGGTTCCGTCGGCATTAAGCCGGTACAATTCCTGGTTGGAGCTTGAGGCCAGCTCCACGAAATAAACGACCCCGTTCACCAGCCCCAACTGCGAAATGGACTGGTAAGAGGAGGGAAGGGCAGCCGTATAGCCCGTGTCAACCGTTCCTGAAGAAGTCAGCCGCGCGATACCCATGCCTCCGCAAGCGAGAATCTCGCCGTTGGCCAGTGGAGCAAGCCATTGCCCCACGTTTGAGCTGGAGTCGGGGCCCACAAAGGAAGTCGAGAAGCTCGAATCGACCGATCCGTCGGTGTTCAGGCGCAGGAACATATAGTAGCTCGTATTGGGCGGGAAGGAGATCTGCCCAGCGACTAGAAGCTTCCCGTCCGCCTGCTGCTCGACATCCTGGACCATGCTCGATTGCGCAGCAATGGGGGTGAATGTCGGGTCCAGGCTGCCGTCGGAATTGAGCCTCATCAGGGCGAGCTCTTGCGGTAGGTTGAGCGAGACGACCTTGCCCCAGACGAGTATCCGGCCATCCGCCTGGACCCTTGCCATTATTTCGGAGCTTCCAGCATTCAGCTCAAAGCTGGTGAATGTCGGGTCGAGGGAACCGTTTGGGAGCAGGCGGCAGATGTAGTAGTTGCCGCTGCTGTCTCCCGCGAACATACCCTGAATGAGCAGACTCCCGTTTGGATAGACGTACAGGGCAAACGCGAAGGAAAATTCGGACACGGAAAAGGAGGTATCAAGGTTGCCTGAGGCGGTGATGTGGGCGAGGGCTCCGGGATTTTGGCCATTTATGTAAAAGCTGTTGGCATAGTTAACCAGAACGCTACCGTCTGGAAGCGCGCACACGCCAGGATTCGCTGAAGCCGGCCCCGAGGTCTCAAAAACCGGGTTAAAGCTCGTATCCTGCTGCCAGAATTGGGCATCGAGACGAGGAATTGCGGCACAAGCCACTATAACCAAGAGCCAGCGTAGATGTCGCATTGGAATTAAATTGTGTCGGTTAGTTAAAAAATTGGCTGACAAGCGCCGGGCCCGTTCGGCGAGTGCGCTATCCCTAAATAGAAGTCGATTTAGCAAGCGTCGATCGGGTTGACGGAGCAGCCTTTTAGCAGGTCCAGCTTCTCATGTGACAACTGGGCCAACAATAACCCAGATTACGTAATAACATGTATCTGACCTACTAATGACGTTGATAAGAAGCCCAATGACATTTGGCCCATACTGGCCGACCCAACGCAGATGCATCAGGTATTCCTAAACCTCTGTGTGAACTCTCGCGATGCAATGCCAGAGGGAGGAGAACTCACAGTCACTTCTGAAAACCGCGTGATCGATCCTGCCCAGGCTGCGAGAATCAACGGCGGACGTCCCGGCAAGTTCGTCGCGATCGAAGTGCGTGACTCCGGCTCGGGCATACCACCCAAGGTGCTGGAGAGGATGTTCGAACCATTCTTTACTACTAAAGGCCTTGGCAAGGGAACCGGCCTGGGCCTATCCACGGTGCGCGGGATCATCGCTGATCACTTCGGCTTCATTGAAATCGGTACCTGCACCGACAGTGAATCAGCCCATGGCACGGTCTTTACCATTTACCTGCCGGCGATGGCCGGCGCATCTGGCGAAGATCTGATAATCCGGCACGATCTACCTCCAAAGGGGCACGGAGAATTGCTTCATCCTGGTCGATGATGAGGTATCCATGCTCGATCTTGGCGAAAGAATTCTCGTCGATGAAGGCGGTTTCACGGTGGCTCGAGCGCGTGACGGAGCCGAGGCGATCAGGTTCTTCAACCTGCGCGCGTCGGAGGTGCGAGTCCTCATCACCGATTTGGACATGCCTTTCGTGAACGGTCGGCAGTTGGTATTGGCCCTTCGCAATATCAATCCCACCTTGCCGGTAATAATCATGAGCGGCGCACCGATGCAGAGAGAGGGGGAACCTGACTCTTTCGCAACCGAGCATTTGGCAAAGCCGTTTGAAGCTCGAGAACTGCTAGAGATGGTCCATGACGCCCTCGACCGAGCCAATTCAGCCAGCGTAATGCCTTCGAAAACCTGAATTATTTCAAGCCCTCCATCCTCTTCATCGACGACGACGAAACTTTCCGCATTATAACGACTGAGATATTGCGGTCCGCGGGTCACACTGCTTCACCACACCCACAGCAAATCAATTCTTCCCTCTGACAATCAATCACAACCAACTCGCGCTTAGGCGTCTTCTCCCCGTGCGATTCGATTCCGACTCGCGCCTCCGAATTTTATTGGCTCTTCAGTATGGAGATACGTGAGCAGGAAGGGCTACTGTCAGTGAAAGTGTCAGTCAGTGAGGAGGAGGCCGAGCAGGCCTACATCAGCAACTGGATTTGGTCGTGGCCGTGCACCATTCCCAGCTGCTCGTGGACGTCGATGAGCACCAGCTTGTGGCGGTGGCACCCTCTCTTCAGGCAGCCCTCTAGGATGCCACCGTTCGGAAGGTAGAGAGCGAACATCGGAGAAAAGCAGAAGTCGCATTTTTCGGATTCGAACTGCAATGAGACGCCGCACGTCGGGCAGAACATTCCGACGACTACGCCGTCGGGAATGTCCACATCGAAGAGGTTGTGGAAGCTGCCGTAAACCGGATCGAGGTGGATAGCCCCTCGCACCGATCCGTACTGAACCACAACCTTTATAGACGGGTTGCCGTCAACTGGCACGGAAGGGTCCATGAGGCTGTGGCCCTTCGGGCAGTTGGCGTGCTCGACATGCAGGGCCTTCGATGGGACCTCGATGATGATCTTTTCCTTGTCCATAGTCAGACAGGGACCGTGGCGGCGGCCTCGATCCCTGCCTCCAACGCGTTGAGGTTGATGCTGAGCAGGTGCTGCCTGGTTTTCCCTAGAACCTCCTCGATCGCACTAGCGACCGAGGCCTTCTGCACGGGGTTGCACAGGGCAAGGCATGCACCGAGCAGAACGACGTTCGCCACCTTTGGGCTGCCCTGTCTCTGCGCGATGTCGTTCGCGGGGATGGAAAGGACGCGCAGGTCTCTTCGGGAGGGCGCCCGAGGGATGAGCGAACTGTTCAGGAGCAGCCAGCCGCCCGGGAGCACGGATGACTCGAACCGGTCCAGCGAGGGAAGGTTCATCGCGATCAGGCCCGTGGCCTCGGTGACTATCGGGGCACCAATGGCCTCGTCCGAGATGATAACATTGCAGTTGGCGGTCCCGCCTCGCATCTCAGGCCCGTAGGACGGCAGCCATGTCACCTGCTTTCCTTCGTTCATCCCAGCCTCGGCAAGCAGCTTGCCGAGCATCAGGACCCCTTGGCCTCCAAAGCCTGCAATGATGATTCGTTCCTCAGCCATGGTCATGTTCCTCCGTCGATGTCCTTGAACACCCCCAGCGGGAACACGGGAATCATCGTCTGCTCTACCCAACGCATCGCCTGCACCGGTGGCATCCCCCAGTTGATGGGGCAGGTTGAGAGCACCTCGACCAAGCTGAACCCCTTGTTGTCCACCTGCATCTTCAGGGCCTTTTTTATGGCCCGTTTGGCCACCGCAAGGCGCGCCACTGTGCTGACGGCGACGCGCGCCACGTACGACGCCGCCTCGATCGTAGCCAGCATCTCGCTCACGCGCAGCGGCGCACCCTGGCCCACCAGGGAGCGGCCGAGCGGCGAGGTGGTCGTCTGCTGCCCGACCAGCGTGGTGGGCGCCATCTGGCCGCCCGTCATGCCGTAGGTGGCGTTGTTGACGAAGATCACTGTGATGTTCTCGCCGCGCATGGCGGCGTGCACGATCTCAGCCATCCCTATGGAGGCCAGGTCGCCATCGCCCTGGTAGGTGAACACGATGGAGTCGGGGTGGACGCGCTTGATCCCGGTTGCCACGGCCGGGGCCCGGCCGTGCGCTGCCTCCTGCGCGTCGCAGTTGAAGTACTCGTAGCAGAAGACTGCGCACCCCACGGGCGCGACGGCGATCGTGCGGCCCAGCACGTCGAGCTCCACGAGGGACTCCGCAACGAGCTTGTGAATGATCCCATGGGCGCACCCCGGGCAGTAATGCATCGGCACATCCGTCAGCCCCGGTGACTTCCGGTATACGACCTTCACGGGGCACCCCTTTCCAGCGCGGCCTGCGCGTGCTTCGCGATCTCCTCGGCCGTCGGGACGATTCCTCCTGTTCGTCCGAAGAATGAGATCGGCCTTCTTCCGGCCACAGCGATCTTAA
>Ga0182030_10004616_pt1 | contig 29396 bp, 40 predicted proteins | sample 812S3MmetaG_FD_121299 | JGI IMG/M metagenome (GOLD analysis project Ga0182030, IMG submission 121299) | Permafrost microbial communities from Stordalen Mire, Sweden - 812S3M metaG (Illumina Assembly) | ecosystem: Environmental > Terrestrial > Soil > Wetlands > Permafrost | place: Sweden...
TAGTTTTTTATTATTATTTTTATATTATATTTATAATATATTATTATATAACAATATATTATAATAAGTCTAATAAATTTCTTATTTATTAAAAAAAGTTATAGTAAAATACTATAAAAGTCAAGGCTTATAATTAATATAGAAATCTAAAAAAAACTTTATAGAATTTAGAAATACTTAGTCTTAATTAAGAATCTATTATAATATAATAAAACTATATAGTAAATATAGTAATAAATATAATAGATTCTATTCTTAGAATAATAAATATAGAAAAATGTCTACAATAGTATAGAACAAATTGAAAACTATGAATTCTTATATAAGTAGACTAGTTGTAGTAGACTATCTACAAGTCTGTAGCAATTGCTTTTACCAGCAATGTATTAAAGGCCTTTCGGCCGCAATTCTCTTTCGTCCATTTTCAATAAAAACCCAAAAAAAATCTATGGGCGTTATATCTGAGTTTTCTGGGACTTTGGAATTGACAATTATGGATTAACTAATTTATGACCTTTGCTTGGATTCATATAACTTTGTTTAGGACATAAAGGTATTCCGTAAAATTTGAAATGATAAAGTTCTCCTTGTATTCCTTGGGTTTACAACGCCTATACGCTGAACCTCTCGTGCAAACTACTGGAACTCCTAATGGACTAACGGCAAGTACACTATATCAGTAAAGACTATCGTCGGTTTCCTGTTTGGCAAGGGAGCAAACTGAATACAAGGAGAGCTTAAAACAATGCGATAATTCTCTAATGAAGATGCGAAAGTGGTTCGAATGTCTGAATTTATCCATCATCCAGCTTAACTAAGATGTCGATGACCATAGAGAGCACGAAAAGCCAGGTACGTCGAATCGTTTTGGAAAATTGCGAGACTAGTAATGTTTGTATGATTTAAGGGAAAAGAAACACATGTCTTTTGCACAGGAAATTTAATCGCTTTTTCATTCATAAACAACTTCACAACGAAGTGTTTCCAACTCCCAAATATTCCAAGCTCATGCCATATCGAATTCATTACCCAGGTATATCCCCACACTACATAAACACCCTTCTCAATTGACACCATCTGACCATTCCCCTAGAAGATTACTGTACACTGCTCAAATAATCTCAACAAAGTATCAATCCATCAGATCAAGATCTAATATTGAAACCTAGAGAGTATGACCATGGCTGTCAGGAAGGACAGAGCCATGGTGGGAGCATGTGGTTGGCAATTCCAAAAAACCGAACCGATATGGAAACGAAACATGCTCCTGCTCGGCCGTGAAGTGTTGCTCAATACCCAGACCCGTGAGATAATAGTTTCTTCTTTCGACGGTCTGTGAACTAGACATGGACAGAGGTTTATTGTGGCTACCGTGGGTGTTCTCCGAGGTACTGGCATTGGAGCTAGCGAGGAAGTGGTTTCTGCAGGAAGAGCTTTCGGTCTTGCCTCCCGAGTAGACTTGCGATTTTGAAGAAGGATTGTAGCAACACTTCCAGGTGGTCGTCTGCTTCTGCGCAGGATACTTGGACGAAGATCTGGGGATATACACGTCAGTAAATTGCGAGTCTTCAAGAACTGGCATGATTAGATACTTGAAATGCAGAATAGGAATGCATACTTATTCATCATAGCATTCAATTTCCTAGATTTTCTGGCTGCCTTAGTGTTCATTTTGCAGAATGAGACAAAGTTTCAGCGTGGGATTTCTTCTGTTTTCAGGTTATATTTTCGCTATCTATAGTATCAGGCTGGGGGCAAATGAGGCCTCCCCTGGTAGAGAAGCTACCTCATTTTCCAACAAGGAACTCTAGCAAAAATGTGGTCAATCCAATAGCAAGGTCCAAAGAAACATAAGGGGGGCCTCACTTGGTTCATGACGCGGGCCTCAGAGGGCCTCACCGACTTATCCCCGTTTGTTGACTATGGGACCAGATTTGTCTCACAAACATCTCACGCCCTCTTCTAACGTTCTACTTCTATAATATTGAGTATTCCTTCGTTCTAAGCTGCTGAGCCAGGAGTAGGAGGGATAGATTTACATCATTTAAGTCAATTGAGATTCCTGATCGGCTTGGGGGAGTTTGTTTTTAGACCGAAAAGTGACCCTCTCTTGTACAATAGACGAAGCATCTCTGAGAATGCCACTTTCTCAGACATAAATTTAAATGTGTACATGCAAACTAATCCTTGGAGCCTACGAAAGGGAAATGCTAGGAGCAGGAAATTTTCGATCCTGTCGACATTGTAGACATGTATGCTGATAATCAATTACCGTATGATTACTAGGATTGAATCAGTGTTGCCTAGAGCGAGAATGTGGCCACTCTGAGACTGCGGAGCTCCATATCAATTGAAGTAGGGGTTGCTGGTTTGGATGGTGTTCTCCTTGGTATAAATTCACGTGGTGAAGGTGTTCGGGAAGGGGGGGGTTTATCTCTCAATTAACAGAACAATCGCGGAGATTGTAAGAGAACATAAGGATCCAAAGCTAAGATACATTTGTATGTGGCGCTGGTCCTTCGCTACCTCACAGAAATGAAACTATTCCCAGATCCTATCGCGTGAAACCATAACAGATAGATGGGAAAGCCTTCAAGGCGTTGGAGTAATGAGCAGGAGGTGATCTCAGAGGCTACTAGCATGAGCGATTAAAAATCGGTACCTTAATCTTCGTCTAGAGGCCTGGTCTTGAAGCATGGTCTCTGGTTCAAGAACCTGCTGTGTGACGTGATTTATTCTAGGGTTGTTGTTTTATGGGTTGTGGCACAAGTCGGTTTCATCATCAGAGATTCCTAATAAGGACCAATTGATGGTTGGTAGCGAATCACCTCTCTATTGAAGATTTTTTCTTGAGTCTGAATTATGGCCTGGGGGTGGCTGAGAGTTTTCCTGCGAGGTTTCTTCAACATTGGCGAATCTAATGGGTTTTGCCTTGAAGTATTGACGCTCGCCCAAGAGCATCAAAAGCCTCATAAGGCTTTCAAAATCTCGTGGTATTGGATGTTGCGCTCGTAAGGTTCTCATGATAGAACGAAGATTGGTGATGTGAACCAGGTAGTACGACGATGATGAGATAGGGCTCAAAGGATCACCGAAGCCTAGTCCAGCAGATTCGCCCGGCAGATCTGGCAAAATCGCTGGAAAGTTCTTGAGGTACATGGATCGAGCTTGAAAAATTGAATTTGAGGGCATCTCGAGATTAGAACTATTCTCTTCGTCTTGAAGAGCAGGCTGAAGGTCAATCGCAAAGGCCAGAAACCCTGCCCATAGCTTCAAGGTTCCTAAATCATCGAAGAACATCTCGGCACTAGACACGGCCCAGAATTTGCGCCTTTTCACTTTCCAATAAACGGTAAGTATCCCACCTTCTGAATCTTGAGGTCGAAATGTGACGCATAGTAAATTTGATATAGGTATGCGATGAGATATAATCATCTGCATACCGTTCTTTGGACGTGAGAAGGCAAGATAATTTTCGAACAAAAGCGCTTCTTTCTTTCTCGGCCTCCCGTGTTCATTGGCCATCAGGATTTGATCCTGTAAGACAAGAATTCCAACTACATCGTCATCTTTCGACGATACATCATTAAAGTTCCACGGAAACTGGAACAATTTATGACGTTGAACGGCGAGGCATATCAGACATCGGGCTATCAATTGAAGCTGCTCAAGGCTGTCTGAGCCCGCCTTGAAAGGAACCGATGAGCCAAGGTCAGGGCTCCGCACGCGGAGTTGCGAGAAATCTGGGAGTTTGATATTGATTCCGTCATATAGCACTACTACCGATGTCTGAACCTCTACAATCAGGCCGGTACCATAAAATGCGTCGATCTCTAGAGGCGAGAAGACTTTATCAGGTATCGGTGCCAAATCAATCACTCTAACGTAGTGATGGGGAGAGTGTGAAGATGTGGAGGTACTTTTCGTAGGAAACTCTCGCTCGAAGCTGACTGCGGTTAGTTAGTGACCTAGGATTTAGCTACGAAGTTACTCACAGAGGACCTTCACTTTTTGATGGCATTGCCAATGAAATATTAAGTTCATCCAGCGTTTTTGATACCAGTGTTTCGCATGATAACAATAATTTGTCGAAATACTCGCACAGATCTTTGCCCTGTAAAACCGATTGGGGACTTTGATCCAAAGATTGGTACGAAGTCATAATAAAGACCTTGCGCGTCCGCGAGGCATCATTGCAGATACTCAAATAATAACATAAGGCGCGAATTGGCTGGAGCATCCCAATGAGATCAGCAAGAGCCCAGCTTGCTGCCCGGCTAGCATTTGCCATTTTTGACTGTCCAGTTCCAGGGCTGGACTCTTTTATGATGAAAGCAGTCCGGGTGTGCGTTAGGAGCCGCGTGCTTATATCTCGTAATCGGGTAATGGACATATTTAAGGAGTTTTTCAATAGCTTGTCCTGCGGTGAGCTCTGTCGGAGTTGACAGGATAGAGTCCACGTATGCATTGCGAGAATCAAAACAACCATTTGAAGATTTCGCTCCATAATCACTGACGAGTTGGAGGCTTTGCAAAATGTTTGGCATACAAAGATAAGAATGTTCACGTATATGTACCCGCTCAAAGACGAAAAGGCTGGCGGTCGAGGGAGGGCCTCCAAGTTATGATTGGTCCCCGAAGCGGGGGGCCTCCTCGCGTGAGCCCAGGTCAACAGCCTTATAAATACCGCAACATTTCCTCCCTCGATTCTTCATCTTCCATCACCGGCTTCTTGCCAGACAACACCCTAGGCAAGGGGCAGGTAGCTCGAGCACTCTCTCCATCCTCAACCTGGTTCCGACCGGGTCTCGCAGCCCGGTCGCTGCGACATCTCCCTCAACCACAATGGGCACTTGGTAGTTAGCGATGACAGCCATGAGGACTCGTTCCAGTCTTGCGTTGAAAACCCTGTTCCTAGTACCCTTTCTGTTGTTCCCGATCCCCCCTGGTTCCTTGATTATGTTGATTTCCCCTCAGATGTTCCAGATAGTGAGGCATATATTTTAGGAGGAGCGTCGCTCAACCTTACGAGACCTCTCAGGAATGCTCCCATCTCTCATCCGGACAATCTATGGCTCGCTGACGATTCCGCCACCTTCCAATTCGAATATTTCAATCCCAGCCCTGCGGATGTCGTTTGGAACATGAATCCCACATCTCTCGCGTCCGAGCTCGAAGGACATGAGATAATCGACTTGCTCTTCGAAGAAACTGTATCACTTCCTAATGCTGTAACATCTGCCACTTCACTAAGCAGAAGTCCATCCCCGTGGGCCAACATAGCGAATCTCTCGCCGCAACCGAATTCGACAGCAACTTCCTCGCTATGTCCCGCCGAGAGGGCAAAATCGTCTCGAAATAGAAGCCAATCAAGCTCCGACTTAGGGCTCGTGCCCGGGCAGACCCTGAAACGCCCAAACCCCGGCCAATCCCACTTCTGCAACTGGGAAAGTTGTCAAGCGGTCTATTCTCAAATATCAGATCTGAGGTACATGACTTTCCCCATATCAATCGTCGAGAGCGTTCACTAATGCCTTTTATTCTGCAAAGAATTCATCTTCGAAGTCACACATCGTTGCAGTCGAACTGTCGATGGCGCGGATGCAGTCGGGGACAAGAAATGACAGCTTCATTAAAGTAAGAGCTCCCGTAAGCATTACCATATTTTGAGTTTCGGGACTAAACATCTGCGTGCTACTAGTAAGCATTTGGATAGCCACATCAAGCCTCATACTTGTCCTCGCGCTTCTTGCAATCATCGGGCAGCCAAAGCAAGAGACTTAAAGCGACACATGCGCACTCATGGACTCGGCACAGGGTCCAAAGTCTACTACTGCCCGGTCCTCAATTGCCCAGAAGCAAATAATCGTCCATTTGGGAGATTCGACAATGCTAAAAGACATATCAAGAAGAAGCATCCAGGTTCTTCTGAAACACCTTGCGCTCGGGCTTTGGGGACATAATCAACACAACATAAGGAACAGGATAACATCAACAAATCAGGGAAATTCACAACGCAAAACTTGGACGATATTCATGGCTGCTCATCGGGATGAGGCTCTAGTCCAGTGGAGACCATTACTCGACAACTTGGTGGCCCGCTGGCTGTTCAATAACAGATGTACTGAACCAAAAACCTTGAAAAACAAGTATAGATAGAAAAGACTAAGAGGAAGGCCTTGATGTCACCGTTTCTAGTCAGGTATATCTGCTTTGAACAGCCACCAGAGTGGTGAGTATAATCGCTGCCATCACTGGAGGGATTCACCTAGGAGCCGGGCCTTGAGATTTGCTGGGGCTAGGATCATCCAAATAACTGCAGGAGGAAAGGGTTTTCTTTTTATTTGCCAATATCTTTTATAATAACGACTCTCTTTATAATGATTTTCTTTTGTTCTCCTCCCTCCCTGTTCTTCTCTCTCTCTTCAACCTCCCAGCTGAGTATTGCAGCTCGAAGAAGAATGAGATTGGGGTTGCATGCACCAAGCCGTTCCATGGGAGTAAGTATATCTCCATCTTTGTGTCAGTAAAATTATTAACAAGGCTTAATTGCAGAACTCATAATGTTGACAGCTGGAGTATGGCACTGCCAGAGAGCATTGAATCTGTCATTCTACCGACGGCAAGCGGGTTTAGGTGCGCTGGCAGATGAAACGCATGCCCTTACAACACAATATCTGCTGAATACCGGGGTCATTCATGGAAGTAGTGTAGCTAGGTATGGAATACTCCGCGGTTGCTATATTAGGCAGATATGTAAGTGTCTCCAGATGTTGTTAGTTGTCCAACTTCAGAAAGACATTGGAAAGACCAATCTTTCAAGGAAGCATATGGATGAAGGGCCGATACCAGAGATACGATGAATACAATATTGGAGAAAGAACTCCAATTACAACGCGTTCTCTCTAGCTCGCTGGAATACTACTCTGGCGAACTCGGGAGACGGGATAGAATGTTACAAGCAACATACCCAACCATGATGAAGAGAAATATGGATTATAGAGCGCTAATGGATTTAACTAGGACCGTCAAAAAGGGTAGAAAACTCTGGTATCGGCCCAAAGACGTGCGAAGTTTTTAACAGGCATCCGCGTGGTAAGTCTCAAACAATTACTTCTCCAATTTGATTATCTGACCTAAACTTGACTCCATTCAGAAATTAGGATGTATTCCGGACATACAAAATGAAAATGAAGCTAGGATGTTTTGTTACAGTGGTATGCAATGAATCTCATTTTGGGAAAGTCAGCTGACCAGAACTCTCAGAGCAAGTGGAGGCTCTAGCACGCAAAACTGCGAATAGGCTGTACATCAAGTCCCCGATCTCGCACTCTATAAAGACTTGCACTCGCGGTGTCAGCGCTATGAAATGGAGGCTTATAAGCATAGCAAAGAGATAGTGAGCATGGAGAGTAGCAATTCTCCTTGGTGCACAGAGGGGAAGGAGGGGCAGGCTTCAGGATTCGGCGCTTCTTACTCTTTAAACTTGTGTCCATCGGTGTGCAATCTTTGTTTGGGTTTTATTGTTTTCGTGAATAGGTGTTTAGTCAAGCTTGGACGGGTGAGATGTTATTAGTCTACGATTTCATGATTTGCTCGTTGATTCCGCATTTGATCGCTTTTTCTACCGTATTTACTATTAGTCCAAGTACTTCATTAAGCGCTCTACTAGTTCCTTTCACGGATGTGAGACTCAAAAACGCAAGGGAAAAGACAGATGCGCAGAGAAGTAGAAGTTGAAGAGGGCTCTATACTGCAGGGTTTTGTAAGATTATGTTTTCGCTCCTTACCACAACGCAACATTGTCGGATATTCAAAAGAAATATATTAAAGCCCGCAAAAAAACCCCCCACCATCTGTCCTGGACACGCCAAGCCGGTCCCCTTATGTATCCGAACGATGAGCCATCTCATCCTTCGGCCAGCGAAACCTCCAAGCCACCCATTGACCTAAAGACACTTAAAATTAGCCAAGTCTCTCGAATAGTAGCACCTTCTTCAAGATTTCCACACTTGTGGGCATCGAGACGCAAATTAATTTGACCTCAGAAAAACTTACTACACCTTGCTTTCCTGACCTTCATCTCTCCACCCGTGATCCTCACCTCCACCGCCTCCTCCCCAAACCCCACCCTCACCATGCCCACTCTCCCCCTCAACAACCCATACCTCTCCAACCCGTCCACACATCTCCAAACACGCTCCATCGACACGGGTGATTCTGGAAACTCACGCTTGGCAGACTTATCAATGAGATTCAGCACCAACGTGTTGATAAAAACATCTTCGCCGCCATCTCCACTGTGGTGAAATCGAGGGCCGTAATTCAGAAGTCGATATAGGAGATCATAAATTCGTGGGAATGGGATAAGGTGTCGTTGGAGTAAGGTATCGTAATTCGAGTAGAAGACTCGAATATTGAGTTCTAAGCGATGGACGTGGGCTAGAGAATGGGGTAATGAGATCCAGGTCGGGAGAACCTTGTGGCGCTCAATCATACAATCGAGGATGTATAGAGGGGGTTTGCGTTCATTCGCATCTTCCTCAGTGATAGTTTCGTGGATCTCGGATCGCGTTTGATGGCAACAACCCAGTAGGCCGAGAGAGGGGACGATTCTCGGTAGCTTCCTGGGTTCATAAGCAACCCATGAACAATAGAAATCTTTCCTATCAGTCGTACGCGCACCGGCGTGTTTTGGTGATCGTGGAGGGGTTTGATTCGAATCTCGGAGCACGTAGATGTAGATTCTATCGCGAAGCTCTCGGGGGATCAGAAGAAACGGAGGCCTGTAAGATTCTGTCATTATGGAAATTAAATGTGAAGTTGCTAGCATCCGGACTGCATGATAGTCGAAGGTGGGGAATATTCAGCTTATGTGCAAAGTGCTATAAGCGCTTATGTGCCTAACATGCTCACCCGCATGAAATTCCGATTGGGTGGTATTAAACCTGAATGTATAATGGTCTGCGTTAGAAAGCAACCGTTGAAGCAATGTACAGTGAAAGGCGGCGAATTGGGTGTCGCTAGTTTTTTAGTTATTTATTTTAGCGAGTGCCATTTCCAGACGCTTGTGGCTTTGCACCCTTAATTCTTGTACTTCAAAGGTACCGCTGCTTATTGTCAGAGCTAATTAGCCACCACCGAGCGGCGCCAATTCTGATGACTTTGTATTAGAAATGACTCTTATATAAATCATCGCCTCATTTATTCTCAGGTAGATTCTAGCTCTTCTATATTGTTTTGGCTAAGATGTTCTTTTCCTTCAGGCACTGAGGGGCAAAAGAGCATAAGATAGTGCCTCTTCCCCTGACTTTTGATCCTATCTGCCGCAGGGAATAGGGGATGTGTGCCTGGGACAACTCCCGGAATGTTGACCCACTGAATTTGAGGGGAAGGATTATCCCCGCATACTCCAGACAGAGTTGAACATAGATACAATCAACAATACAGAAGTGACCCCCAACACGTGTACAGTACCACCCTAGTCTCCAACAGTATTCTGTAGGCGTGGAGGGAGGAACCCTAGACTATAGGAACTGCTTACTTTATGTGTGGCGCATGGGCTACAATCTGCCTTGCTCTCTGCCTTACGGGTTTGCCTTCTTGGCGAAATGCGCATCGTAATACGCAGCGGAATGCGCAAATGCGCGGGCGCATTTCATAGCTACGCAACGCTACAGTACCTCTAAAAAATCGTGTGCTCTCTTTCATCATGCGCACTCCCATTTCCCACCTTAGCAGTCCTAAAAGGCCCGCAAAGTGTGAAAATCCCCAGCCCCCGACCCTACAGTACCTGTCCACGTATACTTTACATATACCTACCCACCTCCAAGACCAGGGCATATCGCGTCTCTGGTGACCCTTCCCTAGCTAATTTCAATGCAACTCTTTCCATCGACTATATTTAACACTATTTGAGAGTACACTAGAGAACAAGTAAGTAGTCTCACATACAGGTTATGAACCCTTATATAACGAAACCAAGAACCCGAAATCACGTCTTTTGGCCCCTAACTTCGTTCCATGGTTCAATAAGTCATTTATCTAACACTGGAAGCCGAGTTTTAGTCACCTGTAGTTCCTTCAAGTGGCTCGTTAACCATGGAGTTCACTGCTGGGCTAACTGGATCAAGCCAGGATGCCAGTGCAATGAAAGACTGCGGCCCTCTTGAAGACCGACAGCCCTGGGCTCCGGCCCAGATTTGGGAGACTGCGAAGCGCAAGGGCGGCATTTCTCATCCGGTAGGTGGCTCCGTAACACCCTCCTCTGCCAAGATTCGGGGTGAGCTTTGCGGCTCGGACAAACATGGCCCAATGAGACAACAGGGAGACTACACCATGGGGTGGATCTGTGCTCCAACAACGGAGCTGGCTGCGGCGAAAGCGATGCTGGAAGAGAGACTTCCAAATCGCCCCGTTCTTCATGGGCTTGGTGGCGTAGGAAAGACTCAGCTTGCAATACAGTATGCCTCCAAATTGCAGCATATGGGTCGCGGGCTAGTTTCTTCCCCCGATCGAAGCGCCGACGTAATGGCTTCCCTACGTGTCTCCTGCTCAGCAAGTATGGTCAAGGACCCTATCAGTGGCTCTATGTTCGTCCCTCTCTCTGCTGTACGCGATCTCTGCCAGTCCGAAATTGCATCCGCGGCTGTGGAAGTAATAATCTCAACGGATTCTCAAGACCGCCAGGGTATCATGGAGAATATTCTAGGAAATAATCGCCAACTTGGCGCGTTCTCCAAGATATTCTCCATTCTTGTTCTCATCGAAAAAGCTGAGGTGATTAGCGAGTTTCTACACGAAGGACTTCATGATGATATTCTTCCTCTCAAATTCCAGCAAAATGACCTGGGCGATGTTGAAGCGTTCTCTCAAAACAGGCTTGGTATGACCTACAAACTGTTCCGATACTGGTCGAACTGCCAGGTCCAAGAATTTGAAAGGGTGCAGTGGTCTCTGATCGCACCCGTCTTGAACACGGCAACCGGGTTTTCCTATGGGAATCTCTTACATCACCCTTGCAACTACGGCGCTCTTCCGTTCACGGAAGCCACTCGAGTCCAATCAGGAGGCACGGGTACTGTATACAAGGTCTCTATTCACAAAGATCATAACGAGGTTCAGAGACAGGGTGTAAGTGCAGCCACGTCGGTGAAGCCCCGTTTCGACTTTTCCTAACGTATTCTTGAACAGATTCCACATTCCTTCGCAGTGAAGAAGATCCACGCTTCGAACATAGATGACTTCAAACGTGAGCTTACAGCTTTGTCTATTCTCAACAAGAGCCCGCATGATCACTTGATCAAGCTCTTAGCGACTTTTCACGCTAAGCAAAACCACTATCTTCTGTTCCCTTATGCTCAAGGAGACCTTTCCCGATTCTGGCGTTTGAACCCCGTGGTGGCACCTACTGTCAAGACCTATTTATGGCTGGCCGAACAGTGTTTTGGGATTGCCTCCGCGTTGTCCAAAATCCACAATCTGGAGGAGGGTGTGCCCGATGGTCAACCCTTAGCCGTCAATGAACAGTACCAAACGCGCTTTTGTGGCGTGCACATGGACATCAAACCCCAGAATATTCTTCTATTTCAAAGCCACCAATATGAAACCAACACCCTGGAAGAAGCCACCGTTGGGGCAAGATGGGTCCTTGCCGATTTTGGCCTTTCTCAAATCGAGTTGAGTGCTGGAGTATTAAAGGCCCCGGTCAGCAGGGCTGGATACACTCGCACGTACAGGGCCCCTGAATGTGACATTTCCAACGACCAGGTGTCCCCCGCTTACGACATCTGGAGCCTTGGGTGTGTCTTTACTGAGGCTGCGACCTGGATTGTGACTGGGAGCGCTGGCCTTCAAAACTTTGTGGATGCTCGTGCAGAGGACGGCGATGAAACCGCATGTTACTCCTTTTTTGAAACACGAATAGACAATATCACTGGGACCGTGGTCAGCTCAGTTAAGCCATCGGTGTACGACGTGAGTCAAGAATCGATATTCTCCTCAGAAGCCCCTTACTTAACCTACTGCTAACTCTACGGTAGTGGATGTCTAATCTTCGTAACCATGAACGCTGCACCGGCTTCATCTGCGACTTACTTGACCTGGTGAGGAAGAAAATGCTGGTTATTGAAGCTAGTAGGAGATCTTCAGCAAAAGATATTTCAGCCATTCTCGCCAACATGGCAGAAAGAATTCGCTGTGAACCAGAGTATAGCCAGCCGCGCAACGATACGTTTCCAAAGTCAAGCCACCGAATAATCGCCCATAACCCGGGAGACACGGATGTTATGGGTATCAAAGGCCTTCAAATGGTTAGAGCTCTCTAACACAGTTGGCGTCATATATGCCCCCGACCTGTGCTATGTGCACAGCAACCAAGAAACGCGTTGCGCTAAATTCTTATTGCATCTCTAGCTGTTACATATCTTCTGCTGGTCGAATGGCTAACCAAGTTCTTTGATTAGGTCTCCCATGACGACATCGATCTTGCGACTAGAGCAAACCGAAAGCCGGGAACTGACTGGTTGGGAGAGGAATTTTTGAACGACGAACAGCAATCCGGCAATAGTCGACGAGAGTTCTCTCACTGGCAGGAAGGACTGAGCAAGGTCGAGCACCGCTTCGCTTGTCCCTTCTTTAAGAAGGACCCTCAGGGGCTTGCTCGAACGAGGGCTTGTCATGGCCCTGGATGGAAAGAGTTCCATCGCGTAAAGTATGTGTCTTTTATCTGCTGCCAATGAATTACCAACTGAGATATCTTCCACAGGGAGCATATAAAGCGCTGTCACGCACCGGCCAAGCACACCTGTAGCCGATGCCTCGAGCCGTTCAAGACCGAAGACCTCTTGTTCAAGCACCAGCGCTCTGACGTGCAGTGTCCTGTCCGTGAGGTCGACTCTATGGACGGCATGGTCAATCCGGACCAGGCTCTAAGCTTGAAGTCGCGCAAGAAGCACGCCTCAGCTATGACCGACAAGGAAAAGTGGTATGAGGTATACCACATTCTCTTCCCGCTTGATCAAGAACACTCGTACCCATCGCCATGTAAGCCACCAAAACCCAACAGATCCACATAATTACAGAGACTGACAAGACCCAGATTACGACAGCGAATCGACCGTCTCGTCCCTGACCAGCATTACCACTGTTGGTTCAAGCGACCTTACCGAGTACAAAGAGTACCTGAACCGGTCGAGAACAGGAGAAAAACAGAAGGCCTTGGAAATAGAACTCGGGAACGCGCTCGGTATCTCGAATCCAGAGATGTGCAAGGTTCTGGCCGAGAAGTTCCGCGATCACCAGCTGCGAGAGCTGCAGCACTTTGATATTGCTAGGCTTACTTATAGCATTCCGGATAGGGAGATGGAGCTCTTTCTCAAAGATGACCGCGCTGACCTCACGGAGCCGCTGGTCCAGGACTCGACCTACTATGCCACTGATCAGGGACCTTGGTCTGTGCCGAAAGAGAACGAACAAGCTGCCTGGGACGTGCTAGAGCTGAGTCATATCACAGGCCCCTCTGCTCTTTGAGGGAAGCTTTGTGCAGTAGGATTACCTAGCCATATGGCACGAGAATCTTAGGCCTATACTAGAGAGCTACACACAAATACTAGTGGATCATAAGTTCGTAAGCAATAAAGCTGACTTCGATAAATTTTTGACTTGCTTTATATATATTATAAGTCGTGACATTTCCGCATTTTTCCACCACTCTCTTGTGAACGTCCTGCAAGGGCTTTTTCACCATTCGAGAGAAGCACGCTTCCACTCAAGGGTGTGTCCAGGTTCTTACTGGCATAGTGTCTCAAGATGTTGGTGGAGTTATTGGATACCTTATCATCAGATACTGGATTCAATCTACCATAGATTTTCGAAATCTATTGTAAATATTGAAAATCTACTATAGTTAATAATCTACTATAATTAAAATCTACTATGAAATTTTAAAATCTACTATATAAAAATATTAATATATAAAATTTTTTGAAATCTATAGTAGTTTAAATGTAGTATCTGATGATAAGGTAATTAACTAAAAAACCAACAATACCTATTTGTCTTCTACTGTAAAGGCACGGTTCTAAAGAGCAAAAATTGTATTTGCCACGATGAAAAAAAAGCACCCTCTATAATCCCAACACAAATTTAAACGCCATTATGCACACAAACCCAAGGCAAACGAATGATAAGCTATGTTGACCGACTCTGGGAATCGACGAAGGTTGATAAGAGTGGGCTGGAAGACGAATGCGTGTTCAATGCAATGACTTTTATGTCTGAGCCTATCTATCACTCATCTAAGCTTAAGATGAACATGCCATTCCTTCTGGCCCCAAACGCCATTGCACTTAGCCCAGTTTGCGCGCTCGCATATGCTATCCCTCCATGTTTCCCCAAAGCATCGCAGACACTATCTAAAATAACGCCGCAGCAATCAAGTCCACTTCTGAACCGCAGTTCCGCCCCTCTTGAATTCTGCCATCTCACCCAAGACCAAACTCTTATCCGTATGATCTTTATTGGGGAAAGTCGTAGCCAGAACCCATGGTCTCTCACTGCTGCCTGGAGAAGCTCGGTCGATGAACTGGTAGACATCACCAACAGTATGCGTAGTATTGAAGCGAGCAGGTAATCTTGTGCCGTTGGCCAACTGGAGCCTCAATGATAGAGTAGGTTGAGCGGAGTTAATCTCGACCTCGGGTATAGCAGGGGTTGCAGAAGCAGCTGGTGCAGCGGCTGGTGGAGGAGTACTCGTAATACCAGAACCACCAGGTGTAGGACTTCCCAATCGTTGTCCACCACCAGAGAATGGCTTGTAGACCTTTGGAGGAGGTTTGTATTTATCGTCATGCTTGATAAGTTGGACATCGACTGGTTGGTCGGCACGAACGCCCATGAGGTGGAGTGGAGCACGGCCTTGGCGAATCATGGCGAGGTCTTGTGCATTTTGTGCATCATCGAATCGGCGGAGAGGACCATCTTCAATACTGAATCCGTCATCCCAAAGATGTAGAATGCGAGTTTGAGTTGGGCCTGGGTCGGTAGATTGTGGACTAGGGTCGGGGATGACTTGGGATGGAGTATCGTCGCCGCCAAGGGTCATACCACTGCCACGGAATCGTGATGGTGGTGCTGCAGCTGCTGGTTCACCTCCTGGTCGGGCGGCATTTCTATATTTCAGATTAGAGATCAGCTTGACATGACATAGAAAGCACCCACGCTCTAGCCTTCTTGAGAATGTCGTTCACAACCTTTCTTGGGTCGTTGCTTCGGTTTGAAGGATCTTGAACTGCTAAGCCCGACTTCTCGCCACCCGCAAACAAATCTCTCGGTTCTTCGTCTGGCTGGTAATCCTCGTCGTCAGAATCATCGTCGTCGTCGTGAGCATGACCGTGACCGGCAGCAGGAGCTTGAGCTATCGAGCCAAGAGTAGCAATACCGCCTCTTCGTGGTGGGGGGGCAGATCTAGAGCTGGAGGCGACGGAAGGAATAGCTTGGGGGGCAGGTCTGCCATCGAGAGTTCGAGGTCCGGTGTAGGGCTCCTCCGCTTCGGGTTCTTCTGCTGCTCCTTGTTCTCCCGGGGCACCTTCTTCTTGTGCCGTATAGTAGTCAGCCGCTGCACCTGGCAAGTCCCATCGGTTTGCCAGAAGAAATTCGTGAGCCTGAAATGAGGGGTTAGCAATCTGCGCATGTGGTTTGCATAACTTGGACTTACAGCTGCTGGAGTAGCACCAGTAAGGTTGCAGAACTCTGAGATGAGTTGATCCTCACTGGATTCGTCCGCCATGATGGTGTCTTTTGGTTATGTAGAGAGAGAGAGAGAGAGAGTTGCGTGGATGATTTTGATGATCTTGAAAGGACAAAATATATTTCAGAGAACAGACAAACGCGGGCAAAGTTTAGGTTGTATTTGAACGTCACCCCTCGGTTCTAACCTGATTTGGAGCTATCGCGATTGACGCCTCAGGCGTCAAGATCTATTCACCTCGGAATATGCCGATCATATCAAAAAGCTTCAGCCGGGGACATCTTCTAGTGAATTCAACAAATTGACGACCATCGTCCATGGTCCATTTTCGACAGAGCTTTGAACATTCTGCCCAGACTCGGGCATTTAGAAGCTCACCATGTCTTCCGATGAAAGACCCAATCCTTTGACCGAATCCTCCATGACCATTCCCTCCGACTCTGAACAATACTCCGGCAACGATGATCTATCTCTATCCCCACCCTCTTCTTCAAGTTCGCCGCCGATGATCCTCTACAAACCTCCTACACTCTGGGGACTCCTGCGAGGAGCCGCGATCAATCTACTTTTACCGTTCATCAACGGGCTTATGCTAGGTTTCGGGGAGTTATTTGCACATGAGGCGGCTTTTAGGTTAGGATGGGGTGGAACAAAGGTATGATCCCTTCTGTGGTCTATTCAGGCTCGACTGTTTAGCCAGTTATTTGATCACATTCCATGTGCTCTTGGACACAAGCAGCAGAATGACCTCGGGGATCTAAACGGCTAATACCAATTGCAGGTCTTCCCAAGCACACGAAGCTCCCATTCCGTCGGCCCAGGCATTGAAGTTAGAGACAATCCATTGGAACGGAGAAGAAGAGAAGGACAGATGGAAGATATGACGAGCTTGGAATGAGGACATTGCCTGACGATACATATTATAAGAAAGGCGTTTGGGAGTTGTACAATATTAGATGAAGGACCGTCTATTCTACCAAACAAACGGGGTTATAAAATGGACGTAGCCAGCATCATAAAATGCACTGGGAGGAGCTTTGAAGGTAGTATAAATGATTCCAGGGGTAGAAAATGTAGATGGACCTCTCAAAGCGTGTGGAACGACCACCCAAAATACTACAATAAGACTTTGAAGCTTTCTGTCCTACTCTCAACGTATGCATTTGATGTCTTGGCTGCCATCAAGCCCAATTCCACAATCTTTGTGCTCAAACATGTAAATAGTTTTATTCTCAAAACTGATGACGCTAGCATTAAGTTATGCAAGGTTCACGCGATTTATGCATCTTCAAAATATTTTGAGACATCAGGACTCTTTCACACCATCAAAATGATCCCCAGCAGAGGGCTCCGTTGGTCTAGCCAGACCATAGGAACAGGTCGGCGGCGTCTAGATCCATTGCCTATTAGACAAGTATGCCTTCCATTCATTTAAACGAACGCAATTGCTGACTGCGCAGTTTTCTTCTTCAGCTGTACAAAATGTTCCATTTAGACCCAATCCACTCTTTTCCAAACACGGCGCATCGGTTTTAAGGAGTTCCCAAAGACCCCAATTCTTACAAACGAATATTTTAATACGAAATGTTGCGGCCGTTCGCTTTGCCTCTACACATCCACTCCCAAATGCTGCAGCGGCTGCCCCAGCTGCTACAACTCCCGCAGCTCCCACCCCCGAGATCATTTCAGCCTCCCTCGACAATGCTGCTGATTTCACAAGCGAATCCCTGTACAATATTCCCGAACACATTGGCTACCTTAAAGAACTTGGTCTCGATCATGGGTGGGGACCAACAACATGCATGCAATGGGCACTTGAACATGTACACGTTTTTGCGGGAACACCATGGTGGGTATCCATTGCTCTAACCACGCTTATCGTTCGTGCTGTATTGTTCAAGGGATACTTGGGAGCGGCCGATAACGCAGCAAGAATGGGTGCCATTCGGCATCTATCTCAGCCTCTCACGACGCAGATGAAGGCTGCTAGTTTAGCAAAAGATAACACCAAAGTAATGGAGCTTAGACAGGAACTCCAGTACATGCATCAGAGAGCAGGAGTTAAAATGTGGAAGAGTTTTGTACCGATGCTGCAGGTTTTCCCTGGGTATGGGATCTGGAGATGTTTAAGAGGAATGTCTGCTTTGCCTGTTCCGGGGCTTGAGGATGGCGGTATGCTTTGGTTCACAAATCTAGCTATCCCGGACCCCTATCTGTTACTTCCTGCTATAACTTCAGGAATTATGTATTGGATAACAAAAGTTGGTCCCCTTGATCCTCTGTAATGTTCATTACTGACCATCCCACCAATAGTCTGGGGGCGAAATGGGCCAGGCGACAGTCTCCAAACGAGCGCAGCTGGTTATGAGGGTTATTATCCCCATCTTCTCCTTCGTCTTCACCTTCTGGCTCCCAGCCGCGGTTCAGGTCACCTTCCTAACCACGTCCCTGGTATCAGCTACCCAAGTAGCTCTGTTCAGGAATAAAGCATTCCGCGAACGCTTCAACATGTACCCTTTAGAACACCATTCCCCCCCGGCTTCCAACCAAAACACCCTCAAAGTCCTAGGCCCGCTCTCTCAAGCGGACCTAAACCGCACCTACAACCGCCCTACCGCGACACAAATCCCCGAGTTCAAAGCTGGCCAACAAGCGTTACGGGATTCACAACCTCCTGCTAAAAGAGGTACCATTTCCAAGGTTTTAGGAGGCGCGGTCAAGGATATTTCAGGGACATTCAAGGAAGTGAAGGCGAGCTCTCAGGATCTTTTGGGGAGTGCGAAGGATTATATGAAGAAGCAGAGGGAGAAGAATGATAAGAGAGATGCGGAGGCGCATGAGAAGAAGAGGCAGGAGCAGTTGAAGAAGGAGAGGTGGCAGAGGGAGAATGAGATGAGGGCTTCTAGGGCGCAGAAAAAGGCCCGGCAGAAGAAGATGAAGTGAGCTAGAGGTGAGATTGTACGTTAGAATGGGCGGAAAGGTATTTTATGTAGAACACTTAGCTGTTAGAAGTCCTTATGAGGATAGGTGTTGATGATTGACTATGCACCTCTCGTTGTGAACCTTGCACGTCTTTTGGTCAGATCGAATGACCGTTATCACCAGGGCTCCGGTACGCTTGACGGATTTTGAGTTCTTGGTGTTCAGTTTATGTTATTTTATGATTTGGCTTTATCGGGATACATGTCCTCTCTGAAATCCAGAGTTCTCTTAACCAGCAAACGTCCCCATCAAGAATTAGATTGTTCGAAACATAATCAGCAGTCCGACTGTAGCTATGAGGGATAATAAGACTCCCACCCATCTAAGCATCACTAGACAGAAACAGGTCAGCATTTAATTTGCAACTTTTCCCTATGGGGCTGAGTCAAATGTGCATATCTAACTTGTCTGAAGCGGAAGCGAGTAAAGAAATGCACCTGAGGAAGAAGAATTACGCCTGCAGCAAATTGGACAAGAAAAGGCTTTCCCTTACTCGCTTTAGGTCCCACGTGAGCTTGCACGGTCCCATATGATAAGCTTTGAGCCATTGTCGCTCCGGCGGAGCTGGATATGTGCTGCCAGAAAGCAGACACAAACAAGAATATTGAGCTGAGTATAATAAAGCCTATACATAATCGAGACACCGGCCCTGAGGGGAAACGCTTGGCATCCTGTCCACTATCGTCTTCATCTTCTGTCTGGCTCCATTCAGGGAAAGTAGATATGAGAAACATAGCTATGAATGCCAAGGGAATCCCAGTGAAACTATTTTTCAGTCAGCGAGCGTATGCATAAGGAATATGACATTTACAGTAGTCCATTGAAGACGATATCATCCTTAAACTTGCTTGCTATCTATATTAAGTTCAAGGGGTCACCTTGCCCGACCTCGCCGCCACCGCCGCCACTCAAGACACTTCTCTGCGTCTTGAGAAAATTAGCCAGTGAAGTTGCCCTCATTCTTTGTGGTATCCGACCGCCCACGGGATGCTGATGGCAATTTCGCTCCTCGTGAAACGATAGAGATTAGACCATCTCTGTCACAATAGCTAACTAGCAGATAGCGCGGCACGTGGTGCTTACTAAGTATCACGTCTATAGATAGTACTCTACATAGATAGCAGTAATATAGTCTTGTTCTAGAAATCGTATATCCCTACAATCTCAGAGAACTGCTACAATCGAAATCGGGAGGTCGAGCAAGATACGAGGAAGACGCCCAAGGTTGCCCTCTCTTGAGGCTATCCTAAGACGAGATGAGAATGTACTGCATGACCCTGAGTCTCAGATCCCACTTCCCGATTCCAGGACGACATCTCTGTTGAGTACTGCGGAGCTTGGTAGTCAAAACACGCAAAGGCCTAGGATCAGAGGGGAGCCCAGGTCCTCTCTTGATATCATCACTCAGAATGGTGTTTTTCCAAGTCCCCACACGCTTTTTCCAGCCACTATTCCACTTCCAGAATCAAGATCAGGATCCTTAGACGAATCTAGAAGTCCGCAGCTGGTTACGCAACCTGAAGCGGGCGGACAGCGTCAAGGTCAGCCTTACCCTTCTCATGAGCACCATTCCCGACTTCGACGACCCCGTGTGCAGGAATTTGTTTATGATGACATAATTGAGCGTGCTTCGGAAATTCTGCCGCACCTGGAGAGTGGACGAATTCAATCTACTTCTCGCCACGACGTTTTGGACATAACGTGCCTAGATTATAGCCCATCGTTCTGCTTGCAGCCTGTGGTTTATGACGATGTGCGAGACGACCATCCTTTCAATGGGCTTGGGGAAATTCCTGATAATGTGAAACAGTGGCTCTTGATAGTCCAAGATCTCTCGCCTAGCACAATCAACTGCCTTTGGGCAAGATTCGGTGTCAATCCTGAGTTCTTTGAGGAACACCTGATAAATTCTGGTTACGAGGATGGAAACTATGCTGATGCTCCCTCACAATCCTGGACAACATCGGGTATGAAAAAAACTTATGTTTCTATGAGATGGTATCGCCCAGTCGTCCGTCTTCCAGTCGGACCTTACTCTAAACAAGATCTCGTAAGTCTCTTTGATTATACTCCTTCCAAGTTCAAAGATCTTATAACATTCAAATATTCCAATCGATCAATCACTGACTTCGGATCTACTGTAAAAAGATCTTCTGGATCCGGAACGTAGCCGTGTTGAGTATACTTCGGACGTCTCGAACGATCTCAACATCTTTTAAACAGAAACGAATATATTTCGATCTGAGTGGGAACTTTGGACTGATCCAAGAACAACTACACGAATGAAACGAGTCTGTGGATGGGAAGAAAGAATATCTGTTTGGACTCAGAAGCTGCCAAATAGAGATTGTAGAATTGGTATATCTGAGACTCACTCCTAAGTTTGCTTCTCTGACTGATTACGAGTGATCCTGCTCCTTGATCCTTTGCCAAATCTTGTCAAAGGGATTGAAAGAGATGTTTTGGCGGCAAGAAGGCTCTCGGGTTCGATGCACAGCCGTTATAGCAATGCTTCCGGCAACCATGCAGGCTTATCAAGCAGACATATGACTGACGCTGAGGCATTTAACCGTACGTTAATTCCCATGGTGTATGATCACTCATTTCGAATTTCATTTGGAGTCGATAAGTGCTTCTATCTCATGTATCACTTAATACTCGATTCTGCGCTTGATATGATTCGTGTGATCCAATTCCGCATCAAGTATGCTGACACAGAGACCTCGAGGAACAGGACTAGCTGAGCATCTCAAAGAACGACGTGTGACAAGTCAGCCGGCCACTCGAATTCAGCGAATATTGGGTTACATCATGTCGCTGGGAACCCCCAAAGCTACCCGGCGCAAGGCGGCTGATATTCCCGAGGACTTTGAGATCGTCCAGACGACCACTTTTAACAAGATTCGCTCAATACCAATCTTTGAACAGATTTCTCCCAGAGCTCATCTCGACGTCAATTTTGAAGATACTTTTCAAAGTCCACGCCTGATGGAGATGTTGCAACAACATCTATATAGCACGAAATCAACAAAGGTCGATTACTTCGAGCGATTAATGACAGTCGAAAGCAATGATAATGCTGATGAATATTTTGGGATACTGGAGCCTCTTTTCCACATCATTCGCCAAGATGCCTTAAGTCTCATCAAACTCTTGCACGACACTCTCGACCACATCACGGTTGAGATACTAGATGAGATGAAGATGGAAGAAAATTTGTCTCTTTGGAGAGAGTTGATAACAAGAGCTCAGCTCGAGTTGCCTGAACTTCGACATTCTATGGTTCATTTCTTCTCATTCTTTCATCTGCTTGACCCAGGAATGGATTCCGCATCTGCAAGAGCTGAGCAAAACTCGGACGGCAACATTTCGAGGGGATTTCAAGATGTCTCCCAACAAATCGATCAGATGTTGCACCGTCTTTCACAGGCATCAATGTCCCTTACTTCAAACATGGCTTTGCTCGACAGCCGACGGTCTATCGCCGAGGCTCAGGCTGTGACAAAGCTGACCGAGTTGGCTTTTTTCTTCATTCCTTTAACCTTCGCTGCAAGCCTTTTTGGGATGCAAATCGAACAGTTCGAAAATAGAGCGCCGCTTTCGACTTTCATTGCTCTGGGAGTTGGGTTCACTGCTCTTTCCTACATGGTCAGACTGCTTATCTGAAGCTCCGTGGTCCGCCACCTCTATCAAACATATAGAGCGAGTATCAAAATCTATGCCGACAGTAGACGCCAACCCGTGCAGAGAGGTTATGTACCAGCATCACTGTTTCTTCGTTGGCTCGGGTATAAAATCACTTTCGCAACTGTGGTGTCCATCATTGGAAGTTACACATGGTTCGTCAAGACTCTTAAGACAATTCTTGCCACCTTCTGGAAATACGGAGAATTTATGATCAAAATAGTCCTCCTGGTATCTGCCATTGCGGCCGGACCAATTGCTGTTCTTTGGACGCGTTCGATGGACACAGGGGTCCAAACTGTTGTCACCCTCGTGGTCCTCATATCGGTCATTGCCTTGGTCGCCATTCCCTATTGGAGTTATGCAGATCCTGAAGTCCGCTCCGCACTTCCTAATCTGATCCGGAAAACATTCAAGCATTCTTCTATTCTGCATTTCATTATGTTGTTCTTCCTCTTGGGTGTTGCTCTGGCGGTTCCAGTCGTGCCACTTGCTGTTATCTGGACAAGACCGGTGTCTCCTGGGATGAAGGCAGCTGTGACTGTTGTCATTGTTCTGATAGTGTTCGCGGCTTTGATAACGTTGGGATTTTGGAAATTGTTTGCTCCTCTGAGACAAACTTTTAGTGACACCAGCAGCGACTCTACTCGCAGCAGTCGGAGTACTCACCCTTCCAGAAGATAACGATTCGACCAAGTTTTTAAGACTGCAATTTTCAATACTAGAGCCCTTTTCATACAACATATCCAAGATCGATCTGAAAATAAATGCGGGATCTGGCACAGCTATGAGGGTCGAAGCATCGAATTTTATTTTCCTACCATCAACGACGGGAGACCTTCAAGAACCCATCTGGGAGTAATATCTGTCTCTGCCTCAAGGATGCGGTCAAGGCCTTTCTTTCCAGCTGCTCTATTTCCCTATTGTCGATTCTCGCTTCGATTACGGCAAAAATCAAATTCGGTCTGCTGCCAAATAGCTCTTTTAATCGAGTTCTCACCAGCTCCAAGATTGGCGCCAGCATCAGACAATCTCCTCCACTGCCCCGGCCTGAGTAGCCAAACGAATGAGCATTAAACATTGATAAGTTGAACTTAGGGCTCGAATGATTGGGTGAATAGAGACAAAACTTATATTTAATCTATAAATAACAATATAGCAACATAAAATCTCCTCCGACCTCTCCAGAAACTACGCATCTAAACACGAGACTTCCATCTCCTGCTGCATCTGCACTCCCATATTTCTACACTCTCATTATCTTCAAGCGAGCGATGATAATAGGGTACTTCTCCATGAGATTGCTTCCAATACTACCTACATATGCGCAATTCCGGGGAAACGTGCTGTGAAACTAGTCTTCGCAGGATACATCACGTGATTTGAGATTGCATGGATGGGAACTGGGGGGCACGACTCAGGAAAGGAGAAGAATTTTAGACCCGAAGATCGGTGAAATATGATATGATACCAGTCCGTACTCTCGACCCGTCATTACGCTCTTACCGACGAGAAGAGGGTAAATTACCCTCTTATTTTCAATTACCCAGGGTAATTGAAAAGCATGTGCGCCTTGAATTGCGATGCCGCCACCCAACACGCCAGGAACCTGATCAGGAAAACATATGAATATCAAACATCCCATAAATATAATCTCAAATCCGCCTTCTCGGCGAAATAAAAATAAAATAAAGCTTAGTTGTAGATCTGTTGCGGATATGCTCATCATTGCATCCTTCTCCATAAACAATTTACCCCACGGCGAGATCACGTTTCGTTCTCCCGCCCGCCTTCTTATTTCCGTGCCTAAGTATGAAGATGCCCATGACTCGCCTTCGAAATTGTCTACGATGAGCAATAAACGGGTTATCAAACATGAAAACGCATGAATGATCTAAGAAACAAAGGCGAATATGGCCAGGAAAGGACCGATGATCTGCTTGGTCGATGAAGCGCTGGCGGTTTGAGGATACCGATGATGCCCCGCTGTGACAACTGCCCCTCCTTTTCTTCTATCAGGGACTGGGAATCGAACACAGCCACCTGTGGTGAAAGTTGCCCCGAGCCAGATCGCATAGATGACATCTGACAGATGGAATGGAGGCTGTCAATGGGATCCTACAGCTGCACGGGCGTCGCGTCAGTTGAATGTCCAGTGATGAAAGGCATATCCTCCACATCCAGCCGTAGACATGACTATTTCATATCCTCATCTCATCCTTCAGATCCTCCCCCCCAAGTTCATCATCTCATCATCCATCCCCCATGATTTTGTGTTTGAAATAAACCCGTCTCCCCCCTGCCTCAACCACTCGGTTCTTCCCGAAACAAGGATCGACCTCTAAACTAGGATCCCCATTCTGTGATTGGATGCCCTCAACGACACCTCTGTTTCACATCCCAAAGCTTGGATCCTCACCTCCCTCTCTTCCACCAAACAAACATCACAATCCCATCTCCATCTCAATCAACATCAGACGAATCAACCCCCAATCCAATATGTCTCAAAGAGGCGCCTATACATCCGCTGTGTCTTTCAGGTCACAAGAAAGGAGTTCTCCCAGTAAAAGAGCCTTTGGGAGATTGTGAGCCCAACCCTCGCACAGACAAAACACCCCCTAACCCCTCGCACGCACTCGCTCGTCTCATAATGCTCGAAATATGCCCTCCCCGACCCTCAGTCTGGGGGCATCCTTATCATGCCTTCACCCTTTCTCCGATGCGCAATCTTGCATGCCCGCTCTAGAAGGAAAGGCTTGGCGGCCCAGCCCAAGGCAAGACCATGTTCGTTTGTATCGTGAACCTCCTCCCCTTCTATTTCCCTCTCTTTCACACCTTCGTTTCCTTGACGATCGCATTCCTTCTTTTTCGTGTGGCATACGTTCTTTTCGCATAGACGATTTACATTCTTTTGGCTGTGGCTAGGACACAGATTTGTCGTTCTTTTCAACCTGTGCATATTGAACAGCGCTTGCGCTGGGGGTGGGAATTTGAAGAGGGTTGGGTTTGAGGATTGGCGACGACGACGACGAAAAAGCGACAACTGCTTCCCTTGTGCGCGACTTTTGAAAGAGATTTAGGAATTGATATCGGGAGTTCGATATAATTTGGAAGGGAATTAAAAAAGAGCGACTGGTGTGGAGGGATTGAGGATTTATTTGGACGAGCGCTGGCTGCGGGCCACTGGTGAAGGACATAGCGACGACTACAGGAAATATTGGACACAGATACACCAAACGCCAAATTATTTGGAAGAGAGATTTAGCGCCTCGGATACGAAGAAGCTATTTTCAAAAAAGGAAGCCGTGGGAATTTTTCCGAAGATATAATATTGTCGAGCCGAGCGACTTCGTCCAGCTTCTCATCATAACAACACTTTCGACCACAGCGCGCAACCGCATCCCGACCAATTCACGTCTCGAACCAGTCTTCTTTCGACCGATTGTTTGATTGCGATTAATATCACATTTTCTGATACCCCTTTTGTCATAAATTCGTTGCCGGACATGCGCTTCTCTCCGGCGCTTTCTATCGTTGGCGCAGTCCTCCTCCTCTTGACTGCCAACGTCTCCGCTTTCTGGCGAATGCCATGTCTCTCCCGATCTGGTCTTGCCCGCATTGATCCTCTTGTATCTTTCGGTACCGTGTCTGAGCATGCGCATGCAATCCATGGTTCTTCTGGTGAGTACTTTGCCCCGCTTTCCATCTATCTACCCCTATCTCACCAAACCTCTCCAATTCCTTGCACCGCATTCAAATCACACTGCGATCATCTTTACAATAGCATTCGTATGTTTCTCTATCAATTACAGCTACTGACGACCCCTCTCTAGGCTTCTCCGAAACGGCTACCCACTCCGATCTTGTTGCGGGCGAATGTACATCATGCCAAGTTGCACAAGACAAATCTGCTTACTGGACTCCTGCCTTGTACTTTCAAGATTCGGGTACAAATCAGTTTGAGCTGGTTCAACAACAAGGTGGCATGCTTGCGTAAGTTTGTTTTGCTATCGCTGTTTTGGTCACGTGCTATATCTGTAGGGGGCTCGAGTTGGGTCTTGAGGGGGTCATTCACTATCATTACCTACATTTGAACTTCCAACGTTTGTTGGGCATATGAGGTATTGGGGTTGTCATTGTTTCTGCTTCACTTCACACATTGAGATTGTTGGCTGTCCTGCTTCAACTCCTCCCCGTTCCCATCACCATCTCACACATTCAATGCGCGTCTCCCACCACCCATCTAACACAAACTTACAGGTATTACCTCCTCTACCCCAACTCCAATGACCCCACCAACCATGTCAACGCCTTCCCCGCCGGTTTCCAAATGATAGCTGGGGACACCAACCAACGCAACTTCAGCTACCCGGTCCCTGACATCCCAAAATCCAACTGGAACGTCGCCCCCTACAACACACAAGCCTTCCTTCGCCAAGCCGCGCTCGGATTCAACTGTCTAAACTATGCCATCGCACCTGAAGGCTCCCTCTTCCGTCATTTCCTCCCAGACAAAGCATACCTGGATGCCAACTGCGCAGATGGTGTGAGATTTGAATTGATGTTTCCAAGTTGTTGGAACGGGAGTTTGGATTCGGCGGATCATAAGAGTCATGTTGCGTATCCATCTGAGGTTATGACTGGTGATTGCCCTCCTGAGTACCCGCAACGCCTTGTCAGTATGTTCTACGAAACTATCTGGAATACACAGAAGTTTGTTGGTCGGAGTGGACAGTTTGTTCTCGCTAATGGCGACCCTACCGGTAAGCCCTCCCTTGCCCATCCTTTCTCTTCTTCAATGTGCATGTACTGATAAAGCAACAGGCTACGGGTATCACGGTGACTTTATCATGGGTTGGGACCCCGCCTTCCTCCAGTCCGCCGTAAACACCTGCACCAACCCGTCCGGCGAAATCCAAGACTGCTCCCTCTTCGACATCCAAGACTCTAGCGTCTACTCCAACTGCAACATCTCCACCCCCGCTGTCCTCACCTCCGAGAACGTCGTCTCACCCAATGGTCAATTACCCGGCAACCCAGCCATCGTCTCCGGACCTGGCTATGCAAGCGGTGCCGAGGCAGGCACATCTCGCGCGCCTTCCGGATCTAGTGCTGCCGCCGTCCCCACCTTATCTCACTCCGACGGACAGATCCTCGCAAGTTCAGACACCTATGTCCCGGGCGCGGTGTTCGCGGTGTCCACCTCCACCTCCAGCACCCCCACTCCTTCCATCGCTTCCACACAACCGACCTCCTCCCCCGCCCCAACCACCATTGCGTCTACCGCTGCAGCACAATCAGAATCCTATTTCAGCACGCAGTATCTCACGTCTGGCCAAACGGTCAGTGAGATCTTGTGGGTGGAGGAGACGGTTACGATTACGGAGGGGGGCGTAGCGAAGCGCGGCCACGGGCACGCATATAAGCATGTGCGACATTGAGGTTGGGGTTTTTAATATGTAGCGGGATTCAGACAACGGATATGGATATGCATACGGCCTAGATCTGGAATCTGGGTGGAAATGAAAATGAAAATGGAAATGGAAATATCAACGTGCTTTTAACATGTCACTGTCTTGAATAACATGGCTTGTGACTGAAATGATAGTGAATTAACCTCACCAACCTTTGATCCAGCTTTCACTAGGTATTTGAAATATTACAGAACCCTCCCGCCACATCTAAGGCCACTAAACCAAAACGCACAATGCTAAGTAACTACCTAATTGCACACCCTCGCATCTTACCTAAATGTACTCTATCAATTAGCCTTACCTTCCCAAGCCAACGAGCTATATACCTTAGTCCTATATAAAACCCCGCATATACTCACCTATTCAACATGTAATCTTATATTTGTATCTATCACACAGTTTAATTTAACTCAACTCAAACACACAAATCTTTTTCTGGGTGGGTGTAAGGGTGGGTCCTCGACGCCTTGAAAGCATATGTGTCGTAGAACAGAACCAGGATAATGGGAGCTATATTAGGGGTTTGGTAAAAAGTTTATGGTTTTGTAATTTTTTTAATTTTTTGGGTTTTTTTCGTGGGTGTGTGGGTGTGGATGGGTTGTTGGATATGAGGTGTGTTTGGTATGGTGTTGGAGGATCTTGTTTACAGATGAGGATGAGGGGGAGGGGGAGGTGGGAATGTAAATCCGGGTGTGGTTGGTGGGTGAGTGGTGAGTGATTGTGATGTGACAGAGAGGGGTGTGGGTTGGGGGGACGGGAGTGGTGTTTGAGTGTTCAGCTGATAAATGATCATGAAGAGTGTGTGTAGATTTCCAATCTAATGAAAAAGAAATGGTAATGAGGTTTGGTTGTATTTCTAGTTGTTAGACATTATGGCATATGAGTATGAATAGTTATCACTTTACGAAATTCTGATGTGCTGTACCTTACTGCTTGTTTGAGTGCATCAGCTAGCTAAGTACAATCAACAGGATCGCCTGGTCTATATCTGGTTGTGTTGGCTTGGTCTAAATGGGCATGTTGTGGGATTGTGAATGTGTGGCTGTCTGGTGGCCTGAGGATTTAAAGATTGTTAGTTGAGAGAAGGGCTGGTATTTGGCTGTGTGAGATATCAATGAACAATATGAGGTAAGTGTTTCAAAGGTACAGGGGTCTTTGATATAAATATGTGATAGCTTATAGCAGAACCGGGGCCAATGTCTGGGTTGGATAATGATATGGTTTCTGGGACAATGAATAAGATTGCCTGATTATGGAATCCAAAGTGAATGAGCATAGTTGGTGGATTATAAGATAGGGATCCCACATATGATGCTCTGTTTCAGGACCGATGATTGTAGGAATTTAGTCTCAAAACCTTGTAGTTTCATGTGTGAATTGTTGATGACTATTTGAGTCTAGGAGATTAAGGGTATAAGTATCATGTTTGAATATAAGAGACCAGAAACAACAATGGTGTTTGAATATGAAATCTGGGATAGAATGGAGCAGCGGTAGAGACTTGAGGA
>Ga0182030_10004617_pt1 | contig 29383 bp, 25 predicted proteins | sample 812S3MmetaG_FD_121299 | JGI IMG/M metagenome (GOLD analysis project Ga0182030, IMG submission 121299) | Permafrost microbial communities from Stordalen Mire, Sweden - 812S3M metaG (Illumina Assembly) | ecosystem: Environmental > Terrestrial > Soil > Wetlands > Permafrost | place: Sweden...
GCAGTCGGTGGTCATAGCGGGACTCTTCGCTACGCTCAATCTCCTGCTGGATCGCTATTCGCATCACCTCAGCGTCCTCAATCTGCAGCTTGCGCATCGTCTTTCTCCCAGAGAAAGGAACGAGGTCATTGTATCACTATGCTGCATTATTTATGTCGCCGTGTTTAGAATGTGGAGCGCGTGCCCCCCCCCGTCGATCACGATGCTCTGGCCGGTGATATATCCGGCAAACTGGCTGCATAGCCAGGCGACCAAGGCACCCACATCCTGCGTATCCCCGAAGCGGCGCGCTGCAATCCGATAACTTTCGGAAAAACTCGCGACCTCCGCCTCGTATGTGGTCCCATTGGCCAGTGCGCGCGTGCCAAACTGCTGCTCGGTAAAGGCCGTGTGGAACATGCCCGGCAGCACGCTGTTGATCGTGACGCCGTGTTGTGCCACGCGCAGCGCGACGGCGCCCGCATAGTTGATCAATGCTGCGCGCGGTGCACCGGATAGGATGCGCAGTTCCAGCGGATACTTCGCGGCGATGGAGGCGATGTTGACGATCCGTCCCCAGCGCCGCGCCACCATCCCCTCGAGCACGGCGTTCATGAAGTGCACCGGACTTAACAGGCCGGTGTCGAGACTTGCCTGCCACTGCGCGGCATCGATGAGTCGATAGTCCTCGGTCATCGGCGGCGGCGAACAGGTTGCCACCAGGATGTCGGGCGCCGGACAGGCCTCAAGAATTCGTGCAAAGCCTTCCGCCTGGGAATGGTCTGCCACTACCGCCACGACACGTACGCCGGTAGCGGCCGCGATTTCTGCTGCGGTGGCCTGCAAACGGGCCGCACCGCGCGCCGACAACACCAGATCCACGCCCTCGCGCGCCAGCGCGAACGCTGCGGCCTTGCCCATACCGGCGCTGCCGCCATTGACGATAGCCTTGCGGCCACGAATTCCCAGATCCATCCGCCTCTCCTGCCTGTTGTTGCCGGACCGGCCGTCGATATGTGTCGTTGCAGCGAGAGTACGTTAACCGAGCGCTCCGAGAATCGGTGCACGGCCGGATGGCTGGCCACCTTTAGGGAAATCAAGTGCTGCTAATACAGCGAGTTACAAACATAACACGTAGTGGATTATAACTCGAATCCTGAAATTCCATTAAGCTGCTTCGCACCAGTGATGAGCCGCGATTATTGCTGGTGGGCAAGATCAGTCAGAAGTGCTGGGATGTGTCCTTAGGCGCCGACGATATGCACGACTCCTCCTGCGGCTGAATCGGCGCAATTGCGCGCTCGTTATCTCTTCGAGAGAAATGCCTGACCAAAGGCTTCGCTCGCCCGGTCGATGACCCCGTTGAACAGTTCGCGCAGCCCCGGCGTCATCCGAATCAGTCGGGAGCGGGCATCTCCCGGGTTCTCGAGTTCCTCAAGATAGCCCTCGGCGATAGCCTGGCGCACGTACTTCATGGCCGTCTGTAAGCTCACCCCCTGCACCAGTTCGTAGGCATCGGTTTTGGTCACCGCATCATTGCCGCGTAACCATAGTTCGGTGAACAGCCGCGAGAAGTAGATATCGCCCAAGCCGACCCGGTGAAAGGCGGAGACCCAGGCATCGTCCAGTTCGCGCAATGCGATCAGAAAACGGGCACGCCGCTCCTGCAGCCCGCGGGCCATATTCTTGTTAGCCAAAGAACACCTAAGCCTGCTTCACAAAGTGTGGATCGTAGTCGATTGGGCGCGTGCCGGCCACGCTTGGCTTTAGGTGGGACGGTAGGAATCCAGTACAGTCGGCGCGCGCTTCGAACGCTTGCCCGAGCAAAGCACTAACAGGCTCGATACCAATACACCCGCACCGATATACCACGCCTGGTAGAGATCCTTCGGATCCGCGGGCGCCACCCCGGCCGAATACATCAGGTACCCCAGCACCGCGATGGCAAGGAATGGCAGGAGCGAGGCGAGGGCGGCCCGCCATAGGGGGTGGCGTGCGAACATCAGTCGCGCAAATGCGGCGAGCGCGGACATGTAGGCGAGCGCGAGTGTCACCACCACCGTGTTGTAGTAAAAGTCGATGTCGGCAAGCGGCTTGTACCAGACAAAGAAGACGGCCACCGCCGCAATGATCACCACGCTGACCCACGGGGCGCGGTGGCCGTTGGTGCGGCCGAGCGCCTCCGGCAGATGATGCTCCTGCGCCATCCGGTAAGCGGTGCGTGCACCGGCGGTCATGGAGATCTGCAGGCCCGCCAGCGCGGAGGTAATGACCACGAAGATGGCAATCCAGGACAGCGCCGGCGGCAGGTACTGGCGGGCCACGGCCGCAATCGGACCGCCATCTCCGTTTTCGGCGATGGCCGCCAGCACCTTCACCGGCACGGCCCGTTGCCAGCCGATGGCGACCGTCAGATAGATCAGAAACGCCGCGGTGAGTACCGCCAGGAGCGCCCGCTGCACGGTGCGCACCGGCACCCGTGCTTCCTCGATGTAGTTGATTGCCGAGTCGAAATTGGCAAGCATCCACATGCCGAGCAGCACCCCGGCGCCCAGCGCCGACCAACTGGCCGGCGGCGCAAAGTAACTCGCCATCGGCACGTGGACATGCGGACTGATGATGCCGAATACGCTGAGCCCCACGATCACCGTCAGTTCGCAGGTCAGAAACACGATGGTGACACGCGCCGTCAGCGTCACACCGCGCAGACTCACCGCGGTGAAGATCAGCACCATGAGGGTGCCGATGATGTGAGCCAGCAGCGTGCCGTGCACGACCGGCAGCAGCGCCTGCAGATACTGGGTGCCGATGATGGCCGTCATCGGTGTGACCGCCACGCACGCGAGGATGTAGGACCAGCCGAGAATGGTGCCCGCAACCGGATGCAGGAAGCGCGAGCTGAAGGTGAAGATCCCGCCGGCCGAGGGCGCCTGACGGGTCAGATACACCAGGCACAGTGCCAAAACCAGCATGGGGAACAGGAACGAAATCAGCAGCGCGAGCGGTGCCGCGGCACCCATTACTGCGTACAGCGGCGCCATCGATGCGGCCACGATCCATGCCGGCGCATTGAATCCCATTGCGGCGAGGCTAACGTCGAGCGTACCGAGCGCGTTCTTCTGCAACGTGGTGCTGATCTCACGGACTTCCCCGTGCCGATCGTAGCCAAACAATTCAAGGATCATGCCGCGGACTCCGCGCGCACGGCGGCGGCGATTCGGGCGACGACCTCATCGGTGATCAGTACACCGTTCTCGAGTGTCGCGCCGCGTGCGGAGGACAGCACGCCGGAGGCGGGCACCCAGTCGGTGTGCGCCGGATAGGTCTCATACGGCGGAAACCGCGCGGGCGGCTCATCCGGGATCAGCGCCAGCTGAACCAGGTCGGGGTATAGGTGCAGCATCATTGAGGTTTCGATCACCGCGGCATGCTCGAGGGCGAAGCCCGGGAAACCCGACGGAAATGCTTTGGCCAGCGTTGCTTCGGTGCAGAAGTCCCAGTAGTCGAGGCGCATCACCTGTAGCGTCGCACCGGGACAGTCGCGCAATCCCAGATCGATCCCCTCGATCAGGAACCACTGATTCTCATAGTGGCCGTTGACGATCACCAGCTGTTGCACTCCGTGGCGCACGAACTCACGCACCGTGTCGCGCGTCTGGCCGATAAGCGTCGCGGCATCGAGGCTTGTGGTGCCGGTGAAATGCTGGCCGCCGCCGCACTTGGGCTGCGACTTGTAGCCGTAGGACAGGGCGGGGGCGACGATGCCGCCGACCTGCGCGGCGACGCCGGTGGCAATCGCGCTCGCGAGCAGCGCATCGGTGCCGAGCGGCAGGTGCGGACCGTGCTGCTCGAGCGCGCCGACCGGCAGGAACACCGGCGTCTTGCCCGAGTCCACGAGATTACGGTACTGCGGCCAGCTCAGCTGATTCATCTGCACGGCACGCCGCGCAGGATTGTCGGTCAGGCTCATGCGTCCCCCTTAATTCATGACTTCGCCGTGGCTGACAACCAGCGACTGTCCGGTGATCGCGCGGGCACCGTCGCTGGCCAGAAACAGGAATGCGCCGGCGAGATCCTCGGGCTGCAGGAAGGTCTGCGTCACCTGGCCGGCCAGAATCTCCTTCAGCATCGCGGCGCTGGTCCGGCCGCTGCTGGCGGCCATCACCTCGAGCGAGCGCAGGGCGGAGTCCGTTTTGATCCACCCGGGACAGACCGAGTTGACGCGAATGCCGGCCCCGGCCAGTTCCCAGGCGAGCGAGCGGGTCACGCCGATGACCGCATGCTTGCTGGCCACATAGGCCGAGAACTCCGGTACGCCCTTCAATCCCCAAATTGAGGACTGGTTGATGATGGAGGCGCCCGGGCGCATCAGGGGCAGCAGCGCGCGGGTGAGGCGCACCATCGTGCCCACGTTATTGCGCATCAGTCCATCCCAGCGATCCATATAATCAGGAGCATCATCGGCAAGCGGGGTCGGATACTCCGTACCGGCGTTGTTGATCAGCACGTCAACGTGCTTCCAGCGCGCCTGGATCTGCCCCGGCAGCGCGCCCACTGCGGCACCGTCGTTCAGATCCACGGTGACCGGCATCGCCTCCCCCGGCAGGTTCGCCGCGAGCACGGCGAGCTGGCTCGAATCTCTGCCCACCAGAACCATGCGCGCACCTTGCTGGCTGAAACCGTGTGCCAGCCCGACGCCGATTCCCCCGGCAGCGCCGGTCAAGACCACCACTCGTCCCGCTAGAGCGTAATCCAAGACGGCTATTGCAGCAGTGAAACCGCGATGCCGACCGTCAGTGGCCGCACCGTGTAGGCCTCCTGCACCTGGAAGACCGACGGATATTGAATCGTGCGGTGGTTGTCGAGCACGTTCTGCGCGTACAGCGACACCGTCAGGGTGTGGTGCTCGGAGCCAAAATCAAACTGCTTGAAGCCGAAGGCCAGGTTCAAAATGCCATAGCCGGGGTTGTAATGCACAGGCACCTCCTGAGTCGCGTAGTAGGCATGCGAGCGTCCAACATACGGAAAATCCGCATTGAAGAACAGTGATTGCTGGTTCTTCAACGGTATATCCAAATCCGAACTTGCCGTAGCCGTGTACAGCGGCACGTTCAGCAAGTCCTCGCCAACCCCGAAGATGCCCGGTTCGAGCGTGCTGGTGATATAGCCGTGCGTGTTGCCACCATTCAGGCTCAAGGTCCAGTTCGGCGTCACCAGCGCATTGACCTCCAGCTCCGAACCATAGACACGGGCATCACCGGCGTTGGTGGTAAAGGTGAAGCCGCAAATCGGCAGAATGATGGTCTGCTGGATGTCCTTCCAGTCGAGGGTATAGACGGCAGCATTCACGGACAGGCGGTTATCCAGGTACCGGCCCTTGGTTCCAACCTCGTAGCTCCACAGCGAGTCCGAGTTGTACTGCAGCGGGGCTCCGGGAATACCGAGATTCGCATAGTCCTGGTCGCAGGGGCCGCCGGGAATATTGGCCGGGTCCGGTCCGGTCGGACCTCCGAGGCGGAAACCCTTGGCCACCGTCGTGTAGACATTCGCCTCGTCATTGAGCGCGTAATCGAGTGAGAATTTCGGCGTGGTGGCGTTGTAGTTGGTCTTCGCGGAGTAATTGGCTGGCTCACCCACGCTGAAATAACCTATGGAATTGAAGCTGAATTCGGACTTCGCATACACGTAACGCAAACCCGCTGTGGCCTTGAGTGCGGAGGTCAGGTCGAACACCGCCTCGCCGAATGGCGCCATCTGCTTCTCGCCGTTGTGCGACAGCGCAAGGTACAGCAGGTCATTGTCAAAATTCTGCCCCGGGGTGTTCACGTATGAGTCATTGATGTTGTAGCCGTAAATCTGCTCGAAGTCGGACTGCAGGCCATTGATGACTTCGAAGTCCTCGTGGGACAGGTGCTCGTTCGCGAAATAAACCCCGGCCTGCCAGTGCATGGGGACGCCGATATTGAACGGTTCGGTGGAAGCCAGGCGCAGTTCCTGCGATATCTGGTTGGTGATGGTGTCATAGAGCACGGGTGAGGGCAGGAACCCGAGGATGTTGGAGGTGGCCGTCAATTGGTCCGCGGTCGGCGCCGGGTGGAAGTCATAGCCCGTCGGCTGCGGCCCCTCGAGCGCGGGCGGCAGCAGGTAATTCGCGAAAATCGATGAGTTGTAGAGCGTGCCGTCCTGGGTGCGCAGAAAGTCGCGCCGGAAGAAGCCGGTCACGCTGGTGAATTCGACCGCGCCCAAGCTCTTGGTGCCGGTCAGGCTGGAAAGGAACAGCTCGTCCTTGCCCGGCTCGCGGACGTGCTTGTCCTGATCATAGAGTCCGAGGGATGGGAAATACAGCGCCGCATCGCCGCTGCGGGTCACCTGGTAGCGTACGTCCGGTACCAGCGATAGCCCGTCGTCGCCGGCGTAATTTCCCGACACATGAAACACTTCGATGAGGTTGGTATTGACATCCTTGTCGGACAATACACCCGTGCTGTCGTTGGTGTAGAGCGAGATGGGGTTGCCATCGGTCCCTACGCCGTAGCCCGTGGCGGTCGGCGTGTAGTGGTTGATGTAGCCGCTCAGGTAATCCACGTCCGCACCGAAACGCAGCGCGAATCTGCCGGGGATGACCGGCAGGTTGAGGATGGCGTAGCTGTCGTTGTTGACCCCGCCATGCTCGGTGTCGGACACATCGGTGGAACCGGACACACTGAAGTCGTTGACATCCGCCTTGTGGGTGATGAAGCGAATGGTGCCACCCATGGAGCTTGCGCCGAACAGCGTCCCCTGCGGACCGCGCAGCACTTCCACGCGGTCCACGTCGAACATCTTCGGCTGGATGGTGCCGTCGAAAGTGTTCTTCACCGTGACCGAAACATCATCCACGTAAATGCCGACGGTCGCGGAACCGGAGGTCGAACTCACGCCACGGATTGCGATGTTGTCCAGCCCCGGCTGTGGGCCGGCCTGGAATGAGATGCCCGGGACGGTGCGCGTAAGGTCGTCGTAACTCACCACGTGGTGGCTTGCGAGCTGGTCCGCATTGATGGCCGAGACGCTGATCGGGATGTCCTTGATGTCCTGGACGGTGCGCGTGGCGGTAACCGTGACGGTCTGCAGTCCCGAATCCGGTGCGCTCGTGTCGCTACCGGCTGCCGTAGCGGCCGCCTCCGTCGCCTCCGCCGCCGGGGCGTAGCCGGGCAATGCAGCCGCGAGAAGTAGCACCAGCAATGCGCCCGGGAAACGGTTCTTCATCGACTGCCCCAAATCTGGATTGGCCGTGAAGCACGGCCCTCTCTGATCGGGGAGCTGAGCAAGATATGTACCAGGGGCCGACGATGCCGATGGGAGGGCAGTTACATATAAATCTGTAGAGAATTTTCGTTGTAAAACAGCAGGCAGTGGAATTGGTCGCCGGGCTGAGGCTGAACAGCAAGGACCGGAAACGCGTGCCGCCGCCTGCACCAGCGCAAGGCAAATTGGCTCGCGGCCTTGCTACGGCGGTGCAACGCCTGCGAAGCGGCTGTCCGCGATCAGGCACAGGATTTCAAACATCAGCGTCGCCCCCACCAGGGCGGTGTTGCCGGTCTGGTCGAACGGCGGGGCGACTTCCACCACATCGCCGCCGATGAGGTTCAGACCGCGCAGACCCCGCAATAGTCTTTGAGCCTCAAGCGTGGTGATACCGCCCACTTCCGGCGTGCCGGTGCCGGGCGCATACACCGGGTCCAGCCCATCGACATCGAACGAGATGTAAGTCGGCCCATCACCGACCACGCGCCGTGCCTCGGCAATGACCTGTTCGACACCGATGGCGGCGAATTCTTCCATGAAGACCACACGCATGCCGTGCGCGAGCGAGAACTCGATGCCCTCGAGGGTATTCTGCCCGCCCCGGATTCCGATCTGGATGGTCCGCCGGGGGTCCAGCAGTCCGGCCTCCACCGCCAGCCGGAAGGGCGAACCATGGGTGAATTTGGAGCCGAAGAACTCGCCCCAGGTATCCGTGTGGGCATCAATCTGGATCATGCCGGTTGGCCGGTGGGCAGCGATTCCCTTGAAGATCGGATAAGTGATGGAGTGATCACCGCCCGCGGTCACCGGGATCACCCCGGCCTCGTGCACCCGCCGGTAATAGGCGGCGATCTCCTCGACCTGCGACTCCAGATCGTAACGGTCCGCCAGCCGCACATCCCCCAGGTCACCAATACGGCATAGTTCATAGGGATTCATCTGCATCGCGAGATTGAAAGTACGCATGAGGCTCGAGGCATTGCGGATCTCGCGCGGTCCGTGGCGGGCGCCCGGCCGGTTGGTGACGGCAATGTCGGTCGGCACGCCGATCAGGCCGATATCGACATCGGTCAGTGCCTGCACCAGGGGGGCGCGCAGGAAGGTCGCGATCTGCGTGTACCGCGGCTCGTGCATCGGGTCGTATTCAGTCCCGGTCACCGGATCGCGCCTGCGATAGGTCATGCGGCTCGGCTCCGCTCGTAAAAGATATAGCCCAGCAGATTCAGCAGCACTTGGGCCGCCAGGAACGAGGTGCTGCCGCTCGGATCGTAGTCGGGGGCGACCTCGCACAGGTCGATTCCGACGACCGCGCCGCGCCTGGCCAAACCCTGCAGAATCTCCATGACCTCATAGTAGAGGAAACCCCCGTGACTGGGCGTCCCGGTGCCAGCGGCGATCGACGGATCGAAGCCGTCGATGTCGATGGTGACATAGTAGCGTGCTCGCGCCGGGATCGTGGCCAGCACGCCCTCGGACCCCATGGCGCGTACCTGCCGGACCGACAGGATCTGTGACTTGGTGCGCCGGGCGTCCTCGTAACCTTCGCGGGCCGTCGAGGACACATTGCGGATACCAAGGTGGCTGATGCCCTGTACGTAGGGCTTCTCCGCCGCGCGCCGCATCGGGTTGCCATGGCCGTGGCGCACGTTGTGGCGAACGTCCACATAGTCCATGTGGGCATCAAACTGCACGATGTAGATCGGCGCCTGGTCATCGAAAGCACGAATGCACGGCTCGTTGATGGAATGATCGCCGCCCAGCACCACCGGCAACGCTCCGGCAGCCAGGATCTTGCGCACGCCGAATTCGATGTTCGCGTGGCTCTGCTCGGTGTCGGTATGGATGATATCGGCATCGCCAATGTCGACGATACGCACCTGGTCCTTGGGCAGATATATCACGTCATCCTCGTGATCGTACGCCCCGCTGTGGCCAAAGGAATAGAGCGTGGAAGCCTCGCGGATCCCGCGCGGGCCGAAGCGCGCGCCCGCCCGGTACTGCGTGCCGAAGTCGAACGGGGCGCCCAGCACCGCGATGTCGGCATCGATCCGGTCCCAGTCGAGCACTGGCGGGCTCTTCGCGAAGGTGCAATGACCGACGAAGGGCAGGTTGAGCCGCCCGGTTTCATAGCTGTGGCTCGTCATTGGGATGTCTCTGGCTGTCGTGGCTGCCTGCGAGCATAAACACGGCTCCCCATTAAAGTACAGAATTGCCTACAAAACTGTTTCCATCTGCGGCGCCGCGACGTATGCTTGGGTCCGGAGGAGTCCCCCGATGAATGCCGCAGTCCACAGCGCAGCGCCGACGCTGTTTCGTGATTGGGCCGATGCCAGAGCGCACGGCTTGGTGCTGAGCTACGTGTTCATGGGCTGGCTTGGCGCATTCGCCCTGATGGCCTCCCGCAGCCTCGTACTCGACATCCTGGGCGTGCTGTTATGCGCACACACGATGGTGCTGGCGGCGTATCTGATCCATGAGGCAGCCCATCAGACGCTCTTCATCAGCCGCCGCGCCAATCAATGGGTGGGCGAGGCGATGAATTGCATTGCGAGTTCCGGCTGTGCCTCCTTCGAGCGCATCCGTCACCTTCACATACGCCATCATCTCGACCGAGCCGACCTGGTGTGCTTTGACTTCAAGGACCTGATGCGCCGCCGGCCGCTCGTGCGCCGTACGCTGCAGGCGTGCGAATGGGCATACCTCCCGGCGGTCGAAATCCTGATGCACCTGCAGGTGCTGGTGCGGCCATTTTTCGTCCCTGCACAGCGCCGACACCTGCCGCGCGTACTGCTCATGCTCGGCTTGCGGCTGGCGCTGCTGACGATCCTGGTGAGCTGGTCGCTGCGGGCGGCGCTGCTGTATGGGCTCGCGGTACTGCTCGAGCTACATGTGCTGAATTTCTTCGACGGCTTCCATCACACCTTCGAGCAGTTCGTGATCAAGCCCGAGGAAGCGGTCTCGATGGCCGGGCGAGACCGGGCCTATGAGCAGGGCAACACCTACAGCAACCTGGTCTCGGACCGGTTTCACTGGCTCAACACGCTTACCCTCAACTTCGGCTACCACAACGCCCATCACCAGCGGCCCTCATTGCCCTGGTGGCGACTACCCGCGTTGCACCGCGAGATGTACGGTGAGCGGTCATTGGCCGTGATGCCGTTGCGAGAGCTGCTAACGACCTGGCACCGCAACCGCGTGCGGCGCGTTTATGCGCAAGACTACGGCGCGGTGGGGGCGGGGGCTGACCGTGCCGCGGGTTTTGTCGGTGCGCACGGGGTCTCATTCCTCACCGTGATCTGAACCGTCAAATGACTGCTCTTCTTGAACGACAGGCGGTCCTGACCGGTGCGGCCGGGGGCATTGGCGGGGCCATTGCACGGGAGCTTCTGGCGCAGGGCGCCACCGTCCACGGCATCGATCGTGACCCCGACGGCCTGACGTCGCTGGCCGGGGAATTTCCGGGCCGCTTCGTTCCTTACGTCGTGGATCTTGCGGACCGCGGCGCAACCGACCAGATGCTTGGCCGCCTGGGCACGGCGCTCGCGGGCCGCTGCGACATCCTGGTCAACAACGCCGGCATCGCGCGTGTGCAGTCGTTTGTCACGACCGAGGACGCGCTGCTTGAGCGGCTGCTCGCGGTGAACTTCACGGCGGTTTTTCGGGTGACGCGCGCCCTGGTCCCGGCGCTGCGGGCCAGCGGACGGGCCAGCGTGGTCAACATTGCCTCAGAGCTGGCACTCATCGGCCAGCCAGGATACACAGCCTACTCGGCGACCAAGGGCGCGATCCTCGCCTTCAGCCGCGCCCTGGCCGCGGAACTGGCGGTCGATGGGATCCGGGTGAATGCAGTGTGCCCGGGCCCCATCGATACGCCGCTGCTGGCCGGGGAGTTTGCGCTCGCACAAGATCCGGTCGCGGCGCGTGCCGGGGAGATTGCCACGGTTCCGCTGGGCCGACTCGGCGTGCCGCGTGATATTGCGGGGGTGGTCGCCTTTCTGGCCGGGGATGCGGCCGGCTTCGTCACGGGTGCCGCCTGGCCGGTGGACGGCGGAAAAACCGCGCGCTGAGCGCCGCGGCGGCGACGCCTGCGCGGGTGTCGGCTTGGTTACTTCATCGTCGGCATGACAAAATCAGCCTGCATCGCGGCGGGCTCCGGCCATCGCTGGGTTACGGTCTTGAGCCGGGTGTAGAAACGGAAACCCTCGGCGCCGTGCATGTAATGATCGCCATGCATGGATCCGCGCCAGCCGCCGAAGCTGTGGAAGGCCATCGGGACCGGAATCGGCACGTTGACACCTACCATGCCGACGCTGGCGTCCCGCGCGAAGGCCTGTGCAACCGCCCCGCTGCGGGTGAAGACTGCCGTGCCATTGGCGTACTCATGACGATTGATCAAATCGATGGCCGCCGTGTAGTCCGCAACGCGCACGATCACCAACACCGGACCGAAAATCTCCTCGCGATAAATCCGCGCATCCGCACCGACGTGGTCAAACAGCGTGGGACCGACGAAGAAGCCGCTCTCGTAGCCCGGAACACGTATGCCTCGACCGTCAATGACCAGCGTGGCCCCGCCAGCGACACCGTCGGCGATATAGTCGTGCACCCGGGCCCGGGCCGCCTGGGTGACCAGCGGCCCCATGTCAGTGTCCGGCGCGCTCGGCGCGCCGACTTTGAGGCTGGCGATGCGGGAACGGAGCTGTTCGACCAGTGCATTGGCGGTAGCCTCCCCGACCGCGACCGCCACGGAGATCGCCATGCAGCGCTCCCCGGCCGAACCGTAGGCGGCACCGACGATTGCCTCCGTAGCCGCCCGCAGATCCGCGTCCGGCATCACCACCGCGTGATTCTTGGCGCCACCGAGGGCCTGCACCCGCTTGCCGTGCGCTATACCTTGAATTTGAATGTAGCGGGCAATCGGTGTCGAGCCCACAAAACTGACGGCCGCGATGTCGGGGTGCTGGAGGAGGGCATCCACTGCTTCCTTGTCCCCCTGAATCACGTTGAAGACCCCGGCGGGCAGTCCCGCCTGGGAGAGCAGATCCGCCAGCAGCAGTGAAACCGACGGGTCACGCTCCGAGGGCTTCAGGATGAAGGCGTTGCCACAGGCCAGCGCGATCGGAAACATCCACATCGGCACCATCGCCGGGAAATTAAAGGGAGTGATACCCGCGACAATGCCCAACGGATCTCGCATATCGAAGCAGTCGACCCCGGTGCCGACGCTGTGACTGAAATCACCCTTGAGCAACTGTGGCGCGCCACAGGCGAATTCGACCAGCTCAAGACCCCGGGCAATCTCACCCTCGGCATCGGCCAGCGTCTTGCCATGCTCCTCCGAGATCACCTCGGCGAGCTCCTTTGTATGATGGTTGATCAGCTCCGCAAAGTGCATCAGCACGCGGGCGCGCCGCGGCGCCGGAGTTCGACCCCATGCCGGCTGCGCCGCCTGGGCGGTGCGAACGGCTGAATCCACCTCGGCGGCGTTGGCGAGTGCGACTTCCCGGATTGGCCTGCCCAATGCGGGGTTGTAGATACTGGCCCGACGTTCAGCCGTCGGGGGCTGCAGGTGACCACCAATGTGATGGCCGACAACCGCTGCCGGATTGGCCAGGCGTGGGGTTTTGTCGCTGTGGGTTGTGCTCATATTGAAGATTCAACGTTAACACTGATGAGAACTGAAGTATCGAGTCCAATTTGGCGCGCGCTCCCAGCTGGCAATGATTCCGTCGCAAAGCTACAGTTGTACGATCGGCGGCTTTCGATTAGACGGGACGTTCCACGGTCGGATGAGCCAATAAGGGATTCGTATTAAGGGGGACATCGACATGCGATCTTCATGCTTAGCAGCCGTCTTACTGTATCTGATGTGTCCCACGGTTGCGCCGGCACAGACACCTCCGAGGACCGAGGGTCCGGGATTGAAGGCACAGGAGGACTCGCGCTACAAGGCCGAGATCGCCATGTGCAATACATACCACCCGGTGATCCCCAATTTTGGCGCCGCAGGAGGTCGACCTCCGCCGGCAGGTCCCCCGGTGTACGAGGCGCCCGCGACGGTGCAGGCCATTCCGGCCGTGATTGCAGCCGGCACGCACTGGCGCTCGGTGTGGCACGAGTCGGGCAACAATGCCGATGGCATCGTTGCCACGCCCGACGGGGTACTGATCGCGCAGCAGGATAGCAGCGATGTCGTCCTCGTCAATGCTGCCGGGCACGCGAAGGTCGTCTATAGAGACACGAACACCGGCGGGGCAGTGTCAATCAATAAGCACGGTCAGACCTTCGTCGTCGAGCGCGGCCTACATCAGGCGATCTGGGAGCTCTCGCCCGAGCGCAAGATGCTCGCCGATACGATCGACAGTGACTCGCTTGATTGTCTGGGTAGTGGCGGACTCAACGATCTGACGGCCGCCGCCAACGGTGGAGTGTACTTCACCCTTGGGGACTTGTATTACGTTACACCGGGCGGCACTATTTCCCGCCAAGGTGACGTCACCGGCACCAACGGCATTATCCTAAGCCCCGATGAGAAGCACTTGTACGTGACCAGCGGCAGCTTCGGTCAACCTGGCAACCTGATGGTCTTCGACGTGCAGCCCGATGGCAAGCTGACGAACGAACGGGTGCTCGCGCACCTGACCGGCGGGGGCGACGGGAGCACGGTCGACTCCGAGGACCGCATCTATGTGAGCAGCGGCACAGTGATCGACGTGATCTCACCCGACGACGGGCACATCCTGGGCGTAATCCCCCTTCCTAAGGGCGACGACGTGATCAGTTTGACATTCGGCGGTCCGGGCAAGCGGACATTGTATGCAGTTGCTCTCAATCACAAATACGCCAAGGGCGGCCTCGGGCTGCCGAGCGATCACCTAAGGGGTGGCCAGGGCGGTGAGCTGGTCGCAATCCGACTGCTTGCGCACGGCTATGAAGGCCGCGCGAAGTAGCGACAAGCGTGCACAGCAGGTCGTGGCGGCAAAGGAGCGCCCGAATGAAGCGCACTGACGCGGCGGCTACGTCTACTTAAATTTACTCCGGACCTTCCTCGAAGCAGTGCTCCGAAATTCAAAAGATGTATCCATTCGGTTCGGGGAGTGGGCGTGTTCGGCGCTACCTCCAAGTCGACAAGATCGCCCCCATCACTTCAAGGGTGACCAATCGATAGCCGGACGAGATTGCGAAGTACGCGGGCGGTCGGTGCTCGTAGGTCACCTGGGTGAGAAGGGCGCTGGCGATAAACCCGACCCAGACGATGAGGGCGACCAGCAGCCCGGATCCAACTCCGGATGTCCCCGACCAGCGAATCACCTGATTCAGAACAAGCGCCGTCGCGGCCGCCGAAAGCAGATCCCCAAGAAGAGCCTTGCGAAGGCCCGCATCGAAGACACGCTTATCAACGCCCGACATTTTAAGCCACGAGTTGACAAACAGAAGTGGCGAATACCATAGGCCACCAATCACGAAGGTCGATACGATCGCTCCGGCTATAGCAAACCAATTGACCGGACCGAGTTGCATGGCATTCTCCTAGCGAAACAGTGCGCGTACGCGGGTGTCACGCAAATAAAGACCGCCCCACGCGACGAAGGCGAGGTAGACCGCGAACAGGATTGAACTGAACAATGGATCTTCAATGCGAATCTTGCTCGCCACTGCACCACCGTAAAACCCTGTCAGGAGAACTGCGCCGAGTACGGCCGTGCGGGGAACGGCGTACAGAATGGTGCAAAGCAGCGCAATGAGCCCCGATGGGGCGGATCGCCGCCAGCGGGTAGCCGATTTTTGTGGTTGCATCGATGACGTGAGATTCGAGGGCCAGCTTACCAGCGGCGTCGAACAGCATGAATACGATAGTGAGAATGCTAAGCGCCCAACCAAGCGCAGCTGCGCTTTCCCTACTGCTGGAAATCCCGAAGTGGGTGCCGGGGCCGTATCGACCGGGGTTGTGAATGCGTTCATATTGGTCTCCATTCGTCGTGCCAAATCATATCTTTGCCTGACCTTGAAGTGTTCCCTAATCCGGGTCAGCCTTACCTCAAGCTCAGTATCAGGACGCAGTAGGTTAACGATGGCATCACGACGGCAGCGGTCGATGCAAAGAGCCGGTAATTCATCGAACGAATACTGTAAAGCACGATTTTCTCTTTTTGTGGTGTGACTGTGAAACGACCGAGATGGATGACTTCAAAAGTTACGACGAAAGACGGGCGCTCAGGTCGACACTGTTGCCTAGTTCCTTCGGTACGCATCTGGTCGGCACTGCGGCAACGCGGCATCGAAATAGGAGCAGATCGGCCGATCCACATTCGCCAACCGATTCCGGCGAGAAAAGCCGCTGACTGTCGTCGATGTGGGAGGAGCCGCTTTGGCGTATCCGCAGCGCCAGAAGCTGGAGTGATTCGTAGAGCGTGCGACGCATCACGCAAATACTCCTAACCCGCAGCACCCGAGAACGTCATCGGGCGCAAATCGGGCCAGAACCGGACACACATTTTCCGGAATGCGGTGCCGAATAGCGGCCGGTCGGCGTCCTAGAAGGATTTGCCAACTTTCTCGCCCTTCGGGCTCGAGCGTTATACCGCATTGCCGCAACGAACATGCGCAAAGTAAGCTAGTTGCGAATGCGCAGGGAGGGAGCCTCTGACCAATCGTGGTCTGAGCGCGGGATCCACGCGCGGCGATGCATGCGTACTGCCGCTGCTTGGTCAGTCAGCACCCATCCCGTGCAGATGCACGGTCGTTCATTAGTCCGACTCTAAAGAGAAGAGAAAGCCTCATGTACAAAATGGGAATTATGCTTCTGATCGCTGTATTAGCAGCAGGGCCCGTCACGGCATCCGACAAAACCGACGTCATGGCGGTTATTCATCAGTGGGTAGACAGCTTCAATAAGGGCGATGAAAAGGCTGCTCTCGCCACTTGCGCCGATGAAGGTTCGATTATCGATGATATCGAACCTCACGAATGGCACGGTTCCGGTATGTGCTCACATTGGATGGAATCTTTGCATGCCTGGGTTGCGAAAAACGAGATTTCAGAGACTCATGTCACTGCCGGCAGGGCACGGCACGTCGATCTCAATGGTGCACATGCGTACGTGGTCCTCCCGATGACCTTTGCGTACAAGGATCACGGTAAGCCAATGAAGCAGACGGGCTCGCTCGCAACCATGTCCCTGACAAAAAGCAATTCCGGCTGGCGCATATCAGGTTGGGCGTGGGCTGACGGTGTGACTACCGCAGCCAGCGCCGACGGCGGGCAGTGATTGATTTCAGAGCGTGCACGCGCTACACGAGGAGGGTCGCGTTTGGTGCAGACCGTCGTCAGCGATGAGTGACACCCAGTCGGTGACCCGATTTGGCGGGGCCAACGCTCGTTCATCGGACAGCGGTATTGGAGTCTTGAAAGCGACGGTCACGACTGTCGGGATAGGGGTCAGGTCCGGCCATCGAGCTGCGAGGGCCAATATCCTCCAACAGCTGCCTGTCGCAAGACCTGGCGTTTGCTCGGGTCCACGGGGCGAAGTCCAGGCAGTGATTCAGCTGGGCGCTGGCGCTTGGGCGGGACGCGCCTACGTCTGTTCGTGTAGGCGACGGGTGGTGCGACGGGTGGCCCTGCATTGCGGTCTCTGCTGCGGCGAGCGCCTGGGCCAATTCGTCGGTGGCGTGGCGCACTCGCCGCGTTGAATGCTCCATGCTTGCAAGTTGTCTTATGACGCCCCTAGGTCGGCCTCTAGGATGAGCGCCGTGTGGGTGTCGATGGCTTATGAAATGGGCCTGGTGGCTTTCCAATGTCGAGGACCCGCGCAAGGTCGCGGACGCCATGTCCAGACGAAGGATTGTTTCGGCTCAGTTCTTTCGTCGGATCCACATCCGCAGCCTACGGTGTACATTTGTCATAATATACATTATGCGAACTGACCGTGGCGTATCGTCGACGCGTCAGGCCACACCAACCATGGACGACCTCTTCACGCAGCGGCATCTGCTCATCCTGCTCTTGGTGCTACTGGTCATCTTCGGCGGCCCGAAACTGAAGGCATTACTCGTAAATCTGGGCATCATGTGAGCCATGGTTCCCGGCGCTAAACCAATCATCCCGTACACCGCTCGAAGCATGAGCGTGCGTATAGATAAGGCACGCGCCCAGGCGGTGATCACGTTTGTCCCGCAGGGCCAGCCGCCGATGTCCCTTCATATACCGATTGCGGCGCTGGATCGCTTTCTAGTCCAAGCATCTGGCGAACTCGCCATCGCGCGCTCGGACGACGCTTCCTAGTACCACACGCCAGCGAACGGATAAATCCCGAGCGGACATCAACTTGGCCGCGGAGTGGACATTAGACGAGGGGGATGAATGAACAAGTCTGTTGTCCGGTGGCTCATGGTTGCGGCCGCACTCCTCTGCCCTGAGTGCATCGTGCGAGCTCAGTCGATGCCCGACATCGGCTTCCACAGTGTCGGTCGCGACTGGCCCGTGGATCCCGCACTGCCCTCGAGCGGCCGGGACCCGGCGGCCTTGTACGATTTCAATCCGGATCGTGCTGTGGGACCCCTGCGCGTGCTCGTCAACAACCCGAATGGCCGGGACTCGCGCAGCGTCGAAGTCATTGCGGCGCGTGATGGCCGCGCTCCCCCGGGGGTCACCCCGCTGCCGGTGGATCTATTCACCTCCAAGGATTTCTACAAGGATCGCCTCCTGTGGTCCGATCCTCGCTATTTTCGCTGCAACAGTCCGGCCAGCCTCGAACAGCAATGGGGCGCGCTCAGCGGCGCCAATCGTGCTGGCGTCAGCATCGCGGCCATCATCGGCCAGAATCCGCCGGGCACCGCGGCCTGGGGCTATTGCGATCGGGATTATCCCCGGCGGGGAATCGTCAGTCCCTATCCGTTCAAGACCGCCCAGGAGCACTACGCAGCACTGCTGGCGGAGACCCGTGCTCGCGGCGGACCGACCCAGCACACTTACGCGACCGTGCCCGGAGAATGGAGCGGCCGCTATGAGTGGCCTGCGGCAGTGACGGAGACCTGGTATGCCTTTGCCCTGTGGAATCAGATTCCGACCTTCCTGTCGCTGTTGACGCCGGAGTACCAGACAAGAATGGTGCAGGAGCTCTATCACACCGGTCACGACAACGCACCCCAGTGGCCGGCCACATATTGTTGGCCGGAAGGGTTCATGCGGCGCTGGCACCTGTATGGGGTGACGACCACCCTGCACACGATTCTGGTCACGCCGAATCTGGTGCAGATCCGCGTCGGCAGTGCCGACAACTTCATCACGGAAATCCACATCGGGCGTGAGTTCATCACCAAAGGAACGGTACCGCGTCTGGGCGCCGCCGTACCACGCTGGTACGGCGAGACGATCGGCTTCTGGGACAAGGATGTGCTGGTCACCTGGACGTCCAACATCCAGGCGTGGAAGGTGCACGGGCTGTTCGAGTTCTCCGGTCAGATGCAGACCATCGAGATCTACACGCCCAATCGCGATGCCTCCGGCCGGTTCATCGGCTTGAACCATGAAGCAATTTTTTACGATCCGGATGCCCTCGTGCAACCGATTCGGATCGTACGCAACCTTGAAAAGAAATCCGGGTTTGAGGAGGGTGCGCCACAGGACTTCATCGAGTGCATCCCGACGATATTTCCGGTCAATGGCGCCCCCACACGCGGTTTGCCCGGCAAGGTCATCTCGTACGAGGTGCCCGACATGTATGGTCGGCCGTGGGCGCAGTACATGGAAGAATATTATGAGAAGAACATGGAGCGACCCAAGAAAGATGATCTTTTCAACCTGCCGTAAGGCGCACTGTTCGACACGCCCGGGCGCGCCGGCTTCCCTGGCCCTTGTGGCGCTACTGGCCCTTGCCGTACCGGCCTGCACCCCCGGATCCGATGCCAGCAGCACAGCCCGCGCGCGCATTGCCGATCGCGAGGCGATCGAGGCCACCCTTGAGCGGTACACGCGCGGGCTCGATCGTCTCGATCCGGTTCTTTACGTCAGCTCTTTCGCCGCCGACGGGGTGTTGATGATTGATGCGAAGAAATATCAGGGCCATGACGCGCTGCGCGCGATCATTGCGCAAGAGGCGCGGCTGCGCCAGTCCCAACAAGACAGCGGCCAACCACCGCGAACCCTATTCCATCTAGAAGGCAACTCCACCATCGAATTGACTTCCCCGGCGCAGGCGCTGCACCGCGCCTATTGGTTGACAGCCAGTCGCGCGGGCGAGAGGCCCGAAGGTCTCAGTTTGCTCGGAGTGGGCAGCTCCACCGACGAGTTGCACAAGATCGATGGCAAGTGGCTCATCACCCGACGTGAGATCCGCAGCCAACCGTAAGCTGGGCTGCCAATGCCTCATCATGCGGCGGATTCGCCCGGCAGCTTCACGATAGAAAGCCAGAAATTGTCTATGCTCCGTACCACCTTGATGAATCCCTGCAGGTCAACCGGCTTGGTAATGTAGCAGTTCGCATGCAGCTTGTAGCTGCGCTCGATATCTGCCGGAGAAGCCGACGTAGTCAGTATGACCACGGGAATGCTCTTCAACGTCTCGCTTTCCTTGATCTCCTTCAGAACATCCCGACCGTCTTTTTTCGGAAGGTTCAGATCCAGGAGGATCAGATCCGGACGGGGTGCCTCCGCGTAGGTCTTCTCGCGCCGAAGGTAGGCCATGGCCTCCGCTCCGTCGCAGACGACATTCAGGCTGATATGCATCTTGGCATCCTTCAGCGCTTCGCGTGTGAGCCGCACGTCGCCCGGACTGTCCTCCACCAGCAAGACCTCGATCAGTGCGGATGCGGTAAGACTCCTCTGGGTCATTCGCCGACTCCTTTCGGTATCGAGAAGCTGAATGTCGAGCCTTTCTGGGGCTGCGACGCCACCCACACCCGGCCGCCGATTCGGTCGAGCAACTTCTTGCAGATGGAAAGGCCAATACCAGTGCCCTCGAACTCTTCACGGCGGTGCAGCCGCTGGAACAGAACAAATATCTTCTCGAAGTATTGAGGATCTATCCCAAGGCCGTTGTCGCGCACCGAAAATATCCATTCATTGGAACCACCGGTCATACACGAGACGTGAACGCACGGGAGTTCGGTGCCGCGGTACTTGATGGCATTGCCGACCAGATTCTGAAAGATCTGCGTCAATTGCCGATCGTCCATGGTGATATCCGGCAGTGCGTCGTGCGTAACCTGCGCACCGCTTTCGGTGATCGCCGCCTGCAGATTGGAAAGCGCCCCCTGTAGCGCCCGCTCACTGGAGATCTTGTGAGCCTCCGCGACGTTTGCTCCGGCCTGCGAGTAGGCGAGCAGATCCATTATGACCTGCTGCATGCGATTGGCGCCGTCCACCGCGAACGCAATGAACTCATCGGCGTCCGCATCCAGGCGACCCTTATAGCGCTCGGCCAGCAGCTGTGTATAGCTGGCCACCATGCGCAGAGGTTCCTGCAGGTCATGCGAGGCAATGTACGCGAACTGCTCCAACTCGTCGTTGGAACGCTTCAGCTCCGCGACCGTATTGGCCAGATACTCCTCAGCGATCTTGCGCACGCGAATGTCGTGTGTCAGCACTTCAAGCCGCGACTCATCGAGCCGCCTTATTTCGGTGATATCGCGCGCGATTCCAATGGTTCCAATGGTCTTGTTGTCGGCATCCCGATACGGGCCCTTGGTGGTGAGAAGGATCCGTTCAGCGCCGTCGATCTCGGTAATTTCCTCGACAGTGCGCGTGGTGCCCGTCAGTACGATCTCCCGATCGCTGTCGGCGACAACGCGGTAGGTGCTGTCGGGCATGAGATCGCACAATCTGGCCCCCACCATGTGATTCTCGCTGCGATGGAAGAGCTTGGCGCACGCACTGTTGGCCAGGACGAAGCGATCTTCCAGATCTCTGATATATATGGGATCTGATGTGCCCTCGACAACGGAGTTGAGCAGGCGGTGCTTCAGGCTCAGGTCCTGTGTCATCTGGATCAGATGCTTCTCAGCTTCCCGACGTATGGTGATATCACGGATGGCCGCGGTCACCAGGATGCCTTCTGCGCTTTCGTGGGGACTCAACATGATCTCAATCGGAAAAGTGCCGCCATCCTTGCGTCTGCCGATGAGCTCGATGCCTGTGCCGATTTGCTGCTCTAGCGCTTCCGCCGCGGATCGGAGCGCATCGGCAAGCAACCGTTCCGCGAATCCTTCTGGAATGATTGTCGTGACGCGCTGCCCGAGGAGTTCGTCGCGGCGATATCCGAACTGTTTCTCCGCCTGGACATTCAGCAGGACGATTTCGCCTTCCTGATTCACGACCACCATCGCATCCGGCGCCGCTTCCAGCAGCCCTCTATACTTCGCCTCCGACGTAACGCGCTCGGTCATATCGCGGCTGATTTCGGAGAACCCGATCAGGTGGCCGGCCTGATCTCGTAGGGCGGTGATAACCGAGTTGGCCGGAAAATGCGTCCCATCCTTGCGCACACGGGTTTGTTGGATCTCGACCCGGCCTTCCGCAGAGGCGATGCGCAGGGTCTCCTGGGGCGTGCCTTTATCGATATCCTCCTGCGTATAGAAACAGGAGAAATTCTGGCCGACGATTTCGGCGGCGGTATAGCCTTTTATCCGCTCCGCACCGGCGTTCCAGGTTGCGACCTGGCCGTGCGGGTTGAGCATGAAAATAGCGTAAGTTTGCACGCCTTCCACGGCGAGCCGGAACCGGGCATCGCTACCAATGAAATCGTCGTCCATGGCCGATGCACGCGGTCGAATCCGCTTTCTTTTCTCCTGTGACAGAGTCATAGGCAATTGCCTGAAGGTGAGGATAAAGCCACCCATACGACGCTGTTGGCGCGGCCGACTGTTCGATAGCGCACATAGCGATGGATACAGAGGAATGGGTGGCCCGTTCGCATTGCCACAATCATCGCCGCTACCACGAAGGCAACCGGGCCGCCGGCTCGCACGGTGCGCCACGGGTGGTTTCCTCGGTAAGACTTCTCGCCAACGCCCGCATGGTGCATTCAACTGGCGGATCGTTTCGTTGGCCGTTCTCACCCGGCGCAGCAGGGTCTGCTGCCCGCTCTACCGCCCGCGCGAGATCGCCGATTCCCGCAAATCCGCAAACCAAGGCGGCCGCGCGCAATCGATGTGCGAACCCTCCGATGTCGGCAAGGGCTAAGGCTGAGTCGATCTTGGCGTTTTCAAGTGCCGCGATCAGAGTCGTGAGTGTGGTTTGCTCTCGGCGTAGCCGCACACGGAATTGCCGGCGCCGCGAGTCGCACTCTTCTTCCGAAGAATCGCTCGCGTCGGGCATCGCCGTGGTCGACATCGACTTCAATGGCTTAGTTTGCAATTGACGCCAATCTAAGATGGTTCAACCGAACGGGGCGAATGGCACGTCGCACGCCCCACCGTTGTGTGAGCAGCGTTGCGACGTGGCACGCGGACACGGGTCGCGCGAGCAGGTAACCCTGCATTTCCTGACAGCCCATGGCCAGAAGCAATTCAAACTGTGCCTCCGTTTCCACGCCCTCCGCCAGCACCGCAAAGCCCAAGTCCTCTCCCAGCGAAATCAGAGCACGGACGATGGCGGCGGTCTTCGAGTCGGTGACCACGCGTTGAATCAACGACCTGTCGATTTTCAATCGGTCCACGGGCAATCGAGACAGATAGGCCAGGCTCGAGTATCCCGTACCGAAATCATCCAGGGCTATTCGCACGCCGAGCTGCTTCCATTGCGCGAGCTGCTGGAGGGCGAATTCCGGATTTTCGATCAGTATTCCCTCGGTAATCTCGAGTTCCAGACGCGATGCGGGAAGCCCCGTGGACTTCAGCGCTTGTACCAGGATTTCGGAGAACTTCGGGCAGATCTGATGCGGAGAAACATTGACGCAAAGTATCGGTGGCTCATCGCCCGCCGGATTCCAGGTCATTGCCGTCCTGCATGCCTCTTTGAGAACCCACTGCCCCAAGGCGGATATCAATCCGGACTGCTCCGCCTGTCTGATGAAGACGATGGGGGAGATGGCAGGACCATTGCCTGGGAACCAGCGAGCGAGAGCCTCGACTCCACAGGCTCTGCCGCCGACAGTGCGATACTGCGGCTGGTAATGCACACTCAGCTCGTCACGCTCGATGGCCTCGCGTAGCCGCGCGGTGAACAGCACGCTTTTGCGCGGGTCATCGACGACCGGCGCATATGGCAAGATCCCAACTTCCGTATTGAATGGAGTCATCGCATCCCTTCGCCACGCGGCAATCGACCGACTGGCGAGGCACACTGTAGACAGTTGCACACTGTAGGGATGTCAGGAGTTCTCGCCCGGCCCTGTCGTCACGTTAAAGCCGCGGATACCGTCACAGTTGAACGCAGGGCGCCGTTGCCTGGCGTGGCGCCATCTCGTGGGCCACCGCGAAAGGTATCAATCCGGCCGGATCCGACGCAGCGCACCTTATTCGTAGGTTGCTGATTTATCGATGAAATACTGCACGCGCCCGACCGATCCTGCTGCGATTCGAGCCTGCGACGTGAGCGGCTCGTCAGTGCAGAAACGGCAGCAGATCGCTGAAGTCATCCGTCCACAGCCGAGTTGAGTTGACCGGCACGGCCTGTGATACCGCGGCAATTTCCGGGACGGCCAGCATCTTCGGCGCCCGACTCACCAGTACCCACGAGCTTGAGGTGTTGAAATCATCCTCCTGGTCCGCCTCGACCAGGAGGATCGCGAGTTGACGCGCCTGGGCCAGACGCCCCACCACCGGTACCAGGTTCAGGTACAGGTTGCTGACATGGAAGGCAATGATGCCGTCGGGCTGCAGATGACGCAGGTACATGTCCAGCGCCTCGACGGTCAGCAGATGCACGGGAATCGCATCACCGGTGAAGGCATCGATCACCAGAACGTCGAAGTGCTGGGGGGGCTCGCTGGCGAGGCTCAGGCGAGCATCCCCCAGGGCCACTTCAACGCGAGCGGCACTGTCGCGCAGGAAGGTGAAATCACGCTCCGCGATATCGATCACCTGTGGATTGATTTCGTAGAAGCGCATGACATCCCCGGCACGCCCATAGGCGGCCAAAGTACCTGCGCCCAGGCCGATGACGCCAATGCGGTGCCGCGCGGGATCTGTGTGCAGGGCCGCCATGGCATGCCCGATCCCCGAGGCATCGCCGTAATACTCGGTCGGACGGCGTGCCAGGGACGGGGCAAGATACTGAGTGCCGTGGGTGATGACGCCATTGGCCAGGGAGCGCGCGCGACCTGCGCCCTCCTCATGCCAGTCGTACACACGCAGGGTGCCGTAGAAATTGCGGCGGGCCAGTACGGTGCCAGAGTAGAACTGCTGCACGACCAGTCCGACCGCCGCCAGCACCAGCACCATCGTCAGGGCCGACACGATCAGGAGGCCGCGGTGCTGGCGGCGAAAGCGCCATAGCACCAGTAGCGCGCAGGCAACCATGCCGATCTCCAGGTCGAAGTCGACGTGCAGCACGGCCGGGGCGATGATGCCTATGAGCACGGCGCCCCCGGCACCGCCCAGGGAGAGGATCAGGTAGAAGCGCGTCAGGTATTGGGGGGCTGGCCGAGACAGCGCAAGGCCGCCATTGCACAGCAGGCAGGTTCCCGCGAGCACGCCGCACAAGACGCCGATCTGGACGGCGATGGGCAGGTCGTTGTCACCCGCTCCGGGCCAGGAATTCCACGCCGTGAACCCGGCGTACAGCAGCAGCGCCGCGACGCCGCACAGCGTCAGTGCGCGCGCTGACAGCCAGCGCCGGTTGCTGAACGCCACGATGAAGGTGAGCAGGTACACCGCCAACGGCAGGATCCACAGCAAAGGAATCGCCGCGACATCGCGGGTGAGATGCCGGGTCAGCGCCAACAGCAGCCAGGAGCCCAGACCCGCCAGCAGCAGCCATTCGCCGTGCCCGGAGGCCGTGGGGACGGGTGTGGAGGAAACCGCGCCGCGGGACGTGGCTGCGGGCACGCGGGCCGGCCCAGGCGCAGCCTGCTCGCCCTCGGTACGCAATAAGACGGCACAAGCCACCATCAGCGCCGCCCAAACCAAGTAGGCCGCGGACCACCCATAGGCTTGCCAGTGCGTGCCCACCCAAGGCTCCAGAATCAGGGGATAGCCGAACAGCGCCAGCATGGAGGCCAGATTGGACAGCGCAAACAGCCCATACGGGCTGCGGCCAGGCAGCATGCGGGCATACCAGCTCTGCACCACTGGAGTGGTCGCGGATACCAGTACGTAGGGCAGCCCTACCGTGACGGCCAAAGTCGCGAGCAGGCTCAGGGCGGGGTGGGTGGCGGCGAGGCCGCCGGGCGCTGCCGGCACGATGGGCAGGGCCGCCGCCGCTGCGAGCACGACGACCACTACGGGTGCGATCTGGAATCGGGAGGGCACCACGGTGACGAGGCGATCGGCGGCGGCATAGCCCAGCAGCAGCGCGGCCTGAAAGAACACCAGGCAGGTGATCCAGACGCTCGCCGAGCCGCCGAATTGCGGCAATAGCTCCTTGGCGATGATCGGCTGGACCAGAAACAGCAGAAATGAACCGCAGCAGATGGTGAGCGCGCACAGCAGTGAGAGACTTCGCAAACGCGGCGTCGGTGGCCGTCTTGCGGGTGCGGCGGATGTCATCGGCACCTCTTCAACCACCGAGATGAAGCGCTTTATGCTGGCTCACGTCATCGCCGTCGCCGCTTTTGAGACTCTTGAATACGATCGTGGATGCGATCGTCAATACTCCCAGCCCGATGAGCGCCCGGTGTATCCCATGGGTCATTTCGGCGGGGCTCGCTGCGCTGGAGGGCACGAATACTGCCGTAGCCAGCCCCGCGGCGGCAACGCCGAAGCTGATCGACATTTGTTGCATCGTGCTGGCAATGGAACTTGCATGACTGGTCTTATCCGCAGCGATGTCCGCGTACACCAGCGTGTTCATGCTCGTGTATTGCAAAGATGTAAAGGATCCGTAGAGGAATGCCTCCAACACAATCATCCAGACCGGTGTTCCCATGGCGATGGTCGCAAATACCATCAGGAGCGCGCCGAGAATCAGGGTGTTGGAAATGAGCACGCCCCGATATCCGACCCGCTTCAGAAGTTGCGGCATGATGGTTTTCATGCTCATGGCAGCAATCGCCTGCGGCATGAGCAGCAGGCCCGACTCGATCGGCGTGAAACCCAGGCCGACCTGATAGAGGAGCGGCAGGAGAAATGGTACGCCGCCAATACCCAATCGGGTAAAGAAGCTGCCGCTTACCGCCGCCCGGAAGGTGCGAATACGAAATAATTGCAGGTCCAGCAAAGGAAACTTCAGCGTTCGGGCGTGCAGTGCGTAGCCGGCAAGCAGCATGGCGGAGAGCGCCACAAGTGCGGACATTTCGACTGCACTGAGCGCGTGCTCACCGAATATCTCCAGTACGTATGACAGCAAGGCAATTCCGGACCCGAACAGGATCAGCCCGACTACATCCAATGGCGGCGTTTTCTCTTCGCGGTAATCGGGCAGATGCAGATAGACGAGGATCAGACCGGCGAGTCCGATCGGAATATTGAGAAAGAAGATGACCCGCCAATGAAGGTAGCCGACGATCAGGCCTCCGGCAATGGGTCCGAGCATCGGCGCCACCAACGCCGGAATCGAGACAAAACTCATGACCCGTAGCAGTTCGGATTTGGCGAATGTCCTCACGAGTGTGAGCCGGCCTACGGGGACCATCATCGCCCCACCGCAACCCTGCACGATCCGACATGCCACGAGCCAATGAATATTTCCCGATAGCCCACATAGAAAAGAGCCCAGGGTGAACAGGCCGATCGCGCACGCGAATACGCGACGCGTGCCAAATCGATCCGCCATCCAGCCGCTGATCGGAATGAAGACCGCAAGGCTCAGCGTGTAGCTTGCCAGCACCGCTTTCATGCTCAGGGCGGCGACGTGCAGGGCCGCTGATATGGTGGGGACCGCGGTATTGAGAATTGTGGTGTCCAGCGACTCCATGAAAAACGCGACCGCGACCAACCACGGCAGATAACGCCGCGACCCCTCGGTGGGAAGGGACGCGGACGGCCGAGCGATCGACACGTCGCTGGATGACATCGCAGGGCCTATGAAACGCCGATGTCGAGCTCCGGATAGTGCCGGAATATCCCATCTTCATTGAATGCGATGCGCCGTTGCGAGGCAAGGTAGGCAGCAACTCGCGGCCGTTCCTGAACCCGCGCATGCAACGAGAATAATCGATGATGCCGACGGATGATCTTCGTCATGGACTTCGGAAATGCGTAACTCATGCCGGCAATAACCTGAAACAGCGACAGGTCGACGTAGCTTAATTTCGCACCTATCGCGTAGTGGTCGCCGCGTGGATTGCGCGACAGGACGCTCTCGAAGTAGCCGAGGAACTTCGGAACCCGGTTCTGCAGGAAGTCGGTTGTACGGCGCCGTGCCTCCTTCTTCTGATCCCGATAATAGAGCCCGGACGCAATCGGGTGATGAGTGTCATGAACCTCTGCGACGAAGTCGGTCACGGTGAGCTGCAGCTGGTTGGCCCACAAGCGCCCGGCCTCATCCTTCGGTGCCAGGCCGTGTCGCGGCCCTAAGAACATCAGAATATTGGCGGTTTGCCCGATCACCAGCCGTCCGGCCTTGAGGAATGGTGGCGCAAACGGCGGCCGGGGATCGCCCTGCCCCTGCAGGAACTGCATCATCTGCGCCATACCGCCGCCCGAGCTCGCCTGGCGGGTCACATCCACATAAGTCGCGCCGGCCTGCTCGAGGGCGAGCCTGACGAATTCGCCTCGACCTTGAATCGACGGCCAGTAATAAAGCTCGTAGACCATAGGTATGCCTCTGGAAAACATTTGTAGACGCCGATTCTCGCCTATTGCGATCAGCGCTGCCCGCAGATGAAAATCCCCGAAAAAGCGCTGTGCGCCACAGCCGCGAGGATTGATAAATTCAACGCTGCGGCCACCGCTCGCGCCACCGCATATGTCTGCGCCAGGACCACCTCAGACTAGGTCTTGGCTTTGGACTGGTAGCGGCCTTTCCCGCTCCAATTGAGCTCGGCAACGGTGGCCTCCTGAACGTTGACTGCAATACACAGGCCATGCATGATCCGTGTATGGCTACAAAAACCATCTCTATCGAAATTGACGCCTACGAATTGCTGGTGCGGGAGAGAAAGGAGCCCAAGGAGTCCTTCTCACGCGTCATCCGCCGGGTGCTTTCGGAGCGACCGGCACTCACCGCCGGAGACCTGCTTGACGCCATGAAGGCCTTCGAAGGTCGAGGTGCTGGGCCGCGGCGGCGCCGGTCGCGCGATGCTGCTGCTTGATACCAGCTTCCTGATCGAGTTCGAGGATGAACTGGCCCATCGCAAAACGGGACCTGCGCACGGAGCGCTTGCGGCACATCGCCGGCAGACAGCGGCGATCAGCATCATAACCCTCGGCGAATTTGCCGAGGGCTTCACCGATCCGCGCGCACTCGTTGAGTTTCTAGCACAGTTTCGCGTAGTGGCTCTTTCGCGCGCCATCGCCTGGCGCACGGCGGCACTCCAGAGTTCGCTCTCGAGTCGACTTGGGGAAAATGACGCCTGGATTGCCGCGACGGCGCTGGCTTATGAAGCCACCCTGGTTGGCCGCGAAAAGGCGTTTGAGCGAGTGCCTCGACTCGATTACTTGACGTTTTAGGTGTCGCGTCGACCAACGCGGCTTTCCCGAATGGCTGGGTCCAGACACATCGCCGCTACTGCTTCAGCTTTGCGGCTAACAGTTCCTCCAGACTGTGCCAGTGGCGCTCTGCGGCAGCCGCGTCGTAGACCGGCGTGTCGCGGAACACCCAGCCATGTTTGGCCTGATAGGTCTCGATCCTGTGATCGACCCCGGCCTCGGTCAACGCGCGCTCCAGGCGCTGCCGCATGTCATCGGGGAACGACTGATCCTCGATCGCTCCGGCAATGTAGACGCGCGCGCGCATCTTCCGGGCCAGCAAGTGCGGACTGTCCGGCGCATCGGTCGCCAGCCGGCCGCCGTGATAGGAGGCGGCCGCAACGATCTGATCTGGATAGGTACCGGCCGCGGTCAGCGACATCAGGCCGCCC